>LFFM01000124.1_pt1 | contig 46338 bp, 46 predicted proteins | sample 643131 | NCBI WGS metagenome assembly LFFM01 (sample SAMN03777445, study PRJNA286221) | soda lake metagenome | biome: soda lake; feature: Kulunda steppe; material: water; isolation source: sample Tc-Br brine of Tanatar trona crystallizer | place: Russia: Kulunda steppe | collected 2011-07 | reverse complement strand
CTCTCGTCCTCGTCAACCCCCACCGGAGACCGCCCGTCGTACGTTTCGTGGACCATTGATACCCCCTCGGCGAGCGTGTCGAGACCGTACCCGCCTTCGAGGACGTACGCGGCGGCTGCGTCGAGGCGGTCGACGAGGTCGCGAATCCGCGCGGTCAACATCGCGTATCCCTCCGAGGAGACCCGCATCCGTGAGATCGGGTCGTGTCGATGTGCGTCGAACCCGGCCGAAATGATGAGCAGGTCGGGGTCGAAGCGCTCTATCGCCGGGGCGATCCCCTGATCGACCGCATACCGGTAGTCGGCATCGCCCGCGCCCGCCGCGAGCGGCAGATTCACCGTGGTTCCCTCGCCGTCACCGTGGCCGGTCTCATCCAGTGCGCCGGTGTCGGGGTAGAGACCCTCCTCGTGAATTGACGCATACAACACGTCGCTGCGGTCGTAAAAGATATCCTGCGTCCCGTTTCCGTGGTGGACATCCCAGTCGAATATCGCCACCCGGTCGGCGACCCCATCGTCGATCACTGACTGTGCCGCGACGGCTGCGTTGTTAAAGAAACAGAACCCCATTGCGTCGTCCGGAACGGCATGATGACCCGGCGGCCGTCCAATCGCGAACGGTGTCCGACGGCCGTTCTCTCCGCCGAGCGCGACTTCGGCCGCCCACTGCGCGAGCCCTGCGGATGTGAGTGCGGCATCCCACGTCCCCTCACCAGCCACCGTGTCGGGATCCCAGTTCCCCCCGCCGTCCGAACAGAACGACTCGAGTTCGTCGACGTATCCCTCGTCGTGAACGGCGGTTATGGCGTCACGACCTGCGGGCGACGCGTCGGTGTACTCGACCCCGTGTCGCTTTGCGAGCCCACGACGGATCGCCCGCAGTCGATCCGGGTTCTCTGGATGTCGGTCGCCCGTGTCGTGCGCGAGACACCGTTCGCTGTAGCCGAAGCGCATCTACTCGAACAACGCGAAGTACGTCTTGATATCCTCGGCCTGTACTGTCCGTCGATCCGCATGTCGTGCGAGGGTTGCGGCAGCGCTCGCAACGTTGTCGGCGTAGTCCTCAAGGATGTCGGCCAGCGCGATCCGCGCATCGACCCCGACACGATACCGGTCGTCGATGCGGAGTCGCGCGATCCGGTCGATCGGAGCCACCGGGAGGGACAGCTCCTCGCGGGGTATCACCTGTTCGACGCCGAAATCCGCGGCCATCAGCGTCTTTCGTCCGTCGTCGGTCGCGCGCTCGGCCGCGTCGATCGCCAGCTCCGCACCGTGTGACTGGATCCGCCGCGCAAGCTCCTCAGCGGCGTCTGCGCTGACGCGGAGTTCCCCAGCGTTCCGTCGGATGATCTGGTCGACGGGCGCGAACGGCAACTCGACACTCATACACACAGACGCGTCCGTCCACCGTATAACGCTTTCCGTTACCGGCGTTTCCGGGGACGAACGACGGGCTCGTGACGACTCAGCGGCTCATTTGATGAAGAACACGTCAGTCCTCGCCCGCGGACTCGAACGGCGGCAACCGTGACCGATCAGAACACCTCATCGGCGTGGATCGCTCCGTCGCGTTCCGGTCCGCGGACCGTCACTTCCTCCCCGAGCCGGAGTCGCTCGTCGGTCTCGACGCTCTTTGTCCGTTGTCCGTCGTCCAGCACGACCGGATCTCCGGTCTGGACCACCGTGCCGGTGAACTCGACGGTCTCGACCGTGGCGGCGTCCGCCGTTACGGCCGCCGCGGACCCCGGATCCCCCTCTTCGTTGCTCGCACTGCCGGTTCCAACATCTGAACTGCTGCTTCCGGCACCCGCACTGCTGTCTCCGTTGCCCCCGTGGGCATCGTCGGTGAACGCGCCGAGTCCGGCCTCGTCGGACTCGCTCTCGGCAGTCGATCCGCCTGATCTGCCGGTAGACTGCTCGGACTCGCCGGACGCCGTGTCCGTTGTGTCTGCGCCGGCGTCCAAAACGGAGACCGTCGACCGCCAGTTGGCCGAGGCCTCCAGATCGTCTTGCCAGCCGTCCTGTATCTCGACGTCGGTGAAGACGACGCGGTCCGCTAGGTCTATCTCCCTATCTGCCTTGTCGCCCCACAACGCGACCCGCATCTCTCCGGTCTCGTCTTTGATCCGAACGTTGCGTACCTGTCCCTCAGAGCCGTCGTCGCGGTCGAACGTTCGTTTTGGATCCGTCTCGATGACACCGCCCGCAATATCAACTGTCTGTCCTATCTCTACGTCAGCGATGTCGGTCGTCTCGGGGACATACTCGACATCCTCGTCGACGCGTTCGAGTGTTCCGCGATCGCCGACGTGTAACTCGAGTTCCCCGTCACGTTCACGGACGTAGCCGTCGCCGATCTCGACGACCTCGTCGGCCTCGAACTCCTCGGCTAGGTCGGCTTTCTCGTCCCACATCGTGACGCGCACCCGACCGGTCTCGTCGCCGAGCGTGAGGTTCGACACTCGTCCCTCCGAGCCATCGTCGCGGTCGAACGTGCGGACAGAGTCGGTGTCGAGCACCTTCCCGACTAAGTCGACATCGGACGCGCCAAGCGAAAGGTCCTCCACACGATACGTGTCGAGTACTTGAACGTCGATTTCGGCGTCGTCATCCGTCTCAACCTTGCTCGCGCTCACTTCGAGACCGCTGTATCCCTCCTTCGGACGGCCCATGACGCGGATGACCTCGCCTACCTCCAGCTCCTCCTCGGCGCCAACAGCCATCTCGTCCCAGAGGGCGACCCGAACGGAGCCGGACGCGTCGGCGACATCGACGTTACACACCCGTCCCTCGCCGTCTTCGTCGTCGCGGTCGAACGTGCGTACGTCGCCGATGGAGGTGACTTTTCCCATGAATTTCACGTCGTTCATGCCGGGCTCGATGTCGGAGATGGTGTCCGCCTCCTCGTCGCGCAGTTCGTGGGCGATGAGCATCGCCGCAGTCTCCTCGTCGGCGAGCCCTCCCATCTGCTCGACTTTGTCCTCGACTGCCGCCGCGAACTCCTCGAACTCGACGTCGGTGTCGAGGTCCTGATAAACGTCCTCTATAGCTCCCATACGCGTACCTCGTGGGTAGTCGACTTCGCGGATAAGCGTTGTCCTTGCGCCGTTTTTACAGTATCTACGGTCGGACGATCGACCGGCGCTGACTCCGGTGGGTCCCTCGGCATACCGCCCAGTGGGACCGGTTCGATATAAAAAGGTTCGCGCCGGGACCGGTTCACTCGTCGCCGTCGGGCGAGTCAGTGGCGACGACCTCTTGACCCGCCGCGTCGTCGTGGACGACTGTGACGGACTCCGGAACGCCTGCCTCGAACGAGGCGTCGACCTCGTAGCCAATCTCGGTCAGTGCCTGCGTGCACATCTCGTCGGGCTCACCGTCGTCGACTGCGGCGACGACGACCCGAAATACACCCTCGTCGGTCGTTCGAGCGTTCTCAAGTTCGACGCCGTGGCAGCCGGTCTCCCCGACGACCGTTCCCTCGACGTGGACTGTGTCCGCCGCGAAGTCGATCGACGCTTCGCCTGCCGCCATCGGATCGACCTCGGAGATGTCGACGCTCTGTGCGTTCGGGTCGTCGTCGACCTCGATCCCCGAGCTCTCGGATGTCGACTCGTCGTCTCCTCCGCCGCCCTCATCCGTGTCGTCCGCCGAGTCCCCGTCCCCGGACCCGTCGTCGCCCGCAGAGCCATCGTCGTCCGTCGACTCGGCGTCGCTCGATCCGTCGCCGAGTGGCTCGCCGCCGTCGACACAGCCGGCGACCGACGCGACGCCGATCGCAGCCGTAGTGAGGAGAGCGCGCCTGTACATACCGATATCGACGGTCCGAGAGTATATAAAAACACGGTGACACGAGACGACACTCGTCGCACCCGGCTGGTGTCCTGTTTCCATGTGAGGACCGAACACGCGACCGCCGGACCGTAACCGTCTTAAGTATCTCCGGGATATGCGTATATGAGTCCTGGTAGGGTAGTGGACTATCCTCTTGGCTTGCGGAGCCAGGGACCGGAGTTCAAATCTCCGTCAGGACGTTTTTTTCAGTACAACGCTGCGAGCGAAGCGAGCAGCACGTACTGAAAGAAACTCCGGGGAGATTTGAGCAGAAAAGTCGCAGCCGGGAGCGAACGTAGTGAGCGACCCGGACCGTCTTTTCGAGTTCAAATCTTCGTCAGGACGCTCACTTTGCGGCTGTCGAACGAAGTGAGACAGCCGCTGCGTTCGGTCCTGACGTGCCCCACGCTCGCTTCGCTCGCGTGGGACTCCGTCAGGACGTTTTTTGACACACTCGGGCCGATTTTCGATATATAAAATAGGGGGCATCGTGGGCATCCACTACGCGGGCCGCGTCTGTTGGTTTATGACTCGATCGGCTATATAAACCCACTCACGCTCCGTATCCGTCCATCATGTTCTCGACGTACTTCGCAATCACGTCGACCTCTAGGTGGACTGGGTCGCCGACGGATTTCTCCGAGAGCGTCGTCAACTCGTATGTCGTCGGAATGATCGCAACGTCGAACTCCGTGGCTCGTTTCTCCGCGACCGTCAGTGAAATACCGTCGAGCGTGACGGACCCCTTATCAACGAGGTGTCGCGCGTGGCCGTCGGGGATCGAGAACGTGAACCGCCAGTCTTCGCCAACCTGCTCGATGCCACTCACCTCGGCGACGGTGTCGACGTGTCCCTGAACAACGTGGCCGTCGAAGCGTCCGTCGGCGGGCATCGCGCGCTCGACGTTGACGATATCGCCCTCGTGGACCTCGCCGAGGTACGTCTTTGCGACCGTCTCGCTCGCGAGAAACACCTCGAACCAGTCGGTGTCGGCGGCTACCGCCCCGTCGCGTCCGTCGTCGCTACCTCCTGTTCCGTACTCCTCGACGGTCAGACAGACCCCGCTCACGCTTATCGACTGGCCGTGATGGAGGTCGTCGAACCCGTCTTCATCCGGTCCATCGCTCTCGACCCCGTCGACGCCGATCCGCAGACGCAGGCCGTCGTCAGTTTCCGTTCGCTCGTGAACCGTCCCGGTCCCTTCGACGATACCGGTGAACATACCTATTCGTCGGAGGGGACGACGGATATCGGTTCTGGGTTCGATACGTGTTCGGTCGAGCGACGGTGCGCGCAGCTATTTGTACGGGTCTGCCCATCGACCGGCGATCAGCTCGGGCGTCTTGCTCTCCGATCGTCTCGACAGGTCGCTCATCTCAACGCTTTTCCGATGGGCTCAGGGCGGGTGGTTCTCGGTACAATAAAGTAGTCGAGCCGTCGTATTATCACTGTGTCACGAACGGCCGTCATCGCGGACGACGATGAGACGATCCGTTCCATCCTCCAGTACAAACTATCGATGGCTGGGTTCGATCTCACGGTCTGTCATGACGGACTCGAAGGCCGGAAAGCGTTGGATAAGCCGGGCGTCGACCCGGATGTCGTGATCCTCGACGTGATGATGCCTCGACTGAAGGGTACCGAGTTGCTCCGGACGATCCGCCGCGGCGAACTCGCCGTCGACCCCGACGTTCCGGTCGTGCTGCTCACCTCTCGCGGCCGGGAGGCTGACGTGCTGGAAGGGCTCGAATCCGGGGCGGACGAGTATCTCACCAAACCGTTCAGTCCGAACGAACTGCTCGCCCGGATCCAGCGGCTGCTCGCGAGATGACGACCCCGGGGCGGGTCGGACGGCCCGCGAGCGATTCGAATATGCCGGCAGCCGCGGAGGACCGATCGTGATGAGCTTGAACGCGCCGTCACAGGTCACGGTTCCACCCGAGGTGTTGTCGGCAGCAGCGGTCGTCCTCGTGTCGGCGCTCGTCGCAGTCGTGGTCGTCACGCTCGGCTACTCCCTGCGAGCGGCTCGAACCGCGCGCCGTCGAACGGAGAGACGGGCGCAGCTACGCGCCGAGCTTCTCGACCGACAGTACGGTCGCGACGACCCGGAGTGGGGGTCGTGGGTCGAGTCGCTCTCGGCCGCCGACCGTACGGAACTCGAGTCGCTTCTTGCCGTATACCTCCGTGAACTCGACGGACGAGACGCACGTCGACTGGCTGAACTTGGGTCGGCGCTGGGTATCGACGAGCGCTCGCGTCGCGACATCGCGACCGGCGATTACTGGGACCGGCTCCACGCGCTCACCTGGCTCGCGCTGCTCCGTGATCCGCCGGACCGCGACTTGCTTGCGGACAACTGTCTGGGGTCGCCTCGTGAGCGTGCGGCGGCCGCCCGCGTGCTGTACGCGGGCAACGCGCCGGATCTGGCGACCACCGGCGTCGATCTGTTATTGGGAGACGAGCCGGCCGCGTTCTCGGTGTTTGGCATCGACACGCTGTATCGCGTCGCCGAGTCGGACCCGTCCCCGTTGCTTGCGCGAGCAGCCGCCGACTTCGACGACTGGGAGCCAGCCCTCCAACAGCAGGTGTTGTTGGCGACTCGACACCTCCACACCGTCGTCGGCGATCTCGACCTCTCGTGGGTCGTTGAGGCCCTAAACAACCCGGAAGAACGCGTGCGCGTCTCGGCGTGGCGTGCGCTCGAGTCATACGGGTGGAACCCGCAAGTCCGTGCCCAGGTCGACCTCTCTGCCGCCGCAGCGGACCCGTCACCCGTCGTTCGCGCGAACGCGTACCGACTGCTCGGAGCGTGGGGAGACGGAGATGCGCTCGCCACACTCCGGGCTGCTGCCGGAGCGGAGCCTGACGGACGGACTCAGGTCGCGGCGGCCGACGCGCTGTTGACCCACCGCCGTCCCGGCACAGAGTCGCCGGTCCCGGAGGGACTCGATGAGGCGTGGCAGTGGGCTGGCAAACACGCCGAGTTCGACGCGGTGGCGCGGGAGCTCACGACCGATCGACGGGTGTCTACGGCCCGATCTCTCGGGAGGGTGAGTCGATGACGACCGTCGAGAGCGTGGTCACGAGCCTCGTCGTCGGCTCCGGCATCTTCATCGTCGGGTACTACGCGCTCATCAACCTCGGCTACCTGCTGATCCACGTCCTCGCGCTGTTCGAGCTTCGCGATAACGTTCGTGAGGCGGAGTGGCAACCGCCGTTCCGTCCGTTCGACAGCCCGTTTTATCCCGGCGTCGCCATGGTGGTTCCCGCCTACAACGAGGCCGCCACCATCGTCGAGAGCGTTCGCTCGATGTTGACGTTGAATTACCCCGATCAGGAGATCGTTGTCGTCAACGACGGGTCGACGGACGCCACCATGGACCGACTGCGTGACGCCTTCGATCTGGTGTCGGTCGATGCCGAGATCCCGTATGAAGTCCCCTCGAAACCGATTCGCGGGGTGTACCGGTCGACTCGACACGAGGACCTACTCGTCGTCGACAAGGAAAACGGCGGTAAAAGCGACGCGCTCAACGCAGGGGTGTGGCTCACCGACCAGGAGCTGTTCTGTGCGGTCGACTCGGACACGATAATCGACCGCAACGCGCTGTTGCAGATCGTTCGCCCGTTCCTCGAGGAGCCGGACAAGGCGGTCGCCAGCGGGGGGACGATCCGCGTCGCCAACGACTGTGTCGTCGAGGACGGCGAGGTACAGGAAATAAACCTCCCGAAAACCGGACTCCCGGGACTTCAGGTGATGGAGTACCTCCGGGCGTTTTACTCCGGGCGGCTCGGGCTCAACCGCCTCAAGGGGCTGATACTCATCTCTGGGGCATTCGGCGTGTTCCGAACCGACCGCGTCCGCGAGATCGGCGGCTACCGCCACGACACCATCACCGAGGACTTCGACATCATGGTCCGGCTCCACAAGTACCTCGCCGACGAAGACGTGGAGTACACGGTCGATTTCCTGCCGGAACCCGTCGCGTGGACGGAGGTCCCGTCCGACCTCAGAGCACTCGGTCGTCAACGACGGCGTTGGTACCGCGGGATGCTTGAGACCGTCGTCGCCAACCGGAAAATGCTTCTCAGGCGACGATACGGTCGGGTCGGGACCGCTATTCTCCCCTTTTTTATCGCCGCCGAGGCGCTCGGACCGCTCATCGAGGGATTCGGGTATATCCTGCTCCCGCTGGCGTGGTACTTCGGCCTGTTGAGCGTCGAGTTCTTCCTGACCTTCCTGTTTTTGACCGTCGGAATCGGGGTGTTCCTCTCGTGGTTCGGCGTGTTCAGTGAGGTGTGGAGCTTCAACCGCTACGACCGGCCTCGCGATGTCGTCCGTCTGCTCTGGTACGGGATTCTGGAGAACTTCGGCTACCGTCAGTGGAAGACGATCGTCGCTTGGCACGGCCTCGTCGAGTACCTCCGTGGCGAGAAGTCGTGGGGAGCGATGGAGCGTCGCGGGTTCGGCGGCGATGCCGCGGCTGCGGCGGGCGCATCCGGTGCGGCGGTCGCCGGGAGCGTGGCGAGAGACGCCGAAGATGCGGATGGTGGGTTCGTCTGGTCGGATCGGCTCGCCGACCGGGCTGCTGCCGACGGGTTCGTCTGGGTCGACCGACTCGTCGAAGCGCCGGCCACCGACGGCTTTCGCTGGGTGACGAGCCTCGCTGCGGACGGCGATGTCGGCGGCTTCGTCACGACTACGGATCCCGAATTCGGCGTCGGTGAGGGCGGATTCGTGTGGACGACGGAGTTCTCGACGGGTGTCGGCGACGAGGGGTTCGTGTGGACCACCGATCCGACCGACGGGGTCGGTGATGGCGGGTTCGTTTGGGTGCTCGATGACGACGACCCGGGATCTGGCAGACTCGTGGCGACGACGGACTTTTCGACGGGCATCGGGGATGGTGGGTTCGTGTGGACCACCGATCCAACCGACGGGGTCGGTGATGGCGGGTTCGTGTGGACGACAGAGTTCACGGATGGGGTCGGACCGATGGGATACGTCTGGCTGGCAGACGCGGAGCCGGACTCGTCGCGCTGACTGAAGTCGTTCGATCCGCCCACGAGTCGTCGCCTACTGACCGTTGAGCGCGTGGTGGACCGGCTCAGCGACGTTGACGTCGCTTACTCTAAACGTCGTCCCCTCCGCGGAGCTCTCGACATCGAGGTCCCAGTCGTGGCCGGAGGCGACTCGTTGGACGACCAACAGCCCGAGCCCGAATGACCGCACGTTGTCCGGGTTCGTCTCCTCGATTGCGGCCTCGACTGCCGGCGGTAGGCCCGGTCCGTCGTCGGCAACGGAGAATCCCCGCTCGTCGCCGGTGACGGTCACGGTCACATTCGGACCGCCGTGTTCGACGCTGTTGCGGATCAGGTTCTCGAACAGTCGTTGGAGGCGCTCGGCGTCGGCGAGCACTGTCGTTCCCGGCTCGATGTCGAGGGAGAGGGTGGCGTTTCGCGTCCGCACGGTTTCCCACGCGTCGGTGACGAGCGCTTCGAGATCGACCGTCTTGCGCTCTCCGATGTCTGCGCCCTCTTTTGCGAGCATAAGACACTCGCCGATCATCGATTCCATTCGGCCGAGCGAGTGCTGGACTCGGTCGAGAAACCCGGCCAACTCCTCGTCTGCGTGCTCACTGTCTGCGACTCGTTCCTGTGCGAGTTCGGTGAAGCCGATCGCGCCCGCAAGCGGATTCCGGAGGTCGTGAGCGATGATCCCCGCGAACTCATCGAGACGCTCGTTCTGCTCGCGGAGTTCGGCGTAGTGTTTTGCTCGCTCAAGCTCGTGGCCCACCCACTCCGCGAGTACGGAGACAAAGTCCCGCTCGTCGTCGGATAGCGGCTCGGCTCTGGGTTCCTCGCTTGAGAAACACAGCGTCCCGTACGTTTCCCCGTCGATCCTGACGGGTGCGCCGACGTAGCAGTCCAGCCCTGTCGTCTCCCGTGCGATGTCGTCACGGTACGGACTCTCCTCGGCGTTCGCGAAGCCGACTGCCTGCCCGTCGCCGACGACGTGGCGACACCACGTCTCGTCGATGTCGACGATCGCTCCCTCGGTGTAGTCCCCGTCGTCGATGTTCGTCCGAACGACCTCATACCTCCCATCGGCGGTGTACGAGAGGACGCCGTAGTCGACCCCAAGATAGGCCCTGCCGATATCGACTGCCTCCCGGATCCGGTCGTCGGGACGCAGATCGGTGCCTGACAGCCGCAACAGACTTCTAAATGGACTCGTGCGTTCCGGCTGATCGGTGTGATCGGGAGGGTGGGAGTCGGTCGTCATGAGTGTGAACAAGTCGTTTGTTTCGTTGACGCAAATAAATATCTTCGACAGGGCGCTTCAACGGGGTCGTCCGCGAACGACCATGGACTCTCATCCTCGGGACGAACACGGCGGCAGCGTTATTCGGCTGTACCGAGAATGACAGTTCGTGAACCGACGTGCCTTCCTCGCGTCCGTCGGTGCCGGCGGCGCGGTCGGCACCGCGGGCTGCGGGTTTCTCGATGGGGGACGGGAGACGCCTGCCGACGACCCGACTCGCCGCTTCCGCGCCGGCGATGACGCCCTCGAAGTCTCGATCGACGACGGACCGTTCGAGCCGATCGCGATCCGCGGTGTAAATCTCGGCATGGCGAAGCCGGGCCACTTCCCCGGTGAGGCGGCGATCACCCGCGCGGAGTACGACCGATGGTTCGCCGCTATGAGTGATCTGAACGTCAACGTCGTCCGCGTGTACACCGTCCACCCGCCGGCGTTCTACCGCGCTCTCGCCGACCACAACCGGGGGCGTTCGGATCCGATATACGTCGTCCACGGCAACTGGATCGGCGAGGAACACCTGCGGGAGGCCGGTGACGCTTTCGTGCTCACGGAGCCCTTCGACCGGTCCCTGCGAACGGTCGTTGACGCGGTCCACGGCGCGACGACGGTCGAACCGGAGCCCGGCCACGCGAGCGGCACCTACGATGCGGACGTGAGCGACTACGTTCTCGGCTACATCGTCGGTATCGAGTGGCCGCCGGAAGTCGCGATAGAGACCAACCGCGTCAACGACCCCGGCGAGTACGACGGCGAGTATCTCGCCTCCACAGTCGACCGCCCGTTCGAGCGCTGGCTTGCCGAGCGTCTCGACGCGGTCGTCGCGTACGAGACCGCCGAGTACGGCGTCCAGCGCCCCGCGGCGTTCACCAACTGGGTGACGACGGATCCGCTCGATCACCCGTACGAGCCGTTCGAGATGGAGGACGCCGTGAGCGTCGACCCCGACGCGGTCGTCGCCACGGACGCGTACGACGCGGGCACGTTCGCGGCCTATCACGTGTATCCGTACTACCCCCCGCTTCTCAACGAAACGCCGGCGTACACGGAGTACATCGATCACCGCGGGGAGCCGAACAGCTACGCTGGCTATCTGAACGACCTCGTCGGCGAGAGCGACCACCCGCTCATTGTCGCCGAGTTCGGCGTCCCGACTTCACGGGGGATCGCCCAGTACGACGTTCACGGACGCGATCAGGGTCGCCACACGGAGACCGAACAGGGAGAGATACTCGCCGCGATGTACGAGGATATCCACGCGGTCGGGGCAGCCGGTGGGATCGTGTTCAGTTGGCACGACGAGTGGTTCAAACGAACGTGGAACCTCGCAGCGCTGTCGGACCCGAACCGCCGCCCCCGATGGTCGAACGTCCAAACGCCCGAACAGCAGTTCGGACTCCTCGCGTTCGACCCCGCGGACGCGGTTCCTCTCGACGGATCGCCGGACGCGTGGACGGACGCGTCCGCCGTCGATCCGGCAGGTACCCCCGTGACCGTCGACGACGGGGGCGACCCGGCTCGCGAACTGACCGCGCTCCGTGTCACGAGCGACGAAGCGTACCTCTCGCTCCGGCTCGAAGTGGAGGCACTCGACGCCGGCGTCGACTGGGACCGGGTCAACTACCTCGTCGCGCTCGGCACGACCGGCCGCGACGAGACCGTGCTTCCCTACGGCGTCGACGCGATATCGTCCGCGACGGACTTCGTTGTCCGTCTCGGCGGCCCCGACGCCTCCAGAGTCATCGTTCACCCCCGCTACGACACGTTCGCCTACGTATACGGCTCGGAAGCGGGACTCGATCTCCCCGCGTATCGCGACCCCGACCCGGGCTGGTTCGCCCCGATACGGATGACCGTTTCACGCGGGTACACCGTGCCGGAAACCGGTGACACGAGACCCTTCGACTCTGTCGAGACCGGACGACTGCGCTACGGCAACGGTAACCCGGACGCGGCCGACTACGACTCACTCGCAGACGTTCACGTCTCAGCCGCCGAGAACGCGATCGAGATCCGACTCCCGTGGCTGCTGCTCAACGTCGCCGACCCGAGCCGCCGCCGGCGACTTGGCGACTTCTGGACCGAGGGGCTCGACGCGTACGAGCCAATCGATCAGATCGAGGTCGCGGCCGCCTCGTACGTCCCGGACGAACCGGGTGTGGACGGCGGGGACGCGGCCGCCACGTCGGGCGTGACGAACGTCACGCACGCGATCCCCGGGATCGACGAGGGGAGCAGCGGCGGCGTCGGTCGGCTCGACACTGCCGCGTACGTCCCACCGACGTGGGACGACCCGCGATACACGGAACGGCTCAAACGCTCCGCCGACCACGTTCGCGACGTGTTCGACCGATACGACTAATCTGCCCTGCGGCCGTCGTCGTCCTGAAATCCTTATGCGAACTGAGACGATACGGTCGAGTGATGAATCTCGGCGTGTTTGATATGATCGGGCTGGCGGCCTCGCTGGTGTTCGCGGTCCCGCTCGCGAACTACGCGATCGTCCAGCTGTTCGCCGGCCAGACCGCTCTTGGCGTCGGACTGCTCGTCGTCGCGGTCGCGATGGTCGTTCTGCCGCAGTACTTCCTCGATCCTGGTCGGATCCTCGCCGGTCTCGCGAAGGGACTGCTCCCCCGACAGCTTCGTGGTGATGACCCGGACGCTAGCGACGGTGACTCCGATATCGAGGAGCCCGAGTCGACGAAAAAATGAGGATTTGGCGGAGTCACCCACCCCCGATTTGGGGACGATACGGCTCGTGTCACTCCCGCGTCGAGGGGATCGTCCCGAAGGGGTACTCCGCGAGAATCTCGTAGCCGTCCTCGGTCACGACGACCAGATCCTCCAGCCTGACGCCCCCCACAGCCGGGTCGTACACACCCGGCTCGACGGTGACGACGTGGCCCGGGCGGAGTTCCGTCTCGCTCGACAACGACGGCGACTCGTGGAGGCTCACGCCGACGCCGTGTCCGGTCCCGTGTGTGAACCCCGCCCCGCCCTCGCCCGCCGAGGGGTCGAACCCGTACGCGCCCAGCTCCGCCGCCGCCTCCTCGTGAACGGTTGCGGCCGTCACGCCGGGCCCAATCTCGGCAAGCGCCGCCTTTCGGGCTGCCTCGACAGCGACGTACGCCCGTCGTGACCAGCCGCCGTCGCCGTCGACGACGAACGTACGGGTGAGATCGGCGTAGTAGCCGTCCGGCCCGCGCGGCGAGAGGTCGAGCAGGACCGTCTCGCCCGCACGGATCGGGTCGGTGCCGACGTAGTGGAGGTCGGCCGCGGTCGGCCCGGCACCGATCACGGTGTTGCCCGCGTCACGGACGCCGTGGCCCGCGAGCGTTGCGTTCACGGCGCGCCGGAGCCGCTCGGTCGTGAGCGGCTCGTCGTTCCACCGGAGCAGCCTCTCGTCGGCAGCCGCATCGACCGGAACGCTCTCGGCGAGAACGGTTTCTGCGCGTGCCATGCCTGCGACGGCGGCACGCTGGACTGCCCGAATCCGATCGATCTCTCCCGGCGTCTTCACCGCTCGGATCTCGTCGACAACCGTCGTCGACGCCAACTCGTAGCCCGCACGCTCCAGATAGACGGCGGCATCGTGCGGGATCGACGCGGGGACGAGCAGAGTTTGGCTGGCGTCGTTTTCGCCTTCCTCAGTGTCGTTCTCGCCGTCGTCGATCGCGGTGCCTCCATCCGCATCATCGACCGCGGCCGCCGCACGCACGCCAGCCGGATCGCCGACGCGGCCGCTTTGGACCTCCCGGATGACCCCGTCGTGGAAATCGGCAGCGTCGGCGTCGCTCGCCGTCTCCCGTCGCGCGGCATCCACGAACTCTCGCTCCGCCTGTTCGGCGAACAGCCCCGGCGCGAGGAGGGTCGCACGCGCGGCTGATCCGCCCTGGCCGGGCCGTATCACGGTCGCGTACGCCCGATCCGGGCCGGCAAACCGCGTCAGATAGCGGAGGTCGTCATCGAACCGGTCGCCAACGGCGACGAACGCGGCAGCGTCCGCATCGACAACTGCGTCGACGACCGGGGTGAGATCTGTCCGGAGTCGGTCCGGCGTGTCCCGATCCGTGTCGGGAGTCCCGCTCACGGCTCCGGTTCGGGGACGGCTAGCTCCGACTGGACCTCCTCGATCAACTCCTGTGGCGGCTCGTCGCGAAGTTCATTGAACAGAAGCACGCTGATCGGGAGGGTCGGCGCGCCGCCGATGAGACTCTCCATGATCACGAGTCGCTCGCGAGCCCGCGACATGCCTACGTAAAAGACGCGGCGCTCGTTGTCGGTGAGCAGCGGGACCGGACTCGTCGTCTTCGTGAACTCCTCGACCCCGTCGACGTCGGTCGGATCGTCGATGGAGGCTGCCATCTGTTCGACCACCTTCTCGGTGAGATCGGTTGCGAGGAACACGTGATCGGCCTCGCGTCCCTTCGCGGAGTGGATGGTCCCGACACGAACCGCATCGGGGTCTGCTCCCTGGTGCTCGCCGTCGAAGTACGCGCCCATCGACTTCCGCTGGAAACTCGTCACCTTCCGGACCATGTCGTCCGCGCTCCCCCGGTCGGGCATGAACGGAATATGGTCCGTCACCTCGTCGTTCGACACCTCAATGAGTGAGATGTCGTCGGCGTCGGCCGCCTCCTCACGGTCGTCGAGGAGGTCATAGAACTCGTCGCGGTCGTGGGTCCCGAACGCCGACTCCTGAAGCATGTCGGCGAGCCTGCGGGCCTCAAGCAGCGTCACCGGCTCGTCGTCGTTGACCTTCTCGATCGCGGCGACGTAGTCTTTGACCCGGTCGGTCCACATTCGACCGTCGGTCAGCATTGTGAAGGGGATCCCGTGGTCGATGAACTCGTCGATAAAGTCGAACATCTGATAGCGCGCACGGAACAGACACATTACGCTTCCCTCGTCGTCCTCGACCGTGTACCGGACGTTCCGGACGAGTTCGAGCATCGATGGCGATTCGATCGCCTCGACGCTCCCACCCTCTTTGCGGGGATGGAGATCCTTTTCCTGCCGCTTGTCGATGTGGCGGATCTCCGCGTTAACGACGTTGAGGATCTCCGAGGGAAGCCGGTAGGAGTTCGGCAGCACCACGTCCTCGTCGACGTCGGTTTCTAAGAGGAGGTCCGGGTCCGCGCCCTGCCACGCGTAGACGACCTGGTCGTCGTCGCCCGCGATGAGCACCCGATCCATGTGTGGCCGCCACTCCTCGAAGACGCCGTACTGGAGCGTTGTGATGTCCTGGAACTCGTCGATGATCAGGTAGTCGACGCTCGGGACGAGCGAGCGTTGCGCGACGCGTTCGAGCATGTCCGCGAAGCCGACGAGCTCGTTGTCCCCCTTGTAGCCGCGCCACGCGCGGATCGTCTCCGGTACGTCGATTCGGTCGTCGTCGGAGGGCCACGTCGGCGTGTACTTGTTCCCCTGTTGGGCGTTAGGGTCCTCCTCGGGCGGGAGCCGAACTTCCTCGACGTTCCACTGGAAGGGTACGTCGTACCAGTCGGCCACGTCGCGCTCGGTCCGCTGGAGCCACTGCGAGGTGGCGATGATCTTGTTTCCGATAGTCGTCGACCGGGCGGTACGGCGACCAGCGCCGCCGTGTTGGTCCTCGAATTCGATCCCGTACTCCTCACAGAATGCCTCCTTGTCCTCGTCACCGACTACGTCGCCTCGCGAAAGATCGAGTAGCTCGTACGCCTTCGCGTGCATGGTACAAACGTTTCCTTGGAGGCTCCGCGGGGAGATGTCGAGCCGCTCCGCGAGGCGCTCGCGGATCTCCGCGGCGGCCGCACGCGTGTACGAGACGACCAGAATGTCACGCACGTCGGCGTTCTCGTCGTCCAATATCCCTTCGACGCGGTCGAGGAGGGCGGTCGTCTTCCCGCTACCGGGGCCGCCGAACAGTCGTGTGACGGTGGGATCGTTCATTACTGATCACTGATCCCGGCTCTTCTTAAACGCCGTGGCTCGAATCGGTGAGTATGCGGGCGTATAAGCCGAGATCCGACTTCGTTCAGTCTCCTCTGGTCGCTCGCGCTTCGCGCACGTCGGCACCGTCACGGACGAGGTCCTCGCAGGCAGGGCAGACGCGGGGCCGGTCGACATCGTTGGGCGTAAACACCCGTACGTAGTCTCTCGTGACGAACGAGCCGCAGTTCTGACAGTTCGGCATACGCGTCATTATTCAATAGTTCTACATAATACTACCGCCTATTATTCGTGGAAGAAAACACGTGGTCGGGTCGCTGCGTCCGACGTTAGCTTGGCCGCCAATCGCAGACGCCGCAACTCGCTGTTCCTTCCGGATGGAGCGCACCGCACTCGGGACACTGAAGCTTATTATACGATCGCTCCCAGCGTACGATCTCCGTTTCGTGGCCGCGGTCGGATAGGAACTCATCGAACACGTCGTCGTTCGAGCTGGGTGCGCTAGACATTGCGTGTTATTCTATACCACGGTCGGTATAAGTATCTTTCCGTGGTTCCAATCTGACGCCACTAGCACGGGTCCCCGTCCGACTCTTGGCCTACCGGCCGATCGTTCCCTGCCGGGTAACCGGCGCGTCAGGGTCGATCAGGAACGCGACGACAACCGCGTCGTGTTCGGCGGTCAGCGTCAGGGTCCGGTCATCGACGAGCAGCCCACTCTCCGTCTCGTCGAAGTGCGTTCCGTCGGCGGTGACCGCGCCCTCGAAGATATAAAAGTACACGTCACGGTCCGTCTGTTCGGGGAGGTCGACGCTCGCCCCCTCGTCGAGTCGAACGTCGTACAGATCAACCGCGTTGCGCACGGTAACGGGAGCATCGGTGCCGTCGGGTCCGAAGACGTGCCGCCACTCGCCGGCGACGGGGTCTGACAGGGGTGCGTGTTGAATCCCCGGCTCCAACCCCAGCTCGTGGGGCCGAACGAAGATCTGTAGCATTCGCAGCGGCGGGTCGTCCGCGGCGGTGTACTCGGCGTGCCAGAACTCCGTGCCGGCGTTCATCGCCATCACGTTTTCAGGGTCAGTTACGAGGTCGTTCCCCTGTCGGTCGTCGTGACGCATGACGCCCGCGGGCACCCACGAGACGATCTCCTCGTTCCGGTGCGGATGCATCGAGATCAGGGTGTCAGGGTCCATGAACGACTCGACGATCGTTGCGAGCGGCCCGTAGCCGTGGTCGTCGTGGTCGGGGAGATTCCGGCCGGGAAAGTTGAACCGGGTCCGGAACGACCCCTGATTTTGCGTTACGTTCGAGCGCGGGGCGGCGTATAACCCCGTCGTCGGCTCAGCGTCCATACCCGAAATACACGGGCTGAACGCGTATATACGCGTCGCGAGCGCGACACAACCTGACGGACCAGTTGCCGCCCGAGAGCTGGTCGCCGCCCGGGAGCTGGTCGCCGCCCGGGAGTCAGTCGCCGGGCTCGGGAGCTGTCCGGCCGTCGTCGTCGCCGTCGATCCACGAGACGACGGCCTCCTCGAAGGGACGCGAGTAGCCCATCAGTGTCGTCCCGAGAATCGCCATGATCAACACGTACCCGACGGCGAAGGCGTTGATCGTCGCGGCAAGCTCTCCGGAGAACGTCCCGGCTTCCGCGCCGGCAACGGCGATAGTCGCGATGATCAGCGAGAACTCTCCGCGGGTCGTCATCCCGAGTCCGACGCGGGTCGACCGCCGCGTGTTGAGGCCGAACGCCCGTCCACCGAGGAAGCCGCTCACCAGCTTTGTCGGGGTCGTAACGACCACCGCGAGCAGTATCAGTCCGGCTACGCCAGCAAACAGCGCGGGGTTCGTGATGAGCCCGATCCAGAAGAAGAACACCGCGGCGAAGGTGTCTCGGAGCGGTTCCAGTAGCTCTTCCAGCTGGTGGACGTAGTCGGTCGCTGAGAATGCCATCCCGACGAAGAAGGCGGCAACCGCCTCGCTCACGCCGAGCGCGAGCGCTGCGCCCGAAATCAACACGAGCACACCGACCGTTCTGAGTACGATGAACTCGTGGTCGTCGGTCTCAACGAGCCGCGAAAAGAAACTCGTCCCGACGTACACCAGAATCAGCAGCGCGAGGATGAACCCGATTGCGATCCCGATATCGAAGGCTGCCGCGCCGACGTCGCCACCACCGAGAACCAGCGCGGAGACGACCGCGAGGTACACCGCGATGAACAGGTCCTCGTAGACGAGCGTACCGAGCATCGGCTCGGACTCGTCGTTGGCGATCCACCCGAGGTCGATGAGCGACTTCGTGATCACCGCCGACGAAGAGATGTACACGATCCCCGCGACGAGGATCGCGGGCAACAGCTCGCCGAAGACGAGCCAGCCGATAACGAGACCGGCTCCGAAGTTGATCCCGAGGTCTATCGTCCCTGCCGTGCTGATCTCGGTCCGGCGTTCGAGCAGCCGGTCGAGGTTGAACTCGAGTCCCAAAAAGAACAGGAGGAAGACGATCCCGAGCTCCGCGCCGAGCACAATGAACTCCGACTCCGCGACGAACGCGGTACCGATCACCGGAAGCTCGACCTGCCCGAGCACGAACTCACCCAGTAGCATTCCGGTGACGATGTAGAAGGGGATCACTGACTGACCGAGTCGGTTCGCGAGCGCGCCGGCCCCGGCGATCGCAGCGAACATGATACCGATCTCTAAGAGGAGATCAGCCACTGAAAATCACCTCTGAACTCTGACCCGCGACCACAGGACGCTGTGGGGACACGGCGGTCATTCAGTGAGCAGCGTTTCGAACGCCTCACAGTTCTCACGGGTTCCGACCCCGATCACGGTGTCTCCCTCCTTCAGACGGGTGTCGGCGGGCGGGCTATCGATCGTCTCGTCGTTACGCTGGATGGCGACCACCGTGAGCCCCGTTTTGTTGGCGATGTCCGCACTCTCTAAGCTCTCTCCGATCAGCTTCGATCCGGGATGAAGCTCGTACCACTCCAGCAGGATTCCGCCGGGTAGCGTGGTTTCTTTGGTTCCAGCCTCGATCGGCTGGAAGTGTGCGCCCTCGATGATCGATCCGATGGTTCGAGCCAGCTCGTCGGGAAACTCGAACACCTTCTCGGAGTCGGCGTCCGGATCGGGACGGTGAAAGATCTCTCGTTTTCCGGTGTTGTGGATGACGACGACCATCTGTCCGTCCGCGAGGTCGATCTCGAACTTCTTCCCGACGCCGGGAAGGTCGGATTCCGTAATCGGCATACGCGGACATGTGACCCGACCAGTATAAGTTACCCGTGGTGTTGGACGCGAAATACTCGAACTGTTGTCCGCGATTCTCCTGTCTCGCGTCCGACGAGCGTCAGTCGCGTACAAAACGCTAAGTGTACTCGGGTTGTGGTCGGTGGTATGTGGCGATCCCGGCGGAACCGGGACCAGCGGACGGTGGTGTGTATCGCGTGTGGTGACTCCGTGTTGCGTGAGGACGCCCGCGAGTACGACAAGGAGGGGGACCGCTGGAACCGGCGCGAAAAAGAGTTCGAGTACCTCTGTACCGACTGTGACGACGACATCTGCCATCAGCCCCGCGACGGACTCGAATCACTGATCACCTCCATCGAGTCCGACGGGCTCTCCCGCGAGGAGTTCCTCGACCGCTACGCCACGGCGGTCACCGACTCCGCCGACCCCCCAGAAGACTGATAGTCTCGCCCCTCGCTTCGCCCCGACATGTCCCTCCACACCAGCAGTGTCGCGTTCGTCACGTCGACCGCGGCCAACATGGCAAACGCGGTCGACGGTCCCACTCTCCAGATCGGTCTCCAGTTCGGCGTCCCCCCGGTCGTCCTCATCCTCGGCCTCCTCGTTGCGCTCGTCGGTGTCGCGATGACGGCGTACGGGCTCTCGGGGTCAGTACACGCGCTCCGAGTCCTCCGCGCTGGCAACGTTGCTCCGATGAGTCTCGCGTCTGACGACCGACGGGTCCGACTCGTCGGGCGTGCGGAGTCGGTCGAAAAGACCCTTCTGACGCCGTTTACCGACGAGGACGCGCTCTGTCTCGCCTACGAGGTGGCAGAGTATCGGACCGAGGGCAAGACTCAGTCGTGGTCGCGGATCGATTCCGGCGAGGCGGGGGTTCCCTTCCGGGTTGTCGTCAACGGGACGGGGGTCCGTGTCGACCCCGCGAAGGCGACGTTCGTCTTTGGTCTCGACGAGTCGATCCGGGTCCGGTCGAACGAGGAACCACGGGAGCGGATCCGTCGATTCGTGGACACCTTCGACGCGGTGGACGAGGTTCACCCCGGCTACGACGTGGGACCGTTCACGGTCGGCCGCGGCCCCGACCGCCGGTATCGCCAGCGGGTTCTCCGGCCGGGCGACGAGGTGACCGTCGTCGGCGACGCGAGCGCGTTCCCCGACGCGCCGGTCGGCGAAGTGAAATCACGGATCGCGAGCGGGAACCCGTTCGTTGTGAGCGACGCGAGTCCACGCCGGACCGCGCTCAGACTGATCGGGCGGTCGGCGCTCCCACTCGCCGGGGGCTGCCTGCTCGTCGTCATCGCCGTCGCGTTCCTCACGCCGGTCTGGCGGCCGATCGTCGGGTGATCCCGGGGATCGACCGCCATGTCGGGCACGTCCCCGACAGGCCTTTCTAACGGACGCGCGTTGGTCCGCGTATGTCAGACGACGAGCCGAAACAGGGGTCCGCCGAGGACCAGGGTCCGGTGCCGATCACCGAGGCGTTGGCCGACCGGCTGGCCGACAAACGGGAGGAGCTGTTCGAGGAGTTCGAGATCCGCGACGAGTTCCCGCCCGAGGTCCTCCGCGAGGCCGAGGCCCGCACTGAGGGCGTGTACGACGAGATTGAATCCGAGATCGACGAGCGGCGCGACCTCCGTGAGTTGACCACGTGGACGACTGACCCGGTCGACGCACAGGATTTCGACGATGCCATCTCGATCGAGCGCGAGGAGGACGCCTACCGGCTCTGGGTCCACATCGCCGATGTCACCCACTACGTCACACCGGACACCGCAATGTGGGACGAGGCGGTCGAGCGCGCGAACACCGTCTATCTCCCCGACTACACCATTCACATGCTCCCACCGATCCTCGCCGAGACGGTCTGCTCGCTCGTCCCCAACGAGGACCGGCTCGCACACACGGTGGAGATGGAGATCGACGACGAGACGCTCTCGTTCGAGGACATCGACATCTACAAATCCGTCATCAACTCCAACGAGCGGCTCACCTACTCCGAGTGCGAGGAGCGGCTGGAGGACCCCTCCCTCCCGCTCGGCGAGGAGAACGAACTCGTCTTCGAGCTTGCCGACCGGATGCACGAGCAGCGAAAGGAGGACGGCTCACTCGTGTTGAACCCCCGCCGGGACCGGGCACACACCATCATCGAGGAGTGTATGCTGAAAGCGAACAAGGCCGTGACACACACCCTGATGTGGGACCGCGGCGTTGAGGCGATGTACCGCGTTCACCCGCAGCCCACCCCCGACCAGTGGAGCGAAGCGCTCCAAGAGATTCAGGAGCTCGACGGCGTCTCGATTCCGGGTGACGCGTGGGGTGATGACCCGCGAAAGGCGGTCAACGCGGCGTTAGAGGAGTCGCCGAGCCGCCAACTCAACAAGATCCAGCGGGCCGTGTTACACGTTATGCCGCGCGCGAAGTACATGAACGACCCGTTCGGCGGCCATCACGCGCTCAACTTCGACATCTATGGCCACTTCACCTCGCCCATTCGACGACTCTCGGATACGATCAATCACTGGATCGTCCACGAAAACGACGTTCCTGAGAACCTCCTCGAACTGTGTGACCACGCCAGCGACAAACAGAAAGACGGCGAGACTGCCGAGCGGCTCTACAAGCAGTTCCTCCAGGAGCAGGGGCTCGACCCCCACGCCGTGAACAACCGCGGGGTGGAGGTCGTTTCCGAGGAGGCGGCAAAACACACCGTCTGAGTCGCTCCCGGCTCGACCGTCCGGGAAGTATACGCCGCTGGAACCCCTACGTTCGCGTATGGCTCCCCACGACGACGCAGATCACCACGATAACGCGAACGAACACGACGACACTGACGACCATGCCGACGTGAGTGACTACGACGACCGAGTGCGACAGCCGCGCGCGTTCCAGTCCACGGGCGACCCCGAGCGCGACGCGGAGCGCGCGGCGACAGTAGGCGGCTTCGCAGGCGCAGTCCTCGGCGCGAAAGGCGGTCCGATCGGCGCGGGGATCGGCGCGTTCCTCGGCGGGTCGACCGGATACGCCGTCGGCTACGCGATGAGCGAGATCGACGGTGAGTTCGACGACGGAACCCGATCGACGACGCTCGACGACTACGCAGAACCCGACGAGGCAGACGACGAAGACGACGGCCCGGTCACCATCGCGGTCGATTCCGTTGACGACGGTGAAGCGCACGCAGACGACGAGACGGATGCCGATGAGGAGGCGGACTCCCACGAGGATACGGCCGACGACGACGAACCGGACCCGGCCGACGACACGCCCCTCGACCGCTGAGAACCGGCTTCCATTTTTAAACCTGGTCGACGGATGCCGGGAAATGACTGACATCTTTCATTGGTCGGTTAATACAAACAACCGAGTCGTCGACGATGTCTCTCATCCGACCGTGAATGACGGCTTCTCATTCTTGAAGATCACACGCCTTCGCGTGACTGGTAGGGTTCAAACTACGCGTTCGCTACGCGAACGCTCAGATCGCCATTCTTTACTATCGTTCAAAAATGGACTCGCGGGGGTCCCGTGAGCGGAGCGAACGGGACCACGCGAGGTAACGACTGAACGACCGAAGGGAGTGAAGGAGTGGACTCGCGGGGATTTGAACCCCGGGCCTCTTCCTTGCGAAGGAAGCGATCTGCCGCTGATCTACGAGCCCACATCAAGAAACACATTCCGTCCGTACTTGTACCTTACTTTTCGGTGGCCCGCGAGTGAGGGGCTCACACGCGAGCCGTCCGGGCAGCGACCGCCGGAGGCGACGCCCTTAGGTGAGTCCCGTGCCGAATACGATCTGAGGACAGTAATCGTTTCTCTCTGCCACCTATATTAACGATTCTGAGATGGATAACGCATTCGTTATACTTTTCTACGCGCGCGGCCACAATTCGAGTATGTCAGACGCGACGACGGCGAGAGCCGACCCAGCGGCGATGGCGGCGTTGAAACACGTCGCGCTCGCGGGCGGGCTGAGCGAGACGAAGGTGTCGTGTGCGGCACTCGGCGACCGCCTCGATGCCTCGACGCAGACCGCCTCTAGGCGACTCCAGTCGCTCGAATCCGCTGGACTCGTTGATCGCGAGGTCGTCGGTGACGGCCAGTGGGTCCGGGTCACGGATGCGGGCGAGGCTGCCCTCCGCGGCGAGTACGCCGACTACCGCCGGCTCTTCGAGACCGATGTCGAACTCGTCCTCCGCGGGCACGTTACCGGCGGAATGGGCGAGGGCCGCCACTACATCACGCTCCCGGGATACGCCGAGCAGTTCGTGGCCCGGTTGGGGTACGAGCCGTTCCCAGGCACGCTCAACCTCGAACTCGACGCCGAAAGCGTCCGTCGTCGCGGCGAGATCGCCGGCATCGACGCCGTCCCGATCGACGCGTGGGAAGACGAGGACCGGACGTACGGCGCGGCTGCCTGCTACGCGGTGACGCTCGTCGCCGACGGGAACCGGTACGCGGACGCACACGCCATCGTTCCTGACCGCACGCACCACGATGACGACAAACTGGAGGTGATCGCTCCCGACGAGCTCCGAACCGAACTCGATCTGACGGACGGCGACCGGATCGAGGTTCGCGTTGCGGCTGCCTCCCGGGCCGATACTCCGGTCGAGACGCTCGACGCGGAGGTGGCCTGATGCGCGCTGACGCTGAGGACGCGGAGGAGGCCGACCGCGGTGGCCCCCCAACCGGACCGGGGGACGCTGACGGTGATTCCGGCGTCGGAACCGACGTTAGCGGAGACACAGGTGCTGCGGTCGACCGCGCGCTCGCCGCCTTCCGCGACGGAGAACCCGTGTGTGTCCACGACTTTGCCGACCGCGAGGGGGAGACAGACCTCATTTATCCGGCAAGCGCAGTCGACGAGTCGGCGGTCACCCACATGCGAAACGACGCGGGGGGGCTGATCTGCGTCGCGGTGACGGACCCGGTCGCGGACGCCTTTGGACTCCCCTTCCTCGCGGACGCGCTCGACCATCCTGCGGTCGACGACGACCCCGCATACGACGACCGCTCGTCGTTCTCGCTGCCGGTCAACCACCGTGAGACGTTTACCGGCATCACCGACGCGGACCGCGCGCTGACGATCACCGAAGTCGCGGCTGCTGCGGCTGCTGCGGCCGCCAACCCGGCGGCGTACTCCCCCGAAGAATTCGCCGCGTCGTTCCGCGCGCCCGGTCACGTTCACGTTCTTCGGGGTGCTGCTGACGGTCTCGACGACCGCGTGGGCCACACGGAACTCGGACTCGCACTCGCAGAAGCGGTCGGCATCGCCCCTGCTGCCGTCGTCTGTGAGATGCTCGACGACGAGACCGGCGAGGCGCTTGCTCCCGCGGACGCCGCCGCCTACGCCGCCCGGCGGGACATCCCCTACGTCGAGGGTGCGGCGCTCGTTGAGGCGCTGCGGTGAGACCGTCGGCTGCCGACTGCTCCCGTCCGCTACCCGCGGTCCGCCGACCGGGCAGTATGTCATAATTTTAAGCCCGGACGCCACGACGCTCACGTATGGGATTCGAAGAGATGGACGTCGACACGATCTGGAAGAACGGGGAGTTCCTCGACTGGGAGGACGCGACGACCCACGTTCTGACACACGCACTTCACTACGGAAGCGGGGTGTTCGAAGGCGTCCGCTGTTACGACACTGAACAGGGGCCAGCGATCTTCCGCTGGGAGGAGCATCTGGATCGGCTGTTCGACTCCGCGAAGGTGTACGACATGGAGATCGAACACTCCCGTGAGGAGATCACCCAGGCGACGCTGGACCTCCTCCGACGGCAGGATCTGGAATCCTGTTACATCCGTCCGATCGCCTACTACGGCTACGATACCCTCGGCGTCTCGCCGAAGGACTGCCCGACCGATCTCGTTCTCGCCGCGTGGCCGTGGGGCGCGTACCTCGGCGACGAGGCGCTGGAGGAAGGGGTCGACGTGATGGTCTCCTCGTGGCGCAAACACGCCTCTTCGCAGGTTCCCACGAACGTGAAAACCACCGGACTGTACGTCAACTCCATGCTCGCAGGCGAGGAGGCCCGCCGAAACGGCTACGTTGAGGCCATCGTCTTAAATAAAGAAGGCAACGTCGCGGAGGGTCCAGGCGAGAACATTTTCATGGTGAACGACGGCGAGATATACACGACCGGTCCCGCCCAGTCCATTCTCGAAGGAATCACGCGTGACACGATCATCACGCTCGCTGAGGAGCGCGGGTACGAGGTCCACGACGAGGCCGTCATCTCTCGCGGGCAGCTCTACACCGCCGATGAGCTCTTTTTCACCGGCTCGGCTGCTGAGGTGACTCCGATCCGTTCCGTCGACGACACAGAGATCGGCGCGGGAACCCGCGGTCCGGTGACGGAGGAGCTACAGGCGGCCTTCTTCGAACTGGTCGAGCGACGGACTGACGACCACGACGACTGGTTTCGTTACGTGTAATCGCACAAACGCACGTTCCGAACTACGACCCAGACCCGTCTGCTGACGTGCTTCCGTCAGTTGACGTGCCGCCACTGGTTGATTTCTCCGCACCCGTCGATGTGCCCGGGTCTGTAGCGTCACTCGTCCGTTCTCCTGCGGTGCCTCGCGGTCGGCCGATCCCACCCGGTGAGCGGCCACCTCCGGGCTCTCCTTCGGGCGGCCGCTCCTCTTCAACGGGTATCTGTTGTGCGGACTCGGCGAAGCCGGCCGAAAGTATCCGGGTCAGCCCCTCCTCGACGGTTTCTCCGGTGTCTTCGATCCGTTCCGGTTCCACTTCGATGACGAAACCGGTCGTGATGTTCGGCGCGGTCGGCATGAATAAGACGATTTTCCCGTCTCGGGTCTTTTTTCCGGTGCGGAACGCGGTCATTCGGATTCCGGGCCACGTTTCGAGGTACACCGGGCTCTGGAGGTCGTCAGTGCCGGAGATGGCGGTCTCGACCGCAAGCTTGGATGCGTTGTACACCACACGCAGCGCAGGGATCCGGTTTATTGTGTCGTCCATCTTCGCTTCCGCGATCCGGCCGACTGTCGTTCGCATGAGATAGCCGACCGCGAGCACCAGCGTGGCGAGGACAGCGATCGCGATAATCAGCCGAGAGAACGGCTCTAGCGGCTCAGGGATCGTTGCTGGAAGCAGCGCGTCGATGAGTGGAACGGAAATGATGTACCGGTAGATCCATCTGATGACGAGAAGGAGAACGAGAAGCGGGGCGAGGACGATCAGCCCGCTGCCGAAGTCGCGTTTCCACGTGGACATCTATCGCGTCGGTATGTGTCTCCGGCACTTAAGAGGGTGTCTACATGTTCGCCGAACGAACGGTTTCGAGTCGATGGACAGTTCGGACGAATGGGAGTTCGGACGACGAAGCTAGGAATAGCTCATCGTCCGACGACTGCCCGGAGCGCGAACAGAACGTTCTCTTTGCGCTCGCGCACACGACGATAAAAGTACGAGAGCCATTTGTCCCCGTACGGCGCGTACTGCTTCACGTCGACTCCCTGTCGCGCGAGGTCACGCTGTGCGTCCTCACGGACGCCCATTAGCATCTGAATCTCGTAGTCGGTATTGTACTCGGCACCAAGGCGAGTCGCCAGCGAGATCATCTCCGGATCGTGGCTCCCCACGGCGACGCCACGGTCGCGGTGCTCGAAGAGGTACTCGATGTCCGAGCGATACGCCTCGTTTACGCGCGACTTCTCCGTGTACGCGATCGATCGTGGCTCGTCGTAGGCACCCTTCACGAGCCGTATCGCTCCCGGAACGTCGACGAGTCGTTCGAGGTCCTCCCGAGTGCGTTTCAGGTTCGACTGGACGCACTGGCCGACGCTCCACGGGTAGTCGGCGGCGATCGACTCGAAGGCGTCGAGGGTGTCGTCGGTCGTTTCGGCGTCTTCCATGTCACACCAGACGAACGCGTCCGACTCGTGAGCGCGTGCCACTATCTCTCGGTAGTGTTCCTCGAACAGCTCCGCCGAGATGTCGAGACCGATCTGTGAGGGTTTCACCGAGACGCAGACGTCGAGGCCGCCCGCCGCCACGTCGTCGAGCAGATTCAGGTACGCGTCTACGTCGTCTCTGACCTCGGCCGGGTCGTCGTAATGCTCCCCGAGCAGATTCAGGATCACGCCGATGTCGTCGTCGTTGTACGCCCGCGCGTGGTCGAGCGCCTCCGGAACCGTCTCGCCGGCGACAAACCGTCGCGCGATCGGGGGGATCATACCGATCGATCAGGATGACTGAACTTGAGCGTTGTCAAATCTTGCTACCCGCGCCGCGCAACCGGACGCATCAGGCCGCGCCCCGATCCGTCCGAGTGCGGTCCGTTTCGCTCGGACAGCGTCGTCCGGATCGACGCGGTCGGATCCCGGATCTATATGGTGGGGTCGGTAGTGTGCTCGAACATGGTCGGTTCGCTCGTCGCGACGGCGTTTTGGGCGATGTTACCAGCGTACGTACCGAACAACGCCGCGGTGCTCGCCGGCGGCGGTCGCCCCATCGACGGCGGCCGCGAGTGGCGGGGGGCGCGCGTGCTCGGCGACGGAAAGACGTGGCGCGGCACCGCGGTCGGTACGGCCGTGGGCGTCGCGCTCGCGCTCGTTCTCAACGCCGTCGTCGACCCCGTAAGCGGCGCGGTTGGCGTCGATCTCCCAACGTTCGACCTCCTCGCCGCAGTCGCGCTCGCGTTTGGCGCGATGTGCGGCGACATCGGTGCGTCGTTCCTCAAGCGACGTTCCGGTCGGGAACGCGGCGCGGCGTTCCCCGGGCTCGACCAGCTCGATTTCGTCGTCGGCGCGCTCCTCGCCGTCTTCCTCCTCGCGCCCGCGTGGGCGACCGGGGTGTTCACGCTCCCCGTCCTCGCTGTCGTCGTCGTGATGACGCCCGTCCTCCACGTGGTCACGAACGTCGCTGCGTACGCGCTTGGCGTCAAGAACGAGCCGTGGTGACACCAAGCCAAGAACTCCTACGCGAGCACCGCGACCGCTGCCCCCATCGCCGCAAGCGCCGCGGGCGGGATGGTGAGGTTGTCGTCGACCGCGACGCCCCGGAGTACCGGTGGGAGCCCGTCCGCGACCGTCGCGCCGGTCGCGCCTGCGGCCGCAACACCGACCCCCGTGATCATCCCGAACGCAGGCACCGTGAACGCGGCCGCGATGGCGAGACAGACCAGTCCCATCGCAAGCCACACCGCGGGGCGTTTCGGCTCGGTCGGTCCGTTGTTTCCGAGCGACCCGCTTATTGGGTCGCCAAGCGAGAGCATCCACATCGCCGGGATCGCCAGTGTCGGTGTCGTCACGGATGTCGCTGCCAGCAGCGCGACGCCTGTCATGCTGATCTGATAGAGCGCGTACCCCGCTATGCCATCGGCCTCGTACTCACGCACCAACGCGTCGTATACGGGTGCTAACGGCCCGGCGGCTCCAGTCAGCCGGAGCGTCTCCAGTACGCCGACAATCACGACGCCCGCAAGGAGGAGTCCGGCGGTTACGTTCCATGAGAGCCAGCCCAGCAGGTACGGGACGGGATACAGCGTTCCCCCCATGTGAACCACCCGGCGCTCGAACTCCACGCGTTCGCGCCACGCAGCCGCTGGCAGCGTCACCGCGTTCGTCCCCCAATCACTCGGTCTCCACGTCCGTCTCGACCGTCTCGTACCGGTCGAGCAGGTCGTCGAACGAGCCGCCCGCCCGCAGCCCGGCCAGTGCCTCGGCTAACTCCCCGACAGGGACGCGGATCTGTACAGCTGAGTCGCGCTCGCGGACGGTGACCGTCTCCGGGCCGTCGCCCTCGACCCCATCGCGGTCGACGGTAACACAAAAGGGTGTTCCAACCTCGTCCTGTCGCCGATAGCGACGCCCAATCGAGCCGGAGTCGTCGTACGCGACCGCGAGCCCGGCCGCCCGCAGCTCTCCCGCGACCCGGTCCGCGAGCGAGACGAGCCGGTCGTCGTTCGTCACCAGCGGGAAGACGGCGGCGTCACGTGGCGCAACCTCCGGCGCGAGCGAGAGGTACGTCCGCTCCTCGCCGTCGACTTCGTCGGTCTCGTAGGCGTGTGCGAGCAGCGTCTGAACTGTCCGACCCACGCCAAAGGAGGGCTCGACGACGTGTGGGGTAATGTGCTCCCCGTTTTCGGTCACCGTCTCGACCGAGAAGTTCGCCACGTCGGTGTCGACGTCGACCTCGCGGGTCTCCGAACCGTCGCCGATCTCGACTGACACGGTGTCGCCGTCGAACGCGTCCGGATTGCGGCCGGCAAGCGTTTCGAGTGCCTCGGCAACGGCGGCGGCGTCGCCGCCGAACTCCGGCCCGAGCACGGACATGTCGGGATCGACGGTCGCGCGCTCGACCGTCTTCGGCTCGTCATAGCGTTTGAACACGGTAAAGGAGTCGTCGCCGTACGCGTCGTGTTTCGAGAGGTCGTAGTCGCCGCGGTACGCGAAGCCAGCGATCTCGATCCAGTCGCCGTCCACCTCGCTTTCCGCGTCCCAGCAGTCCGCTGCGTAGTGGGCGCGCTCGCCCGCGAGGTGCTGGCGGAACCGGAACCGGTCGGTGTCGACGCCGATCCGCTCGTACCACTCCTGAGCCACGCCGAGGTAATAGCCGACCCACGGGGAGCCGATGACTCCCTCCTCTACCGCCTCGCCAATCGTCGTGTCGAGGTAGCCCCCGTCGTCGGCGTCCTGTTCCGTCGCCGGGTACAGCCGAACGTCGACATCACGGACGCGATCGAGTGGCGGTTCGTCCGCCTCGGGGTCGATGAACTGCTCTAGTTCGGCCTGCGTGAACTCTCGAAGCCGAAGCAACCCGCCACGCGGCGAGATCTCGTTGCGGTAGGCGGGGCCGATCTGGGTGATCCCGAACGGGAGGTTCCCGCGAGCGTACTCTTTCAGCCGTGGGAACTCGACGAAGATTCCCTGTGCGGTCTCCGGTCGGAGGTACCCCGGTTGACCGTCGCCCGGACCGATGTCAGTTGCGAACATGAGGTTGAAGTCCTCGACATCGAGGCCGGCGAGTCCGGCGCCACAGGTCGGGCAGGCGATATCGTTGTCGGCGATCAGGCGCTCGACCTCCTCGCCGGGAAGCGCTTCCGCGTCCTCGATCTCCGTAACCGACTCGACGAGGTGGTCTGCTCGATGAGAGGAGCCACACTCAGCACACTCAACGAGCATATCGTCGAACGTATCGAGGTGTCCGGAGGCCTCGAAGACGGGTTTGGGCATCACCGTCGGCGCCTCGATCTCTCGGTTCCCCTCCTGTAGCGTGAATCGGTCACGCCAGGCGTCCTCGACGTTCCGCTTGAGAGCCGCGCCCTGCGGACCGAACGTGTAGAATCCGGCTGTGCCGCCGTACGCGCCGTTCGAGCCGAAGAAGAACCCGCGGCGCTTCGCGAGTTCGACGAGGTCGGCGCCGGCCATCAGATACCCTCCAGCAGGTCGATATCCCGGACGATACCGGAGAGCTCCGTCCCGTTCACGAGTGGTACCTGCTCGATGTCGTTGGTGATTAGCTCCTGAGCGACGTCGCGGGCGGTTCGTGCACCGTTGACGGTGATGAGGTCGTCAGTCATGAAATGACGCGTCGGCCCCACAGGTAGCTCCACGTTACGAGTTGGGAGGTACCGTGCGCCGGTCGCCTTGATACCCTCCCATGACCACTCGGAGTCCTGCTCGGCGATGGAATCACCTGTGCTCGCCTCACCCTCGACGACGCGAGCGACCTCCAGTATGTCGACCTCGGTCAACATTCCGGCCATCGACGCGTCGTCGTCGAGGACGACGGCGTAGGGGACTCCCGCCAGTCCGATCTCGCGTTCGGCGACCGGCAGCGGCGTCTCGACGTGTGTTGCGTTGACCGCGCTCGTCGCCAACTCGCCCACCTGACGGTCACCGTCGACCTCACCACGGGCGATCGCGCGGACCACGTCGGTGACGGTGATGATCCCAACGAGGGTATCGCCGTCGACGACTGGGACGCGCCGTGCGCCTTCGGCAACCATCGTCGCGGCCGCGTCCGCTATCGACGCGTCCTCCGTCGTCGTCGGGACCTCGCGCATCAACAGCGCGAGTTGGTCTTCGTCGGGTTGGTCGATCAGGTCGTCACGCGAGACCAACCCGCGATACACCTCCTCGCCGTCGACGTCCTTGATGACTGGCACCGAAGAGAAGCCGTACTCTTGGAGATACTCCAACACGTCGTCCCGGCTGCCGGGGATCTCGACGACAACGAGGTCCGAACGGGGCGTCATAGCGTCTGCTACGTTCATGCTCCGTCTTTCAGCGTCACTCCTCTTGTATCCCCCGAAGGTGAACGGCGGCCGATCCGCCGCCGTTGGTATCGCCCGTGTTCCCTGTGAGTACCCTCGGTTGGACTGTCTTCTCGTTCCTCCGGATCGTTGCCAAGCCCCTTCCAACGGCTCCTCGATCCGCAAATACAGACACTCTCGGTCCGAATCTCGGACACTCGCGTCGCTTGAACTGATGGCCTCACAATCATGGTTCGGAATCCTTATAAGCGATTGAGAAGTAATCACAAGCATGTCACGGAGTTCCACTCCCTGGGACGACCCGGACCCTGACCGTCATCGGACGGGACTACCGATGGACTCGGATATCGACGTCGGCGCTTCCCCCGACGTTATGGCGTCCATCGACGCCTCGGCGACACGATCGGAGCTCGTGATCGCCGACGTCTCCCGCGAGAACGCGTGGCTTTCCGTCGACGAAACAGACGCCACTGTGCTCGAGGAGTGGTGTTGAGGCCGTCACGTTAGGCTTCTGTTTATAAACCCCACCGAACCGCTTTCACGACCCCGCGTAGGCTATCTCCGCGCCGGCTACTCCCACTCTCGGACGCCCTCTCCGACCTCCCACGCCCGAATCAGCGACGCCAGCGTCCGACAGCGGGGAACCCCGATACCGTGGTTGGCGGCGCGCTCCACAACACTCCCGTAGATCGCGTCGACCTCTGTTCGCCGGCCGTTCTCCACATCCTCGCACATCGACGACCGGTTCCCGGCCGTGTCGCGAGCGACCCGCTCGACGGCAGTGACCGCTTCGCTGTCGGGCAGGTCGATCCCCTCCGCTCGGGCCACGGCGGCGACCTCCCGAGCCGCCTCGCGCGCGGTGTCGCCGCCCGGGCCGGTGAGCGTCTCGCCGTTCGTGATCCGTGCGAGCGCTGACGGGCCGTTTATGCCGGCGTTGACCGCGAGCTTCTCGTACCGACGACGAGGCATGTCTTCCGCTGCGGTCACCGTCATCCCGGCCGTGTCGAACGCGCGCTCGACCCGAGTCGCAAGCGCACTTGGGCCGCCGGAGAGCGCTCCGACGACGACTTCACCGACCCCCGTACACCGGACGTGGCCCGGTTCGAGGAACCGCGCACCGTAGCTCGCCGTCCCAGCGAGCACTGGGGGATCGAGCGCCGCAACCAGCCGCTCCTCAGTCAACCCGTTCTGGAGCGAACAGACGATGTCGTATTTGCCGGTTGCGAGATCACGGGCCGCCACGTCCGTGTCGTACGCCTTCGTCGTGACGAGCGCGAGGTCGGCAGACCGGTGCGTGCCGTCGGTGAGCGCCCGCGGTCGGACGTGGGCGTCGACCGCCCCGTCGATCCGGAGCCCATCCTTCCGGATCCGCCGCATGTGTGGGTCGCGTCCCACGAGGGTCACGTCGTGCGCGCGGGCAAGGATTCCTCCCACGAGGCTTCCCAGCGCGCCCGCCCCGTACACGAGCACCTCCATACGGAACCTAATAGCCCGCTCTTGAAAAGAAATACCGGTCGTTTCACTCCGGCACCGGTCGTTTCGCTCTAGAACCGATCGAGCTCAAGAGGTTTTTAGCCCGCTCCCGGTCAGCGGGACGACGACATCCTCGTTGCTGTCGATCGCTCCTCGATCACGGAGTTTGCGGAGCGCGGCCGGAGCGACCGCGCAGGTTGGCTCCGTGTAAAATCCCGCGCCGTGAAGCCGATCGAGCTCCGCCTCCGCCTCTGATCCGGTGATCGCAACCACGTCTCCCCCGGTCTCGGCTATCGCCTCCCGGATCCCCTCGATCCGTACCGGATCCGCGATCTGAATCCCGTCGGCGCTCTCGTTGCCCTCGCCGCCCGGATCCGCCCTCTCGGGGCCGTGAACCGCCTCGACGACAGGTGCGATTCCCGCTGCCTGTGCCCCGTACAGACGCGGCATCTTGTCTATCCAACCGGCCCGTCGAAGCCGGCGGAATCCCCAGTACGCACCGATAAACAGGGTACCGTGTCCGAGCGGGGTCACCACCGCGTCCGGTGCCTTCCACCCCCGCTGGAACGCGATTTCGTAGGCGACCGTCGCGGTCCCCTCGAAGAACGCAGGGTTCCACGCGTGGCTCGCGTACCACGCCGGGGTGTCGTCATCCTCGCTATCCTCTCCAAGCGCGGCGATACACGCCTGGGTCACGTCTGCCCGACTCCCCTCAATCCGGACTGGCGTCGCGCCGGCCCGACGGATCGCTCGGAGCTTCGAGGCTTTCACGTCCGCCGGTACGTACACCTCTGCGTCGATCCCCGCTCTGGCCGCGTACGTCGCAATCGCGGCCCCTGCGTTTCCGGACGAGTCCTCGACGACCTGCTCGACGCCCAGCTCTCGCGCCCGCGTTAGCGTCGTCGTCGCGCCGCGGTCCTTGAACGAGCCGGTCGGGAAGACGTACTCTAGCTTGAACGCCGCGTTCCACGCGTCGGGATCGTTTGGCCCGCGTTCCTCCGCGGTGCCCCGGTCTGCGTCGACGAGCGGCGTCATCCCCTCGCCGAGCGTTACGCGGTTGGCAGGCTCGCCGCCGACGGGCAGGAACGCGTCGAACGCCCAGAGCCCTGACCGCACTCCCAGAGCTTCAGACTCCGGCGGCTCGATGTCCGGTATCGGCGGTTCGGCGAAACGAAGCGGCGACCCACACGGGCAGCGCCAACGGTCATCGACCCGCGCCCCGCAGTCGACGCACGCTAACGTGCCCGCTGAACCGGTCGGGTCGCTGGCACGTCCCATCAGTAGGTGTCGACGTTCGTTCCGATCGAGCAGACGTACTCACCCGAGGCGACCTGCGGAAGCCGCCGGGTCCGCCAGAACACGCCGCTTTCATCGGCAGTCACCCGGGCTTTCCGGGAGCCGAAGGTGTCTGTCACCTCGAACAGCGTGTCCCCCTCGGTCACCCGTTCACCGAGTTCGACCTCGAACCTGACGAGTCCGCCCGCCGGGGAACCGTACTGATCGAACCCACGAGCGCGTGTTTGCGGCTCCGTCTCAACCGTTCCGTCGAGGAACCCGTAGTGGCGGAGCACGTTGAACACGCCCTCGACGCCGTACCGGATCGACTCCTCGTCCCACCCGACACACCCGCCGAGTTCGGGGTCTATCGTCGGGATCCCTTGGTCGGGGCCCGCTCGGGCCAGCTGTCCGTCTGGCCCCTTTATGTCGAGAACGTGCCCGCAGCCGAACACCTTCGCCAACTCAAGACAGTCACCGTAGAGATGGTGACGAATCCCACACCGGACTCGCGTCTCGTTTATCATCCGGCTCGTCGATCCCTGATGGAGGTCCACGATCAGATCTGCTCGCTTGGCTGCCTGAAACGTCGCGTGAGCGATCCGCTCGCTCGTCGTTCCCTCCTCGTCACCGGGGTAGCCGCGGTTCATCTTCCGGTCGTCGATCGGGTTCCGGTGTTCGGCCACCTGAAACCCAAAATAGTTGACGATGCCGACGACGAGCACGACTCCCGACAGCTCGGTCGGGTCGATCCGGGGAACGACCCGACTCACGACGCCGAGCCCGTTAAGTTCGTCCCCGTCGCTGACCGCCTGTATGTAGAGTGTCTCGCCGTCCGCGGCCCCGTTGATGACGGCGACCGGCAGCCGGACGGGGCTTCCGTCGCGCGTCTCGCCCACCTCGAGACGACCGGTATCCGCCTCGCCCGGTGGTGCCCGCGCCGTTCCCAGCGTGATCATTACACGAAGGTGGGTCGGCGACCCCTTTATCGGTTCGGTCCACGTCTGGACCCGCTCCCTCCTCACCGACGCAAGCTTTAGGGCCGCATCCACCTAACGGATGGTAGTACCCCCCGCACTGCGGATCGATCCCGCCCCTCATTCGTCACCGACCGGGGCGCAACCGCGGCGCGGAGACCACCCATGAGCATCGATATCGACCCGCTGTGTGACGCCGCTGGCCTCACAATCACCGATCACATTGAGAACACGCAGTTCGAACTGTACACGGATCGTCAGGTCATTCCCCGACCCTCCCCGAAGGAGGACCACTACTTTCCGGTGGACGCAAGCGTGACGGTTGAGACGGGATCCGTCGAGATCCCGCGGGTCGCGCAGGTTGCTGCCCGTGACGGTGCCGGGACGCTACTGGCGCGCGGGGATGATTTCTCGATGCCCTCCAGACGGTACTACGTCAGTATCGATCCTGCCCCGACGAAGCTGTACCTGGGGTTCTCGGGTGCGTTCTCGGTAACCTCTGATAGCGAGATGACTCGAATCGAACTCGACGATCCAACGGATATCACTCTCGGATTTCGCTCGCTCCACCAGGCGCCCGCCGGGACGATCACGACGCCGACGGATCCCGAGTCGCTGATGGGTGCCGTCTCGCTTCTCGGCTCCTCCCTTCAGACGACCAGCCCGGAGCGGTCGTTTCCGACTCTGCGTGGTCACCCACCCCTCATCGAACCGGGCGACGAGTTTCACGCCCCTGATCGGATCGAGCGGCCCAACACCGGCGTTCGGATCGTGGTTCCCCCCGAGTACCGATCGCTGTACCCGGTCGTGCCGCTCGCGTACTACCTCGCGGCGGAAGTCGTTCCCGGCGAGTCCGCGCGGATCGAAGGCGACGGATGGGAACACTCGCTGGAGCCGAACCTCGAACGCCGAGCCGCGGAGGTGCTTCGGCAGTCGTTCCACTTCGACTGTATCGCCCGAACGGAGGGGTTTTACCCGGTCGATCTACACGAACGGGAGGCGACTGCGGTCGACCTCGACTGGGCGGCGCTGTACGACGCTCCGCTCGCGGAGCGGCTCGGTGAGTACCTCGCGGTTCCGTTCGAGACCGTCGAACCGGAGCTGCCGCAGTGGACCCTGACGACGGACATCCGGCCCGATCCGGAGAACGTCGAGTCCCTCCCGTTCGTGGCGGGGGAGCTATCGATCGTTCGATCCCCCGAGACCGTCACGCCCGCGAGCGCGAGCGGCCCCGGGGAACTCGGCTTCTTCCGTACGCCCGATCCACGGGCCGCGGAGCTGTACCGGGGCGGCGCGGACGCGGAGGTTCGAGGCGCGGACGCACCGAGCGAGCGCGGGGCGGCGCTGGACAGCGCGGAGTTCGTCCAACCGGAACCGGTCGACACGGTCGAACACGCGTGGGTTGGCAACGGGGTCCCGCTCGACGCCAACAAGGCCACGATGGATGCGTACCAGCGTCGCTTGGAGGTCGGAACCGTCGAACAGTCCCGCATCTCCGTGCTCGTCGTCTGTAACGACGAACAGATGGCGGAGGAAGACGCGGTCTCTGAGCTGTACGGACTCCGGGACATGGTTCAGTTCGACATCGAGGTCCGTCACGACCTCACTCGTGCTGAGATGCGTGAGGTGCTCGCCTCCGACGTCGACTTCCTACACTACATCGGGCACGTCGACGACCGCGGGATGCAGTGTTCGGACGACTACCTCGATCTCACACAGGAGGACCTCGAGGTCGGCGTCAGCGCGTTCCTCCTGAACGCGTGTCAGTCGTACAATCAGGGCGAGGCGCTGATCCACCGCGGCAGCCGTGGCGGGATCGTCACCCTAAGTGACGTCGCCAACTCGCCGGCGACCAAACTCGGCCGGATCATCGCACGGTTGATGAACGGTGGGTTCAACCTCCGGACCGCGCTTCACGTCGCGAAACGCGAGTTGATCACCGGCCACCAGTACATCGTCGTCGGCGACGGTGGGGCGACGATCTGTCAGAGTCGGAGTGGAATGGCAGTCGTAACCTCTGTTGAAGAACAGGCGAGCAGCTCGTGGAATATCTTAGCCGAGTTTTTCCCTAACGGTCATCACGGTGTCGGATCTCTCGCTACACTTAATCTGAGTAGAATCGATTCAAATTATTATATACCTAGCAGTGTGTCCTGTGTTGACCTATCAGTAAACGAGTTGGAGTCTCTACTTGATTTAGAAATGGTTCCCGTATTTTATAACGAGCAGCTCATCTGGAGCGACCAGTTTAGTATTGATTAGGGACCTGGATCGGCGACCCCGATGTTCGCCGCCGCGGGGGCCGCCTGCGACAACAACAGCAGGGCGGTGAACAGGACGCCGGTCATCTTGGGGTGCTCTGCCAGGTAGTCCGCAACACTTTCGTGCATATTACATAGAATATCGCGTGATATTAATACCCAGTCTTATGCGAACTGGTATGACAACGATGTTTAAATAAACTGAAACCTAAAATCAACACGGATCGACTGCTCGTTGTCGATCGCTACGGACCCCGTCGTATTCAAACCCTAGTCGACCGGTTCAGGGCCTCGTCGTGTGACTCCTCCTTCCGATGTCGGTGGATTCAACAGTTCTCCTCCGGACCAAAGCGTATGAGCGAGGACGACGTCGACCTTCTGGATCCGTTCCGCCAGTTCTTCTCCTTCCGACGGGACGTGCTCGTGTTGTCGGTAGCGATGTTCGCCTTCAGCCTCGGCTTTCAGATGACGAGCCGATACATCCCCGAGTACATGTCCGCGTTGGGGGCGAGCGCGTTCGTCATCGGACTGTTCGGAACCGTCGGCAACGTCATTGGCGCGGTCTACCCGTACCCCGGCGGCCGGCTCTCCGACCGGATCGGCTCCCGAGTCGCGCTCACCTTGTTCGGACTGGCGTCGAGTCTCGGGTTCGCCGTCTGGCTCGTCGCGCCGAATCTCGGGACGATCACGCTCGCCGGCGTCGTCCTCGAACCGTGGATCTGGATCTTCGTCGGCCTCTTTTTAGCGCAGGCATGGAAGTCGTTCGGGCTGGGTGCGACGTTCGCGGTCGTCAAACAGTCGGTCCCCCCGCAGCGTCTCGCGCGCGGGTTCGCGAGCACGGAGGTGTTCCGCCGGACGGCGTTCCTCATCGGACCGCTGATCGCGGCGGGCGTGCTCTACGCGTTTGTCGACTTCACGGTCGGGTTCCAGTACGTACTCGCCATCGCCGTCGTTTTTGCGGTGCTCGCGACGATCGCACAACACCGGCTGTACGACGCGAGCGAGGACTCGATCGGCAAAGAGTTCGAGGGGGTCTCCGAAATCGTTGCCGACCTCCGTGGACTCCCCTCGACGCTCCGTCCGTTGCTCGTGGCCGACACGCTCGTCCGATTCGCCAACGGGATGGTGTACGTGTTCTTCGTTCTCGTGGTCACACAGTTCCGCGAGGTCGGACTCACTGTCGGCTCGATATCGTTGTCACCGGCAGTCTTCTTCGGCGTTCTACTGGCGATCGAGATGACGGTCGCGCTCGTGTCGATGCCGCCCGCGGCGCGACTCGCCGAACGGGTCGGCCTGAAACCGGTCGTTGGGCTCGGGTTCCTCGTGTACGCGGTGTTCCCCGTTCTCCTCATCGTTGCTCCCGGTGACCCGCTCGTGTTCGCCCTGCTGTTCGCCTTCTCTGGGCTGCGGTTCGCCGGATTACCGGCACACAAGGCGCTTATTGTCGGCCCAGCCGAACGCGACGCCGGCGGGACAGTGTCCGGGTCCTACTATCTCGTTCGTAACGCGGTCGTCATCCCCAGCGCCGCGCTCGGCGGCCTGATCTACGGCGGCTTTTCTCTTTCATCGGTCGACATCGCCTTCGCCGGGGATCCGACGCTCGCGTTTGGGATCGCGAGCGCTATTGGACTCGTCGGTGTCGCGTACTTCGCCCTGTTCGGGGAGGAGTACGAGGCGTACGCCTAAGATCGTCGCTTCGCTCGTTCGCGGACTGGCTTTTTATATTCCGAGCGTGAATCACGGGACATGACCGACATCGAGGCCGCGATCCGCAAGGCGTTCGAACACACTGAGTACGACCTCGGCGACATCGGTGTCAACCGTCAGCAGGTTCGAATACCGGTGGTACAGGAGGGTGCGGATCCGGAGGCACTCCGCGCAATCGTCGACGAGGCGGTTGGTGAAGACGATGTTGTCGGACTCACGGTGACGACGGAGACGATTGCCGGCGACGACACCGTTGGAACCGTCGTTACGTTCCAGTACCGGCCGTGAACATCGGTATCAGATTTCTCTTTCGTCGACACGGTTATGAGTCACCTACCCATACTGCTGTTCTAGACGATGTCGTCCGATAGCGGACACGACGACGCACGCTACCTCACCGGATCGCCGGCGCGGGTCGCCGTTCTTAGATCACTTCGGGAGGAACCGCGGCGACCGGCAGTTCTCACTGACGCGATCGACGCGACCCGAACCACTGTTCAGCGGATCCTCGCCGGGTTTCGCGAGCGCGAGTGGGTAGTCAAACGCGACGCGGAGTACCGCGTAACGGCGACCGGGAAACGAGTACACGACGCGTATGAGACGTTGTTAGCTGAGATCGACCGTGCCGATCGATACGGCGGATTCGCCGCCGATCTCGAACGTGCGGGCGCGGGGTTGCCGGTCTCAGCGCTCGATCACGGTGAGATCACCGCGGCGACCGAGCGCGACCCGCTCGCGGCGCTCGATCGGATCGTGACGCTCATTCGACGGGCAAACGGCGAGACGATCCGTGCGGTCTCGCCGATAGTCACTACTCAGTACAACGAGGCCGCCGCGTCGGCGCTTGACGGCGGAGCGAGCGTGGAGTTAGTGATAGATCGGGCCGTCCTCAGGGCGTCTGTCGACGAGTTCCAGCAAGCGACCGATCGGGCACTATCGGACGACAACGCGAGCGTCTACGTCGCCCCCAACCCCATCGAGTACGGTCTGTTTCGATACGCCGACATCGCGTGTGTGATTGCGTACGGTGATGCCAACAACCCACGGTACGTGTTCGAATCGACCGATCCGTCGGTCACCGAGTGGGTTGACGACCGGTTTGAGGCGTTCGTCGCGAACGCGACACCGCTGTCTGCCGCGATGGACACACCCTGATCGTCGCTGCTGAGGCCGGCGGGTCACACGTCTCCGGCACAATCGGCCGAACCGTCGGTTCAGGACCCGTCAGTTGACGACTGCGTCTCGTCCGAGCGGTCCGAAGCCTGACGCTCGGGGTCGAGGTTCGCCGGCACGACGGTCGGGTGATCGATGCCGACTGGGGGGGAGCGTTCGTTCATAATTCCGTTTGATCGTACGGCCCCGGATCCCTAAAAATTACTCATGCGCATACAACATCGACCCACCGCGAGTAATTCGCTCCGGTTATATACCGGACGCTGGACTACTCGCCGAACTCCTCGGCGTAGAGCTTCTGGGCGTGTTCGATCGCCTCGATGGCGGTGTCTCTGTCGGCCCAGCCGAGGGTTTCGACTTCTTTGCCCGCCTCCAAGTTCTTGTACGTCGAAAAGAACTCGTCTATCTCGTCGCGGATCTGTTGCGGGATATCTTCGAGATCCTCGATGTGATCGAACCGGGGATCCTCGGTCGGCACCGCAATCACCTTATCATCCTGCTCACCGTCGTCGTCCATTCGCATCAGGGCGACGGGGCGCGCTTCGACGACACAGCCCGGGAACGTCGCGTCTTCGACGAGGACCATCACGTCGAACGGGTCTCCGTCGTCGTAGTACGACTGCGGAATGAACCCGTAGTCGTACGGATAATGAACGTTCGAGTGTAACACTCGGTCAAGAACGACAGCGGGGATGTCCTTGTCGTATTCGTACTTGTTTCGTTCGCCCTTGAGACACTCCACGACCGCATATATCTCGTCGGGAGCGTCCGGCCCCGTTTCGAGGTCTTCCCAGAGGTTTACCATGTGAAATACAGTCGGCGAACGCGTCCAAAGTCCTTTCGGGACGATGCGCCCGACCCCTCCGTTTGGTCGTCTGACGCTTCACGTATTGCCAGGTTTCAGATCGTCGAAGCCTTGCCGAAACGATGGCTGTCCCGTATAAATCGAGTTTTTTACCCTCAAATTGCCGCGATCCCTCATGAACGCGGCACTACCGAACCCGTTCTGAGCGGTACTGAAGCGCTTCAAACACACGTTCGTAGTCACATCGCGGCCGTTGAGGGATCACAACCTCGTGAATGTTGAGAAAGACTATAAGTACGGGTACCTTTCTGTCAGGCATGTCAGAGGCACAATCCGTTTCGGAGGCATCGACGACCGCACACGACCTGACTGCGTTCCAGCAGAACATCCTGACGATCCTCGCCGAGGAACCGATGTACGGTCTCGCGGTCAAACGCGAGCTTGAGTCCTACTACGACTCCGAGGTCAACCACGGTCGACTCTACCCCAACCTCGACGACCTCGTCGAGCAGGGGTTCGTCTCGAAGAGCGAACTCGACAAGCGAACGAACCAGTACGAACTCACCGATGCGGGCCACGACGTGGTTCTCGGACAGTTGGAGTGGGTCCTCGACCGCTTCGTCACCGACGAGACGCGCGCCGACGAGGTCCGCGACCTCCTCGAATAACGCACGGTACGTCCCGCACGGCCACGATCCGCGCGCTGGCACACGACGCGGATCGTTTCACTACTCCAACTCTCTAGCCTCAGCTATCCGGGTTCTCGACGCTCTCGGCGATCGATTCGATCCTGTCGAGTGACTCGGCAACGACCGCGAGCTGTTCGTCGGTCGGCCACCCGTTCCGGGGCAGGTACTCCTCGCGAAACTCCTCGCGGATCGCTGGAGTCGTGTCGTCGACGGGCCGCACGTAGTGATTGCTCATAAACGTCGCGAGCGTCCGAGCGGTTGCGGCGTGGACCTCCGCCGCACGGTCGGCGACCGCTTCGGCAACCGCGTCGTTGTAGGCGGCTACCTCCTCGTAGCGGTCGGCGTCTCCGGGCCCCGACAGCGACACCTCGACCGCGCGATCAGTCTCGTCGATCCGATCCATCTGTACCGTCCCCGATTCCATCCACTCTTCGGGGTACAACACCAGCGTGTCGTCGTCTTCGCGGACCCGCGGCGTGTACGCGTGACCCGTCACGAGCTCGTCGCGACGCTCGCGATAGCGGGCGGCGGCATCGGGATCCGTTGCCCGGCGAGTGAGACGGGTGAGCCGCTCAGCCTCGTCGACGACATCGACCGGTACGTCAGGAACGCGACCCGCGTTGCCGGATTCGTCGCTTCCGTCGACTCCTGCCTCGTCTCCCTCGTCGTTGGCTCTCTCGTCTTCGGTCGGTTCCATGATCTCGCGTGCCTGCTCTTTCGCCCACTCGGGTGGTTCGGTAGTATCGGCACGCTCGTCGGTTCCGTCAGTTCTCGTCATCGAGTGCCTCGTTCGCTAAGTCGTCGGCGCGGTCGTTTATTTCTCGCGGAACGTGAGCGAGCGACCATCGGTCGAACCGCTCTAAGAGCTCCCGTACCCGGACCCGTCTCTCGCGGAGCTTCGGATCGTTTGCGTTCCACTCACCACGCACCTGTTTGATTATCAGCTCGGAGTCTCCTCGAACGTCGACCGCGTCGAATCCGTACTCGTCGGCGGCCTCCAACGTGCGGATCAGTGCCGCGTACTCCGCCTGATTGTTGGTGACGCGCCCAATCTGCTCTCCGCCCTCGGCGACGACGCCGTCCGAGGTGACGAGACACCAGCCGACCGCCCCCGGACCGGGGTTGCCGCGGGATGCCCCGTCGAAGTACACGTGCGCCCGCCCACCGCCCTCGTTAAGTAGGTTTGTCAGTCTGGTCGGATCGCTTCCTTGAACGACCACCTTTCCGTCGTAGGCGACTGCGACGGCTCCGTCCCGCTCGGCGCGCCAGCGCTCGTGGTCGGTGTTGCCGGCCTCGATCCGGACGTTCGCCTCCTCCAGACGGGACCGTGCGGCCGCCGGGTCGCAGTCGATCGTCGGCATTCAGTCTGTATCAGAGGGCGAGAGGCAAAGCGTTGTCCGTCCGCCTCGTTCACCGTTCCCACTACCACCGGATCCTCACGAACTTTTAAGTCAGTCGCCGGGCTTAGTATATAAATGCGATGACACGGCCAACCCGGCAACGGGATCACGACCGGCAGCGCACGCGGGAGGAGGACGAAGACGAGACCGGGTCCGGGGGTGACGAGCTAGCGGAGTTGGATCTCGACGATCTGGACGCCGAGGAACTGGACGCCGAGGACCTCGATCCGGCGGAGCTCACCCGGACGGCCGACGGTGAACTGATACACGAGGAGACCGGGCTCATTATCGAGGAAGAACAGATTGACCCCGGTCCGGAGTGGCGGGCATTTAATCACTCAGAGCGGCAGTCAAAGTCCCGCGTCGGTGCGCCGACGACGAAGACGATGCACGACAAGGGGCTGACGACGACGATCGATTGGAAGGACAAGGACGCGTACGGGCGCTCGATATCGTCGAAGAAGCGCTCGCAGATGCATCGATTGCGGAAATGGCAGGAGCGGATCCGAACGAAGGACGCGGGCGAGCGGAACCTCCAATTCGCGCTCTCGGAGATCGACCGCATGGCGAGCGCCCTCGGAGTCCCCCGATCAGTGCGGGAGGTCGCTTCCGTCATTTACCGACGCGCGCTCTCCGAGGACCTGATCCGGGGACGCTCGATCGAGGGCGTCTCCACCGCCGCGTTGTATGCCGCCTGTCGAAAAGAAGGGATCCCCCGCTCGTTAGAAGAGATATCCGACGTATCGCGGGTTGATCGTAAAGAGATCGGCCGCACGTATCGCTATATTTCTCAGGAACTCGGCCTGGAGATGCGGCCAGTCGATCCGAAAAAGTACGTTCCCCGGTTCTCCTCTGAGCTTGAACTGAGCGAGGAGGTACAGGGAAAAGCCAACGAGATTATCGAGACGACCGCCGAGAAGGGGCTGCTCTCCGGGAAGTCCCCGACCGGCTACGCCGCGGCAGCCATTTACGCCGCGTCGCTTCTGTGTAATGAAAAGAAGACCCAACGCGAGGTCGCCGATGTCGCGCAGGTGACCGAAGTCACCATCCGCAACCGATATCAGGAACAGATCGAGGCGATGGGCATTCACGCGTAGCGGCCCAACACCGGATCGACCACACCGCGTTCCACACGTCGTTCGTCTCCCTTTTTTGCTCTGACACCTTGCTCACGAGCAACGTTCAAGCCGCGCCGCCGCCAACGACCGATCGAATGCGGCTCGACGAGTACTTGGAGTTCGAGGCGAATGAGCGCGCCGAGCGGCGGCGACTCGCGCGCGAGAAGGACTACGGCATACTCGACCATCTCGACTCCTTCGAGCAGCGCTTCGAGGCGGAGGTATCCGACGACGCGGTCGTCGGCAGCGTCTCGCCGTCTATCTTTGTCGGTCGCTCGAACTACCCGAGCGTCTCGACCGGGCTGCTCTCTCCGGTTGGGCGCGAGGACCGGGCTGCTGCCTTCCGAACATCGGCTGCGTGGTACGACGAGGGCGTCTCCATCGGCGACGTGTTCGAGCGCCGAACGAGCCTGCTGAACGCCAACCGCGGAATCGACGTGAACGACGCCGGCGCGGGAGACGGGACAGGCGTTCACGACGCGTGGGACGGGTGGCTCGGCGTTCAACGCGAGGTCGCAATTGCGGACCGCCCGGTCGATGTCGAGATCGGCTTAGACGGGCGGCCAGACCTCGACTTTGAGGTCGGCGTCGAGGACGTAAAGACGCCTACTGGCCCTCGGGCATCGGCTCGGACCGCGGCGCTCGGCGAGAACCCGCACGTCCCGCGTCCGGTACAAAAAACGCTGGAGGACGACGACTGGCGCGCGGAGGGGGCGATGACCTACCTCTACCGGCGCGGGTTCGACGTGTACGAGATCAACACGATCCTCTCTGCGGGCGCGCTCGGACGCGGGGCGAACCGCCGACTCGTTCCCACGCGGTGGTCGATTACCGCCGTCGACGACACGGTCGGACAGTTCCTCCGGGGGTCGATCCGGTCGAACCCGACGATAGACGCCATCGAAGTCCATCGTAACGAGTACCTCGGCAACGCCTTCTGGGTCGTCCTCGTCCCCGGAAACTGGGAGTACGAGCTGGTGGAGCTGAAAGCGCCGGGCTCGATCTGGAACCCGGATCCCGAAGCCGGCACCTACCTCGCGGCCGCGAGCGAGGGGCGGGAGGGGCGCACCGGCTACGTCGAGGAGACGGCGGGCGCGTACTACGCCGCGCGGCTGGGCGTGCTGGAACACCTCGATGACCGCGGGCGACAGGCGAAGGCGCTCGTCTGCCGACACGTCTCGGACGACTACTGGGGCCCAGTCGGCGTCTGGCAGGTTCGTGAGGCCGTCCGAAACGCCTTTTCAGGCGAGCACGGCACCGCCGAGACGTTTGGCGAGGCAGTGCGAGGCGTCGCCGATCACCTCCCGATATCGCTCGGTCGCCTCCGCCGGAAATCGACGATGGCGGCCGGCCTACAGGCGAACCTCGCGGAGTTCTCGTAAGCGGGACCAATGTATTGTTTATTGCCTTGCTTGAGGGGTGAGACGTTCGTTTATATACTCTCGCGTGAACGATTTCGGGAGTGAGTCTCGCAATACGGTTTGGTAGTTGTTTATAAGTAGGTAGTGGTGTTGCTGGCGGCGGTTTATAAGTAGATGGTGCTGTGGTGAGCGGCTCTACTTCTCCAGCTGTTCGTTTATAACTGGTTGCTGGCGGATCGGCGGTGAACACCTCCAAAGCCCCAGCCGTGCGGGCGGCGTACGCTCGCTGTGCTCCTCACTCGGTCGTAAACTCCCTCGTTGCGGTGCTTACGTCGCCTACGCCGCCCGCACGGCTGCCCCTTTGAGTCCCGCCCCGCACAGCACCCGCACCTCACGCCTCCCCAGCCTCGCCGGAACGGCGCTCGCAAGCGCCGTTCCGGGCTCCAGCGAGAATCGAAGATTCTCTGGCAGCCGGCGCGGAGCGCCGGCGACCTCGCGCCGTCGGTTCGCGCCCTT
>LFFM01000122.1_pt1 | contig 46398 bp, 42 predicted proteins | sample 643131 | NCBI WGS metagenome assembly LFFM01 (sample SAMN03777445, study PRJNA286221) | soda lake metagenome | biome: soda lake; feature: Kulunda steppe; material: water; isolation source: sample Tc-Br brine of Tanatar trona crystallizer | place: Russia: Kulunda steppe | collected 2011-07 | reverse complement strand
GGGAGTATCGCTCGGCAGAATCTGGATCGTCTCGTTCTTGATGAAGATCAAGAACACGCCTTCACCTCTCGAATCACGCTTCTACCGAAAACCGCGCATTCATTCGACGAAAACAAAGTGAACTATATCTCGTTCACACCAGGGACCTCCCTCGATCTCAAATCGTCCATGGGACGGAAAGAAGAGCGAGTCCTGCTCTACTACCTCCTTAAGGAACCATGGAATCTGACCGGAAAAGCGCCTTTGAACGTTCTACAAGGTCGGGCTGGAGTGGACGGCTTCAGACCGATGGTGAATGATTTTGATGCTACAATCGATGAAAATCTGGCAGAGTCATTCATCGCTGCGCTTGACGAACGACCGGAGCTCGAGCGTGAATTCAAAGATCTCTGCGAACACTATCCACGGTACAATAGCAGAGTTTCTGATTCAGTACAAGCCCGCCGCCGAGAGGTTCTAGGTGAAATCAGGAGTGTCCTCGCATCGGTCTGTGTCCAGGCTCTTAGCCCAGATTTAATCATCCTTGATGAGTTCCAGCGGTTCCGGGATGTACTCGATGGAGAGACTGATGAAGGTGAGCTGGGCCGCGAGCTATTCTCCTACTCGGATACCCATACGGAATCGCGAGTGATGCTCCTCTCGGCCACTCCGTACAAGATGTACACGATGGCCCACGAAGGTGATGAAGATCACTTAGCTGATTTCGTCAGGACGCTCAACTTCCTCACAGAAGATGAGACCGCCGAGGAGATTCGTGGTCTGCTAGATCGATACCGTCGAGAGCTCTACCAAGTTCATGAATCAGGGACAGATGAGTTACGAGACCTAAAAAACGAGATCGAAACAGAACTGAGTCGGGTAATGGCTCGAACGGAGCGCCTCGCAGCGTCGTCAGATCGCAACGGGATGCTGGATCCCATTGACTATCCCAGTATGGGGCTCCAACCCGACGAGGTTCAAGCCTATCTTCAACTCCGGGATGTTGCTGACCTGCTTGATGCACCGCGAGTCATGAACTACTGGAAATCTGCCCCGTATCTATTGAATTTTATGAATGAATACTCTCTGAAGAAAAAATTTACTGAGCGGATAGAATCTGATGAGGAGTCATTGTTGGCGACTGCGCTCTCGAACAGCGATCAGCTGAACCTCTCAGGCGATCAAATCGAATGCTATGATCCAGTTCAATTTCGGAATCCCACACTTCGCGCTCTGGTCGATGAGTATCTCGACACTGGGATCTGGCAACTGCTCTGGTTACCTCCGTCTCTTCCGTACTATGAGGCAGGGGGGCCGTACGCTAAGTCTGATGTACAAGACGCCACAAAACGTCTCGTCTTTTCCTCTTGGAGGGTCGTCCCGAAATCGGTCTCGGCACTGGTGAGCTATGAGGTTGAGCGCCGAATTATGCAGAACTTCGACTCAGACGCATTATACTCACAGGGACGAACCAACCGGGGCTACCTCCTTGATATCTCGAAATCCGATGGGCGGCTCACCGGAATGCCCTTGTTCTCAATGCTCTATCCGAGTCCCACTTTAGCGGAAGTCGGAGATCCTGCCGAAATAGAAGATCGTATCGAGGACGATGACCTTCCAAATCAAGAGCAGGTTCGAGCAGAGGTCCGGAATGCTATTGAATCACGTCTGAAGCCAATAATCGAACAACGAGCCGGCGATGAGAGCGACGTTGCAGGTATTCAATCCTATGACGAGGCGTGGTACTGGGCGTCCCCCCTGCTACTTGACATCGAAAATCCAGATGTCTCCGTCACAGACTGGCTCGGTCAGTCGGATCTTTCCTCGAAGTGGCAGGGAGAAGAATCAGATGATGGATCAGCAAGTGAATTCGGAAACTGGCAGGCTCATCTTCAACGGTTCCGACAAGTTGCCGATGGCGATTACACATTCGGGCCTCCACCGGATGACCTCGTCGAAGTAGTGACGGATATTGCCTTAGGATCGCCAGCAACAGCTACCCTCAAAGCATTAGATCGGATTATTGATCCCCCGACAACTATCGATTCGACGGCGGTACTCACAGGGGCAGCTCAAGTCGGCTGGGCCTTCCGATCGGTATTCAATATCCCCGAAACCACGGCACTCGTTCGTGGGATCTACCCAGCCGAGCCGTACTGGCGACGTATCCTCGAGTACTGTCAGGACGGGAACCTCCAGGCAGTCCTCGACGAATGGGTTCATATGCTGAATGATTTCGGCTTAGCTGATGCTCCCCCGATGACGGTAGTCGAAACGATAACCGGACAGATAACTGAGTCGCTCAGTCTTCGAACCGCGTCGGCGAAAATGGACGACATCACGGTCCAAGAACACAATATCGAACTCAACGAGCGACGTATCCGGTGTCACTTCGGACTACAGTTCGGACGAAGCGAGGACTTTGATACAGACGCTGCAATCCGAACTGATCAGGTCCGAACTGCATTCAACTCACCGCTCTGGCCCTTCGTTTTAACGACAACATCTGTGGGGCAGGAGGGGCTTGATTTCCATCCGTACTGCCACGCCGTACTACATTGGAACCTTCCACCGAATCCAGTCGATCTCGAACAACGAGAAGGTCGTGTACATCGGTATAAGGGCCATGCTGTTCGGAAGAATGTCGCCGACGTCTACGGATCACAGGTATCATTGGGAGACGGAGATATTTGGTCTACAATGTTTCAAAAGGCCGCAGACGATGCCGGTGCGAACTCAGATATAGTTCCTTATTGGGTCTTCCCGGACGATAATTCGGACGCGGCCAAAATCGAACGACATGCGCCAGTTCTACCAGTCAGTAAAGAGGAACAACAACTTGCTGAACTCAAAGAATCCTTAGCAGTGTATCGGATGGCGTTTGGTCAACCCCGACAGGACGACCTTGTCGAATACCTACTACAACACTTGTCTGAGGATGAAATAAAAACAGCGTTAGTGGATCTTCAGATCGATCTTTCTCCGGTCTGACTCCATGGAATCATGGGTCGATTGCCATCTGTAAGTTAATCCGATACATAAATAGAGAAAATGTAGTTTGGAGAGGTAAGAAGTATCCCTGCACTACATCGCAGCAAATTCTTCTCCGGAATCAGGGAGGTATTCGATGATGCTCCGATGTGCACCGAACTCGCTGATTGTTGTTTGGAGCGCGTCGACGACGGTCGCAATATCGCGGTTGAGTTCATGCTCACGGTATGTACCACCGTCCTGACCACGGTGCTCCATCTGTGAGAGCGTTAGATTGAGGATCTCGAAATCAGATAGGAAGCTACGCATCCGCCGGGCTGTACGGGGATCTCGACCCTGATACTCACAAAATTCTTTGTAACGCTGATAGACAACACGTGAGCGAGCTGGCGTGGCATCCTCAGCAGCGAGCGTAGTCAACGCATAGAGAGTTAGCTGCTCGTGTTCGGTGAGGTCGCGCATGATGTCCATGCTCTGTTGTGCTTCAAGTTTCTCCTGGGCGCGTTCAACATGATCAGTCGTAACCGAATCCGCGTTCTCGGTGCGTGCAAGATCGCCAGCCTTCCGAAGGAGCGTAATCGCTCGTCGGGCGTCTCCACCATCCTGGCGACCAAGGGCAGCACACAACGGAATCACTCCGTCCTCGAGTGCGCTTTGGTGGAACGCGATATCTGCTCGCTGTTCGAGAACTTTCTGGAGCTCTTTAGTTCCATACGGCGGAAACGAGATCTCGGTTTCACACAGAGACGATTGAACCTTCGCGTCAAGCTGCTCTCGGAACGTCGAGTCGTTGCTAATCCCGATGAGGCCAAGCTGAATGTTGTCGATGTATCCGTTGTTGTCTGCGCGAGTAATCTGGTAGAGGAACGTATCATCCGTGATGTGGTCGATCTCGTCGAGAACGATGATGACAGTCCCAGAGAGATTATTGAGTTCATCCCAGAGAAGGCGGTAGACTTTGGATTGCGGATGACCGGTTTCGGCGATGTGGTGTTCGGGTTCTCGGAGATTGTTCACCAGACTGATCGCGGCCTGATAGCTCGTGCTGAGGCCATCGCAGTTGAGCGTGATGACAGAGAGATCGACTTCAAAATGTTTTGCAGATTCCTGGAGTTCGTTTAGCAAGAAATTCGTCACAGCAGTCTTCCCGACACCGGTCTTGCCGTAAATGAAGATGTTATCGGGGTACTCGCCGTTGATGATCGGCTGTAGGGCTGCTTCGTACTCCTCAATCTCGTTATCCCGTCCGACGATGTCGTCTGGAACATACTCGACTTTGAGTGTATTCCGTCGTTTGTACAGTGTGTCGTCCGGCTGGAATCGTGGAGTCATATTATGTTCGACTGATTCAGGCAAGAATCATAACTGTTTCGACCACTGTTTCCGCTATTTCCAGTATAACCATGAGGAGCATGGTTTCCACTATTGGAGATCGACCCCATTGTTTCCAGTCTATTGGAAGAAAGTCATTTGGATTATCATGAAGGAAGCATCTTTGAGGCACTACACCCCACTATTTCCAGTAAAGACCCCAACTCACAAGTCATCAAACTCACCCCGTTATTTCCAGTAATTCTCGGTGGTTCCAGTTGGATGCTCACAGAACAGAAAAGCACGAGGTTCCAGTATTTCCAGTAAACGATCTTTTATATACAGCACAGGCCCCATCGTTTCCAGTATACCTTGGAAGAATAGGAATCGATAGACAGCAGAGGGAATCACTAGATAAGAATGGCGGAACACCCCCTCCCCACTATTTCCAGTAAAGTACTATGAAAGAGAGTCGGCTAGTGAGAGAGAACTCTGAATTAGGGAAAGGTTTATACCCTTACCGTCCGAGCTAGTCCGTAGGAGAGCTAGAGGGGCTTGCTCTTGGGTTTAATTCTAGTGAAACAAAATAACACCACAGCTCAGGAGACCCTTGCTACTAGCTTTACTGGAAACAGTGGGGGGGGGAGTGGATAATATACGATCATCAGTTCATTGTGTGAGCGTATTAGTGGAAATGGTGGTGTCTGACTCTCGTCAGACGACCTACACCGATTAACCAACAAGTGGACGGGTTTCCGCCTTGTGTTGGTTAATCACGCTTCGCGAGTAGAACGCTGTTCTAACCGAGATCAACAAACAAATGAAATCAGTATTCCAACTTCACACCACTGTTTCCAGTAAATCGATGTCTCCCCGACCAACCGACCTCAACGAGGACTATTTTTCCGGATCAACTGGGCCTTTGTATTTTGAGCGTATCTTTTCTCCATCCCGCCACTGCCAATAGTAGTAGCGGTTGTCGTTAATCTCCTTCACTGTGATCGTGGCCTTCGACGGGACGTCATCTGGAAGGTCCTCTGGTTGCTCCTCGATCTGGTTGTCCCCTTCGTTTTCCGCTAGTCGTGCCTCTCGCTCGCGGTATTCCGCAAGATCCTTAGTGTACCTGGCGACGTGCCGAAGGAGTTCAGGCGAGTAGTGGTCAAGTGTGTCGACGACGTCGGCGGGAAGTTCCTGTGGGGGTGTCGGTGGCTCGTAGGACATGGCAACTCAATCCGTGTTAACCAACAAAAACGTTGCTGACATAGTATTGTTGGTTAAGACTGTGTTTGACCGTTCTCCTTCAATCCTCTCTCTGGTGTAACACTAATCGAAACTTGTTTAAATATAAGATTCGTACTGTGTTACAACGTGCTGCGACGAATCGAACTCGAGGTCCTCGCTACCGTCGAACGTGGTGATACGATCTCGGAGCTCGCGACGAAGCTCGACCACAGCGAGAGTTACCTCTCCCGTGCTGTCGGAGATCTCGTCGAGAAGAGGCTGGTCTATACGGAACGTGACGGCCGCCGTAAATGCGTCACACCCTCGGATTCCCGGGCTGTTGAAATATACCAGGATCTCGTCCGCCAGCACTCTCACATCGACTTTCCCGAGTTATTGACGGGAAAAGCCCTCGAGGTACTGTATTACCTCGACCAGCCACGGACCGTTACTGACGTCGCCGAACGGAGCGGCAACTATCGCAACACCGTCAACCGGATTCTCAAACGGCTGCGAGACCGTGGCCTCGTCGGCACTGATGACAGCCGCTACCACTTCAACGGTGACTTCGACCGACTGCACAAGTTTGCTCGCGAACTTGTGCACCATCTGCATCGACAGCGTCTCGAATCGGTTGCGCCGAACGGGACGATTCTCTGGAGGGACTACGACGAATTTCTTTCCCAGACCGAGATAGAGATCGAGGCAGAGAACTTCCACGAGACCGGGCTTGCGCGGTTCGCAGCCTTCGATCTCCAGTTTCTGCTGACTCGCCATCGATACTACCTCTACTCTGAGGACCTAGAGGAAGTCTCGCCGGCGGAGCTCTGCTGTCACACGTTGCTGATCGACGATGGGTCCCGCCACCACTCGTACTGTCTCCTGTTGCTCAGCCACGTCGACATCGACAAGAGCGACCTCCGAGAGCAAGCCGCGAAATACGGCCTCGATGACGAAATCGACACCCTGCTCCGATATCTCGAGACGCAGGGAGCAGTCGACAGCGACCGCCTCCCCGAGTGGGACGAGTTCCAGAAGCTAGCTGCTGACTATGAGGTGGACCTACCCCAATGAGACCAACGTTCGGACGCGAGTACATCGAGAACGAGTTCCAACGAATCGCAGATGAATTATCTGACCCGCTCACGGTCTATCTGATTGGTGGGGGCGCGATGTCGCTACGCGATCTTAAGGGCGCGACAAAGGATATCGATCTGGTCGTCGCTGACAGTGACGCGTACGGCCAGCTGTGGGCTGTCCTAATGGGACTCGGGTATACGGAGGTACAATCGCTGGACGCCGATTACCGGGCGCTGGGCGCGACCAGCTGCGTCGAGAACGCTGACAGGTGCCGCCTCGACATCTTCAACCAGCAGGTCGCTAACAAGCTCGTGCTGACTGAGGGAATGCGGGAACGCAGCAAGTCGTTCCTAGCGACGGATCAACTGACCGTCCGCCTAGTCAGCAACGAGGATATCTTCCTGTTCAAGTCGGTCGCAGGGCGGGACGACGACATTGAAGACATGAATATGCTCGTGCAGACTGGTCTCGACTACGACGTCGTCCGAGGTGAACTCGAAGCGCAGATCGACCGGCTCGGCGACGACCAATTCGCCACCTTCGTGAACGAGGCCTTGGTTGACCTCGAGGAGCAGTACGGAGTGACCACGCCAATCGAGGACCGCGTCCAGGAGCTAACGACGCGGTACTACCGTGGGCTCGAAGTGCTCCAGGCGCTTGACGTTCCGATGACCGTCGACGAACTAGCTGCCGATCTGGACCTAGACGTCGCTGAGGTCCGAGACCGGGTTGCATATCTTGCGGGGTTCGATCGGATCGTACATGATGACGAAACGGTCCGCCCGACGGAATAGCACTAAATAACCATCGTTCAACTACCTTACGAGGCGATGCTCGTGCTGTCTCGCCCCACATCTCTCTTAGGGGGTCGAACAACACCTACGGATCAACTAAGATCATCGTGATAGTCGGATCCAAGCCGTGCGTAAGCCTCTGCAGTAGCGTTTACTTCCCTGATCGAATCTGTAAGCGACAGCGGCTCTGGAAGGTGTTCATCGAGTTGTTGGAGATCATTCCGGACATCGAGGAGCGCTTCGTGAAGGTCGTCGACGGGACCTCGGTCAGCATCTGTGACATCTTGTTCTGGATGGTATCCTTGATCCCCATACTCAGCGTCAGGAACTGGGTCATCGATGCCAAGTGCTCTATCGAATCCAGGGACATCGTGTGGATCTTGATCTTGTTCGTTCGGTGTCATCGCTTGAGTACCTCAACCTCGGGGTGTTTCCCAGCTGGACCGGCAACTGCTTTTGCACGTTCAAGTTCACAGAGTTCGTGCTGGGCCTGTCGTTCGAGTGCCTCTGCTCGCTGACAACGTTCGATGGCTATCTCGTCGGTAGCATCTTCGTGACCAATCGTGAACCGCTTACCGCGGTGATCGCGCTGTTCGAGCATCAGTGACCTTCCTCCCGTTCAGTGTATGCGGCATCCCGCGCATCTGCTCGGAGGTGGTCGTACCGAACCTCGCACCTGTTCGAACAGAAGCGGCCGGCGTATCCCGATCGATCGCGAGCAGGTACTGAGCAGGTTGGTACTCGACACTCACCGCCTCTGCTCATCTGGCGACACCTCGGTAATGGAGCGCCTCAGCGTTCGCCAACGATGTTGGCTTTTCGATTATTTCCATAATTCACCGCGGGTAACTCTCGTGAGCCCCGCAGTCTTTCAGGGGTGGATAAACCAACGAGAACGAGTTTGTGGACCTTAGAAAGTCACAACTCAATGTAAATCTCTGGATCATTGAGTCTGATTTGAACATATTTCACGCTGGCTCTGCTAAAACCCTTGGAACTTGATAGGAGTCACGTGCTGCATACAGCAAGCCGTCGCCGTTATTTTCACAGACTTTTTTGGACTCGCATGCTTGCTGGCAAAAGTTCGATCAAAAGTCTGTGTCACTCCCTTGGGAGAGTTTCACTCTCCCGTGCTCTCGCTCGCGATATTCGTGTACCCTAAGGTTTCCCTGGCTTGCTCGCTCATTCACCCGTCCCGGCGGTAAAACGTGTACTCCTCGCGATCGATGACCACCGAGGGGTCGACACCGGTTCCATCGACGGCGTCGACGAATTGCATGGGGTAGATCCTCACTACTTCCGCCGGATCCGCGCCGGCGTCCTCGAGCATTTCCAGGGCAGCCGCGTTGTCCGTCACGGTTCGCCGCTCACCCTTCAGCCTTTGTACGCCGGCCACGCGGTCTCCAACGTCCATCTCGTCATCTAACGCAGGTTCAATCACCTGCTTACGCGCTTCTTCAGCCACGTTCTCTAGACGGATGAGAGCATTTCGCATCTTAGCAAGCGCTCGGGCGTTGTTCGTGTCTATGCCGTAATCAGCCACGGCCTCGGCATGGCGGGCCGCGTCTTGGAGCGTCTCAGGGTCGGGGAGTACCATCGTATCTGGACCGTTGGGAAAGGTTTCATGTATAGTTTTCTGCAACCTTGACCACTAAGTAGCCCGTCAACGGAGACTTCTGCTAAAATTCTGATGATTACGTGCTATGGATCTCAGACTCTGACCGAACTACCGAGTAGCTGTCAAAATCGGCATGTAACATGTAGAGTATTAGTGCAGCACGTCGACTTCATTTGCTTCACGCCGAAAGCCAGAGCTACTCCTGTCCGGAAGAGATGAGAGGGAGAGAAATCCCCGAAAGACACGCAAGACCTATCTTGTTCCTGTTGTATCAAGTCAAATGAGAACAGGATATGGAGTTGGAATCTCAGCCCCCCGACGTGTCTTCTGTTGAGGAGGTGCCAGAGCAGCTGGCTGAGAATCTTCCGGATCTATTCACGCTGCACGAGAAAATTGTCTATCCCAAACCAATCGATATCCCGGCGGTATTCAGTAAAGAACCTGAGCAAACCGTCGCGTTCGAGGTAGCACTAGCTGCATTGATTGCAACCACGGTTCTCACCATCTCGATTTCGGCCCCAATTCTGGAAGCTGCCAGTACGGTCGCGGCAATCCTGTTAGTCGGGATTACTATGGTTCGGAAAATGATTCTGGATAATGCGTTCATCGAGTCGGACCAGATGATGCGAAAGACCACTGGGTGGATGCAGTACCTGATCGTGTTTGCCGTGGTCTACACAGCGATCTTCGCCGCAGAAGCCGTTACCACGGTCATTCCGGGTGATGTGCTTCTGGGACTGGGGGTTGGTTTGTTCCTGGCGGCGTATATACTGGCGATTCTCTACGAAATGGTGTTTGGTGACCTGTTCTTCTGGAGCGCAGTAAGGCACTATAACCGGGCTGTACGAGGGCGGCACGACTATTTCAGTCATGGCCTGTTGGAAATGGCACGGTTCATGCTGCGGGTATCGCCGAAGATGTTCAGCAATGAGCATCCTGCGGTACGGAAAATTCGGTTCCTGGGCATAGGAAGTTCGATGCAGGGATCGGGCCGGTTTACTGCGTCGGTAGTGTTCGGGGCCACGGCTGGTATCTTGATACTGGCGGCGTTGATGGCGGTCCCGGTCATCTACTGGGTGACAGGGAGTGCACTAGTGTATACGATGATGTTGACAGTTTTGTTAGGAATGTCGGCGTTGCCGTTGCAGGGCTTGTTGCAGTTTGTTCTCTCACGGTATGGGAACGCCTCGTTCGACGAGGTGAGTGGTGCTCGGCATGACGTGCTGCCGATGATGGTGTTGCTAGCGACGGCGGTCCTTTATGAAGTAGAGCAGGCAGGTCTGCTGTTCTGAAAGTCGGGTTTCCTATCGCTGGTGTTGATACTACTCCATGAACACGCGATCGCGGTCGGGTTCGGCGTACTTCGGGTAGTCCTCGACAAAATCCTCAGCCATCGAGAAGTTATCTGTATTCGCAATGACGTGCCGCGTCGATTCACGGACTTGTAACGAGTTCTGGAATCGGACATGGTGGATTTCAACTTCCGATTTCGACTGTAGGAAATTAAACATCGTCGGATCACAGAACGCGAGAGAAACGGTCGGTGACAACGGAAAGTAAATCTGGATTCCCTTGCTTTGCAGCCCCATGCTCCCATATGGACTGTGATCGATGTCGTTGTGGCGGACGATCGGGTGATCCGACGTCCAATAGGGCATGTCCGTGTCGTTCACGTAGAGAACCCACTTCATCTCAAGGACGATTTCCGCAAGATCCCAGGCGTTGTTTTGGAGGAATTCGCGCTGGAACCGAGTAGCACCCTCATCAGTGTCGAGATCTCGAAGCTCTTCCATCTGGTCCTCCATCTTGTCACTCATCGGCATGCCTTCGAGTCGGCTCCGGATTTTGGAGAACATGTCTCGGAGCTGTTCGCGGTTCTCACGAGTGCGGAGCTCCTGGACGGCGATTGAGTAAGCGATGGCAGATCGGTCGTTTGCGTCCAACGCGTTCAGGTCTTCGCTGTCGAGGAGGATCTCGTACGCTTGGCTGAACTCGCCCTCAATCGCTGCGAGCCGCGATTCGAATTTCTGGTCGGGGTCTTCAGCAATATCGTAAAAGTAGTTCTCTCCTGCGATATTGCTAATAGATGTTGGAAACTGGTTACGTTCCGGTTTGTCGAAGCAGTGGACAATAGGGGTTGATCCGGAGGTATCAGCAGCGAAGTTTCGAAGATAGAATCGAGGGACGTAGTGCTGCATCTTCACCGTGTTGCTCATAGGGGGATTGATAATTGTTGCTCACCCAGCATAATATTCATGTTACACTGACTGAGTGTGGATTATCCGCTACTCTTCGAAGGCGAATGCATGCCTGATCTCCTGGTTGGAAAGGGATTGTATCGGAACAATGACGATGCTCTCGATGTCGGTGAATCCGTTCTGCAGTATCCGGCCAATTGTATCTGACGTCTTTCTCGCATCTGCAAAGAATTGGGCTGCGTGGATCTCTTCGAGGACCGTGATTTCACACATTGGGCGCTGGTGGGAGACGACTTCGTTGAGATAGAAGTCCGGGAAGTCGAGATAGAAATCGGCGAGTCCTGGGTTGAGATCCCAGGCAATGTTCTCGTGAACGAGATAGACATGTTCATTACAGTAGGCGACGGGTTCACAATATCCTGTGCCAACATTGGTCACATCGTCGAGGAACTGGTTGAATTCGTGGCAGACCAATGCTCCGAACACAGGCGAAGTGAGCATTGAGTCACTGTCTGCAGCAAGTGCTTTAACGTGGGAAGGATCGATAGACGTGTTAGAGAGTAGAAATTCTACGAGGTCACGCTGAGGATTATCTGGTCCGCGATCGATGCAGAGCAGTAACCGGTAGAAATCGTCTGACTGTATTTCAGAGATAGAGTAGTCTCGTAACACTTCTTTAACGAAGTCCACCCGTTGTTTTGGCGGGATGTTTTCTGGATCCAGTTCTGCAAGTTCCTGGTCAGGATTTGCAGGGGATTTGCCGTCAAGCGTGTAGGTGAGGTCAAGGTTGTAAAGTGTCCAGAACTGCTGCCGTTCGAAGGAGTCACCTGATTCGAGGCCCATCCCGCGGAGGATACGGATTGCGGCGGGTTTGAGTTGGAATGTGTGTGTCGGTGGTGGTGGAGACCAGTTTGAGATTCTCACAAACCACGGTGACTGGTTGCCCTCTGATTTTTCCTGGCGTTTTCGTAACGTTGGCATTATTCTCGGGTTTTCACAAGCAATAGATATGAATAGTGAGTATCTGGGTTTACAGGACTGGACCCGTAAGCTCGTGGACTGAGACCGTTCTCACGGTGCGGACTTCACGACACCTGCATCAACCGAAACGACCTACCGGCCGACTACCGGTACAAATTCTCGCGTCGATCCGCCCAGTTCACGCGGATCGTGTTCTCTTCATCATCGATATTTGCACCGACCCGGAGACCGTTCCCGATACGGAACCGACCCTCACCACGCCCTTTCAGCGGCTTGAAATCCCACTGCGACGGATGGCGAAATTCCGATGAAGCAATCTGATCCAGCTTCTTCTGGATGTAGCTCCGCTCATCCGCTTCAAGCCCGTCAAACGCCTCCTCGATAGAACCAGTGAACGCGATTTCGTAGGCCATGATTTGCTTTGTAACGCCCACGAGAGACAGACTGTCCCCCGTGGACGCTACAGTGGCAGAGACTACCAGTCTCTGCTGGGCAAGCAAATTTGGTTTTTGGGTATGGCCTACTCGGTGACCCTACAGAAACAAGGAAGAGATAAATAATTTTCGATTATCGTGAACCTCATTTTCCTGTGTAGGACAGTCGGGATCGGTTTGCTAACATATGTGGAATAAGGGACGGAAAATATATTCGCTCAGTTACTGGTGTGTTTACTGCTGGAGCCAGGCAATTCCCACAAAGCTATATCACTGCGCTGAGGTCTGGAGTCGTATGGCGAGTCCATGGCACGGACTGTACCGGGTTCTTGACACCCTTGATAAAAGCGAGTTACGTGCGATCCGACGTCGGTGTGATTGGTGTGAGGTACAGCCACCGGAGAAAGCGAAAACGGGGTTCTCCAAGCGGATCCGAAATTCGGCGAAAAAGTCGGTCGAGGACGGTGATTACACATTTGAAGAGATCGTCCGGCAGATCCATGACGAGATCCTTCGCGAAAGTCCGTATCTACCAGAGACACGGATCAAGCATATCCTCAAGGATACTCCGGTCTGTGGTGACGAACGGCCTCGCGAAGTCATGGTCTCAATGCAGATGTACGGAGCATTGCGAAACGAGTTTGGTAATGACTACAAAGTGTACCGCGAGCACCGCATCCACGACCATACTCGGACGCGATTTGACCTGTATATCGAACACGTCCCTTCTAGCAGGTGTTGGTTAATCGAGTCGAAGATTGCTGGGAATTTATCGAAGAATAAGGTTCTCGGCCAGATCTACAAGTACAACAGGTTGATCGACGAGGAAACAGAGAAAGACCGGGCACAGACCTTCCTCTTCGTGCTGGCGGATGACGAAGATGAGTGGTGGGGTGAAATCGCACAGGACTCGGATAGAACGCTAAGTGACTGTTTCGAACTGTCGGACAATCTTGAGGAGGAGGTTGAAAAGCAATCGAAGACGAAGGTGATTAAGCGCGTCCTCGACGAAGAACTGATCTAAGCAGTAGAAACCGTTTCCTCTGTTCTAAAAATCTAAAAATTCGAATTTATAAATCATATGGATGCTCCTGCGTGTGGAGCACTTTTTCAAAAAAGTCTTCACTCTGGATCAGGCCCGTATCGTGGCGTTTCGCACCGACTACAGTTCCAAATCGGTGTCCTGAGTTTGGATGGATCAGATACGGACTCACGGCTATCAAACCTATGCACCCTCTCTTTGTCGCACCGATGGCAGAAGAGTCGTTTCTTGGTTGGTGGACACGGCTCTTCTTGGGTAGCATCTTGTGACTGCAGTTGCTCGTGAAGTGCAAGTGCTGGAACCAGCCATCGGTGAGCTTTCTCTTCAAATCCAAGCACGTCCTCGAGGTCGTTGATCGATTGCCCCCACTCGTTGTAGAGCATTGGTGGCTTGCCATGGGCAGCTGACCATCTGATAGAATCCTCGCCGCTAACGTTGGCGAGTCGCTTGAGTAGCTGTTGCCCGGGTTCGGAATCTAGTGTAGCCGCTGAGGGCAGTGAGGTCCAGGGCTTGACGAGCTGTGGTGCTGGATCGTCGATGTCGTACACGAGTTGATACCCATCGATTGGCCCCTCGTCAGTGACGAGTTGGCGGCAGGCGGCTGTTCCTTTCGCCACAGCCTCGTAGTATGACCGTGCGTCTGTGACGATGAAAACCACGCTCAAGAGTACCTCAGCAGACCGTGACGCGTCTTCATCGATCGGCTCGATATGCTTGCTCAGACAGAACTGGCATTTGGTCTGGTCCGATGGAATTGATGCACCACATGAGCGACAGTCTGACTCCGATTCGCGCTCTTCGGTTTCTCTGCTTCCATACCTCATCCGCCTGGCACGGAGATTGCGGTCTTGTTTTTCTTCAAGGACGGGATCTACACCGCGAAATGCTTCTCCAAGCGGCCGAAGTTCATGGCGATCATGCTCTCTTTGATCCATTGTCGTACTCTTCGTAGGCCGCGTCCTCCTATTTAAAATCGAGGTCGGGATCGATCAACGGATTTCTGAGGCGATTGTCCAGCTTTTAGTACGAGTTACCCCACGGCACTTCCCAGTTGAACTATGTGGGGTAACTACTCCTGTTCCTCGAGGACCTCGCGCAAGCAGTCACGATGTGCTCGAATCGTCGTCGTCGACGTGTTTGCACTGTCCGCAACCTCTTGTTGTGAGAGCTCGTAGCCGAACTCGTGGCTGGCTCGGTATAGACAGGTTGCAGCGAAGCCTCGAGGACGACGTCCACTTGTGATACCAGCATCTTCTGCGAGCGTTGCTAACTCATGTGCTCGGTGTCGAATCTCATCTGGAACCTCGAGCGTGGCTGCGAGTTGCGGGAGGAAATTCTGTGGCCGTGGAATCGTTGTTGGAAGCTCGAGTTCGGTGTTCATCGCCGAGTACGCACACTCGAGGTCTGACCGCGAGCACGTCGCCAGCTGACTGATCTCCTCAAGGGTCCGGCCGAGTCCGTTGCACCGACACACTGCGTAGACGCTCGCTGCTGCAACCCCCTCGAGTGACTGTCCCTGACAGAGGTCATCCCCTTGGGCACGCCGAAAGAGCATACACGCCTGTTCGCACAGTGAGTCCGGTAACTCGAGCGCACTTACGATCCGACGGACTTCACCGAGACTGTATCCAAGATTTCGTTCACGTTTCGATCGCCACTGACTGCGGCGATGCTCCCGTCGAAGGCGGCTGAGTTGACTCCGTTTTCGTCCGGGGATTGTGTTCCCTTGCCCATCTTTCTGCCATCCGATCACAGTCGACAGTCCGCGATCGTGTCGGCCTGCCGTGAGCGGAGTTCCAGTTCGGCGCCGGCTCGAGTTCTCAGGTGAGTCGAACCACTCGGGTCCGTAATCGAGGTGGTCTTCATCGACGATCAAGCCACATTCTCGACAGCGTGTTTCGTGGTTCGCTGGGAGTAGGTCTCCACCGCACTCAGGGCACGACGTTGTCGATCGCGTTGTTTGCTCTGTCTCACGAGTAAAGTGACTGCTGAATATCTCGTTTGTAGCCATCTTGCTCCGACGAGGCAACTGTCTGTTAACCCCGTCACCCCCTTTTGGGGCCATAAACCGTCTCGAGTGAGCTTTTCAGTAGTCTCAGTTATCGAATGAAGGTCCCGTCTGGAGCTGGGACGAGTCCTGTGCGGATCTCGAGGTCGACACGTCGGAGATGCTTGCACCCACCATTTGGCTGGCGCCGTTCGAAATCAGGACAGGCGCACGTCTCTTCCTCGACGTCGACCACGTAGGTGCTGCCACTCTGACTGAGAACATCGTAGACAGGTCCTTGTTGGCCGAATCGGACATCCATGTTTTCGGTAAGTGCGCGACGGGTCCGTGGCTCGTCGATCGAGTATCCGCCCGCCTCGAGTGCAGTCGGTGGCTGTGGGTCATCACAGTGACTGGTGAATTCGTTTCGACGGTTACGTTCTTGTCTGCACTTCCTGCAGCGCCAGTAGCGTGTACGGTATTCGTAGCCCTCTGTAAGGTCGATCTCGTACGGTGATGGCTCAGTGCCGGGAAGCCACTCGTCGATTGCTACGAGTTCGTGGCCGTTCAGGTGGGCCACATCACCTGGATAACTGCGATCTCGGTTGCTCGTTGACTGGTGATTCGATTGATGTTCTTGATGCAGCTCGCTCTGGGTGGAGTGATCTATACTCATTGATGACTGAGGCTGTTTGATGTGCGCCTCAGCCGTTCAGGCGCAAAAAATGCTGCACGGTTCCTATAGCGGTATCCACTTCCGAAATGCAGAGATGACGATTAAACTGTTTCACCGTACTGGCCACATCACGCTATGGACAACGGAATAGCATTCACTCCCTGGACAGACCAAAGGTTCAATCCAGAATAATAATCGCCACGAGGCTAGTCGTCACCAAAAAATCCGTGGACCGGTGTGGTATTCTGTTACTTGTCTTCGCGCGCTTCTTCGACCTTCTCTGCGACCGTCTCGTAGGCATCGTCATCTGCAAACCGATAGGTACTCGGTTCGGAGACAATGACGAGCACGGTCTTTCCGACCGCCTGGTTCACCGCTCTGATGACCGCATTGAAGTCAGTCATGTCGACATCGCCCAATGCGGCCTCGGAGAGCCCGTACAGGTCGAGAATTTGGAAGACAAGATCGTGGAACCTGCTCAAATCACCGAAGGGTGCGACCTCGTGGTCGTCTCGGTCTTCATCGTAATCTAAGAAGAGCACGATGGGGCTGGATCCCCCTTGGAACGTCTTGCTTAGGAATCCAACTTCCACAAGACGATTGAGCAGGGATGTGCTGTTGAGCGATTTCAGCACTCGGGCCTTGTCGTCAACGACTTCCTCGACGCGGGAAGAGGCCTTGACCTCGTCTCGAAGCTCGGGCCGTTCGAAGTCACTGTGACCATTGACTGTGGCAATGGCCATCAGCAGCTGCTGTCTCTGGTGAGTCAGTTCGACCCACCGAACGTTGCGATCGTCTGAATCTGGTGTTGAGCTCATTTGTTGAGCCTGCCGCCACCTGAAGAGAAGGGAAAATTACTTGTCTAGGTACACCTAAGACCTTGACAAGCCCCTCTATCCCTTCTCAGACCCCCAATCCGGGTGGTCGACGCAGGGGTGATCTGGGGCTGCACCTTCGACCCACGGTAGGCCATCAACCAGATCGTGGGTCGAGTTCTCCGATGTTGTCTTCCTCAACCAGGCTGACCTTTGTCAGCGTTGATATGGTGTTGGCGCGCGATCTACATAAATCCTGTGCATAGGAACATCCCAATGACGGAAACTCCCAGAACTACTATTTCGGGGGTATGATGCGGTTTTAGTTAGGTTTGAGTTTGTATTAGTAGATAATACGGGGTGACATTGGTATACAGAACCCAGATATAATTGGGCGTCTCTTAGAAAAATAACTTCATCTGAATGTGGCAAACGATCTTCCTGGCATAGTAAGAGCTTCTGGCATCAAGGTATATACTTCTGGCTTGTCATTCCCAACTATACGATGGGTCTCGAGTTAACAGAAGGTCAGATTCAAAGCAGGGTAAATGAATATAAGCGAAATGAGGATTGGAAAGAGAAAATAGAAACAGCAAACGAAATTGCTGCAGCTGTCCGTGGACTGGCAGAAAGTATAGTAGAGTACTACGATGACCAAGTTGGAACAGATGAGATGTCTACTCTATTTCGGTTATGTCAGATTTCATCAAAAGCTACACTTTCTAAAAAACGAAGCAGAGTTGAGGGACTGGATCTTCCAAAACACATTAAAGAGGACATCAAATCAGAAATTCCGGATGTAGGTATTGTTGGTGGAGGGCAAGCTCAAATTTCGATTCCAGCGGAATACGAATCAGATGCGTATCAGCTGTTAGGCACTGTCTAGTGGTGCTTCAACCGTCAATTGAGACGGGATAGAGCCTGCGCAGTTTGATGCGCGCGTCGTCGGTTGTGAACTGCCAGTCGATAGATGTGTCCGCTTCATTCCGACTCTGTTCCCACGCAGCGACCTCCGCACGGAGTGTCGCTGCGTCGGGAATTCGGCGATCGAGACACTGAGACGCGAGAGCTCTGAGCTCGATTTCTGCCATATTGAGCCAACTCCCGTGCGGTGGAGTGAAGTGAAACTCTAGCTTCTCCAGCAGCCGACGAGCCTCTGTCGGTGGGAGAAACTCGTAGAAGGCGTACTCGGTGTGGGTACTGAAGTTGTCGAGCACCACCCGGATGCAATCTGCATCCGGGTAGTGCTCATCGACGAGTTGGCGCATCTGCTCGACAAATTCGACTTTGGTTCGTTTCTTGGTCACATCAACGTGCCGCCAGCCAACCAGTGGTTCACTGATCACGAAGATGTTGTGTGTTCCGGCTCTTCGGTACGTGTAGTCGGTACGAGCGACCTCTCCCGGTTTCGCCGGGAGCGGGTCGCGGCCGTTGGTGAGGAGTTGTTTGTTGGTTTCGTCGAAGCAGACGACTGGATGGTCTTCGTCGTATGGCTCGTGGTAGAGGGCGAGAACATCCTCCATACAGCAGACGAACTTGGCGTTTTGGCCAGGGGGAATTACCCACTGGGTGGATCGGTGAGGCTGCAGTTCGTTTTTTTGAGAATCTGTCGAACGGTCTCGTGTGAGATCGACTCGATGTCGATCTCATCGAGGGTGACAACTGTATCTGCGAGGAGATGAAGTGTCCAGCGAGCGCGCCCTTCGGGCGGCTCGCTGCACGCTAACGCAATCAGGTGGGCTTCGGCGTTTCCATCGAGTTTGCGCGTGTAAATGCGGTTAGGTTTCTTGCGTTCGATGGCACCGAGTCGCTCACGGGAGAAGCGCTCACGGGTGCGCTGGACGGTGGCCCGGCCACAGTTCAGCGCGTCAGCGATTTTCGGATCACTCCAGCCTTCGTCGGACTTCAACAAAATACGTGCTCGGGTGAGTTTTTGAGTACTGTGATTGCCAGCTGAAACTAGCGCTTCGAGTTCTGCACGCTCATCATCGGTCAATTCGACGAAATACAGTTTCCGACTCATGAGGAGATTCTAGAGGTCGTTCAGCGGCTTAACACTATCAGATCACGCTTGAAGCACCACTAGTGGACCATCCAGGAAATCCGTACCCGGTTAGCCTGGAGTCGTTATCTCCTCAGATGACGTAGAGTGAACAGACCCGACCGAGGAAGAACGTGTCTCCAGGCCCCAACCCAGTTACAATCACGTTGACCGCTCAAGATCGAGCCGATCTTGAAGCGGTCACACGCAAAGCGACCAGCCCTCAACGAGAAGTATTCCGCGCACGGATCGTCCTCCTCGCTGCTACTGGCCTCAACAACTCTGAGATCGCACGACAGCTCCAATGCACACGCAAAACCGTCCGCAAATGGCGCGAACGCTTCGCCAAGGAAGGCCGGGCCGGGCTCATCGATGAGCCCCGGCCCGGCTGTCCTCCCACCTACGATGACATCGACCGAGCAGTTATCACCGCCCTTGCTTGCGAACTTCCTTCCACACGACAACTTCCACTTTCGCGGCTGAGTTCCAGTGACATCCATGCGGAGGTCTCACGAGAGCTAAATCCATGCCCATCGCAGGCCACGATCGCCGTCTGGCTCGCGCAGGCGGCGATCCGACCGTGGACCTACACCTCCTGGGTGACTCCGAGAGATCCACACTTCGAACAGAAAGCTGCTCCTGTGTTGGATTTATACAACGGATTGTGGAGCGGTGAAGAACTCACCGAGCGTGACGTCGTCATTTGTGCCGACGAGAAGACAGGCCTTCAAGCGCGGTCCCGGCGACGGACGCCGCCGGGACCGCACACCGTGGCTCACGTCGAACACCAATACGAACGCCACGGCACCTGTTCCTATCAAGCGGCTCTAATCGTTGGAACTGGAGAAATCGTGGGTCAGTGTGTCGACCGAAATACGCGGGCGAATTTCGAAACCCTCGTCGAGACGGTGATGACACACCCGATCTGCCAGGCGGCAGATCGCGTGTTCTGGATCACCGATAACGGGGGTGCGCACCATCCGAATACGTTCACGTGGTGGCTGAAACAGCAGTACTGCAACGTCGAAGGGTTGCATCTTCCAACCGGCGCATCGTGGCTGAATCAGATCGAGCTGTATTTCTCGGTGCTGAGCCGCAAAGCTCTCGCCGGCGAGAGCTTTGCGTCGGTCAGTTCACTTCGTGATCGTCTCGCGGGCTTCGAAGATCGGTGGAATCGTGCTCCAACACCGATCGAATGGTCCTACACGAGTGAGCAACTGGCTCAGTTGATGGAAAGTCTCCCAGCGATAGCGTAAATCCCTCTGGAGTCGTTTAGAGCGTATGGCGTCGATCCCAGAGTACGTTCGTCGAACTCTCCAAGACCAGATTGAGAAACACGCGCGCACCGCGTGGAACGAGCGGTGCGCGCGTGTGCAGGTTCGTTTCCGTGGTGAATACGCATACATTGATGCGTTCGAGAGCAATCCCTGGGTAATGCCTGATGCGAGCGAGGAAGAGAAAAAACGCATCCGACACACTCCAACGAAATTGTGCCGATTAACCTGGACCGGGGATCCGGACTCGTGGGCATTTGCGTTCTACAAGTACAGTGACGAGCGATACGAGCCGTCGATTACGCTCGACGGCTCGTTCACTGGCTCACCTGAATCGTGCTTTGACACCGCCGCACAGGCCTATCTTCGATAGGATGCCCAACTGGGTACGAATTTAATGGAGGCTCTACTAGTTGAGTCAGTTTGAGAAGTGAGCAGGTCGTTGAGTTAATTGGACTAGAATGCTCGCAGACCTGCTCAGCGAGTCCTACGACGCGGATTTAGAAGAAGCTTGGGAGAACGAGCGGACGGCGACGCCCGTCAGGGCGTTTGCCGTCCGCCTCCACGCCACCGGTTGTTCGCTCCGGGAGACAGCAACGATTCTTGCTGAATTAGGCGTTGAACGCTCTCATGGAGCGGTCTGGAACTGGGTACATCGGCTGGTTGACAGCATTCCAGACCCGTCGAGAGCGAAGCCCTCGCGGGTCGCGGTTGACGAGACCGCTGTCAAAATAAACGGCGAATGGTCGTGGCTGTACGCTGCAATAGACCTCGACACGAAGTTGATTCTCGACGCCCAATTGTTCGGTCGCCACGGCACCGATCCGGCGGCTGCGTTCCTGCATGGACTCCGCGAGAAACACGATCTCTCCGAGGCGGTGTTTCTCGTCGATCAGTTTGGCTATCGGACTGCCCTTGCTCGATTAGGCTTAAACGGTCGGGTTGACTACACCGACCGAAACCTCATCGAAAAGTGGTTTCACACCCTCAAAATGCGCGTCGACCGTTTCCATAACTCCTGGGTGGGCAGTCGGCGGAGCGCTCGCAAATGGTTTGAACAGTTTGTGCATTACTACAACCGTCAGAGACCGCATCAATCGCTCGATGGACGAACACCAGCTGAGGAGGTGCTAAACTAGACAGTGCCTCGAGGTCCAGCTTGTCGAAGAGTTCAAGGTACCGTTCTGGATCTGGTGGCTGACTCATTACTCAAAGTTTTCTATCTAAGAGCGTTGATGATTTTGTCCCGCATTTCGGTGGTCCGGGTAGGTGCGTCCGGGTACTTGGCCCGGTAGTCTTCGACGTCTTCGATTTCTCCGGTGCAGTTCTGGCTTTGCAGGTGGCCTTTCTTGATGGTTTCGAGTTCTGCCCCGCATTCTCGGCGTTTGATGGGGCCGGGAGCGTAGATTGTGTCGTCCATGATCCATTCTCCCGAGGGATTGCACATAAACTGTCGGTGGTCTACGGTACGGCAAAATAGGTCTAACCAGGTATCCTTCAGGCCCAGGTTTAGGAACAGTGATTTGTCTGGTTAGCTTGTACCGTTTTTCTATGGGCAGTAAGACGTATGAGGAGGAGCGGGAGTGCAATGAGTGCGGTTCAACGTACACTGCCTCGGTTTATATCGGTGTAGGCCGGGATACGACGGACGGTCTCTGCAGGGACTGTTACAGTAGCCAGAGGGAGGAGAGAATTGAACGGGTTCTCTTTGAGCACGACGATAAGTGGTATCGTCCGGATTCCGAGGATAAGGAAATTGCAGTCTACAAACCTGATGGCGGCCGAGCGTACTACAAGCACGATATCCATGCCGTTCAGAATATCGAATCCTGGTACGGTGAGTAGTCTACATCCCAGATATGAACTGATTGACTATTATTGAGGTCCAGATCATAACTGTTGTTTATAGATCAATGGTTCTGGACTACTCTGTTGATCTGTGAAACCCGTGCTTCTAGGGTTTAGGCGGCCCTAGGAGCCGGTTTGAGGCGATAGTATTATGGTGGGTTGGCGCGTAAACTGACATGTCTCCCACGAACACACACCTGGAGACGGAGAGCACGACCTTTGAGTTCGAACGTAGATACCCGAGAAATCGGCAGAGGGCAGCAAACACTTCATGAGGCGGTAATTTCTCACCGGATATACAAACCGGTTAGAGGCGTTCATCCCCGCGTAGAACTACCGGATCCAGAGTATGAGGACTGGCTTGACGGGAATCAGGACGTCGAGTACGTGGTAATCAACTTTTCTGACGCCCAGGAGGTCATTGAGCGAGACGGTGACCTGAGCCAGGTCCTTGAGCCGTGGCATATCCCAGTAATCCTCGGTACGGAGCACGATGATGACGTGAACGTGCGTACTTTCCAGGATGTAGTGGATTTGCTGGAAGTGGTTCAGCCAGCGATCTACGTTCCCGACGTGGTCTACAGCTACAACTGGATGGACGAGGAGATCCAGGACAACGCTATCGAGGCGTACACCGGCCACGTCCGAACTCTTCAGAAAGAAATCATCGAGCAAGACTTCGATGTCCGGTTGATCCCGACAAACAAGGGCTGGAAGTACGAGCACTTCGTGGAATACCGGGAATTATACGACGAATTCGATTACCAGGAGTTCGCGTTTTACGCTGTCCAGTACACGGGCGGTGACGCCGGGAACGCGATCAACGTGCTACACAGTCACGTCAGGAACTGTATCGCCGCCATAGACATGGAGGATGTTTTCCTGATCGGACGGCTTGCGGAGGATGACCTGTTTGATTTTGCTCCGCGTGTCCGTGGGGCTACCGGGCTTCGGCAGTGGAAAAGTGCCTGTATAGAAGGTGACGGGCTTTCGCAGGATCCGTGGCCGGAGTTCCAGGAGAGCCGGGAGGCCAAGCTTTCGTTGAACGATGATCAGGAGCAGAGGCCGGTAAACGAGTTCTTCGGCGGGAAGGAGGATAACTAAACGATGTTCGTATTCCTTGGTTCATACAGCGGTGGTGATTACGATTCGTCGGATGATGATGATTCGCAGGATGATGGAGCGACTGACGATCATACGCAGACCGGTGTAGACGATTACACTGGTGACGATGGAGACGATAACTCTGACGAGGATTCGGGTGGTGGCAAAGTAGCTGCTGCGGGTGTTGCTGGTGCCGCTGGTGCAGGTGGTGCTGCTGGGTCGGGTGCCGGTGCAGGTACGGGTACAGAGCCTTCTGAAGGCGACGAATCCGGCGACAGTGGTGAAGCAGAGGAAGAAGAGGGTAAAGACGAGGCCGACGAGGAAGAGGAACAGCCGGAGCCGCCGGATGTGGAAGAGCCGGATTTAGAGCCAGAAGACGACGACGTCGACGAGCCTGAGACAGAGGAAGACACCGACGCCGAAGACGACGAGGATGAGGACGAGGACGACGAGGAAGCGGAAGATGAGACAGTGGTCGTGGTCCAGGAAGTCGATGCGTTGAGCGCGATGTCCTGGGGTGTCCAACCGGTGATGAAACGTGTCGAGGAGTGCTACAGTGAAGAGATCGAACTCTTCTACAAACCGGCTCCTGTCCGCGCGATCAATCCGGTGCAGGAGAAGCAGAAGTGGATTGACGTCGGTGAGAAGCTGGGTATGCCGGTTGATCCTTCGTTCTGGGACGATGGCCCGCCGGAGTCCACGGAACTGGTCAACAGGGCGTTCGAGGCAGCAGACAGGCAGCAGCGTGGAGAGGATTACATCCGGGCGTTGTGGCGGCGTGGTGTTGCAGCTGGCCGTGACATCAACGACCAAGAGGTCTTGATCGACCTGGCGTCAGATCTCGGCCTGAACTCGGAACAGTTCGAGGATGATCTGGAAGAAGCCGAACTGGAATCCGGTGAGCATGGCGAGCTTCCGTTCACGTTCATGGAGATTCAGGGGAAGCCGGTGCTGAAGAACGGCCGTATCCGGTACTCGGATTTCAAGACCCAGTTCACGTTCCAAGGGGTCGAGGAGCAGGACCCTCAGGAACTACAGGGGTTCGTTGAGGAGCATGGTCCTGTGGCCACTCCCGAGGTCATGGAGGTCTACGGGATCAAGCGTGAGGAAGCACGGAACCGTCTCCAGGATGTGGATGGTGTTTCGTCGTTCGAGGTGGGCGGCGAGAAGTTCTGGAGTATTTAGGACAAATACTCTCTGTACAATCTGAAGGCTGTTTTTCCAACGGTGATCTGTCAGGGGGTTTCAATTCACAATAAACGCCGAGTGGTATCGAATTAGGTGATTGAGTTACCGAAGTCAATTTTGAGGAGTTTTCTTTGCCTCATATAGTTGGACTTTATTGGGGGTGATGACGGCGGCCATGTCCCAGATCTGGGTGACGATTCTTCCGTTGACGTTGCCTGAGGTCTGGAAGGTTTTGTCCAGTGCGTCTGCGTCTAGTGTCTCGTGGAGTGTGGGTTCTATCTGGAGGCAGCCGATGGAGTGTGCTGTTTTCAGGACTCCCTGGGAGACGGGTTCGCCTTGGTGAGTTCGTATTCGGTGAGTAGTTCTCTGGTTTCGTCTGTGTTGTCGCACTCCGCTATTTTCTTGGCCAAGCTCTCGAGCTTCTCCCTGACATAATTTGTAGATTTTCCTAAATTCCAGTTCCCGGTATGAGGGGGCGATAATTATTCCTCTTGCGAATTCGTCCTGCTGGTTCGTTAGGTCTTTGAGGATCTCTGAATTTGGATTTGTTGTGGAGTTCTTCTGAGGCGTCATTTTGAAAAGCATGAAGTAGGCCCGAGTCAGAACAGAAGGGTATGAACTTTTCAGAGCTCTTGACGCCCCGTAAGGAAGTCCGTGAGGGGCGTTTTCAGGGGGTTCTCCAGGCGCACAAGGTAGGTGGGTCGGAGGACCGGCTTGAAAATGATCCGTCCCGGCTTCTCTCCATGACCTATCCCTCGAATGCTTTGGAAACTGCGTTCGACCATGTTGATAACAAGTTACGGGGGCGGGACAGTCAGGGAGGAATCACGCTTTCAGGGCCTTATGGGGCAGGTAAGTCTCACGGCTTGTTGACCCTGTATCACCTCTTCAATAGTCCAGAGGTTGGCCAAGAATGGCTCGATGATTGGGAGATTGCTCTTGATGTCCCGGAGTCAGCGGATGCGACCATTCTGTCTACCAGTGAGACTGATGCGGATCATATCTGGGAGCCAATTTTCGAGGATCTTGGCCGTGAGGATATCTCAGATGATGTCAAGCGGTATGTTACGACCGAGCATATAGAGGATCTTTGTGCTGATGGGCCGGTTGTCATCTTTTTCGATGAAATTGAGACGTGGTGGGAGTCATTTAGCGATTCGGAGGATGAGGAACTGGTTGAACGTAACGAGTTCTTCATCCAGAATCTACTGGAGGTAGCGAACGACCCTGACGAGGATCTGTTTGTTTTTATCACACTATTGGACAAGAGCGATGACTTCAAGCGGATTCTCAATCGGACGAGTCCCTACGCCGTGGATCTGAACGCCACCGGTGACCGGGAACGGATTATCCTCCACCGACTTTTTGAAACTCGGCGTGAAGAACTGGATGAAAACGAGGTTCGGGATATAGTCCAGAACTACGTTGAAAACTACTCTTATCCTATCGGTATTGAGGAGGAGAAACGGTACGAGAATAGGATGGTGGAGACCTATCCGTTCCATCCTGAGCTACTTGATATCCTTGATAACCTGTACGAAGGTGGGAAGGAAAGACAGAACGTTCGGGGTGCGATGAACGTGCTCGCTGATACAGTGAGACGGCTCTACCAGGATACCGATCTGATCATAACCAGCGATATCGAAGCAGCTGCGTTCCGAGGGATCAACCAGACACTGTTCAATCGGTATGTCTCCGACCTTGATTCTGTCGAGGATATCGACTTCGGTGAGGATCTGCTGAAGACCATTCTCCTCTACACTCTGGACGAAAGGTCTCAGATGGCCTCCGTCACGGAGTGTTTGCTTGGGACGTATAAGCCTGGAAAGAACTCGGTTTCGAAGCTGGATATGTCCCTCCAGAACCTGTATGGCACTGCTCACTACTTGGACCGAGATGGTCAGAAGGACAACTACTACATTACCGAGGATCCCAAGCTCACCGCTCTCGTAACTCGAGAACAAGAACGAGTTTTAGACGGAGATCGAGATGCTATTGAGGAGAAACTGGCTGAGGTCGTCCGAGACGATGGTTGGAAAGGAGACGTATTTGTCTATCCTGAAGACGATGTCTCGGACTCACGGGATATCTCGGTCGTTGTGATGTTGGACTACTTGTCGAACGGGGCCTTGGAGAAAAAGTTGGATAGCTTCTTCGAGGGTAGGACCTATCAGAACACGGTTCTCTTCGTCACTCCCAACCAGAAGATCCGCCAGGATGATGACCTGATCAGCAAGGCAGCGCGTGTGCTTGGCGCTGAGAACCTGAGAGGAAAGGTTGACGACGAGCAAGGTGAACTGGAGAAGATAATCCGAGACGAACGCCGTGAGCTACGGAACGAGCTTGAGGACAACTACGGGAGCTGGGTCAAGTGGACTGATTCCGGCGGAGGTCTTCGGATGAGGAAGAAATCGGTCAGTCCCGACATCGAGGATGTGAAGAGTAAGGTAGGCCGTGATAAGACCTACATTGGAGAGAAGATCGTCGAGGAGGTCCAGGATGCAGAGAACGGGGTTAACGTAGGTTCGATGCTCAATGATTTCCGCCAGTTCCGTAGGATGCCAGTGGTCCTGGAGGACAGTGCGTTTTACTCTGCTCTCGGCCAACTCTACCGAGATGGGAAGATTATCTTGGAAAGCGACCGAGCGAAGTTCTACGCGACTCAGAAGGGCGATCCATTACCGGATCTCAACGATGAACTGACCATCCATCACCCAGACAATCTTGATGAGTCGGTTTATACTGAGACGGAGCCAGAGCCCGAGCCCAACACGGGCACTACTGGTTCGGGAGGAGCTACGACTGGAAGCAGTATCGGTACAGGTGATGGAACCACGACGACTGTCGGCCGTACCGGGTCAGGGACTGGAGATGAAGGAGAAACGGTCAGTGAACCGACCGAGACCAAGACGGTTCAGTTAGAGGGCAACAGTGCCCGTGTTCTTCGAAGTGTAGCGGAGTCCCGGGTCAACGGAGACACGGACACTGCAACACATATCGATCTCTCCTACGATTTAGACGATCTGTCGAAGGAGGAGCTGATCGAGTTCCTGGAAGAACTGCCAAGTGCGACCCATATCAACGCTCAGGTGGTGATCGAAAGTGAAATTCAAGACTGAGGTCCTCACCAGTTTAGTCGACGCCGAGGACCCAGTTGATCCGGTATGGGAGGCAGTCTGGAACATCTGGGCTCCTGCTGGAGATGATATCGCCTCGCACTATAGTCGGGAGTCGCAAATGGTGGAGTATGAACGCCTGCTTCTCGATGTCTACAGCGAGTTCTATACTGAGATCCTGGCAGACAGGTGTGTAAACCAGGTCTCCATGACCGTTCCCGAGGATGGAGCATTGGTTATGATGGACTCAATGAGTGTCCGAGAGGCCTCCCTCTTCGTACAGTTGTTGGAGGACGAAGCCAGTGAGCTGTCGGTCGGTTACTCGTATTCGACTGTTCCTTCCGAGACAATGCCTTTCCGAGATAGAGTAGGTTACTCCGATCTGAAGAAAGAATGCAAAACTGCCAGCGTACAGAGCCAAGAACCATCCCTGGATGGTGACGAGCAAATCATCTGGAGCCGGTACCCTGACGCCCTTCTCGAGAATATTCAGGAAGGAAGGACCAAATTGTCCTCCATCGAGGAGATGTACGAGAAGTCAGAGACAACACTCCGCAATATCATCAACCAGCTGGATACGGACTCCTTGGTGATCACCTCAGACCACGGATACGCCCGGTTGGACTCCGGTCACACCTTCCAAATTTCAGATCGACAGAAAATCCGTCTCCAGAACACATTTAGTGGACGGTTCGAAAGTGTTGGGAACGTCAACGCTGACGACCTCGTGGAGGAGGGTCTTGTCGTGGAGGCAGATGGGTACTACATGCCCATCGGGCGGTACACCTGGCCTGCCGGAGGGAAGTACTCGAATTTCCAGCACGGTGGTCTCAGCGTATCCGAGTGCATTACGCCTCGGATTAACGTCAATCTCTAAAAATAAGCATGAGCAAGGAAAACAGTCGTCGACCTATTGAGATTTCGTTCCCAATTGAGGAGGTCAACGAAATCGCATCGAAGGAAGGCCATGCCAAGCGCTACTACCGGCCTGTCTACACAATGCACAAGTACTGGGCTCGAAGGCTTGGCTCAGTCTTCCGCACCATGCTCCTGTACTCCCTAGCAGAGGATGAAATCCATATCAAGGAGAACGGTCAGGAGAGTTTTGAGGAGCTACCGGACGTCGACTGGGATAATCCAGAGGCCCTGTGGGACTACTACTTGGAAGACGTCGACTTCGGCGATAAGACTGTTCTCGACCCATTCATGGGCGGGGGAACCACGATCGTTGAAGCCCTGCGAATGGGCTGCAACGTCATCGGCAGCGATCTAAACCCGGTTGCCTGGTTCACAGTAAAGAAGGAGATTGAACCCGTGGATATCGATGATCTGCAGGAGGCCTACGACGAGATCTACGAATCTGTCGGTGAGGAAATTCTCGAGTACTACCAGACACCGTGCCCAGACTGCGATAACATGGCGGATGCGATGTACTACTTCTGGGTGAAGGAGATCGAGTGCCTGAACTGCGGCCACGATGTTCCCCTGTTCAAGGGCTACTACTTCGCTAATTCCCGTTCCTCCAACGACAGCTACAAGAATGTTCTCTGCCCGGACTGCTGGACCGTCCAGCAGACAGACGACCACACTACGGAGACAACATGCGTGGACGACAGCTGCGGGAATAAGTTCATGCCCAAGGAGGGGATCGCTTCAGGACAGAATTATACCTGTCCTGATTGCGGTGTCCGGAGTAAGATTATCGACGCCACGAAACGCTTCGGCAAGCCAGACTCCCAGATGTATGCAGTGGAATACTACTGCGATTCCTGTGATGATAAAGGATACAAAGACCCCACTGACCACGATTTAGAGCTCTACGAGAGTGTTAGTAAGGAGTTGGAGGAAGAGTGGGACGAGCTGCCGATCCCAGAGCAGGACCGGTACCAAGGGAGCAGTGACCGTGCTTGGAACCACGGCTATCACAAGTACCACCAGATGTTCAATGACCGGCAGCTGTTGCTGCTGGGCCGGCTCCTCAACGAGATCGACGGCATCGAGGATCAGAACGTGAAGGAGTTCCTGCTCACCACGTTCTCGGCCATGCTGGAGTCTAACAACATGTTCTGCATGTACAACCGGGTGGCGAACAAGCTTGAGCCCATTTACAACTATAACACGATTATCGCCCGGCACACACCTGTTGAAGGGAATATCTGGGGCAGTGATTACGGTCGTGGCACCTTCAAGGGGATGTTCGATAAGACGAAGGCCGCGAAGGAGTGGTGTCAGATCCCGGTCGAGAAATACATCGACGAGGACGGGAACTCTCAGGATAAGCAGATGCAGACTCCGGTAGAGGGTGTCCTTGTGGACGATGCCTCTGACCTAGGAGAAGAGGGGAATGCCTTCTTACGCTGTGGAACCTCTGAGTACCTGCCTATCGAAGACAAATCAGTAGACGCGATCATCACGGATCCCCCGTACTACGACAACGAGATGTATGCCGAGCTCTCAGACTTCTATTACGTCTGGCTACACGAGGTTCTCAGCGACACCTACGACCACTTCCAAGGAGAACGTACGCCGAAGAAGAGCGAGGCCGTTGTCGACCCGGCGAAAGATGTCGAGGACAAGAGAACCGAGGAGCACTACATCGAGACACTGACGAACGTCTTCAACGAATCCCGTCGGAAACTGGCTGACGACGGTATTATGGCCTTCACCTTCCACCACAAGGAGACCGCGGCCTGGGGTTCAACGCTCCAATCCGTACTTGATGCTGACTTCTACATTAGCGCTCTCTACCCTGTAAACAGTGAGACTCGTGGAGGTACCAGGCACGGAAGAGCAACCGTTGACTACGACACCATTATCGTCTGCAGGAAACGCCAGGAAGATCCCGAGGAGGTCTCTTGGAAGTCGCTTGAGGACGATATCTACTTCCGGGCAGAGGATGAGATCGACCGACTGGAGCAAGCAGGTCGCCGCTTGACTGGAGGTGATATCTTCGTGGTGGCGATGGGGAAGTGCCTGGAGATCTTCTCGAAACACTATCCGAACGTCACTCGTGACGGAGAGCAGATGGACGTGGTCGAGGCTGTCGACGCTATCAAAGAAATCGTCGACGAACAACTGCTTGAGGAACGATTCCAGATCCTGAGCGAGGAAATGGATCCTCTCAGTGCAGTCTATCTAACCCACGTTTTGGGCCGAGGCGAGGAGTTATCGTTCAACGCCCTCAACAAGGATCTTCGACAGAGAGGAGTCGACGTGGCTGAACTGGTTCACGAAGATCTACTGGAACAACAAGGTGACGACCTGGTCATTCTAGATCCGCTTGAACGGGCTGACCGCCTGGAAAACAAGAACGAACCACTGTCGATTGACAAGGCCCACTACCTGTACTACCTCTTCGAGACCGACCAGTTAGCCAAGCGATTCGGGAAATGGACTGATGAAGGTGCAATCAATGCGCTTCACAGGCTCTCAGAGATTGAAGGGGACGATGACTACGATGATATTGCTGAATACGTGAAGGAGCAAACCGACACTCAGCTGGAGATCGAGGACTTCCGCTGAGAAATCATCGGCCAGCAAAGGTCTTGATTTCCGATTACTTTTATACCATTTGCCAGATTACAGGCTGCTAGAATCTGATGAACTTCGATATCGGCTATCACGTCGTCGATGAAGAGGCCTTAGACGACGGTGACGAGTTTGATGAACGTATGAGTGTAGTCGAGTTTCTCCGCCGTGTCGACGATATGGGCGATTTACCTTACGATATAGCGGTGTTCGGTCTTGACAGCTATCTCCGAGGTGCGGAAGATCCTGAAGAGATCAGCGGGTTCATCCACGACATTCTGTCCGAGCGCGTGAACTTTCTGCTGGCGAATAATCCCCGGGTGCAGTTCGTGGTCGACAACGTGGAGTACTGGGATGAGCCTGTACTACCTGATGGCGACGAAAGAATAGGGCTGAATAGGATTTTCCGTGGAAGCCTTGAGCAGATGGGACCTGGATGGTATTCGAGCAATCTCAACGTTACCTCGTAGCCCAGGATAGAGATGAAGGAAGTATTATAGTGAATCATCGTCTACGCTTCGGTCGTGACAAAGTCTGTGTTTCCATTTCCGGGAGGGAAATCCTATCTAGCTCCCTGGATCATCGAGCACTTCCCGGAGCACAAGTGCTACGTGGAGGTATTTGGCGGTAGCGGTGCTGTCTTAGTGAATAAGCCTGAGAGCCATACTGAGGTCTACAATGACTTAGACGGAGATCTCGTCCAGTTTTTCAAGATTCTGCGCGAGAGAGAAGATGAGCTGATCGACTGGCTTAATAAAACTCCGTACGCACGAGAGCAGCATCAAGAGTGGAAAGAGGACTTCTATTCCGGTGAAAGACCTGACGACCCGATTGAGCGGGCAGGCCGGTTCTTCTACCTCAGGTATTCACAGTACGCTGCAAAGTACCGGACTGCATCTGGATTTGCCTCAGCCCACCAGCGGAACAAGGCACGTAAGCTGAGGAACGCCACGGAGAAGCTATACGAGTTCGCAGACCGGTTCAAAAATGTCCAAATCGAGAATCTGGACTATGCGGATCTGATCGACCGCTACGATAGTGAAGACACGTTCTTCTATTGTGATCCGCCCTACGTCGATGAGGGGGACGCTCTGTACCGTCACGACGGGGACTTCGACCACGAGCGATTCGTGGATACTCTAAGCGAGACAGAAGGTAAATGGGCAGTATCGTACCAGCGAATCCCTGAAGGCCTGCAAGATTACACCATAGTGGAGAAAGGCCGGTCCCAGTTCATGAACAAGCAGCACGATAACGACAGCCGGTCTACCGAGGTAACCGAACGTCTCATCCTTAACTACGACATGGACGAGGCAGGAACCTTTGAGTTTGACGATACCGAGCAGACAACCCTAGATGGGCTTGGGACCGGGGAATAGCCAACAACTTGCTCTTCTTTCGCTGCCGTTATTCTACGTTCAAATCAGTTCTATCCAAAACTCTCTCAAGCCCATCCTCTAATTCGGAGGCCTGTAGGATCTTGATCTCGGAGTCGCCCTGTTCCTCGAGAGGGGTAGTGTCTCGTTCGAGGTCCTGGATGACGAGGAGGCCGTTCCATCCGCTTCCGAAATAGTCCTCCCCATCTTCATCCTCAAATACGAACTCATCATCGACTCGGAGGAAAGCTAGGTATTCCAGAGTCTCTTTGATCCCCGTCCTAATCGTGCCTGTGTTTGTACTGTTCTTGACCTCGGTGACGAGGTATTCATAGGTTTGTGTATCAGGATCCCTGATTTCGAGGACTATGACGTCAGGCCTACTGGTATAGTTCTGGAATTTTTTGTCGAAATATTGGTTCGAGATATCGTGAGCTACCTCCTGCACCTTCTCACTGCGGGACAGAGGGCGCTCCGTGATGTCTTCCTCGGTTACAAAGGAAAGATCTCTATCCGTACCTGCCTGATCGTAGTACAGCACTAGTTTCGGGTCACCATCGAACATGGCAACTTCTTTTCTGTTCGATCGAATTGGCTTGAACTGAGCCTGCTGCTTACGGATAGATTCAAGGACAGATACGAATCGGAACAGGACGTATAGCTCGAACAGGGTTTCGTCATCATCAGGTGTGATAGCCGTATTGTTCAGCAGATCCTTGATCTCGCCCCGGTCTCCGGCAACCAGATTATCGTGAGTACGGAGTAGTTCAGCTGCTTCTTGATAGATAGGTTTTCGAGAGTTTTCCGCTGCTATGAGCATCCGTTCAGTTGGTTCGTAGTTTTCGGGAGAGCGAATTCTTCTGACGTGGACATTTCTATCTACTATCCGTTTCAGTTCGTCAATGAGGTCCTCCTCGCCTCGCCAGGTATCCTTCGCCCAGGTGTACTGCTGCTTGATGTACTCCTCTGCTTGGTCGATCGTGTTGTATATACTCGATATCAGCCGTTTCAATACAAGGTTCTCTGGGGTGTCATAGTCCTCAGACCGATTGTCGCAGACGAATAGTGAACTGTCTGAAGGATTCTGAGAGTATCGTTTCTTCATCGTCGCCCCCCAATTTATGTGGCCGTCGACGGTCCCTCTACGAGTCCGTGAGACAGTCTTCGTTTCTGTACTGATGCTTCTCAGCCGCTTTGGAAGTTTCTTGACGAATTTCACGACAGCATCTTTCAGAACGAAGTGAAGGTTAAGCAGTAATCGGTAGTCCTCGAACCGTTCATCAAGGTCTCCAGGTTTGATCTCACGGGCGATCTGCTGCTCTTCGAAGGATCCAGCCATCACATAGGAGACGATATCCTGACTTAGCTGGTCGATGATCGTTTCCCTATTCATCGCCTTCAAAGGATACCTGAAGTATCTCTCTAGCCCCTTCTGTGATTTTGTCCTCGTTGACTTCCGGTGAGTCTTTGATACTTTTGACAATCTGCTTCCGCTCTGGGACGCCTTCTAGTTGCGGGAAGATGTAACTGATCACCGCGTTCGTGAGGCGTGGCTTCAACTCAGTATCAGACCGGGGGTACTGTGTTATTGTAGCGAGGATATCCTGTACGAGAGCGGGACCGATCGCCCAGCCGTCAACCTCATTATTAGCGTTCCTCCAGACACGGCCAACTGCGAGTAATTCGTCAGTATCCGCATCGATCCCGTCCCAGGTAGATTCGTACCCTTCCATGAGCTTTTGAAGGGCATCCTCCTCATCCGGGTCCTCCTCTTCTGGAAGCTCAGGGACACCGACGGGGATGAAGGAGAAACGCCGCATGAAGGCATAACTCATCTCATACAGCGAAGTCTTGTCGTAGGTATTCATCGTGGCAAAGATGACCCAAGACTCCGGTACAGCGTACTGGTGAGCACTCGGTAGCTCGTCCAGTTGACCAGCGGTTACGATCTCGACTTCTTTGCTGTTCTTGGTGTATGGCAGCTGGACGGATTGACCTGATAGAACAGTAAATAGCTGTCCGAACGCTTTGTCAATATCAGCTCGGTTTAACTCGTCAATCACAAGCGGTTCGTTCTGAGGAGTCTCAGTTTCTCTGTCTCTGAACCGGTTGAGGACGATGCCTGGAGAGAAGGATAGGTCTCCATCTGTGTCCTCGTCTTCTTCAGGCATGTAACCGCCGACCGTGTCGAAGGTCGACCAGTCGGAGGTAGCCGTTGTCATCTGGGAGCCCGAGTACATCCAGGGTAATTCTTGAGCGATTTTATTGGTTACACGCCGTGCGATCTCTGTTTTGCCTGTTCCTGGTGGCCCTGTGAGGATGACATGCTTTCCAGCGTGGAGGGCTGCATGGATCTGGTCCAATATCTCCTGTTCACTGTCGGGGAAATAGAGTCCTTCCAGCAGATCGTCATCGAATGATCCCGAGAACTCGGTGTGGATGTTGATCGGCGGTGCTTCTCGGAGTCGGGATGCCATCTCTGCTATTAGTGCGATAGGACGGACGATTTCATCCGAACCATCGATATCGCTAAAGCGAGCTAAGGTGTCCTCAACAGGCATTCTTTCATCGAAGGCGGCGTGACAGATGCTGTGAGCGGTGGAAACATCGAGGAGGCCTGCTGTCAGAGATTCTATCTCCTTCTCGAGATCTGACTCGTCCTTGTCTGCAATACTATTCTCAAGGTTGTAGTCAAACTTCTCAACTGAACCGGTGTAGAAAACGCGGCTGAAGGACGCGACTAGGGGGTGATCTTCTCCGTTTTCATGTTCCTGCCACCACTGATCGTCCTCTTTCTTTTCATCGATGATGGCAGCACCTATGAGGCCTACTGGCTGTTTAGGCAGTTCCTCGTTTACTGTCTCTCTTTCTGAATAGAAGAATACGATATCACCAGATGAGAGGTCATCGTAGAGCTCCCGATCATCTTCTGAAAACGGAATTGCGTTGTACCTGGCTGAGGTCAGCCAATGATCTGGAGAGGCAGAAAAGGTGTATATGGAGGTTGAAGACTTGTTTTCGTGTATGTGTGTTATGAGTGGATGCTGGGGGCCGTCCTCTTCATCCAGTAGTTCTTCGATGTCGATGTCGATATCATCTCTCCATCTTGCCTCGACCTTTTCTAAAGCCGGGTCAAGGTACTTCCGCTGATAGCCACTGCTGGGTCGATCTCGATGCTCCCAGAGTTCTCCTCGAAACTTATTCTGGATAGTATCGAGATTATCACCCCGGTCCTCCTTAACGATCCTCTGAGCGGTTTCTCTTCTCTCCTTTGTCGGATTGTCCCTCGAAGTCTCCTCAAGAAATATATCCACTACCCGTTCGATAATCTGTGCTCTTGCGCTGCTGTCACGCCATCCCTCAGGAAGGACATCATGTAGAATCCTCCGGATTTTGAAGAGCCTGTTCCGCATCAAAAGTGCATCAACCAAATGGTCCTCATCCACCGCAATGACGGTCTCGCCGCCTTCACCTCGTTCCCGATGATCCCGCCTTTGTGTAGATAGGCCCGTTCTGGCTGCCTCCTCGATTGTCTCTTCTTTTACGTAGGGCGTGTAGGGTTGGCTCTCCTCTGGTCCATAATCGTAGTATAGGTCATCGTCCCAGAATACGAATACCTCGTAGTCCCGGTTATAACCTCCTAGAATCGCCAGACGGTCCTCTGGGGGATCTGTGATAATATTCCCATCTTCGTTCGTCTTATCGAGACGAACATTTATTGTGTAGCCATGCCCTTCATCAGCTATTCCGAGACCGTATAGGTAGAAACATACCTTGTTTGGAAGAGGATCTTCAAATTCTACTTTGAATGGTTGTTCCTCAATGCTGCTATGTGATATGATGCGATCGTGGAGTAGTTCAAGGATTTTCTCTCTGACTGTCCTCGAAGACAGGCTTTCAGACATTTACCAGTGGCCAACACAGGGAGACGAAATAAATGCACGTCAAGCGAGATCTGTGATGTAGCAGCAAGGATATCGCTTAATACAGGTTATAATTCGATGTACTCGTTTTCCCAGTCGCGTCGGGCTTCGATTTCTCGAGTTCCCCGCTTAGTTACCATGTAGACGTTGGTGCGTCGGCCCTTCTCTCCTTTCTCGACGAGTCCTTTCTCTACTAGTAGGAGGAAACGTAAATCCCTCAGGAAACGACTGTAAAAGGGGATCAGAATAATCATTTCAACTACAAATTTTATACCGTCAGAAAGCCGAATGTTCATATGCCAATAGACGTTGATTCGGAAGCTTGGAACTCAGGTACAACACATGATCGCTTGAGTGTGTATATTGCCCACCGACTATTGATGGATCATTCTGAAAAAGCGTATACCGTTGAAGAAATCACAGACTGGGTATTGGAAGAATACCCTGATATAATCCCCCGATCCCTCTGTGATGATGACAACAGAAACGGGGCAGTAGATCTCGTCGGGTCAGTGCTTGATCGGTTAGACCGGCGTCGGTTTGTTACGTGCAAAGCAATAGAAGAGGATGATGGAGGAGTAAACCTCTACTACAAGAACTCAGAAAAAGAGCCATACTATCCAAACGTCAGACTGAACCACGAAGTACCAAAGCGCTTTGAGGAAGTGAAAGGGGATGTTGAAAAATTAGAGGAACGACTGAGCAATTTAGAATACCAGTCCCGAACTGGAGAAAGTACTTTGTAATCCTCTTTACCTAACATATAAGGGGCTTTGAAGCACGATTTCCAAGTCTACCCACCTACCGACCTCCCGTTCCGAGTGTAACACGCGCCCCCGTCACTGGCGTGATCCTGATCCACAACGACGAGAAGAGAGGAAGTTTCCATGACCTCTCCTTTCAGACATAGATCGACAACACTCCTGTATAGTCGATAGGACTGCTGAAGATATTCCTCGAGTACTTCAATGATCTCGAACAACAGTGTCCGTCACACATCAACCATTTCCTTCTCGACGATGTCGATGATCTCTTGAGCAGTCGAACTAATGCGCTCGAGTCGATCGAGGATCGTCTCCGGTTCGTCACCATCCCATGCGGCAAGGTAGAACGCCGACCCACTCGTGTCCAGCCCGAAATACCGACCGACGATGTAGCCGACAGCTTCGGCTTCGAGTTCGCGTTTCGCCCGTTCGTCGTCGGTATCGAGACCACCGTGCAGCAGTGCGTGAGCGTACTCGTGAACGAGTGTGACGGCGAGGTCAGCCTCGTTTTCACGATCACGGACTTCCACGAGTGGCTGTGTCTCCAGACGATACTGACAGACGCCCTTGGCGCTGCCGTGAGACCATTTTCGAGGAGATACGATCTCAACCTCTATCTCAAGGACAACCGCTGCCTCGAGGAGTGCTGGCACCAACTCATCGGCATTCCCGTTTGCCTCGGTCTCGAGTTCTGGGAGTGGCTCTCCCTCAGTCTGGGATATGTCGAAGACTGGTGCTGGCCGAAAGCCAACAAGCCCCTTGTTCCACTCGTCTGGTTCTGTTTCGTCGTATTCGCAGTCACTCCGTTCGTGGTACGACGATGAGTTTCCACACTCGGGACACTTCCTCGCGATAATCGGTGCCCAGATCCAGATCGCCTTTTCGCCTTCGCTCACGCATCGATCGAACTCACTTTGCCACGTTCTGTAGCCGGCGACTCGAGTCGCGTGCGGACACTGGAGTTTGATCAATAGTGTGTTTCGAGGGGAGTAGTCGTGGAACGCACTCTGGACGTCGAGCCACTCTCTGAACTGCTCGCTTGAGACGGCATCGTCGACCTCACAGACGAGGTCCTCGAGCCACGTTTCGATCGTACTGTGCATCTCATCGTGCCGGGTGTCCGGATCATCGAACGTTTCCCGGGTGCTGTTGCTCGTAGCCATGTTCGCTTCATGTCACTCGAGTCGAACTCGAGAAGACCGCTGGCCATCAGCGGGTCTGGAAAAATCCACCGTGCGGTCAGTGTCGAGACGGTAGACGAGTAGGAGATGGATCAGCAGCCTTGGAGAACGGTCTCCACCAAAGTCACAGAGTGTCTTCGACGTACTGGTCTTCCCACTGGCGTCGATCTTCGATCTCTCGACGTCCTCGACGAGTCACGGAATAGACGTTCGTCCGACGATCGGCTTCACCTTTCTCGATCAGCCCTTTCTCGACGAGGGTGTCAAGATTCGGATACAGGCGGCCGTGGTGGATCTCCTTCTCATAGTAGTTCTCGAGTTCGTCTTTGATTGCGAGTCCGTGGGGCTCATCTAGCCCAGCAGCCACGTACAAAAGGTCACGCTGAAACCCGGTCAGGTCGTACATGAGAGCTTCTATGAGAGAGCGTCAAGTAAATTTGCGGAATTGTGACTGATGCGCTCTGAGGAGACCCTTGATCGGTGATGTATTTCAGGAGTCTTGCTGACTCGATGGAAATGCTGCTATCCCTGAGAGCGTGAACCAAGCATGGTGTACAAGAGATCGACCAGTATTCCGTGCCATCGAGCACGTCGAGATGGTCGAAGTGCGAAAGAAGCCAGATCATGGGCGTTACAGTCCGGCTGCCACGTCGCGTGGCAGCCGGGAAAGCCCGAATAGGTGAACCTCTGGTTCACGCACTGGCGTCCCGTTCGAGAAGACACTGATTGAGAAGCCGAGACAAGACCACGATCTCAGCTGGGACTGACAGAAGATCTACGGGTTGCTAACCCGGTGATCCTTAGTGGCTGTCCCGTGTCAGCGTGGGTGACTGATATAGCCGGACAGCGACCGCATAGGTGAATACAGCACGAATCCATTACGAGACTCTGTTTAATTCGCGAAAATATTATCGCTCAGTACTGAATTTCGGTTGCATTTAAATTGTAGCCTTGGATATATCGTTCTATGTCTTCGTCCTCTCCGGGGTTCGCGGGGTTGCTTCGTAGAGTCGTTTCAGAGTATCCTGTCGACCAGATCGGACAGGGGATTTCAGAAAACGAGATACGTACAGATATCGAAGAGAGAATACCGAGTCGAATTCGCCAGATCCTGGACGACGAGAATTTGGTTGTAAAAGCCTCGGCTGGGAAGGGCCGATGGACCTCGATTCCGTGGGTCGCTATTCTCGACCAGCGTGAGACGAACAGTATTCAAGAGGGAATTTACGTCGTCTATCTATTCGAACCACAAGAGGACCGAGTAACTCTCACTCTAAATCAAGGTGTTACAGAGATAAAGAATGATCTCGGTACGAAAGAAGCACGCCGCCACCTCGAAGAGACGGCCGGGAGCGTGCGAAATGAGTTCGATCCGACCGGATTCTCTGCCGGTCACCTCGAATTCCCACATGCCTCGAGCCGAAATTCCTTGTATGGGCCTGGGACGATCTTCTACAACCGCTACGAACTCAGTGAGATCCCTGACGATGAGCAAATCGTTCAGGACCTGAAAACGATCGTAGGTACGTATCGAAAGTACGCATCTAACGGCAGTACTCCGGATGACGAACCAAATCCGGAACCCGACTCGTACGATGGCATCAGTGACGCCACGGAGGCAATTCGGTCAAAGCTGAAGCAATCAGGGCACGAGAACTGGCTCGATACCCATCTCACACGCAGCATTTTGTCGCAGTGGACGGCCGCACTTCGAGGGTTTGGACCAAATACGCAGCCGTCTCCAGAAGAGGTGTTTGTTTTCGACCAGATTGAGACGCTTTTCGAACAGGTCGAATCAGAACTCGAAGAATTCCGATCCCACCTCGGAACAGGATCCGTGGGAGATCTCTCGCCTACAGAGACTCTCTTCATTGTACTCGTTCGTGACCTGCAGTCGAAACTTGATCTCACCGTGAACATGAACCACGTGAAGTTCCTCAACTTACGTGGCAACGAGTTCGATCTCGACTCTGAATGTGAAGAAGATTCAGAAGAGGCAGCGGGAGACGATGCCGAGGGATTTCCGATCGCGGAGTACTTCGAAAACAATCGTGAGGAGATCACTGTGTGGCGATTCACGTCACACGGTGATGACTATCCAACAATATATCAGTACGGTGCGATCCAATTTACCGACTCACAGAAAGACGATTTCGACAAGATAGACAGAGGTGATGTCGTCGTCTTCTATGTTACCCAGGATACGAAGAATGATGACCTCAGCAGTCCAGGAAAAGGCTTGATCGGCTGTGGTATCGTTTCGAACAAACGGACGAAAAACGAATCCTGGTGGTGGAACGAGTTCTACGGAAACACGGACTACCGGAACATCGTTGAGTTCGACGAATTGTACGTCACTTGTGACATTGCCGAAATCGAGTTGGACACTTCGATCGACGAAAAGCCGGATAGTACGATCGAAGCAGAGATCGCGGCGATCAAACGAGATCGGATCCCACACGAAACACTCAAAGAGAGATCCCAAGAACTCAGGGGGAGTGATTTCCCGGTCGTCAGTGTCCTAGTCGATCTGCACGTCGAGAAAGCCGAGAACGAAGAACTCGTCGAGTGGATCTTAGATAAATTCTCTACACGTGTCACTAAGATCGAGTACGACCGTGACGAGATCGACGTATTGCCAGAAGAAGAATCACCGAACCGGGCAGACGAAATCGCGTCACAGCTAGTGTCCACGGGCCAGGTCATCTTCCATGGCCCCCCGGGAACGGGGAAAACGCACACTGCTCGGAAGTTTTCCCGATGGTGGCTGAACGACCAACTGGAACAGCCTACAGAAGAGCAACTTCGAGTCGTCACATTCCACCCCTCGTTCAATTACGAGGACTTCCTCGAAGGACTCACTGCCAAGCAAGACGAGACGGGCACAGTCACCTACGATATCGAAGACGGGATATTCAAACGGATCTGTCGAGATGCGGAACGGGCTTACAGAGACGCTGACAATCCATCTGAAGCCGACCCATATATTCTCATCATCGACGAAATCAACCGAGGTAATCTCGCGAAGATCTTCGGAGAGACGATCACACAGCTCGAGCGAAACAAGCGACTCGGAGCCGACGAAGAAGTGATCGTCGAGTTGGCACACTCGGGAGACGAGTTCGGAATCCCTCCGAATCTCTACGTTATCGGGACAATGAACACGGCCGATCGCTCTATTGCGCTCGTCGATGCTGCGTTGCGCCGGCGATTCAGCTTCTTCTCATTCCCACCGAACTACGACGTGTTCACCGAAGAGTACGATTTCGGATCTGTGGGAGTCAACGAATTTCTCGACGACTCTCCGCGATTCCATCAGATTTTAGAAAAATCCATCGCAGCGCTCCAAGTCATCAACGCCAACATCCTGGACTCGGGCGAACTCGGGAAGGGAAAACGGATCGGTCACTCCTATCTTCTGGGGTTGAATTCGGCGAAGGACGTCCGAGACGCGTGGTATTACAATATTCTACCCCTCCTTGAGGAGTACTATTTCGAAGAGCTCGGTCGGCTGCAGGCCTCCGTCTTCGAGACAGAAGACTGTGACCTCTTCGACATACAGAACAGAAAGATCGCAGACTTCGATATCGAGACGCTCAACGCGGAACTCGAGCGACTACTGGAGCGAACTGATCAACCCTACTTGCACCCAACATGAATAGTAGCCAATCGCTACGAATTGCGGAGCGAGACGAGAAGGAGTTCGATCTCCCGGAGGAGGATCTACGTCACTTGGCCTCTTTCGACGAAATCGAAGTCAAACGGAGTGGCAGTGGACAACCGTGTGTATCCGTTTCGAACCACGTCGGTGTCGTCGGATTGCCGTCCGGCAAGCTGTTAGAGATACGCCCGAAGGCGCCCTGTAATCTTCTCCACTATCTCGCCTACATCGGCGATATCGACGACGAGCTCGTTCGAGGAACCGACGCCAGTGTGTTGACTGACGGTTCGTTCGTAGATCTGATCGCGCAGCTGTATCTGCACGAGGTCGATGCGGTTCTGAAACGGGGCCTGAATCGAGAGTATCTCGTAGAAGAATCGTCGGAGAAGCACCTCCGAGGCCAGCTCGATCTTCAGCAACAACTCCAACGGCAAGGCGTAGCCCCGAAGAAATTTGAGTGTCGATACGATGAACTCTCTACCGAAACCCGTCTCAACAAAATCTTGTTAGATGGGCTTCACAGACTGCGCCCACTCGTTACCAACAGTTCGGTTCGTAGTGACGTGAATCGGTACTACGGACGACTACAACAGTACGTTTCTTACGAACGGATGTCACTTCGCGATATAGAGAGAGTTTCACTGACTCGCCTCAACGAGTACTACGGAGACGCACTTCGGCTCGTAAAGTTGATTTTCGAGCAGGCGTTCGTAGCAGAGCTTAGTGGGCGTAATCGACGTGTCCAATCACTGCTGATCGACATGGAGAGTACGTTCGAGAGAGTTGTGTACCGAGCAGTGAAAACCGTCGTTGATACGGAGTACTATGACGTTAGGAACGATTCGATCGGCTATCTTACTCGGTCCGAATCGGAAGAAGGACTCCTCTCCATGTATCCGGACTTCTGGATACGAAATCGGACGGAGGATGTCGTCTTGGTTGGCGATGCAAAGTGGAAGACGGGTACGGATCCAAGTCGAAACGATTTCTACCAGATCGCTGCGTACCAGGCCAAACACGGTACACCAGGGGTATTAGTTTACCCAGACGTAGACGGAGCGATGAGGGATACGTACACGTACGCAACGGGGAGCGGAACGGACGCCGGTCGAGGCAAGTTACGGTCGATTGAAATCGAAACGGGAGATGGGGCGAGCTACGATCAGTTTGTACAGACTGTCGAGGCGGCGATTCGAAACAACCTTCCCGAGTCGCTCGTGAAGGCCGAAGCCCTACTGTAACGAGGCGAAGGTCTCACTTCAGAATTAGTGATCTGCTCCTCGACACGTCTACAAGCTGCGAAACTAATCACTCGTCGATCCCGGCCTTCTAGCGGTCGAGACTATATCTTTCACTTCGGTGCTGACAGTTCAAATATTTTTCTCCCCAGAGGGTGCATGATGGACACGTCCTCTATATTCACCAGTCAGCACTTATCATCTTCTGGGGGTTTCAACAGACCCAGCCGGTGTTATTTTGGACATATTTGCGAAAGCCCGGCAGCTAAACGGCCGTAGGTCGTGAGCTGCCCGGAACGTGGAGGGGGGTGGGGTGGTGGGTAGTGGGTGATCGGGCACCAGCAAAAAAGAGAACTTGTTCGACTACTCCCACCACCGACCGCGCTCTGGGAAGACAATTTCCGACCAGTGAGTCAGCGCGATTGAGCACCGCCCATTATACCAGTTCTTCGCCGCCGCCCTGAATCGGACTCGCTCACCCTCACGAACCATCGTCTGATTGCTTTTCGTCCAGATTGTGAACTTCGTTCGACCAGTCTCGTCCTCAAGCAGCCCAACCTGTTGAATTGCTGAACTTGAGGGCTCCCACAGTTCAAGCACACGACCTTCCACAGTGACCTCGCCTCTCCTAATCTCCTCGAGCCTTCCGATCGGCACGATCGTCCCTGCTTCGTGGTGCATCTCTTCTTTCGTATCCATCACCGCCTCGAACATATCCGCCCCCTCGAGAACCCGACTGGCGATCCGCTTCGCGATGACCGCTCGCGTGTACCCACCGTTGACGTCTTCTGACAACCGCTGTGCCTGCCGATTGACCTGACCCAACGTCGCTCGTCCAAGTATCTCTCGAGGATCGACTTCCGTGACCGGCCGCTGATCACGACGTGCCTGTTCAACCACCGCTCTCGTTCGCTCCGCTCGTCCCTCCTGTCGGCCGAACGCTGCCTGTGCACTGATTCGCTCGAGTTCTTCTTCTCTGGCCCGAATGCGCTCTTCCTGGGCCAGCGTCACGCCGTAGATACGATCCTCGTTCGTGTCGACGATCCCGTCTGGGTGGTTTGCATCGACCTTTGCCTGAATCTCCATCTCCACCGTGGCCCGAAACTCCGGAGTCTCGTCGACGACGTCCTCATGCTCCGCTCGACCCGCTTCCTGCTCGTATGCTTGTTCATCGACCGAAACGACCTTACTAACCGACTTCTTACTAGACATTGGAATCTTAACCATTCCAAAGGCGCTCACTCGGCGTCTTTTCCCAACACCACGACTCTCCAGCCCTGGCTCTCTCACTGTCCAACTTATCCATCACACGCGTCTCGCTCGCGCCTTCGTAAGCGCCCGTCAGGGCGCGAGCGAGACGCGCCGATGACAGATACAACCAGTAACGCGCGGCGCTTCAACCGGAGCGAGCGGCCAGTTTTAAGCCGTTTTCGCGTCTGAGCGTGAGCGATGACCGAAAGCGCGCTTAATACTGGCATCCGAAGAGCGAGAGTGAGCGGAGGTCAGAAGCGGCGAGCGGGACGTGCTGTCTTTGAGAAGGGAACAACCATCTTCGACAGCCAGCTGACCTACCCACGTGGGTGGGATCGAAAGGGGCTGACGCGCTCGGGGAACCCCGACGACGCAAGCACCGCAACGGGGTGAGGCGCGCAGCGAGTCGCGGGACTCGAGCGCGTCAGGGGCTTTCAGCGTCTAGATCTCTGCTTTGTCTCATGGAATACCGAACGATCATGTGGCGGCACCCGAACCACACAAATGATGAAACGACTTCTCTTGGTCATACTTGTCGCAGCGATGCTCGTTCTTGCGGGTTGTGCTGATGGGACTGGGACGGATAACGGTGAGCCGACGGTAGAAACAGATGATGACCTCGAGGATGCCGACTCGAACGGCACTGAAGACGATACCGCAGCCGATGGGGATGAAACCGATCCAGAGGAGACCGACGAAACTGAGGCTGATGAACCGGACTCAGGTGACGGTCCCGATGTCGACGGTGACCTCGAGATCCACCATATCGACGTTGGCCAAGCTGACGCCACGCTCCTAATCGAACCCTCCGGTGAGACGATGCTCATCGACTCTGGCGACTGGCGTCAAGGAGGCACTGGCGTGATCGAGTATCTCGAGGACCAGGACGTCGATCGGATCGACCATCTCGTCGCAACACACGCGCATGCTGACCACATCGGCGGTCACGATGAGATCATCGAACACTACGAAACCGAACGGAACGGCATTGGCGCAGCCTACGACTCCGGCGTGGCAGCCACAAGCCAGACGTACGAGCGATATCTCGACGCCATCGAAGACCACGATGTCGAACTTCTAATCGTCGAGGACGGCGACTCCCTCGAGTTCGGCGACGCGACTGTCGACGTCCTCAACCCGCCTGCAGGAGACTCGGGTTCCGACCTTCACTACAACAGTGTAACACTCTCCATCGAGTTCGGTGAGTTCTCCTATCTCACGACTGGCGATGCGGAAGCCGACGCTGAAGAGCGGATGGTTGACGAACATGGAGAGCAACTCGAGGCAGATGCCTACCAGGCGGGCCACCACGGCTCGACGACGTCCTCGACATCGCCGTTCATGGACCAGGTGACACCGGAGGTGGCGATTATCTCGAGTACGTACGACTCTCAGTATGGCCATCCACACGACGAGGTTCTCGAGGACTTCGCCGATCGAGGAATCGAAACGTACTGGACCGCCGTTCACGGCGATGTCGTACTCACAACTGACGGGAGCAATGTCGAACTCGAGACGGAACACGAATTCTCGACTGATGCTTCGGATCTCCTCGAGGAGAAACCAGCTGACGATGACGACACCCAAGCGTCGCTCACCCACTCGGTTGACGTGCCTGCAGCACCACTAGTCGGCTAATGGCTGAAACCTACACCGCGACACTCGATCGGATCGTCGACGGACAGACAGCGGTGCTCTTGCTCGAAGAGGACGACGAGACCGTCGACCAACTCGACGTCGACGTAACGATGCTGCCACCGGAGGCTCAGCACGAAGGG
>LFFM01000121.1_pt1 | contig 46748 bp, 50 predicted proteins | sample 643131 | NCBI WGS metagenome assembly LFFM01 (sample SAMN03777445, study PRJNA286221) | soda lake metagenome | biome: soda lake; feature: Kulunda steppe; material: water; isolation source: sample Tc-Br brine of Tanatar trona crystallizer | place: Russia: Kulunda steppe | collected 2011-07 | reverse complement strand
GATCTGGGGCGGTCACCCGATCCTCGCGCTGGACGTCTGGGAGCACTCCTACTACCACGACTACGGCCCGGCTCGCGGCGAGTTCGTCGACAACTTCTTCGAGGTCGTCGACTGGGAGGAGCCGTCCGCCCGCTACGAGCAGGCCGTCGAGCTGTTCGAGTAACCCCGCTATCCGCGGGCCCCACGCGTCGAGTTCAGTTTTCTTTCGTGCGCCGTCACGCGAGCAGTGGTGCGACCGTCCCGTGCAGAACGGGGGCACGCGTATCGCGAGGGTTTACGGCCTCGCCCGCATAGCGCGGTCCATGCCCGAACCAAAGTCACGATTCGACGAAACGTTCCCGTGTGACTTCTACACGCCGGCGGAGCTGCTCGAGCCGGATCTCCTGTACACGATCCCCGAGATCGCCCGTCTGCTTCAGGGATTGGAGCCGGACGCCGAGGTCGACGACGACACCGAGGCCGTGCTCATCGACTGGGCGGTGCCGTGGGTGATGGTCCACAGCGACGCGCTCGTGGTCGCGGAGCCGCTGTCCGAAGAGGGGCCAGGCTACTACGGGGTCGCGCCGGGAGGGATCGACAGGGACTCCGAAGGCGAGAGCACCTCCGAGGGTGAGAACGTCCCGGACGGTGAGCGGTGACCGGGACTCGGTCCACCTCGGATGGAGCCCGGGCCGCCTGCGACCTCGACGCCCCGACCCTCCTCGTCGCCGGCGGTGCGCGGGTCGATGCCGGTAAGACGACGTTCTCGACCGGACTCGTCGCCGTTCTTTCGGGCGATGGGGAGGGATCAGCGGCTGTCCCCCCGACGACCGGTGATACCGCGGCGGACGGCCGCACGGACGCTGACGCGATCGGCGTCAAACCTCGCGCCGGCAACGACTACTGGTTCGACCACGACGACGTGCGTGTCGCGACCGACGCGAGCCGCCTGTACGGCAAGGATGCCCGTCGACTCGCGGCCGCGAGTACTCGGCCGCTCGATCCGCGACGGGAGGCGATCACGCCCGAGTCGATCAATCCAGTACATCGACTCTGGCGGCCGACGCCGGGGCGAACCGGAATGCTCGGCGAGACGGACCGAACGTTCCTCTGTGATCGGGTGACGACCGTGGACGGCTCACGGTTCGTCGTCAACGCCGTCGCCGAGGCTGAGGGGCTGCTTCCGGACGGACTCTCCGCACGACTGCCGCTCTCGGATGCGACACGCGTCGACGACGTTCCGTCGTTCAACGAGGTGATGGCGTCGACGTATCTGCCCGCGTTCGAACGACTCGTCGACCGTGTCGCAGGGGCGTCGGTTCCCGTCGTCATCGAATCGTACGCGGACGTCGCGTCACCACTCTCCGCCGAGAGCGGCGGGATGAACGATGTCGATGCCGTTGCGGTCGTCGATCCGGGGCGGGCACGGATCTACGCCGGCGATCGCTACGCCAAGGCGTGTCGGGTCGCCTCCGGGAGCGCCCGTGAGGGGACGCTGGAGGAGCGTACGGGAGCAGTGACGGAGATGCTCGATCCGCTGTCGACGGTCGGGCTGCCGGCGCTCCGCGGCGAGGATCGAAGTCGACCGAAAACCATCGCAACACGATATAAACAGGCGTACGACGCCCTACTCGACGCCGTCTGATCCGCTTTTCAGGGTTCGAACGACGTGGGCTCGTGAACGTTCGGGGAAGGTCGTCTCCTCGGAACGGGAGCGCTCGACAGGCGCGTCAGGCATCGGCGTTCCGTTTCGTGTACGTGTCGAGTGCGGTCTCGATGGTCGAGAGATCTCGCGTCACACGACTGTCCGCCACGCGCATGAATCCGGGCGTGTAGGACGCGGAATAGTCGAATATCGTGTTAACGCCCCGCTTAGGGACGGCTATCGGTGTGAACGACTCGACCGTGTACACCCGTGTGGTCGGGAACGCCGTCCAGAAGGTGCCGCTTACCCACCGGTCCTCGTCGAGGAACGTCTCGCCGATCCGACCGGTGGCGACGTATTCGTCCTCGTGGTAGAACAACACGAGATCGCCGGACTCCATCCGCTCGAACGTGGACCCGTTCCCGCTGTCGTCATCGACGGCCCACAGTCGTGCCTGGTCGGCATCCGCGAGCTCGTCCGGGCGGTCGTCGTATTCGGTCAGATCGACCGCGGATCGGACCGTTCGATCGAAGTTCTCCGGGTCGATCGGAACCAGAAAGACGTTCGCGCTCATTACACCACTCTTCCGCCGGCGGGGATTTAAAAGCGTCCGTTGGCACGTCACGTCGTCCGGACTCGTTCAGCGAACCGGCGGGGACCGGCCGAGTCGACGTATCACCGCAGGCCCGGGCGGGAGTCGGTCGACGTACGAGTCGTGAGCCGCCTAGATCCCGCCGTAGATTCGATCCATTCGGGCGGCCATCACGAAGTCCGACCGATGGAGCCCGCCGATGTCGTGTGTCCACATCTCGACGCCGACCTCACCCCATGAGAGGTGGATGTCCGGGTGATGCCACTCCGTTTCCGCGAGCTCGCCGACCTCGTTCGTGAACGCGAGTGCCGTCTCGAAGTCGGGGAACGAATACGTGGCCTCCAGATGATGCTCGTCGACGACCTCCCATGCCTCGCCGAGCGCCTCGAACAGCGGTTCGTACTCGTCGGGGGTGAGCGGCTCGTCGTCGTCGGAGGACGATTCAACGGGTTCGTCCGCGAGTTCGATCGTCATATTTACGTGTTGATCACGAGGCCGCTTGTACCTTCCGCGGCTCCCGGCCTTCGTCTCCACCCGATCCGGGAGACTCGTACAACGAGGCAGGGACCCCGGCGTTCACCGCGGAGCTCGGAGCACACAGCGTCGCAGACGACCGGATCGGGGCCGGCGGGGTTGCCGGCGCGATGGCGGTCACGGTCGAGCTCGGTTTGCTGGACGACGAGCACGTTCCCGACTCGGTGGGCGTCCCGGGTGATCACGTCGAAGCCGCTCCCGTCGCGTTTCCCGTCAGACGTTATTGCGGGCCGACGACCGACGTCCCCGGTATCGTTCGACATCGCGTCGACGCCGGTGAACGCTTCGAGGCGGGCGACGTCCTCGCCGACGTCGTCGCCGCGAACGGCACCTCGAAAGACTCCATCCGCACCGACCACGACGGGTACGTCATCTCCCGGACCGAGGGGCTCGCCGTCTACGAGGGCGACCCGATAACGAACCTCGCGATCCGCGACGATGGCGACCTCGTGGCCCCTCGCGAGAACGGGGCGGTGGGCGAGTGAAACGAAGTCCTTAATTACCGGACGGTCGTTTCTCGACGTGCGATACGGGACCGTGGGGTAGTGGTATCCTATGCGGATGGGGTCCGTATGACCCGAGTTCGATTCTCGGCGGTCCCATCAAAATCCTTACTGCCTTCCATTGCCGAGAGTCTTAGACACCTCTACGGCACGAAAACCGCATTCGGGGGTGCGCTATGATCCGCCTCGAACGCGGATCGAGCGATCATCGAACCTGCCGCCACTGCGGTGCTCACGTTTCTGATAGGTTCGCCGCAGTCCACGGTGACGACGAAGACATCGCCCACCGCTGTCCCGGCTGCGACTGCTTCCGACGGCTGAGTCAGGGAAGCGCCGCCGGGATCGACGTCAACGTTCCCGACCCTGCCGAGAACCCGAACCGGAACCGCGGCCAGCGCGTCGGATCAGCTGTCCGCGTCGACGGGGGTGAGGTCGATGGCGACTGATGAACGCAGCGCTCGCTCGCTGGGCGCGCCGTCACAGTGTGTCGATTACTGAGCCCTTGATGACATGGTCGTCGACCTCTGCGGCCAGCCGCTAACCCGCCTCAAGCCTGTGAAGCTCATCTGCGCCGTCGTCGACGCTGCTGAGAATACCGGGATGGTGGCGTACCAGAGGTTCATCAGCGGTGAGTTCTCCCGGACAGAACGAGGCGCCGGGCGGCGCACAGACCATCGCCCCATCAACCCGGAACGGAGACGTGTCGTTCGCCTCGAAGCGGCCCCGCTAGAGCCCGACAACTGAGTGGCAACACTGCTCTGTACCCCGTTTATTGTCGTCATCGTGAGGATTTGAGTGGCATCTGGCCCTGTTTCGGCGACGATTTACTTCTCGATTGGTCTCGATGTCGTCGCGAGGGCTGCCATGGACCAGGTTACGATCCCACGGGGTGGGACGGGCCGCTTGGAGAGTGTGGCTAAAAACACCCCTTCGGCGAAAATACACCGCACGCCGGCTGTCGGGGTTTCAATCGAAACGCTTGAAACAGGGGTTACACCCGCAAAAAATCGGGCCTCTACTCGAAACCAAAATGTGCGCACCGCGCGAAAGGTTTGGCTTCCATTCAGTTGACTACAGTGATGCGAATAGAATAATTACAACGACGGCTACCACTAGCATCATAATCGCTAGAGCAATTGTCTCCCCAGTGAGGCCGCGTGTGGTCTGAGCATTTGACACATCTTTACCACCAATTGACTGGATATCATCTTCATACTCCGGCTCAGAGAGGCTACCATCTAGATTCACATCTGGGCTTGAATAGCGCCTACTACGCTCTTCTTCGATTTCATCGAGACGGGTTTTCGGCTCACTACAATTACGCCGGTGTTCGGCTAGATGATCGCCACAGTAGATCTCCTCACAGTGCGGACAGCCAGCTGCTTCATACTCAAATAGTGAGGTCCCACACTTAGCGCACTCCTCAGTAGCGTTCGATGATCTATACTTGTCCTCCGCTGCTATCGAATCATCTACTTGCGATCCCGTTGATACCCTTCTACTCTGTTCTTTTTCGACGTTAGACAGGCGAAATTCGTCTTTGAACCACGGAACGGTACCCTTCTCTTCACGTTTTAGTGCCCGCTCTGCCTTTCCAAGCTTCAATCCGATACAATCATGCGACTCTGGAAGGCGGTGTTGCGTACAATAGATATTACCACACCTCTCGCAATTGTATTCTAATGTCTCCATCTGTTCACCACAGAAATCACACTCCATATTTGCCATTAATTGGTTTGGCGACTGTTATAATACCACAGGTGAAATATCTGGATTAATAACGGTTCATACGCCGACTCAACGACCGAGGAGCCCACCCATTTGATCTTGTAAGTCGTCCACCGATGTTATTGCGTTATCGAACTGCTCTGCAAGAACATGAAAACCGACGTCTCGTGGACCGTCGTTGAACCCCCCGAGTTGACGTTGAGCTGTCTCAACGCGAGTGTCACGCCTCGCGTCGAGGTCTCACGGCCAACGAGTTCGTGGCGACTCGACGCGCGAGCACGGGACCGACAGGGTTGAAACGTCCGCGGGGCGACGTCGGCGTATGCAACGGATCTACGCCCCGTGGCGGATCGACTGGGTCGAGCGCGACGAGGACCCGGTCGACGGCTGCCCGTTCTGTGTCCTGCCTGAACGCGAGGACGCCCGGGAGGCGCTCGTCGTCGCCGAAAGCGAACACAACTTCGTCCTGTTGAACAACTCGCCGTACAACCCGGGCCACGCGATGGTGATCCCTGACGCCCACGTCGACGACTGGACCGCCCTCGACGACGAGACGATGCTGGATCACGGGCAATTGAAGGCCGCGACGCTGGCGGCAGCTCGCCGCGGGATCGGCCCGGAGGGGTTCAACACCGGGCTCAACCTCGGCGGCGCGGCCGCCGGCGGCTCGATAGAGCACCTCCACACCCACGTGGTCCCGCGCTGGGAGGGCGACACGAACTTCATGCCAGTCGTGGGCGAGACGAAGGTGATAGTCGAGGCGGTCGACCGGACGTACGAACACCTCCATGAGGCGTTCGCGGCCGGGAAGCACGTCGTCGACGCGGGAGACGCGGAGTCGGGCGAGGCGGTGCGGCTCTCGTTTGCTACCGACTGAGGGGATCTGCTCGGGCCGTTGCGCGGAGCAGGAGGGATTCCGAGGTGCCTACTCCCTGCCCAGCTTCGTCTCGCCGACGGGGTCGTGTCCCTCGATGACCTCGGTTCCGCCCATGTACGGTCGGAGCGCCTCGGGAACGGTGACGGTACCGTCGTCGTTCTGGTAGTACTCCAGGATCGCGACGACGATCCGGGGGACCGCGAGCCCGGACCCGTTCAGCGTATGGAGGAACTCCGCGGACTCGTGGTGCTCCTCGCGGTAGCGGATCCCGGCACGGCGGGCCTGGAAGTCCTCGAAGTTCGAGACCGAGGAGACCTCCAGCCATCGACCGCCCTGCTCCGGGCCGTCCGCCATGTCGTCGGCGGGAGCCCACACCTCGAGGTCGTACTTCTTCGCCTGCGTGAACCCGAGGTCACCGGTACACATCTCCAAGACGCGGTAGGGAAGCTCCAGCCGACGGAGCACCTCCTCCGCCTCGTCGACGAGGCCGTGGAAGCGCTCGTCGCTCTCCTCGGGCCGGACGAAGTTCACCATCTCGACCTTGTTGAACTGGTGGACGCGCACGATCCCGCGGGTCTCGGTCCCGTGTTCGCCCGCCTCCTGGCGGAAGTTCGGCGTGTACGCCTGGTACTTTAGCGGCAGGTCCTCGTCGAGGAGGATCTCGTCGCGATGGAGGTTCGTGACGGGCACCTCCGCGGTGGGGAGCAACCAGAGGTCGTCGTCCTCGTACGGCTCCTCGTTGGTTCCCTCGACGCGGTAGGCGTCCTCGGTGAACTTCGGGAGCTGTCCCGTGCCGCGCATCGACGCGGAGTTGGTGGGAATCGGCGGGAACACGTCGTGATACCCCTGCTCGCGGTGGACGTCGAGCATGAACTGGATCAGCGCGTGCTCGAGTCGCGCGCCGTCACCCTTCGCGACGTAGAAGCCGGCACCGGATACTTTCGCGCCGCGCTCGAAGTCGAGGATCTCGAGCTCCTCGCCGAGGTCGTAGTGGGGTTCGACGGATCCCGGAAGCGACCGCGGATCGTCGAACCCCTCACGGCGGACCTCCACGTTCTCCGACTCGTCCGCCCCGATCGGCACCGACTCCTGCGGGATCTGGGGGAGCTCGAGCAGCGACGCCTCGAGCGACGCCTCCAGCTCGTCGGCGCGCTCCTCGATCGCCTGGAGCTCCGCTTTGAGCTCCTGGGAGCGCTCGATCGCCTCCTGAGCCTCCGCCTCCTTGCCGGCCTGCTTGAGGTCGCCGATCCGCGAGGAGACCTCGTTGCGCTCGTGGCGGAGGTCGTCCCCGCGGCTCTTGAGCTCGCGCCACTCCTCGTCGACGTCGAGGATCCGGTCGAGGTCCACGTCGACGCCCTTGTTTGCGAGCGCCTCGCGTACCGTCTCGGGGTTCTCCCGGACGAACTGTCGGGATAGCATTTACCGGGGGTTCCGGCGGACGACTCAAAACCGTATCGGAGCGTCGGTATCGATCGGCGCAAACGCGTCGGAACGGCACGGACCGGTTAGCCGCCCGGGAGAACCGAGAGCGAGCCGTGACGCACCCGGACGGGCACGTCGATCACCGACACCGGCAGATCGATCACCAGCGTTTACCTGCTCCGACTCGACCCGCGATCCATGCTCATCACAGGGGCTGAACTCGCCGATGGACGGGTCCGCGACGTCCGGATCCGAGACGGAAGGATCGAAGCGGTAGGACAGGGGTTCGACCCGGCCGCCGGCGAGCGCGTCGTCGACGCTCGCGGGAGACACCTCCTTCCGGGTGCCATCGACGTTCACGTCCACTTTCGGGAGCCGGGTGGAAGCCACAAGGAGACGTGGGAGACGGGGTCGCGAAGCGCGGCCGCCGGCGGCGTTACGACGGTCGTCGACCAGCCGAACACGTCGCCGCCGACCATCGACGGTGACGCCTTCGGCGCGAAAGCCGACCTCGCCGCGGAGTCGTACGTCGATTACGGGATCAACGGCGGCGTCACCGGCGACTGGGACCCGGAGAGTCTCTTCGACCGACCGCTGTTCGCGCTCGGCGAGGTGTTCCTCGCGGACTCGACCGGCGAGATGGGGATCACACTCGATCTGTTCGAGGAGGCGCTCGCCGAGGCCGCGGGCCGCGACGTCGCCGTGACCGTCCACGCCGAGGACGAGACGCTGTTCAACGACGCGGCGCTTGACGGGGATCTCGGGGGGATCGGAACCGCCGCGAACGCCGACGCGTGGTCCGCCTACCGGACGGCAGAAGCCGAAGCCGCGGCCATCGATCGTGCGCTGGCTGCCGCCGCCGCCAGCGACGCACGGGTACACGTCGCACACACGTCGACCCCGGAGGGTATCGACGCGGTCGCCGACGCCGACGCGACCTGCGAGGTCACGCCACACCACCTCTTCCTCTCGCGAGAGAACGCCGGTCGGCTCGGTACGTTCGGGCGGATGAACCCGCCGTTGCGATCGGAGCAGCGCCGAGCATCCGTCTTCGAGCGACTCCGAGACGGCGACGTCGACGTGGTCGCTACCGATCACGCGCCACACACGACCGAAGAGAAGCGCCAGGGGCTCACGGCTGCACCGAGCGGCGTGCCGGGCGTCGAGACGCTCTATCCGCTCCTGTTGGAGTCCGTCAGGACGGGCGATCTGTCGCTCGAGCGCGTCCGCGACGTGGTCGCGGCCAACCCGGCGTCCGTATTCGGCCTCGAACGGAAGGGCCGGATCGCCGAGGGAGCCGACGCCGACCTGGTGCTCGTCGATCTGACTGATTCTCGAGAGATCGAGGCTGCCGCGCTCCATTCGAAGGCCGAATGGTCGCCGTTCGAGGGGTTCCAGGGCGTCTTCCCGGAGCTGACCGTCGTGCGCGGCGAGGTCGTCTACGAGCGAGACCCAGCGACGGGTGCGTCGTCGTTCGGTGACCCCATCGGTCGAAACGTCCGCGCGTCACGGTCGTCGAACCGGTGATACCGGTCGCCAACCACGGGTCCCGGCCGTCGAATGGCTGTTCGTAGCCGACCGACCGAGACGGATCCGTGGGAACCCGGGGCAGCGGAACGCCTATGCTTTTCCTGCCCGTACGATACGTACGACCGAATCAATGCGATGTGTTCACATGACACTGCAGGGCCGAGGGGTGAGTGGCGCCGGATCGACGCCGGGTCGGACCGTTACGACGGGGGGTTCCCAGGAGGATGACTGACGCCACCGATGCGACGGGAGCGGCCCGATCGGATGCGGCCGAGTCGGATCGCTCGGACGTACCGCCGCTGCAGTCCGGGGTGGCCGCCGACCTCGCCGAGCGCGTCGTCTCGAACGTCGAGGAGGTGATCGTCGGCAAACACGACGCCGTCGAACACGTCCTCGTCACGTTGCTTGCGCGTGGACACCTCCTCGTCGAGGACGTCCCGGGCGTCGGGAAGACCACGCTCGCGAAGGCCGTCTCTCGATCGATCGATGCCTCTTTTAAACGGGTTCAGTTCACCCCGGATCTACTCCCGAGCGACGTTACCGGAGTCAACGTGTTCAACCAGCGAACCGACGAGTTCGACTTTCGCCCGGGACCAGTGTTCGCGAACGTCGTCCTCGGCGACGAGATCAACCGAGCCCCGCCGAAAACCCAGTCGGCCTTACTGGAGGCGATGGAGGAAGGGCAGGTGACGACCGACGGCGTCACCCGGAGCCTGCCAGACCCCTTCTGTGTCATCGCAACCCAAAACGACGTGGAACCCGGCCGTACCTACGAGCTGCCGGTCGCCGAGGTCGATCGGTTCACCAAGAAGATCCGGCTGGGGTACCCCTCGGTCGACGCGGAGGCGACGATCCTCGATCGAACCGTGAGCGATCACCCGGTCGAACACGTCGAGCCGGTGACCACCGTCGCGGAGATCCGTCGGGCGCAAGCGGCCGTCTCAGCGGTGGACGTGAGCGAGTCCGTCCGGAGCTACGTCGCCCGGCTCGCCGAGCGGACACGGCAGGACGCAGCGCTCGGCGTGAGTCCGCGCGGAAGTCTCGCGCTATTACGGACCGCACAGGTCAGAGCCGTGCTCGACGGCCGAGAGTACGTGATCCCGGACGACGTCCAGACGGAGGCACCCACGGTGCTGTCACATCGAGTTCGGACCGACACCGGATCGAAAACCGGGTTGGACGTCATCAGGACGGCTCTCGATCGAGTTCCAGTCGAGTGATAATGTGGCGAACCACGCTCACCCGGCGGGGCCGGATCGTCCTCGGGATCTGTGTGATCGGTGCCGTAATGGCAGTAATTGCTGGGGGGAGATCGCTCAACGCGGTGGTGATTCCGGGCGGAATCGCGCTCGTCGCGGGCTATCTGCAGCTCTCGGGTCTCGACGCGCCGGGCGTTCACCGGACCGGACCGACCGACGGCTTCGTCGACGAACGCCACGAGATCCGGCTTGAGTTCCACGGTGAGCGGCCCGATTCTCCCGTATCACGACCGTTCGTCGCGTCGGTACATGACGAACTCGACGACGGCATAGTAGGTCCGGACGGGCCGATACGGACGTCCGTCGGCGACGAGCCGGCGACCTATCGGGTGCGCTATCGAGACAGGGGGGATCACGGATTCGGCCCGGTCGAGATCGTTGCGACCGACGTGTTCGGACTGTTCACGCGGCGACTCGTCGTTCGCGACACCGATCGGGTCGTCGTGTACCCGTCATACGATCCGGTTCCGGCCTGGTTTCGACGTGGCCTCTACGCGGACGAGGCGCTCGGAACCAGCCAGGAGCGCGAGGAGTTCGACCGGCTCCGCGAGTACGCCCGTGGGGACTCCCTCCGTGACGTGCATTGGCCCGCGACCGCCAAACACGACGACCTCGTCGTCAAGGAGTTCGCCGCGGAGACCGAACACCGCCGAGTGGCGATCGTGGGCCGGACCGCCGAGGGCGAGGGGGACCCCGCCGCGGACGTCCTCGCACGGGCGACCGTCGCGCTCGCGCTCTCGCTCCTCGACGACGGGATCCCGGTGGACGTGACGCTTCAATCCGGGACGGTCAGCGCGGAACCCGGACGTCGCGGCCGACGCCGGGTTCTGGAGCTCGCGGCACGCGTCGGCCCGGGTCGGGTCGCCGAACCGGACGAGTACGACGTCCGGATCGTCGCGAACGCGAACGACGCTCGGATCCGGACGGAGGATCGAACCGTCGACTTCTCTACGCTCCGGACGGACGGCCGAACCGCCGAAGCCGCCATCGTCGATGAGACGGCCGGAATCGACGCTATCGACGACGCTAGCGGGGGTGCTCCACGGGTTGGCGTCGGGGGGGAGCCGTGACGGGACTCCCGCTCGTCGGTCGACTCCGTCGCGGCCTGAGACAGCTCCGTTCCGGCGAAGCCGACGGGAGCACCGCCGCTAACACTCCCAACGACGGGAGCGACTCCGACGACGGCGTGGGGCCGTTCGAGGCTCTCCCTGCCGGACTCGGCGAGCCGGCGACCGTCGGCGTGGTCGTCGTGACGGTCGCGTATCTCTCCGTCTTCGTCTCGATCACCGACGTGGTCGGCGGTACGCCGCGGCTGGTCGCGCTCGTGCTGATCGCCGCCGTCTCCGGGATCGTCCTCGCGAGAGCCATCGACGAGGGGACCGCCGTCCGTCTGACGCTCGCGTTGTTCGTACTCGCGCTTGTCGGGTACTACCTCGCGATCCCCGGGAGCCAGCGAGCGCTCCTCTCGATACGCAACGTCGCCTTCGATCTGGTGTCGCTGCTAACGGGACTGTCCGTGCTCCGGCTCGCGCTCGCGGACGTCTGGGCGGTTGCGGTCGCACCGGTTCCGACGTTCCTCGTCGCGTATCTGGTCGGTCGGGGCCGCCACGTCGGTGCGTCGACGCTCGCCGGGACGATCCTCGGGTTCTTCGTTCTCACGGGCGACGCAACCGGAACGGTGACGATGGTCGGCGTCGTCGGAATCGCAGCCGCCGTGGGACTGTCGACGCTGTCGATCCCGGGAGGGATCCGCAGTCACGGCGACACGCTCGCGACGGTGATGGCAGTGATGATTCTCGCCAGCGCGACGGTGACGGTGATCCCCGCCGGCGCGGCACAACCGTGGGCGGTCGGCGATGGACCACCCGGGATCGAGTCCACGCTCACCGATGACGAGGAGCTCCGGATCGTCGGGTCGACACAGCTCTCCCCGGAGGTCCGGTTCACCATCGAGAGCCCGGTGGAGCGAAACTGGCACACCGGTTCCTATGATACCTACACCGGCGATGGGTGGGTTCGGACCGGAGAGAGCTCGTCACTCGAGGGGCCGCTCTCCGGGCCTCCCGGCGACACGACTGCGGTGGAGGGAACCGTCACCGCCGAGACGGAGATCGCGGCGTTCCCGGCTCCGTGGCAGATGGTCGACGTCCGCGGCGCAGCCGCGGGATCCGCACAGGTCGACGACCACGGGACGATACGGACGGACGCCCCGGTGCTCCCGGACGAGACCGTCGTGTTCGAGAGTCGTGTCGTCGACGCGGACCCGTCCGATCTCCGGAACGCGAGCACGGAGTACGACCCTGCAGTCGAGGATCGATACACCCAGCTCCCGGACAGCACGCCGGATCGGGTCGGTGAGCGAACCGAGACGATCCTAGAGGCGGCAGACGCCGAGAACCCGTACGACCAGGCGGTCGCGATCGAACGATACCTGATCGAGGAGTATGACTACTCGCTGAACGTGGAACGGCCCGACGGTGACGTCGCGGACGCGTTCCTCTTCGAGATGGATGCCGGGTACTGCACCTACTTCGCGACGACGATGGTGGCGATGTTGCGCTCACAGGGCGTTCCCGCCCAGTTCGCGACCGGCTACTCCAGTGGCGAGCGGATCGGCGAGGAGGAGTACGTCGTCAGGGGGCAGGACGCACACGCGTGGGTGAAAGTATACTTCCCGGAGCACGGCTGGGTCGAGTTCGACCCGACGCCGAGCGCCGAGCGTGAGCAGGTCCGCGATGCCCGGCTCGCGGAGGCTCGAGCCGGCGGAAACGACGGGGTTGATACGTCCGACTCGGACCCGGAAACGAACGACTGGGATCCGACGGTCGACGACACGCCGCCGACCCCCGGCGACGACGAGGACGAAGACATCGACGAGATCCCGAACGGATCGACTGACGACGGCGGAGCTGAGACGACTGGAACGACCGAAGGCGACGACGTTCCGGATTTCGCCCCCGATGAGGAGGCGTTGGTCCAGGGCGAGACCATCGATGGCGATCCCGGTGATGACGAACCGTTGCTCCCCTCGCGCGAGACGCTCGGGTACTGGCTGTTCGTCGTCGTGGTTGCGACCGTCGGCGCTCGTCACGTCGGGCTCACGGGACGGGCGTATCACGGCGTCAGAGTCCGTCTGCCGGCGCGGAGCGGGACTCCCCACGACGACGCGAAGCGAGCGTTCGAGGACCTCGAACGACATCTCGCCCGTACGTACCGCTCCCGACGGACGGGGGAGACCCCCCGATCCTACCTCGATGCGCTTCGGGTACACGGGGTCGACGAACGGGTTCATGCGGTCGGCGAGGCGTACGAGCGAGCGGTGTACGCTGGCGAGGTGACTCCTGAAGAGGCCGCCGAGGCCGAGCGAACGGTCAGACGGCTCGCGTTGGAGTCCACACCCGTGATCGGTCGGCTGTTCGACCGGACGTGATCCGCTCCGGACGGTGTCGAAGCCGGTTGTGTGCGGGACCTCCCGATACTATTTAATACGGGCATCCTGTATCTCCGAACCGTAATGTCGGAAGTCTGCTCGACGTGCGGACTGCCCCAGGAACTCTGCGTCTGTGAAGACGTCGCAAAGGAGTCCCAGCAGATCAGCATCCGCATCGACGAGCGCAGGTACGGCAAGGAGGTAACGGTCATCGAAGGATTCGACCCGAAGGACGTGGACCTGAGTTCGTTGTCCTCGGACCTGAAATCGAAGTTCGCCTGCGGGGGCACCGTCGAGGACGGTGCCATCGAGCTCCAGGGGAACCACTCGGGTCGCGTGGAGGACTTCCTCCGCGATAAGGGATTCAACGTCGCGTGACCGTCACCTAAGTACCGCCGTCGAGCGCCGTTCTCCGTGTTCCGTCTCGATCAGCCGCGCGTGGGCCGCTCAGCCGCGTTCCTCGCGGCGATCGGATCGGCATCACGGCAGCGTCCGTGCTCAGATCAACACCACGGTACGTCCCATCACGAACGCCGCGGCCGCGAGGAACGTCCCGTACTTGAATCGTCGTTGTGCAGTAGCCGGATCGGTAAAGGCCTCGTAACAGGCGTACAGCATGACGGCGTCCGCAACGACGACGACGAGGAGATAGGCCGTTCCGAACGTTCCGAGGAGGTACGGGAGGGGACTGACGGCGACGGCGACGACGAGGGTCCCGGTCGCGAGCCATAACGCTCGCCGCTCGCCGATAGCGATCGGAAGGGTGCGGAGTCCGCCTTCGCGGTCGCCGGCGAGGTCCTCGACGTCCTTGATTACTTCACGAGTGAACGTCGACACTCCCGCGAGCGCGGCCAACACGATGGGCGTCTCGAGGCTGCCGACGGCCGCGCCGCCGAACAGGAACGTTGAGCCGACGAGGTACGCGACGAGCGCGTTACCGACGCCCGGCGTTCCTTTAAATACGGTCGTGTACGTGACGAGTGCCACGAGATTGACTGCGGCGATGGCGATCGCGGCGGGCGGAAGCAGGACCGCGAGCGCGGCCGCGGCCGCGAACAGGACTACCGAGAAGCCGAGTGCACCGCGCGGGGACACCGCCCCGCGCGGGATGGCGCGGTCGGGTCGGTTGATCGCGTCGATCTCACGGTCGAAGTAATCGTTGATCGCGTTGCCGGCGGCGACCGCAAGGATCGTCGTGGCGACGGCGATGGTCGTCGCCCCGACGGCATCACCGATCCCGGCGACGAACGCGCCGGTACCCGTCAGCGCTCCGGCGGCGACGCAGTTCGCCGGTCGCGTCAGCTCCAGTCCACCGCGTATCGAGTCTCGCACGTCGTGTCGGACCTCCCACGCACCGATTATAAACGGCGTGGGATCCGTGCCGGAACGCACGCGCGGCGGTCCGTATCCGACCCGCGTGCGGCACCGCCCTGGCTCAGAGAACTCACGAACGTTTATGACCCAAGGTTGAGAAGGGCCGAACATGGCGAAAGGACTCGACGTCGGTACCATGAACATTCTCTCCGGTCGACAGGAAGGCGCGGAGACCGTGTTCGTACAGCAGCGTAACTCGTTCGTCGAGATCGAGTACAGCGACATGGCCGAGCAGATGCTCTCCCGCAGCGAGGTCCTCCACATTCGCAAGGACGACAAGGTGTACGTCGTCGGCGACGACGCGCTCAATTTCGCGAACATCTTCAACAAGGAGACTCGCCGACCGATGCAACACGGGATCCTCTCGAGCGACGAGTCGTCGGCGATCCCGATGATCAAGCTCATCACCGAACAGGTCGTCGGCCAGCCATCCCGCCCGAACGAGCGACTGTTCTACTCCAGTCCGGCGGACCCGATCGACTCGCCCCTGACGACGCTGTACCACGAGAAGACGCTCGAATCGATGCTGGGCGACATGGGCTATGATCCCGAACCGATCAACGAGGGGATGGCCGTCATCTACTCCGAGCTCGCGGACAACAACTTCACCGGGCTCGGTATCAGCTTCGGCGCGGGGATGACGAACGTCTGTCTCGCCTATTATGCGGTGCCCGTGATGAAGTTCTCCATCGCTCGCGGGGGCGATTGGGTCGACGAGCAGACCGCCCAAGCGACGGGGACCCCCGTCGACAAGGTGACGAGCATCAAGGAGGACGACTTCGAGCTCGACTTCCGTACGGACGTGGGCGGCGTCGAAGGCGCGCTCGCCATCTACTACGAGAACCTGCTCGATTACGTCATCGAGAACATCGCCCGCGAGGTCGACGAGGAGGACGTCGAGGAGGATCTGGACGTTCCCGTCGTCGTCACCGGCGGTACCTCCAGTCCGAGCGGGTTCGAGGACCTGTTCGCCGACCACCTCGGGGACGCCAACATCCCGTTCTCGATCAGTGGCGTTCACTCGCCCGACGAGCCGATGTACAGCGTCGCGAGCGGTGCCCTGGTCGCGGCGCGCTCCGAGGAGGGAGACGACGGCGACACCGGTGGTTCATCGGGAACGACGACCGACGACGATCCGGACGCCGACGAGGAGTAGTCGGCGCGACCCACCTCGGGGAGGAACACGCCCGTTATAACTCTACTCCTCGATCCTACTCGATGGAGATCCGATCGGGTGCTAAGTCGGTGAGCCGTGTACGATCGGGCATGTCCAGTGCCGCCGGCGATGGTGCTCGTCGTCTCCGGGTGGACTTCGATATCGATCCTCCCGACGCGTGGGACTGTCCGATGGTCACCGAAATCGATAGCGCCGCCGACGTGGCGATCAACGCGGTCGGCGACGAGTGTACCGTCGATCTCCAGCCCGGGGACGGGGAACCGTTGATCCGAGCACGCGGCGAGGTGACCGACCACTGTCTCTGCCACGTCTTCGAGCGGTTCGGGTGCGTTCCCCGCGTTCGTCGGATCGAGGACGGGACCCTGCTCGTGACGGCCTACGTCGAGGATCGGCAGACCGTTCGAGCGCTCGTCGGCGGGCTCCAGCGAACGCTCGGCCGTGTGCGGCTCTCCCGGCTCACGGTCGTGGAGGGGCCTGAGGCCGTCGAGGAAGTCAGCGTCGATCTGTCAGTGCTAACTCCCAAACAACGCGAGGGACTGGAACTCGCGGTCGCTCGCGGCTACTTCGACGATCGCGTCACTCTCGGGGAACTCGCGGCCGCGCTCGACATCAGCAAGTCGGCGCTCTCCCAGCGGCTCCGCACGGCACAAGCGAAACTCGTTACCGATCTCTTCGACGCGCTCGACGCGTGACCTCCGTCCCGATTTCACTGAAACTCAGTCCATCAGTCCGCGCTCGAGCCGGACCGGATCCGGCTCATCGCCGCCGCACCGTCGCGCTCTGCGTCCGTCAGGTAGCACTTCGGATCGGGCGCGAAGGGATCGCCGTGAACGGACAGTGCTCGTAGACGGGACCCGCCTCGACAGACGGCCTGATACGCGCAGTCGGCACACCGGCCCGTGAGGCGTTCCTCCCGGTTCCGGAGCGCCGCGAGCAGGGGGTTCGACTCGTCCTCCCAGATCGCCCCGAACGAGCGATCCCGAACGTTGCCGAGCGCGTATCCCTGCCAGAACTGCGTGAGGTGGACGTTGCCGACCGGGTCCACGTCCGCGACCCGCTCGCCGGTCGGGTCGCCGCCGTTGCTCTCGAGGTACCGCCGGATCAGACCGGCGCGATTCGTCCCGAGCTCCCGGTCGGCGTACTCGACGAGGTATCCCGCATCGGCGTAGTTGCCGACGAGCAGCGTCTCTATCTCTTCACCGGCCGCATGGTACTCGCGGGTGAGGTCACACAGATCGGTAACGGCCTCCCGGGTCGCCTCGGGAGAGAGGTCGACGTCCGCGATCTCCGCGCCGCGGCCACCGTAGTCGAGGTGGTAGAAACAGAAGCGGTCGACGCCGGCGTCGACGAGCAGGTCGACGACGCCCGCCAGATCCGCGACGTTGTGGTCGGTGATCGTGTACCGGAGTCCGGTCTTGAGCCCGACGTCGAGACACGCCTCGATCCCGCGGACCGCGGCGTCGAACGCCCCTTTCTGCCCACGAATGCGGTCGTTGCGTTCCGGGAGCCCGTCCACGGAGACCCCGGCGTACTTGAGCCCCGCTTCCTTGAGCTCTCGAGCCCGGTCGCGCGTCAGCAGAGTGCCGTTCGTCGAGAGCACCGGGCGGATCCCGCTGTCGGCGGCGTACGAGACGAGCTCGGGCAGGTCCTCACGGACCATCGGTTCACCCCCCGAGAACAACAGGACTGGAACGCCGTAGTCGGCCAGGTCATCGATCAGCCCCTTCCCTTCGGCGGTGGACAGCTCGTTCGGCGCGCCCTCCGCGTCGGCGGCGGCGTAACAGTGCTCACAGTAGAGATTGCATCGTTTCGTCGTGTTCCAGACGACGACCGGTCGTCGCTGGCGCTCCTCGGTGATCTGCGGTTTCGTCGAGTCGGCGGCGGCGTCGTATCGGAGCCCATCGCTCTCGGCGTCGAGCCCACAAAGGAGCTTGCTGACGGAGATCATCGCCGATCGGCCTCCGGTCCGTTCGTGTCGGTGTTCTCGTTCGCGTCGTCGATCGTTTCGTTCCCGCTCGATCCTTCGTCGCTCGTTTCCTCGTCACTCGTTCCCTCATCGATCGTGCCGTTCTCGCTTGTCTCGGTGTCACGCGGTGCGCCGCCGCAGGCGACCGTCGGGGTGTCTTCCGTCTCCTCGTACGCGCGCGCTTTCGTTGCGTCGGCGGGGTCGGAGTCGGTGGCGGTGGCTTCGTCCTCCGAGCGCTGCTCGTCCGCGAGCGACGACGCGGAGTACCGATGCGTCTCCTCGGCCGGACACACCCAGACGTCGCGGGCGTACCACGCGAACAGCTTGCTCGCCTCCTCGTGGGCCACGTCGGGTGTCGGTGCGGCGACCGTCCCGACGTGCCGAAGCGGGTCGGACTCCGTCTCACGAACGAACACCTCGAACCGGCGGCCGTCCGCGGATCGGGGCCCTTCCTTCGTCGCGGTTCGCTCCGTCGTTTCGACCATGGTCTCGATAGCTCCCCCTCTCGAAACGGGGTTTCGCACGTTCTCACGATCGGGAAACGCGGACGGCGGATCGAGTACAGTGAAGACGGCTGTAGCGACGATAACGACGGCAACCACGGTGTCAACGTATCGCACGATCCCGCCACCGCGGCGGCGGTCTCGCGGTGCGCTACCGTGCTCGATCCGGTGGCGACCGACCGTCTCCCGAACGCGACCGACCGGTGGACCGTGTACGCGGGATCGAGCCACGTCGCCGGCGACTGACGCCGCAGGCGGTATTTTTAGGTACTGAGACGAGAACCCGATAGTGGCCGATGACGATCCACCGCTCCGAGCTGCCTCGGCACCAGCAGTGACGAGCCCTATGAGTACCGAGGCCCCATTTGTGACGGTGTATCCGAGTCGATGGAATACGAACAGATCAGTTCGGATCTCCGAGGCGTTCCACGAGTTGGTAGAGGCTCACGAGTCAGATTCCTTCCACGGCGGAGGTTGTAGGTTTCCCCCTTGTTCCTCCGTCGAAAACATTGATGAGGTAGTACACCAAGTTTTGGTATGACTCGAAAGACCGAGTCCACGACGGACCCGGATCGGCCGGCGGTTCGGGACGGATCCACCGTGGACCGCCGCCAGTTCCTTCAGCACGCGGCGGCAGCGTCGGGCACGGCATTGGCGCTCGGAGCGGCGGGATGTCTCGACGAGGAGAACGGTTCGGATGACTCCTCTACGTCGCCGGAAGCGACCGCAAGCGTTACCGGGGAGAGTGCGGCCGACGGCGTCATCTATCAGTACTTCCACACCCCGTGGTCGGAGGTGGAGACGGACCTGGACCTGCTGGCGGACGCCGGCGTTGACGCCGTCTGGCTTCCACAGCCCGCTCGCGGCAAGCTCGACTTCCAGCACCTCGCCACGGCGGAACAGGAGGGTTTCTACGAACCGGAACATCCCGAGTTCGGCCACCTCGAACCGCATCCGCCGCTCGGCTACCAGCCGGTCGATCTCCGGGAGTTCGACGGGGCACTCGGAACGGAATCGGAGCTGCGATCGCTGGTCGAGGCGGCCCACCGCCGCGATATCGAAGTCATCGTCGATGCCGTGCTCAATCACATGGCGAACCCCGATCCCGCGCCGGCCGATCTGTGGGGTGACGGCGACGATCCGACGGCGACGACGCGGCTCGACTGGCCGCAGTTCGAGACCGAGGAGCACTTCACGCACGTCCCTGCGGACGGGTACCGTGGGGAGATCGAGGACCCTCGGTATGACGAGTCGCTGCTCGGTCTGCCGAACCTCGACGTGAGCCATCCGGAGGTACAGGCAGCCCACGCCGACTACCTGACCGCGATCGCGGATCTGGGCGTCGACGGCGTCCGCTTCGACGCCGCAATGCACGTTCGGCCGCGATACTTCATCGAGGAGATCACGCCGCTCTGTGAGTCGCTCGGTCTCTGGCGCGTCGGCGAGGTGTGGGAGGAGAGTCACACCGACACCCTGTTGGAGTACGTCGACGCCGGTATGAACGTGTTCGACTTCCCACTGTACGCCGACGTACTCGACGCTTTCCGGCGGGACGATCTCTCGATCGTCGCCGAGGGGAACGCCGTGGTCCACGACGACCCGGCAAGCACGGTCACGTTCGTGCAGAACCACGACGCGGCCGGCCCCGGCGTCGGTCCGGACTCGCCCGAGGGAGAGGCGATGCATCTCGCCACCGCTCTGATCCTCTCGTATCCCGGGACCCCCCACCTATTCCACACGTCGATCGGCGAGGACCTCGCGGACGATCGGGTGCGGGAGCTGATCCGGATCAAGAACACGCTCGCACGGGGTGACCTGATCGACCGCCATGTCGGCGCGGAAACGTACCTCTACGAACGGGACGGAAACCTGCTCGCCGGCATCCACATCGACGATTCCGCCGCGACCTACACCATCGAGGCCGGCTGGGGACCGGGGACGACGCTCGTCGACCACGCCGGCGATGCCGAGCCAGTCGAGGTCGACGAGGAGGGAGAGATCACCCTGACGGTCCCCGCCAACGGGTACGTGATGTACGCCCCGGAGACGTGACCGGGTCCGACCTCGACGACTGGAGGGCGGTGATCCCGTCGACGAACGCGATTCTCGTTCGTTCCGGAGGATCGACGCAGAGGGGCCCGTTCAGCGTCTTGTACCCTCTCGTCCCGGAGGCTGGTACGGAGAACCGAGGAGCAGGCCTCGGGCTTCAACACGCGGAGGACTTCACGGCTCCCGGAGCGCGATCAGATCGGAGCCGTCGGTGAGGTCGTCGCCCTCGAACCAGATGCGGTCACGGTGTCCGGTAACTCTCCCCACGGCGTCTACTCGCTCGACGGTGTGTATCGCCAGCTCGTCACCCGTTGCTGGATCGATGACGTGGAGACGTGAGGCCTCGGGCAGATAGAGCGCGTCATCCGTGAGGTACGGTCCCGGTCGAACGGGCTCTTCGAGCTGGACGGTCCACTCGACTTCCCCCGTGATGGACCCGCGTGCGGTGTAACCGTCCTCGGTAGCGTGATACACACGCTCCTCGTCCGTAACCGTCGTCTCGACATCCAGCTGGTCGTCGGCATCCATCGACCAGTTCACGTCCCCGTCCGCCAACGACACCGCGTGGATCGCGTTCTCGGGATCGACGTTCCCCGGAGTTTGGAGAGCGTAGACGGTGTCACCGCCGATCATGACGTCGTTCACGTCGACGTCGGTCTGCCACCGCGGTTCGTCGGTACCAACGTCGAACACGCGGACACCCTGATGGACGCTCCCCGATTCGCGGACGACGACGGCACCGTCCGCGAGCGCCAGCTCCCATGCCCTCTCGTCGACGACCGCCGACTCCCATGCGACCGAGTCGTCCTCGATGTCGTAGGTCCCGATCCGGTAGTCGCTGGCGGGTTCCCGGAGGACCGCGTAGAGCGTTCCGTCTTCGGGGTGGACGTCGATGTACTCCCAGCCGTCCGGTGCCGACCGGATCCACTCCTGATCGCCCGTCTCCGCGTCGATCCGTACGAGCTGATCGTCGCTCGTTATCAAATGGAGGTCGTCGTCCTCGACGAACGGGCCGAACGAGACGTCGGTGGACCGGTCCCACCGCTCGGCACCGTCGATATCGAACGCTCGGAGCGCATCGTTCCTGAACGCGGAATACAACCGGTCGGCCTGAAGGACGTACGACGGCAGGTTCGTTTCCACCGCGTCCTCGATCGACGGGCCGGCAGTGAACTCGGTCAGCACGTCCGTCGTGGACTCCTCGTACCCACCGTTTCTCGGGTCCGTCAGCGACCGCGGCCAGCTCTTCCGGCCGTTACCGAATATCAGTGACTGCGACTCGTCCCGTTCCTCACTCTCGGACTCGGACCCGGAACCGTCGTCGTCCGTTTCGTTCCCATCGTCGTTTCGTCCGTCGGTACCGGTATCGTCGGCAGCACCGTTCCCGTCGGTCGGCTCGTCGTCGCCACAGCCGGCCAGAAGAACGAGACCGCCGACGCCTCCGAGAACGCTTCGTCTTCGCCAATCCGGATCTGCATCCATACAATAATTTATTAGTTGATAGGAACGTAAATGTATTGTATCCCACAAATCGCCGGAGACGTACCCGTTGAGCACCGGGAGGCGCTTCGAGCTCCCCTTCGTCCGATGGTTCCCGTGTCGGCTCGATTCACGCGTCGGGTCGGCCCGCTCGTCCCGCACGGTTTTGTTCGCTCAACACCAACGGGTCATCGATCAGACGCCGTGACTGTTCGCCAACCGACGGAAGATCGTGACGGAGAACTGACGCTCCTGTTCACCTTGAGTGCTGCTCGTTCCCTATCCGATCCGGCGAGCGCGTTCGAGGACGCGCGACGATGGAGTCGATACGTCGGTGTCATCGCGAACGACACGGCCGAAGTCGAGGCGTTCGTCCGTCGACACGGGATCGAGAACGACTTCGAACTCCGGGCGTGGGACAAGTGGGGAACGACGGAGTCGATCCGGAAGGCGACGAACACCCCACGACACGTGCTCGTCGGGACGTCCGAGACGGATCGCCGACTGGCGGAGGTCACCGAGTGGGAGTTTCGAACCGTAACGGAAGCCGCCGGACGAGCAGGATGGGCGCTCGGTAACCCCGGTCGGGACGACGGGGAATCGGGGATCGTCCGTCGGATCCGACGGTTTCTCGGGGATCGACTTCGCTGACTGCGTCCGTGCAACGCTGCGGCTTTCGTGGATGAGACCGTCCGGAACGTCCCGTGAAACGACACGTCTCGCCGCGCGAGGCGGCACGCGGGCTCACAGTTGAGCAGTATACAACAGGAGTAACACGGAGACGACGCTGACGAAGACGAGCCAGCCAACGATGATGATCCCTGCCCGCTTCGTGCTGAGCTCTTCGCCGCTGAGGATCTCACCGAGTCCCATGCGCGGACTCATGCTGACACGGTATATAAATGATCGTCTTTCACGTCGGGCCAGATGCGGCAGCGATCGGGGGACGTCGGTGGGTCCGAAGAGAGATCCGCACTCGGGAGGTGACGGTCGATCCGTACCCCAGCCGAGGCACCGGCCCGAAGAGGTTTGACATCGGAGCGAAAACCACGCATCACATGGCCCGAGGGGAGGAGCTTCGAACGGCCGCGGATGCCCTCGACGAGTCGATCCTCGTGTACGGGATCGAAAACGGGACGGAGGCACGCTGGCGGGAGGCGTTCCCCCGTGCTCGGTTCGCATCGGTGTCCGAGCCGTGTGGCGGCCTCGTCGTCGATGGAACCGATCCGGTCACGGTCGACGACGTCACCCATCGCGACGACGCCACGCAGCCCGACGACGTCACTCATCGCGACGACGCCACGCAGTCCAGTCCCGTCCTCGATCCAGTCGGGGTGACTGCAGCCGTCGTCATCGACCCCGTCACGAACGAGGATCGACTCGCCGGCCTTCGAGCGCTCGCCGCGACCGACGTCTTCACCATCGCGGTCGTCCCCGGTGGCGTGTGCGAGTCGGACGCACCGGAAACGATCGCCGAGGAAGCCGACGGAGTGGTGGTCGCCGGGGACGGGGACGGATCCGCGCTCGGAGCCGTGGATGCGGTCAGCGAGCTCCTCACGATCGTCCGGGACCCTGGATTCGTCAACCTCGATCTGACGGATGCACGGACGGTTCTCTCTTCGGGACCCGCGGCGGTCGCAACCGGGACCGCACCCCACAACGTGCCGGGAGTCGCGGTCGAATCCGCGTTCGATCGACTCCCGGCGGGAGTCGATGCAGGGAGCGCGAGTGCCGTGCTGGTCGAGGTCGTCGTCGATCCGGACACGAGCATCGCTGCCGCGACCGATGCCATCGGGGAAGTACGGGACCGCGTCGCTCCGGACGCGAACGTCATCTGGGGTGGCGCAGTCAATGACGACGCGGTCGGCGTACTTCTCGTCCGAGTGGTCGTTGCCGACGTTCGATACGATCCGCCGCTCGCGGCTGGGGACCCCTGTCCGCGCTGTGGATCGTCACTCTCGTCGTACAGGTTCGGGGCCAGCGAGACCCTCTCGTGTGACGCCTGTGGGTACTCCGGGATCGGTATGTGTCGTAACTGAGACGAGTCGTCCGTCCTTCGGTAGCCGCAACGGACGTCGATCGAGTGAGACGGCGGAACGACGAGTCACGTGAAAAGGAGGATGACGACCACGACGAACAGCAACTCCCCGCCAACCAGAAGCAGGACGAGGAGCCAGTCACGATGGGTTCGTATCCATCCGACCGTCCCGTTCATCGCGGCAGCGATCCGGGATGGCTCCGTCTCGTCGGCGGTGCGATCCTCGCCGGCGACCTGCCAGCCACTCTCCGGATCGTAGGTCGCGGGCACCCGTGCACCGACGAGATCATCCAGATCCAGCGGAGAGACCCCTGCAACGTCGAGGAACGTGATGAGCTCCGCACACTCCTCCAAGGAGCCGTTCCTCGGCGCGTCGAACCGTTCGATATGGGTCGTTTCGCCGTGTGGTGGTCGAGTCTCGATCACCGCCTCGTCATCCTCGACCCGGACCGCCGTGACCACGAGCTCGTCCTCCTCGTCGTTCAGGTACGCCTCCCGAAGCCGCCGCTTGAGGTCCGGATCGACGGCGGATTCGACCCTGTCGTCATCCGAGACGCTGGTCCGGTCGCCGACGATGGAGGACGGTGAGTGATCGTCCGTCGACCGCCCCTCGTGAGAGGGCTGTTCGGACATCCACGTCCACGTTGCCGGCGCGGTCGCATAAACGCACGGCCGATCGGGAGGTCCGAACCGATCGGGGGGGATCGGATCGATTTCGATCCGGCTTCGATTCGAGACCGAGAACGGATACCTGTCGCGGTCGAAGCAGACACGATGACCGATCGGAACCACGAGAACCGGGGCTATCGTCGCCTCTTCGGGGGCGACGAGCTGACGTTCGGCGCTGGATTTCCGCTTACCGGCACGTCGACGTCGACGCCGGACCCGGCGGAGGAGATCCGGCTCGCCAGTCACGCCGAGTCAGTCGGGTTCGACGGTCTCTGGGTCCGTGACGTTCCGACCTATTGGCCGCGGTTCGGTGACGCGGGCGGCGCGTTCGACCCGTGGTCGCTACTCTCACACGTCGCGGCCCACACCGACGAGGTCGTGCTCGGCACCTCGAGTATCGTACTGCCGCTTCGACACCCGGTACACGTCGCGAAGTCGGCCGCGACGATCGACCGGCTCTCCGACGGCCGACTCGTTCTGGGAGTCGCCTCCGGGGACCGGGATCCGGAGTACGCTGTCTTCAACGTCGACGCCGCTGACCACGGGGGGGCCTTCCGGGAGCGCATCGAAGCGATCCGGACGATCTGGCGGGAGGAGTTCCCGACGGTCTCCGGAGATTGGGGAACCCTCGACGGCGATCTCGACGTCCTTCCGAAGCCGACGACCGGGTCCGTTCCGCTGTTACCGACGGGAAACGCCGGGCAGTCGGCGGAGTGGATCGCCGAGCACGGCGACGGCTGGATCTTTTATCACCTCCCGGACGACACGCTCCAGTCGTATCTCCAACGGTGGCGGACGCTCACGACGGACGACCCGTTCGCGATCGCCGTCAGGGTCGAGCTCGCCGACGACCCGACTGCGGAGCCCGAACACCGACATCTCGGGTATCACGCGGGCGTCGAGTGGTTCCGCGAGTACTTCGGCCGATTGGATGCGTACGGCCTCGACCACGTGATCGTCGGCCTGAGCGGTGACGATCCGGAGCGTTCATTGACCACGTTCGCCGAGGACGTGATCGGCGAGCGGTAAGTGGGTACGGGTCAATACGAGCGCTTCGCCGAGTGCGGCGTCCGCCTCACCGCGAGAACGCTTTTGTAGTTCCGTCTCGCAGCCTCGCGTATGAACGACGTTTCGGTATCGATTCCGGCCGAGCAGTACGAACGGCTCGACGCGCTCGCGGCTGCGCGCGGTGTGTGTCCCGAAACACTCGTGGCTCGACTCATCGAGGACGCGTATCAGGGACACGATCCCAACGCTTCGGAGTCCATCGACCTTCCGCTCGGGGTGTGTGACGGCGAGGGGTCGGACGATCATCCCGGACTCGACGAGAGCGGCTGAGAGATGGTGACCCGTACCGACTCGTGGATCCCCCCGTCGGAGACGACATGAGCGATATCCTCGTGGCTGGCGAGACGGTTATCGACTTCCTCCCGGACGGCGAAGAGTCGCTCGTGGATACGGAGACCTTCCACCGACGGAGCGGCGGCGCGCCCGCCAACGTCGCGGTCGGCCTGTCGCGGCTGGGACGGGCACCGCTGTTCTGGACTCGCCTCTCCACGGACCCCTTCGGCGATCACCTGGCGAGCACGTTGACGGAGAACGGCGTGAAACCGGACCTGATCGAGCGCGACCCGGACGCAGCCACGACGCTGGCGTTCGTGAGCCTCGATCCCGACGCGGATCGAGCGTTCAGCTTTCGCCGGGACGACACTGCCGACACGAGACTGCGTCCGGGAACCGTCGACGACGGGACGCTTTCGAAGGTCGAATGGGTCCACACCGGCGGAGTCACGCTCGCCGACGAGCCGAGCCGGACGGCGACGCTCGATCTGATGGTGCGGGCCAGCCGCTCGGGGGCGATCGTCTCCTTCGATCCCAACGCCCGTCCCGAGCTGTTCGACGGAGACGATCTCGTCGAGAGCCATCGGCGGGCGATCGAGCTGGCGGACGTCGTCAAGGCGACCGCGTCGGATCTCGTTCACACGGGGATCCTCGACGAACCAGCGGAGGAGGGCGGCGGGCTGGCCGGGGCGATCTGTGCACGGGGGCCCCACACCGCGCTCGTGACCCGGGGCGCCGACGGCGCGCTCGCCAGGGCGACGACGGACGCACCGTGGAACACGACGGGGAGCGCGATCGTCGTCGAGCAGCCTGGTTATCGGGTTCGCCCGGTCGACACGACCGGTGCGGGCGACGCGTTCACCGCAGGGGCCGTTCGGTCGCTCGTTGCCGGCGAATCGCTCGCTGACGCGCTCGCGTTCGCGAACGCCGTGGCGGCACGGTCGACGACCGAAACGGGGGCGATGTCCGCGCTTCCGACGAGACAAGAGGTGGAACGGTTCCGCGAGTTTCGGGACGTGTCGAATCCCTCCCAGGGCTGAAGCCGTGGGCTTCCCCCTAGTTCCTCGGTGCCCGGGAACGAGCGATCGATTTTTATATCCGAATCACTGACGGTCGTGCCGGGCAGTCCACTACTCGTTCCGACTGCGCCGCTGCGACACGGCGTGATGACCCCACTCGGGACCGGTTCTGCCCGTATGAACACGAGCGACGCCCGCCGGGGTCGCTGCTCCCCGCGGGACGTCGATCTCGGTCGTGTCGTGACTCCGCCGCGAGCGACGCGTTCACTCCTCGTAGGGCCACCGACCGCCGGTCCTGAGCTCCTGTTCGTAACCCTCGTCGATGGCGTCGCGAACCGCCTCACGCGAGCGTGGCTCGACCGTCGGCCGCCCTGGTTTCGTCGTTGCGAACCGGTACGTCGCCTCCGCGATCAGCGTCGCCATCTCGCGGAGGTCCCGGGGGTCGAGCTTGTCGAGCGTGTCGGCGTGGGTGTGTCCCCAGCCACGGCCCGACCCGTCCGAGGTCGTCGACGCCATCACGGCCGGGATCCCCTCCTGAACGAACGCCCACTGGTCGCCGTGCGGTGAGATCGTCCCGCCGGTCGAGAGCGGCGTGGCGAACGCGTCTGCGACCGCCTCGAACGTCTCGCCCATGCCGTCGAACCCGTTGGTTCCCACGCGGAGGTCCCGGGACGAGCACGCCCCGTCGAGATTGATCACGCACGCGATCTCGTCCTTCGGCGTCGTCTCCGCGGTGTGGTACGCACCCCAGAGACCGATCTCCTCGGAGCCGAAGGTGATCAGCCGGACGCGAGTGTCGAGGTCGTCCGCGACGCGCCCGAGCAGGCGGCCGACCTCGGCAACGAGCGCCGATCCCGCGCCGTTGTCGTTCGCGCCGTCGCTCACGTCGTGTGCGTCGACGTGGGCGGTCAGAAGGACGGCCTCGTCGGTGTCCGGGCCGACGTCGGCGACCGCGTTGACCGACGTGGTGGGTTCGTTTCGGCAGTCGACCTCGATCGTGATCTCGAGACGATCGGCGGCGGTGCGAACCGCCTCGTCCGCCCCCGCCACGTCCGCCGCCAGCCGCGCGAGCCGCTTGCCGACCTCCTTGCTCACGCCGACGGCGGGGATCGGGCCGGGCCGGTTGTGGTAGCCGATCTCGCCGGTCGGCGGGAGCGATCCCTCGATGTGGTTTCGGAAAACGAATCCGACCGCGCCGCGGTCGGCCGCGTTGACGTACTTCTCCATGCGGTGGAGCCAGCGGTCGTGGCTCTCCGGCGTTCGTGAGGAGACCATCGCGATCGCCCCTTCAAGCGCCTCTCCCGCCTCCTCGAACTCGTCGTATGTGCCGTTGCCGACGTCGACCAGTGGAGCCGTGACCTCGCCCGCTGGCGTACCCGGGAGCGCGATCGTCTCGTGGCTGCCATCGTGCCGCCGCTCGACCGCCCCCGACACCGAGAGCGCGGCGTCGCCGCGCCACCAGCCGGGGATCTCGAACTCGACGAGACCGGCGTTCCGAAGACCAGCCTCCTCGTACGCCCCAACCACGCGTTCCGCGCCGCGTCGCTCGCCGGTCGATCCGGCCATCCGGTCGCCGATGTCGGTCAGATCGGTCAACAGCTCCCATCCGAAATCGCTCGTGCGCGCTTCACCGACGACGCGCTCGGGTAGTTCGACCATACGTGACCCTCGGGACGAGGGGAAAAGGGACTGTGGAAACCGGAAGCGCGGCGTCGGCTACGAGCGTACCGTCGGACCGCGAGCGGGTCGACGCGGTGAGGATCTCGAGACCACGAATTACTGGTCAACGGTCGCTTATATACTGGTCAACGGTCGCTTATATATGAGCGTCGACCCGCCGGTTGCGCGATTTATATACACAGCATCTCACGCCGGGTCGGCCTTCGTGACCTCGATCTCGACGGTGTCGGGATCGACGCCGATCCGCGCGAACTGCGTCCGAACGTGTTCCTTGGCGGCCTCGATCGCCTGATCGCGGGTGTCGAAGCCGCGCGGCATCGGCTCCTCGAAGGCGACGCGGATCTCGGTGTCGTCGACGACGAGTGCCGATCCCCCGCTCTCGACCTCATAAAAGGAGTCACACACCCAGACGTACGGCGCGTCCTCGTTCGGCGCGCCCTTATAAGCGGGCGGCTCCTCGCCGCGCTCGAACACCGTTCCGGTGAGATCCGTCCCGCCGCCGCTGCCACGAACGAGTATCATGCGAACGGTACGGGCCGGACGGATAAAAGGCGACCGTGGGCAAACGCTTTCGGCGTGGGGCCCGGTGACTCGGACATGACCTTGGAGGACTTCACCGAGTTCAGCGGCGACGACGGTGAGGCGGAGGCGACCGACGGATCCGCGGACGGCGGCACCGTCGCTGGCAGTGACGACAGCCACACGTCGATCGACGATGCGCCCGGCGACACCTCCTCCGACGGCGCCCGCGAGGACGACGCGGCGGCGTTCGCCGCCTACGACGTCGAACCCGCCGGCGAGGACGCCGGCTTGGGGGTGGTCTCCGTTTCACAGGGGCTCCGCGTCGCCGAGGAGGCCGAGGAGACGGCGATCAGGGCGTTCGTCACGACCGGCAATCGCGAGGCGGTCCGGATCGGGAAGTACCTCGTCGTCCCGTATCCCGACGGAGAACGTCTGTTCTGCCGGATAACCGCGCTGGAGTATGCTCAGGAGTTCCAGTCGGACGACGCCACCGAGATCCACGCCCGCCGGCAGATGCGCCGCGACGACTTCACCGAGCGCGACTACAAGTTCATGGCCGAGCTCGAGCCGATGTCCGTCGTCTACGACGACGCCGACGGGATGAGCCGGCGGATGACGGACCGCGTGCCGAAACCCGGTGCAGTCGTCGAGGAGGCCGCGGACGACACGGAGATCAAGACCGGATTGAAGATCCCCGAGGAGGGCGTCTTCCTCGGTCACCTCTCCGTCGGCGGCGAGAAGGTCCGGACCGCGGCGACACCCCCGACCGTCGACTATCGGATCACGGACGACTACACCGACGGCGACCCCCTCGCGTTCCGGCACACGCTCGTCGCGGGAGGGACCGGCTCCGGGAAGACCCACGCCTCGAAGAACGTCCTCCGTCAGTACCTCGACGCCGACCGGACCTACCCGATGGACGACGGTCGGGAGGCGCGCATGGCGGTCGTCCAGTTCGATCCACAGGACGAGTACGCACAGATGCACGACGACAACCCCGAGATGACCGATGGGTTCGCCCGAACCCTCGACCGGGAGGGGGTCGCTCACGGCGGCCACGACGATACGGTCGCGCTCGTCCCGGAATCGGCCGGCGCGACCTACCCCGGCGAGGGCCACCGCGCCGAGCAGGTCGAGTTCACCATCCCGTTCTCGATGGTCGACGAGTACGACATGCCGTGGCTCATCGCCGGATCGGGGCTGAACGACAACCAGTACTCCGGACTGCTCACCCTGCTAACACGGTTCTTCCGTGACTACGGGAGCTCGGGGACCTACTCGCAGTTCCTCTCGTATCTCGACGATCCGGCGCTCAAAGAGGAGCTCGACGAGTCGGGACGGGTGCACGAGGCGACGTTCGACGCGGTCAAGCGACGGGTTCGCGCCGTTCCGGGCGGCGTCTTTGACGGCGACGCGAAGCCGATCACCGAACTCGACCACACGCTCGTTCGGCCGGGCGGGCTCTCGGTCGTTCCCACCTACCACCTGCCCTCCTCCAGACAGAAGGAGATCGTCGTGCTCGCGGTGTCGACGATGCTCGTCGGCGACAAACTCTCGAACGATCCCCGCAGCGATCGGGTGAAGGAGACGCCGCTTCTGATCGGGATGGACGAAGCCCACAACTTTCTCGCCGACGCCGACAACGTCCAAGCCCGGAAGGTCGTCGATACGTTCACCGAGGCGGCCAAACAGGGTCGCAAGGAGCGACTCGGGCTCTTCTTGATCACCCAGGATCCCCAGGACGTCGCCGAGCCGGTGTTCAAACAGGTGAACACGAAGATCGTGTTGAATCTCGGTGACGAGGACGCGATCAAGAGCGTGAACATCCCGTCGAATCTCGCCGGCAAGGTGCCGTACATGGAGAAGGGGCAGATGGCCGTCTACTCGCCGGACAACTCCGAACCGGTCGAGCTGATCGGGCTCCCGACCTGCGTGACTAGACACGGAGACTGATCGGATCGACGACCGACGACGACGGACTTTTGCGACGGCCCGGTGATGGGGTGCGTATGACGAAACGGATCCTCGTGGCGGTCGATGGATCGAACGCGGCAGGACAAGCCTTGGAGTTCGCAGCCGGGGAATGGCCGGAGGCGGCGCTGACCGCGCTCTACGTGATCAATCCGGCGGACTCGACGACCGGCGCGGAGGGCGGATTTCCGGGAGCGATGGATCAGTGGTACGACAGCGCGACGAAGCGGGGCGACCGGATCCTCACGGAAGCGGCCGGGCGAGTCGACCGCTCGATCGAGACGCGAACCGAGGTCGGTCGTCCGACGGCGACGATCCTCGAGGTCGCCGAGGGCGAGGACGACGCGGAGGCGTTCGATCACATCGTGCTCGCGAGTCGCGGTCGAACCGGCCTCTCACGGGTCCTCCTCGGCAGCGTCGCGGAGGGCGTCGTCCGCCGCGCCGAGGTCCCGGTGACGGTCGTGCGATAGCTCCCCGACGCCGGCAGCCACGTCCGGGATCCGTCGCCTCAACCGTGTAGCGTTCCTCCGTCGCGTAATGAGTTTCACTGACCTCGCCGAGGAGCGTCGAGCGGTCCACGACTACACGGACGAGCCGGTCGACCGCCAGACCGTCGAGTCGATCGTTCGCGACGCGGTCCTCGCGCCCTCGAGCTACAACCTCCAGCCCTGGGAGTTCCTCGTCCTGAGCGACGACGAGAACCGCGAGCGCCTGCGGGAGGTCGCGTACGGGCAGCCGCACGTGACCGACGCGCCGGTGGCACTCGTCCTGTTCGGCGCCCTCGACCCGGCGGCACACGTCGACCGCGTTCTCGACGACCAGATCGAGAAGGGGTATCGCGACCCGGAGGAGGCGGCGTCCACCCGCGAGTCGATCGAGCGAATGGCCGAGCTCCCGGACGCCGAGCGGCGCGTCTGGTCGGCGACGTCGACGTCGCTGGCGGCCATGACGCTCATGTTCGCCGCCCGGGACCGAGGACTCGCCACCTGTCCGATGGGCGGGTTCGACGCCGACGCACTGGAAACGGCGTTCGACGTTCCCGACGGCTACGACCCCGTGATGGTGATGACCCTCGGATATCCAGCCGAGGACGCCGACGACGAACACCTCCCGCGGAAGTTCCGGCGACCCGTCGAGGAGGTGGTACACTTCGAGACGTTCGAACCCGGCGACCGGGAGTGACGCGCGTCAGTCGGAACTGAGGGGAGGATCGCGCTCCGTCATTCCTCGCTCGCCGCCTCGGCGGCGACGACTTCACCGAGCATCGCCCAGCCGTCCTCGTTCCCCCCGGACCGGCCGAGGAGGACCCGTTCGTAGTCGTCGTCGGTTATCAATCGGAACTCGGCGTCGGTATCGTCGTCGACACGACGACCTTCCCCGCGGAACTCCCGTTGGAAGAACTCCGTGGAGGAAAACTCGAACACCCCGGTCTTCCCGGAGTCGAGCTCGAGCGTGACTGGGCGCGGCTGCACGTTGTGGATCCGTTTCGCGATCGGGTGTAGATCGGCCATACGCCTTGCTCCGTGGTTCGTCGACAAAAACCCGGTGAGAGACGGCCGCGTTACGCTTCGAGAACGCCACGTACGTCCCGCCGGTCGGCAGTGATTGACCCGTACGTATATCCATGTGAACTCGTTACGGTGGGTATGAACCGCCGATCCGCCCTCCGATCGGTCGGTGCCCTCCTCGCTTGCGGGTCACTGGCCGGCTGTACCGGCACCGGAAACGGGATCGCAACCGACGGGGACGACGACTCGCCCCTCGACGTCGAGGCCGAGGATCTCCTCCTATCGAGCCGACAGATCCACGATCCGCTCCGTGAGGGATGGAGCGCCGAGGACCCCGATGACGCCTCGCTGGTCCGCGATGCACACGCCGCGAACCGATGGGTTCCCTTCGACGGGGAAACGGGGACGTTCCACCAGGAGTCCGGAACCGTCACGAGCGGGAGCTGGACCTTCGAAGACGTCGAGACGGCCCGTGACGAGTTCGAGGAAAGTCGGTATCAGGAGGGATGGGGGTACGAGGATCGACCCATCGCGGTCGAGAGCATCGGGGGCATCACCGACTCCCGGTCCGACCTCCGAGTGGTGTTCCGCGACGCGAACGCGATCGGGGCCCTCCAGTACGAGAACCCTCACGTCGGGAGGTCGGACCGGAAGTCGACGGGCTTGGAGCTGGCGGCGGCGATGCATCGCGAGTGGAGGAACGACTAGCGAGTCGTATCGGTCGAGAACGGACGGTCGAACTTCGAGAAGGGCCGCCGTGATGTCGGACGACTCGCCGCGTTACGCTTCGAGAACGTCGTCGTACTCGCCGGCGTCGACGCGGTCGTCGAACGTCCGGGCGTCCTCGCCCTCGATGGTGACGCCGAGGGAGGCACAGGTGCCGCCGACCTCCTTGGCGGCGTTTTTCGTGTCGTACGAGAGCAGGTCGCTCGACTTCTGTTCGGCGACCGTCTTCACCTGTTCGATGGACATGTCCGCGACGAAGTCCGTCTGGGGCTCGCCGGAGCCGGTCTCGAAGCCGGCCTCGTCCTTGATCAGCTCCGCGGTCGGCGGGACGCCGACCTCGATCGTGAAGGAGCCGTCGTCGTCGTACTCGACGGTAACGGGGACCTCCATTCCGTCGAAGGCCGCAGTCTCCTCGTTGATCCGGTTCACGACGTCCTGCACGTCCACCGGCGTCGGGCCGAGCTCCGGGCCGAGCGGCGGTCCGGGGTTGGCCTGCCCGCCGGGGACGAGCGCTTCGATGGTTCCAGCCATGTTCGTAGGAACCCGGCGGCGACTTTTAACGGTTGTTCTTTCGCCCAGCGGGCGCGAGCGGTTCGCACACGGCGATCCGACCACATCCGGACCCCGTCCGTCCGAGAGCGCTCACGGTCGAGCGGGTCAGTCGTCCACGACTGACGTGTCGGCAGCGGTGACGTCGCTCTCGACGCGTCCCGGCATGAACGTTCCCGTCTCGCGACGCACGCCGATCAGAAGGACGCCACCGGCGAGCAGTGGAACCGCCGCACACGCCGCGTATATGGGAGCGAATCCGACCGTCTCGATCAGCGGGAGCGAGACCATCGGTCCGAGCCCCCCGCCGACGTCGCCGAGCACGTTGTTCGTCCCCGACGCCCGACCCATCCGTTCGTCGGGAGTGAGATCGGCTAAAAGCGCCATCATCGGGCCGCTCGTCCCGCCCTGCCCGCCGCCGATGAAGACACACGCGAGCGCTAGATCGAGCGTTGACCCCGCCCGCGCAAGCAGCAGGAACCCGACGAACGAGACGACGAGGAACGTGATCAGGACCGGAGTCCGGGAGTCTCGGGTGTCCGATATCCGGCCGCCGGCCAGCATGAAAACGGACGCGGAGATCACGGTTCCGGCCATGAACACGCCCGAGGTGCCCTGTTCATCGAGTCCGAACAACGAGATGTCGTTCGCCCCCAGGAACAACACGAGCGTGGCGAACAGCGCGCCGATGTACGCGAACATCAGCCCGAAGTTAACGAGACCGACGGTCAACGCCGGGACCGACGTGTCGATGTCCCACGGCTCGATCGACGACTTCTGATCCGTCGTCGTGACGTGGGTCTCGGGAACGAGGCGGTAGGCGACGAGGCTCGCGACGAGCGCGAACGCGGCGGCGACGACGAACGCTGCGGCGTTACCCGCCAACGAGGAGACGACACCGCCGAGCACCAGCCCGGCCGGAAACCCCAGCGTGATCCCGCCTCGAACGACGCCCATGTTCGTTCCCCTGTCGCCGCTGTCGGAGACGTCCGCGGCGATGGTGTACGCGGTCGCGAACACCGCGGCCGAACCGAGTCCCCAGAGCACACGAGCGAGGATGAACCACGTCTCGGGCGCGACGAGGAACGCGATGGGGAGGAACCACTGTTCGACCCCGACGGTCAGCGAGCCGATCGAGACGACGGGAAACGCCTCTGCGACCCATCGGAGCGACTCCGCGGGCGGCATGAGGAGCGCGATGACGTAGCCGAACGTGGCGATCCCCTCTATCAACAGACCGTAAACGAACGGTTTGCGAGCGCCGTAGCGATCGACGAGCGCTCCGGCGGGCGCGTTGGCGACGAGACGAACCCATCGATTCGCCGAGAGGATGACGCCGACCATGAACGCCGATATCCCGAGGACCGCCCCGAGATTCGGGAGGATCGGAAAGACGACGCCACCGCCGAACCCGACGAAGAAGGTGCTCGCGATGACCGCCAAAATGACCGTGGGCGGACGGTCGAACCCGAGCCACCCCATCTCAGGGACACCCCGTCAACGGCCCGCCGGACGCGGTCGCCGTCGTGGCGTACCCGTTCGTCCCCCTCGATCGGTTGCCGTTCGGCTCGGTCGTGAGGCGCTCATTCGACCCCCGCATCACGGGTCACCTCGTCGACGTCGGCGATGGCGGGGAGCTCGACTCCGTCGGAGAGGATCGGCGCGATCACACGCTTGAGGGACGCCTCCGCAACCGTGCGCGTGTAGGTCGGCTCGGCGGCACCGTCAGCAGCCTCCCCGAGCGTGATCTGGCGAGTTCTTGCGCCGTCGAGCGTCGCGATGAGGAGGGCCGCGGTCTCGTCGACGTCGACGTCGCGAAAGGTGCCGTCCTCGATCCCGGCCTCGAGAATCTCGGCGACGGTTCCGCGAAGGAGCCGATCGCTCCGATCGAGCTGGTCGCGGATCCGATCATTGAAGGGTCCTTGCGTCCGGAGCTCGAGAAGTGCGATGTGAAACGCCTCGCGGTCGGCGGCGTCGGCTCCGAAGACGAACCAGCCGATGAACGAGACGAGACGCTCCGCCGGCGGATCGTCGGCGTGCGCCTCGATCCGCTCCTCGGAGTCGGTGATGATGTGCTCGAGAAAGGCGACGAGTAGGTCCGCTTTGGTGTCGTAGTGGTAGTGCAGCAGCGATTTGCTCTTCGAACACTCGTCGGCGATGTCCTGCATCGTGAGGTCCGCGTACCCATGGGTGCGGAGCGCGCGATAGACCCCGTCCATGATCTCATCGGCCGCGCTCGGCTGCTCGCTCATTGACTGACTGGTCAGTCAGCGAATGATAAATTCCTATCGGTCGGGGCGTGGACGGCCGGTTCGGACGCCATCCGTGGCGGGGAACGGTGCCGTTGCTGTGTGTGTGAACAGTCGAAAAGCCGATACGACCGGAACCGACCGTGAGACGCCTTACAGACGGGTGACGTTCGTCGCGCGCGGACCCTTGTCCGCTTCCTCGATGTCGAACTCGACCTCCTGACCCTCCTCAAGGTCCGGGCCGCCGACGTCCTCCATGTGGAAGAACACGTCCTCGTCCGCGTCGTCAGTCTCGATGAATCCGTAGCCGCCAGTGTCGTTGAAGAAGTCAACTTCGCCTTTCGCCATTGCATCCGCATAGCCGGGAGGACTATATAAAAGGCTTCCGCGAGCACGCCGCGTGAGACACGTCGTGACACGGTGTGGCGGCGATCGACCGTACCGGTCGAAAGTGCCGGAGCGGAGCCGGCCCGTGCGGCCGTGGTAGTAACTACTATACGACCCCAGCACGGAGCCAGTCGTATGAGTCAGTCGTACGATCGAGGCCTCATCGAGGACTTCGGCCGCTGGCGGGAGTTCGAGGCGGGGATGTGGGCCTGGATCTTCCACAAGTTCACCGGATGGGTGCTCATCGGCTATCTGTTCACCCATATCGCCGTATTGAGTACCGCCATTCCGGCGGCCGGACAGGAGCAGATGTTGATGGCGGAGACCGACGTGTACACCCAGACGATCGTGACGCTCGAGGAGCTGCTTCTCGTGCGCGTCCTCGAGGTCGGGCTGTTGGCGGTGGCAGTGTTCCACATGCTCAACGGGACTCGCCTGTTGCTGATCGATCTGGGCATCGGACTGGACTCACAGGACAAGAGCTTCTACGCGTCGCTACTCCTGACGGGCGCCATCACGGTCGCGTCGGTGCCGACGTTCATCGCGGGGGCCTTTTGAGATGGCAGAGCGATACTCCTCGTTCCAGCAGGGCGGCACGATGTGGTTCCTCCAGCGGGTTACCGCGGTGTTCCTGCTGGTCGTGCTCTCGTTCCACTTCTTTCTGTTACACTTCGTCAACCACGCCGACGAGGTGTCGTTCCTCGCGAGCTCGGCCCGCATGGAGACGCTGAGCTACTACTCGCTGATGGTGTTGTTCCTCCTAACGGCGACGTTCCACGGCGTCAACGGGGTGTACAACGCCTTAGTGAACCAGGGGCTTTCGGGCACCAAACGAACCGTTATCAAGTGGACGCTCGTCGCGGCGAGCGCGGTGTTGATCTTCCAGGGTATTCGGACCGCAAACGCGTGGGCAGGCGGGTTCCCACTCTTCTAACAATGAGCACACAGATACCGAAACAGACCGAGAAAGCCGAGGAGACCGGGGCGGAAACGGAGACGGACGTTCCCTCCAAGGGGGACGAACGCCGCGCCGAGAAGCGACGGCGGGCGGACGAGAAGCGTCGCCAACGCGAGGCCGAGGAGGCGGAGAAGGCGGCCGCCGACGAACACACGGTCGAACTGCGGGTGTTCCGGTACGACCCCGATGTCGAGGGGAAACAGGAGCCACGGTTCGACACGTTCCACGTTCCCTTCGAGAAGGGGATGACCGTACTCGACGCGCTGATATACGCGCGTGACACGTACGACTCCTCGCTTACCTTCCGACACTCCTGTCGCCAGGCGATCTGTGGGTCCGACGCCATGTTCGTCAACGGCGGGCAAAAGCTCGCGTGTAAGACGCAGATCTCCGAGCTCCAGGAGCCGATCCGGATCGAGCCGCTCCCGCATGCCGAGGTGACGAAGGACCTCGTCGTGGACATGGAGCACTTCTACGACCAGATGGAGGCGGTCGAACCGTACTTCCAGACGAACGACCTGCCGGACGGCGAGCTCGAGGAGCAGCGGCAGACCCGGGAGAATCGCGAGAAAGTGAAGATGTCGACCCGGTGTATCTGGTGTGGCGCGTGTATGTCCTCGTGTAACATCGCCGCCGGCGACAACGAGTACCTCGGTCCCGCCGCGATCAACAAGGCGTACCGGTTCGCCATGGACGAGCGGGAGGGTGAAGACATCAAACGGAAGCGGTTGGAAATAATCGAACAGGAACACGGCGTCTGGCGGTGCCAGACACAGTTCTCCTGTACGGAAGTGTGCCCGAAGGACATCCCCTTGACCGAGCACATCCAGGAGTTGAAACGCGAGGCAGTGAAGAGCAATCTGAAGTTCTGGTAGCACACGGAGACACCCTCAAGGCACTCCGCAACCAACGAATACTCATACCACACCACACATCATGTACGAACACGACGTCGTCGTTGTCGGCGCGGGCGGAGCGGGCCTCCGCGCGGCGATAGCGGCACAAGAGGAAGGAGCCGACGTGGCCATCGTCTCGAAACTGCATCCGGTCCGATCACACACTGGTGCGGCCGAGGGCGGGATCAACGCGGCGCTGCGGGACGCGGACTCCTGGCAGGACCACGCGTACGACACCATGAAGGGGTCGGACTATCTCGCGGACGCCCCTGCCGTGGAGGCGCTCTGTCAGGAGAGTCCCGACGAGGTCATCCAGCTCGAACACTGGGGCATGCCGTTCTCCCGAGAGGAGGACGGCCGCGTCTCACAGCGGCCGTTCGGCGGACTGTCGTTCCCGCGAACGACGTACGCGGGCGCTGAGACCGGCCACCAGATGCTCCACACGATGTACGAGCAGGTGGTCAAACGCGGGATCACGGTGTACGACGAGTGGCACGTGATGGAGCTCGCCGTCACCGACGAGGACGATCCCGCCGAACGGAGTTGTCATGGCGTCGTCGCCTACGACATCCAGAGCGGCGAGGTCAGCGGGTTCCGCGCGAGCGGCGGCGTTATCCTCGCGACCGGCGGGATGGGACAGGTGTTCGATCACACCACGAACGCAGTCGCCAACACCGGCGACGGCGTCGCGATGGCGTATCGCGCGGGCGTCCCGATGGAGGACATGGAGTTCATCCAGTTCCACCCTACGACGCTTCCCTCCACGGGCGTGCTCATTTCGGAGGGCGTCCGCGGGGAAGGTGGGATCCTCTACAACGACGAGGGCGAGCGGTTCATGTTCGAACACGGCTACGCGAACAACGACGGCGAGCTCGCCTCCCGCGACGTCGTCTCCCGTGCCGAGCTGACGGAGGTCAACGAGGGCCGTGGCATCGAGGACGAGTACGTCCACCTCGACATGCGCCATTTGGGCGAGGAGCGCATCCTCGACCGGCTGGAGAACATCCTCCACCTCGCGGAGGACTTCGAGGGTGCGGACGGGCTCACGGAGCCGATGCCGGTGAAACCCGGACAGCACTACGCGATGGGCGGGATCGAGACCGACGAGTTCGGCGAGACGGTCATCGACGGACTGTACGCGGCCGGCGAGTGTGCCTGCGCCTCGGTTCACGGCGCGAATCGTCTCGGCGGGAACGCCCTGCCCGAGCTCATCGTCTTCGGCAAGCGGGCCGGCTACCACGCGGCAGGCAAGGAGATGGGCGAGGCGGAGATCCCGACGGGGAAGTCCGGCGAGTGGGAACCGGCCGACTACGAGTTCGAGACGGCCGTCGGCGAGACGGGCGGGCGCGGCCCCGCGGCCGCGGACGGCGGGGCGATAGCGGCCGACGCCGAGGACGTGCTCGAATCGGAGGTCGAACGGGCTCGCGAGCGCGTCGAGGAGCTACTCTCACGGAAGGGTCGCAACCACGCGGAGATCCGATCGCGGGTCCAGCAGACGATGACCGCGAACGTGAACGTGTTCCGAGAGGAGCCCGGACTCGAGGAGACCCTCGGTGATCTCCGGGAGGCGCGCGAGGCGTACAAAGACGTCGCCGTCTCGGACCCGTCCCGGACGTTCAACACGGATCTCATCCACACGATGGAGACGCGGAACGTGCTCGACATCGCCGAAGCACTCACGATGGGCGCGCTCGCCCGCCGCGAGTTCCGCGGTGCCCACTGGCGCAAGGAGCGCCAGGAGCGCGACGACGAGAACTGGCTGAAGCACACGCTCGTCTCGTGGAACGACGGCGAGCCCGAGCTCTGGTACAAGCCTGCGGTCCTCGAGGGGGAAAACAAGACGTACGAGCCGAAGGTCCGGTCCTACTAATCAGAATGATCGATCCGGATCGTTCACGGTCTCGTATCCGTCGACGGTCGAAATCGGTCGTCGGAACCGTGCCATGAGCGCGTCCGTGACCGAGGACACGTGAAAAAAACCGCCGATACGCGGGCGAACAACGCCTCCATCAGGGGTTCGTCGTTGTTTCGACGATCGTTGAATGGGGGGTTTATTATCGTCGAATACGTTGAACCGAGTAAGATGTTAGAGACAGAGACGGCACGTACGGCGGCTCCTGCGCTTCCGCCGGAGCTGCAGTCTCCCCGGGCAAAGCTGGTGTATCTGTACCTGACGACCAACGGCACCGCGACCGTTTCGGACATGTGTGATTCGCTCGGGATGAAGAAGATATCGCTGTACAGTATTCTGAAAACGTTGCGGAAACAGGACATGATCGCCCGTGACGGCGACACGTACACGTTGACTTGACATCCTCCCCGCGCTGAAGCGCGAGGCTTTCTCCTCGCTTCACACGAAACCGGTCCGTTTCCTCGCTTCACACGAACCGTCCCCGTAGCCTTTAGGTCGTCGTGGCTCTCGGGTACATCCGTGGACGCAAACCAGACGGAGTTCGCGAATCCGTTCGGGATGGACCCCGACTGCGAGAACTGTCCCGGCCTGTGCACGGCCCGTGAGGAAGTCGTACACGGATACGGCGATGTGGGCGCGGAGTTCCTCGTCGTCGGGGAGCATCCGACTGCGGCCGCCGAGGCCAACGGGGTTCCCTTCACGGGAGCGGACGGCGGGGAACGCGTCCAGTCCATCTTCGCTGATCTCGGGTTCGTCCGGTCCGAACCGGACGCGACGGAACCGGACGTCCAGAACGTCTTTTTCACGAACCTCACGCGCTGTCGGCACCCCGAACGGGATCCAACCGACGAGGAGATGGCCACCTGTGAGCCGTTTTTCAACGCGGAGATACGGATGATAAATCCGCAGATCATCGTCCCGGTCGGCGAACGGGTCCTCGAGGCGCTTGCCGTCGAGTACACGACGCGTTCCCCGGACTCGTTCGACATCGAGACCGAACACGCGACGACGATCCGGGGGCGCGGCTTCGAACTCGTCCCGATGTGTGACCCGGCGAACATGACGGACGCGGCGGCCGACGCGTTTCGCGATCACCTCCGTGAGAACGTGTTGAGTCGAGACTATCGACAGACGAAGGGCCGTCGGAGCCGGTAACGTTCGTTATCCCGTGATCGGCTCGGTCACTCCTCTAATCCGAGCGATGCCTCGAGCGAGTCCGCGGTCGCGTCGTCGCTGTCGGCACCGAACGCACAGTCGATGAGGATGTGTCCTCCGAGCGTCGACGGGGAGATCACTTGGTCGGCCCCGGCACGCCTGAGCTTGTTGACGTTCTCGCGTTGAGTCGCGGAAGCGACGATCCGGACACCGGGATTGAGCTGTCGGGCGGTGAGGATCGCGAGCGCATCCCGCGCGTCGTCCTCCGTGGCGACGACGACGGCCCGGGCGTCCTCGATGTGTGCTCGCTGGAGGGGTTCGACGTCGCTGGGATCGGCGGTGAGGACGGGGACGTCCCGGTCACCGAGCCGACGCGCGGCGGTCTCATCGGTCGTAATGACCGCGAAGTCGACGCCGCCGCGATCGGTGAGTTCTTCGAGTATCGGTTCCGTCAGGTCCCCGTAACCTAACACGAGGACGTGGTCGTCGAGGAGGTCGAACTGTTTCTCTGTCATCTTTCCGAGTGCCTTGGAGAGCTGCGCCTCGATGGCGGGCGTGAGAAGAACGCCGAGCGCAACCGCGAACGCCGCGACGTTCATCACGAGCGAGGAGAGCACGAACAGCTGGGCGATGTCGGAGGCGGCCCCGGTCTGAGGAGTGATATCGCCGTAGCCGACCGTGGAAGCAGTTACGACGGTGAAGTAGAACGCGTCGACGATCGTCTCGACCCCGTCGAACTCGTCGCGAAGGGCGTATGAACCGACCGTTCCGTACGCGATGGCCGTCGCGAGGGCCGCGGCGGCGGCGAGCTGCGTCGGAGACGGGGAGAGCTCACGATCGAACCGACCACGATTGATCACCAGCGCGGGCATCGAGACGACCGAGAGGACGACGAGCGGGAACGAGAACACCGACGCCTGCATCAATCCTTGGAGCGCCGTCAGTGGGAGCAGGACAGCAGTGGTGTACCACCCGGTCCGATAGCCGCGCTTCAGTGCGAAGCCGCTTCCGAGCATCGCGAACCCGGTGATGGTGCCGCTGAACCCGACCGTCCGAAGCACGAGGTCGGGGACGTAAGGCGTGAGCGGCCCTTCAACGCCGACCCCGGCGATGTGTAACAGCCCGACGACGATGGAGAGAACGGCGACGGCGAAAGTCAAGACGATGGACGCCCGTACCGAGACCCACTCACGGCTCCACTCCATAGCGGTCGGTGGCCGACCCCCAACTTAAATCCCCCGAGGAATCGTCGGTCAGTCACCGATCGCTCTCGCGTCCGGTTCCCGACGGCGTCCGAGTCGTACGTCACCGACGGTAGTGATTTAACCACGCCACCTCTGCGGTCGGTATGGCGTTACCGGTCGAGATCCTCTTCGGTATATATCTCGGCGTCCTCACGGGCATCGTTCCAGCCCTCGTCGCCGGGGTACTCGGGTTCGTTTTCAAATACTTCACGGGAGTAACGATACCCGGACTCGGGGTCGTCGTCCTCGCGCTGGCGATCGCGGGGATCAACGGTGGGTTGCTCGCACTCAACGACGAAACGATCCGGAGCTCCGATCGGGCGCCGGCCATCCTTACGGCGATCATCGTCGTGTTGATGCTTTCGTTGTATGCCCACGCACAGGGCGATAAGCTCGGCGCGAACGTTCCGAAACGCATCTCGTTCGGAACGCTCCGGGACCGGACGCTCTCCGCCGACGTCGTTGAACTGGTCGGGGGACGGGGACAGGTGAGAGTGACCGTCGTCGGCGAGGTCGGAGACATGGAGGGATACCCGCCGCTTCCCCCGGAGACGCGAAAGGCGATCACCGATGGGGAGTGGACGTTCCCGGCGGACGTTCCGCTGTCCGAACTGGAGTCACGGTTCGGCGAGCGGCTACGAACGGAGCTCGAGCTGGCCGACGTCAGCGTCCGAATCGACGAGAAGGCCAGGGCAACCGTGAACGCCGCACCGCCCACGGGGGGACTCTCCAAACGGGTCCCGAAGGGAAAACGAGCGGTGTCAGTCCCCGCGCTCGTCCCGACGGGACTCGCACGCGGCGACGTCGTCCGAGTCGTCACGGCGGATGTCACGGTCGAAGGAACACTTCTGGCCGCGAAGTCGGGAGAAAAGAAGGCAGAAACGCCGGCTCCAGCCCCAACCGATGCCTCACGAACTGACGGCGGGACGCCGCCGACACCGACCGTCGCGACGACGACGGGTGGAGAAGGTCGCGTAACCGTCGCCGTCGAGCGCTCCGAGGCCGCCTCCTTGCTCCGTGCGGGACGCGGACGAGTGATCGTACTCTCGCGGGGAACGCGTCGCGAGTTCGAACTGACGTCGTTGCTACGCCGGGCCGGAAAACGGTTCCGGAAGGTCACCGTCACGGCCGGCGGCGCACTCGACGGCGACACGATCGGTAACGTCGACGTCCGGGAGGCGTACGACGTCGCGATCCTGGCGGCACGCCACGACGGGGAGTGGACGGTCGCACCGAGAGGAACACAGCCGCTCGTGGCCGGTGACGAGCTGTTCGTCGTCGGGACGCGTGACGCAGTGGATCGGTTCGGCGAGGTGGCGGCATGACCCGACTGAACGCCGTTCGGGCCGGTCTCACCGAGGTTGCGTCCGCGGTCGGTCCTGCCCCCCTGGATGTGATCGGAACCGTTGCCGTCACCTTCGGTCAGCCCCGCACGGCAGCGATCACGCTGGTGACGTTCGTGGTACTCGCCACCGTCATCACCGGCGTCGGGTCGCTCGTCTATCGGTGGTACTTCCGGACCGAGATCCCGGACGGTGTCGCGATCCTGATCGGGGTTTCGATCGTCGCGCTGTATCTCAACACGACGTCTCTCGGGGCGCTTGCCGGAGCGGACGATGCCGAGCTGCTCACCGTCGACGGCGTCGTGTTCAACGTCGTCGCGCTCGGACTCGCTGCGCTCGCGTCGCCGCTCGGGCGGCGGGTGGGCGACCGGGTCGCGGTCGACGTGTTCGCGATCTCGACCCGAAAGGACCTCGAGGGCGGCGTGAGCCGGATCGTTCGGACGGTGGGCCGAGCGACGCCCGTGACGATCCCGCCCGCGGAGGAGATAGCGGACATGGACACCTACGAGCCCGTATCGGAGGAAAAGAAGGCCGAAATCGCCGACAAGACCCTGCTGTTCTCACGGAACCTCACCGTCGAGGAGCTCCGTGATCGCCTCGTCGAACGGATCAAGACGGATTACGGCATCGGATACGTCGACGTCGATCTGAGTGAGGACGGGAGTTTGGAGTATTTCGCGGTCGGTTCACGGGTGACCGGGATCGGACCAACGCTCGCACCCGGTCGGGTGGCGGTCGCACTCTCAGCGGATCCCGCGAACAACGCGACGGCCGGTGACATGGTCCAGATCTGGCGCACGAGTCCGGAGTCGGAACGGGTCGCGACCGGGGAGCTGCGAGGAGTCGCCGGCGACGTCGCCACCGTCGCGCTCGACGACTCCGACGCGGAGACGCTCTCGGTCGAGGGCGGATACCGCTTGGTGACGCTTCCGGCGGAACCACAGGCGGACCGCGAGTTCGCCTCCCTGTTGCGCAACGCCGACGAGACGATGGCGACGGTGGCCGCTCAGGAGGGAAGCGCTCTGGTCGGGACGGCCGTCGGCGAGGTGACCGCCGTCGTCGCCGCGGTTCGGTCGGCGGACGGAACGGTTCAACCGATCCCGCCGCGAGCGTACTCCTTCGCCGCCGGTGACACCGCGTTTCTCGTCGGCCGCCCGGACGCTATCCGACGCTTCGAGGCGGCTGCGGCGTCGAGCACGGCGGAGACGAGTCCGTCTTACGACGGCAGAAACGCGAAAGGCGGTCAGGGTAGCGGGAATGCCACCGAGCCGAACGGAGCCGCCACGGGACCGGACGAGGAGAGCCCAGTGACGGAAGCCGAGCCCGCGACGGACGACTCCGACGGGACGCAACGCTCATGAGGCGTCCGCACGGGACGGATCGTATGGAGTGGAAGCTGTTCGCCGACCTCGCCGAGATCGCCGGCGACCGCGTCGTCAGGGTCGACGTCGATGCCGGCGGAACGGTCGGTGACGCGCTTGACGCCCTGCTGACGACGCATCCGGACCTTCGGGACCGGGTCCTCGACGACGGCGAGGTGGCCGACCACATCAACGTCCTTCGAAACGGGCGGAACGTGTACCACGACGACGGGCTATCGGAGCCCGTAGAGGCTGGCGACGAGCTCGCGTTGTTTCCCCCCGTTAGCGGCGGCTGATCCGGTCGTTTCAAACCGCCCGCCGACCCAATCCGTGTATGACCGATACGAGCGACGAGGACGAACACGGACACGGTCGCGAGGAGTTCTCCGAGGATCCGGTCGGACACACGCTCGCGACGGCCGGGATGACAGTCGGCGAGCTCGTCGATTCGTACGGCGAGGCGGGGATCGGCGCGGCGGACGTCCACGAGGCGGGCGACGTGCTCGCGGACATGTTCGGCAACGAGGACTGTACCGTCTTCTGTTCGCTTGCGGGCGCGATGGTTCCCGCGGGGATGCGCCGGGTCGTGTCCGAGCTGATACGGGACGGCTACGTCGACGCGCTCGTCACGACCGGCGCGAACCTCACCCACGACACCATCGAGGCGATCGGCGGGAAACACCACCACGGCCGCACCCACGACCCCGAGCGAACGGCTCGAGAGCACGACGAGACCCTCCGTGACGAGGGAGTCGACCGGATCTACAACGTCTACCTTCCACAGGAACACTTCGCGGAGTTCGAGGGGCACCTCCGTGAGGAGGTGTTCCCGCCACTCGAGGCGCACGACAGCGTGTCCATCGCCGACCTCTGTGCGGAGCTCGGTCGGGCGAACGCCGAGGTGAACGAGCGCGAAGGGATCGCTGAGGACTCCGGCGTCGCGGCCGCCGCCTACGAGTCCGACGTGCCCGTGTACTGCCCGGCGGTTCAAGACTCCGTGTTGGGGCTTCAGGCGTGGATGTACGGGCAGACTGCCGATCTCACGCTCGACGCGCTGGCGGACATGACCGAGCTGACCGACCTCGCCTTTGCGGCGGACGACGCCGGCTGTCTGCTCGTCGGCGGCGGCGTCCCGAAGAACTTCACGCTCCAGACGATGCTCGTCACGCCCCG
>LFFM01000120.1_pt1 | contig 46880 bp, 35 predicted proteins | sample 643131 | NCBI WGS metagenome assembly LFFM01 (sample SAMN03777445, study PRJNA286221) | soda lake metagenome | biome: soda lake; feature: Kulunda steppe; material: water; isolation source: sample Tc-Br brine of Tanatar trona crystallizer | place: Russia: Kulunda steppe | collected 2011-07 | reverse complement strand
GAGCTACGAAGCCCATGATGGGCCACCGGGCGACCATCGGGGTCAAACCGCGCCAGTCTCCCGTTGCCGTAATCCATGATCCAGATCTCATACCCGTCGCCGGCCGTGTCAACCACGCGGATGCCGCGCGGATCGCGCAGTTCGCCCGGTCCGGCCCCTTCCGTCCCAAACGTCCGGCGCACTTCTCCTGCGGACGTTACCTGAAGCACGCGGAAGTTGCCGGCGTCCATCACGTACCACCCGGAAGGGGCCGCCGCCACGCCGTTTGGATCATATACAAACGGAAAGCGCTCGTCCTCGGCGAACTGCAACGCGAAGGGTGTCACCTTTGCTTCCTCGACATCCGGCGGAGCGGCGTCGACGGACAATAGAGCGATGGCGAACAAAAGCGGGGCGTAAGACAGACTGCGGCTCAGCATCGGGCTCAAGAATTTCAGCATTGGAGGTCTTGGAAGAGGCCCCACGTCAGCAACCCGCGGGCTACGCACGGTTCGTAGCCCGCGGGTCAACTACGTGCGCCTTACGGAGGACTTCCCCCATTGGACATCAACTCCCATAAGCTGGCCGTCAACCAATCAAGCGGCTCTTCGCGGATGAGCCGGGGCGGCACGTAGGGGCGTTTGGGGCGCTCCCCCGTTGCGGGTTCAGCGAACGGGCGGTGGGGTGTCGGTTTAGACTCTGGCATGGTATCGGGAAGGTCAGGTGCAGAAGGCACGAAAGGTGGGACGCCGGTCAACGAGCGCGCACCAGACGATGGGTCGAGTCCACGCCCGCCGCCTGCAGACGCGCAAAATACACGCCCGCCGCAGCCTCAGCACCGTGCACACGGCCATCCCATACCACCTCGTGCATGCCAGCGCCGACGCGCTCATCGACTACCACCGCCACCTCACGCCCCAGTAGGTCGACAATCGACAACCGCACCTGGGCCGCCTCCGGCAATGCGAATTGCAGTGTCGTGGCCTCGGCGAAGGGGTTCGGGTAGTTGCCCTTCAGCTGCACGATCGGCGATGGCGACGCATTCAGGGTCTGCACGGGGTCAACGTCCAGCGTGTTCTCGCAGGCATTGATAACCTTGGCGAAATACGAGGCCGTGAACGTCTCGCCAGGCGCGAGCCCTTCGGGTTCATCTACGGTGAGGGTGAACTCGACCGTCATCGGTGCCTCTTCATTTGGGCCATCAAAGCTGAACGAGATGCCGTCCTCCGAGGTGAAGTCCGGTGTGTCGGTGGTGGCGATGAGGTTGACAAGGGCGGGATCACCCTCATCCGGGTCTACAAAGTTCACGTCCGTGATGCCGGCCCCGTCGCTCCCTTCGATCGTCAGCAGCGCAATCCCGTCACTGAAGATAGCGCTGTCATCCTCGGTGAAGGACGGCATGGGGCACACGAACTCCCCTGCGGGGCGAATGTCTGTATCCAGGATTTCAGCTTCAGGATCGAACGTGTTGCCATCCTTTAGCGCGGCCATATCGTACAGGCCACCCGGCGTGCTGTCGCGGATGTAGAACCCATCATCCAGCCCCTCGCCGTCGAATGTGTTGTCGGCGACCGTAATCTCAAAGCCCCACAGCTCCAGGTGACCAAACGAGGTCGCTGCCGCGAACGTGTTGCCCGTCACCGTACCGCTGGTAGCTTCCAGTCCCAGCGCAACACCGGGCCCAAGGCTGCCTCCGAACGCATTATCCGTCACCGCCACGTTCGTGCTCGGGTCGCTCAATGTCACTCCGTCGAATCCACCGTGGATATACACGAGCGGTGCGCCAGAGTCCGCCATGAAGGTGTTTTCCTCCAACGTGACGCCGTCGTAGCCCACATTGGCCGGCTGCGTGAGGACCGCGCTGCCGCTGCCACCATCCACCGTCAGCCCGCGCAGGGTGATGTTGTCAGCCTCAAGCGTCACCAGCCCTTCGATAATGGGCGCCCCTTCCGGCGCACCGGATGCACTGCTGGTCAGGGTATAGGTGGACGACGCAAGCGGCAGCTCTTCGATGCCTTGCAGGATCAGCGGCTTGTCGATGGTGACGCTCTCCTCGTACGTGCCGCTGCTGACCGTGAGCGAGTCGCTGGCCTGCGCGCTACTGATGGCGTCGGTCAGTGTCTCGTGAAACGTGCCCTGTGTTATGTTCGCAATCGGCCCCTCTTCCACCACATCTTCGATCGCCACGCCTTCGATGGTGATGTTGTCGAAGCGGTTGTTGCCGCTACCGCTGGAAGCCCCATCAACCGTAATTCGGATGACAAAATCGGGGTTGTCATTCACCATATCGAGGCTGCTAAAATCGACCTCAAGCAGGTCGAAAGAGGACCCGGTATTATTTCGTCCAGTGAAGGTCTCGATCGCTGCGAAGGAGGCTCCACCATCGGTGCTGTATTGGATTTCGTGGGTTGAGAATCCTGTACCCGTACCACGCTGAGCGTAGCTCAATAGCATATTCTCAAACCCACTTGTCGGTACACCCAATTCGAAATGCATACCATTTTGGGATGAACCTGCTACGGAAAAGCTTTCCCCTGCCGGCTCGTCCAATCGCACGTTGACCGTAGTCCCAGCAAAATCACCAAGGCTACCGGGATCAAAGGTGTAGGTCAACACGCCTGAACCAAGATCCGCATTGACAGGCTCCGGCCACGGATTCCCCTCCTCCAGCGGGTCGTTAAAACTCCAGTAGTGCAGCAGTTCGAGATCATCGTTGTCTTGCGCGAGCAGCGGTGTCGCCAGGCCCCACAGTGCGACAGCCCCGGCCACCAGCGCGATATGTAGCATCCGTCGCATGGCCTCAAAGGGTCAAATGAAGAAAACGCGGGTGGTCCGCGCGCCGGTACCCTGGCTCACCGGTCCGCTGCAGGGTGTGGGGACGCTCCGGTGAGGCTGGCGCTTCAACTGCAACCACTACATAGCATACGACGCCCACTGTCCGCATGAAATGGCACTCTGGCAAAAGAGGGGCACTCGCTTCGACGACAGGTGCTGTGGCGGAAGGTGCAGGGCGATGCACACATTATGGATGGTGCGCCATACCGTCCACAGGGCTGGCCACCTCAACCCTACCGGGCTTATCAGGACTACCAAGGAGTTGGGCCGGGCGTTAAAAGGGCGAGGTCACCTGCACCGGGGCTACCACGCAAACGCCGCCACTGCCGCGAAATGTGGCAAAGCAGCGCATGCCCAGGGCCATACCCACCATCCACGCCAGACGCTCCAGGCCCTGAATGGACCGTAGCGCACCTATCCCGTCCGCCCGCACAAAGAGGGCTACACCGCCCACGCTAAACAGGAGCAAGACACACCAGAGCACAACCAACGGCCACGGGGCGTGGGGGATCTGCAGAGCTTTGTGCGTGGGCGGAGGGAAATCGTGTGACGGTGTGTTCTCAGCCAGATTACTGTACCTGACTTTATCGTCGTCGGTTTTTAGAGGACACCTTAACTGCCGCCTGAAAACGGTCGCGCTCCCTCGCTACTCCGCATTGCCGGTATCCAACAGCCTATACACCTCAGCCATCGCCGCCCTGTGCACGATGACCCAATACGCCAAAACGTACACAAAGACTGCTGCTCTCCACCCGATGCTGACGCCATCGAGTAACATGACCGCCATACCCACTGCACCCGATGAACCAGCAACCACAAACGCCAATCCTAATGAAGGGGGTAGTTTGCTCTTAGAGGGGTCGATGGTTCGGGCGTTGTATCCCATTAACACGACGAACAGGTGTAGAAATACAACCAGATTCAGCATGTAGAACGCAGGGCCTGAAACAAACAGCCATATCGCCAACAGCCCGACGCCAAAAACGATGGCGCTGTACCATAATACGTTTGTTAAGTTGAGCACGCGTAGGTCCCGTAAGTTTTAGGCCGTGTCTGAAACACCGAGTTTGCGGCAGCATCGCCGGATGATGCCCACCTGCGGAGTAGCAACGAGCACATGTCTCATAGCGGATGGCCAGCCAGCGACACGCCTGCAACCGGCGAATCAACCGTTCGATCACAGTCCGCTTTGCATGCAACGCTTTGTCAACTATGGGAGGCCGCTCCTTCCGGAGTCCTTTACGGCGTCGCGGGGCGTAGGCATCGCAGCCCGATCGGCAACGAGCATCTTGGGCCGCGTGCGCGGCCTGCCCAGCCACCAGCGCGATGGGTAGCATACGACACCTACGGTCCGCATGAAATGGGACGCTGGCGAAAGAGGGGCACTCGCTCTTACGACAGGGGCTGTGGCGGGAGGCGCAGCCTGTTGCACGGATTATGGATGGTGCGCCAAGCACACTCCCGTACCCACCCCGTCACACCCCAGCCGATGCGTAACCAGATGTTAACCGTTTGATTTAACCAGATGGTTGACGGGCGGCTGCAGCGGTCGTACTGTAAGGTTGTTCTTCATGACAACTCGTGCGCATGGCGCCTTCTGATACGGAGCAGCAACTCTTCGACGCAGCCCTCACCCTCTTTGCGCGGCATGGCAAGGCAGGCGCCCGGATGCAGGCCATCGCTGATGAGGCGGGCCTCAACAAGGCGATGCTGCACTACTACTTCCGCAGCAAAGATCAGCTCTACGAGGCGGTGTTTGGGTACGCCATGCAGCAGTTTATGGCTTCTTTCGATAACGCGCTGCGCACCGCCTCCTCCTTCGGCGAAGCGCTGCGGCTGTTTATTGACGGCTACATCACCTTCTGCAAGCATCACACCGACGCCATGCGCCTGCTGGTGAACGAGAACCTGCGCGGCGGGTCGCTGGTGGGCCAGCACCTGCAGCAGTTGAAGGCCACCGCGCCGGACGCTCCGCCCCAGCTTATGCTGCGCACGATCGAGCGCGCCGTGGCGTCTGGCGAAATCCGCCCGGTGGATGCCGACCACACCCTGCTCAGCATCGTCTCGGGCTGCCTGTTTCCGTTTATCGCCCGCCCCACGGCCGAGGTGCTGCATCCCGAGGCCGCGCAGTGGGACGCCTTTGTCGAAGCCCGCAAGCAGCACCTGTTCGACCTGCTCTACCATGGCCTGCGTACCGACACCCCCTCTGCCTGATGATGCCCTTCCCTGCACGTTCTTGCCTGCTGCTGGCCGTCGTAGCGACCGGGGTTCTCCTCCTCGGGGGCTGCTCGCTGGCGCCGCAGGTAGGCGCCCCCGAGACGGAAGCCACCCTGCCCTCCTCGTTCGATACGGCGCCGCCCGATACCCTCTTCCCTGCTCTGGATGATACCGCTGCGTATGCGCCGGCCGCCTGGTGGGAGGCGTTTGGCGATGAGACGCTCAACACCCTGATCGACTCGGTCCTCGTCCGCAACCTGGACCTGCGCCGCACCGCAGCGACGATTGATGAGTTGGCGAGTCAGTACCGCATTGCGCGAGCGCCGCTCTTTCCAAGCGCCACCGGCGATGGGTCCGTAACCCGCCAGGAGCAACCGGCCAATGTGGGCATCGGGGGCGCCTTGGGCGGAGGTGGCGCACCGGATGAAGCCTTTCCTGACCGGTTTGACTTCACCACCTACAGCCTGTCATTGGCCCTCTCGTATGAGCTTGATTTCTGGGGCCGCCTGCGCAACCAGCGGGGGGCCGCCCTGCAGCAGTTCATGGCGTCGGTGGATGACTTTCAAACGGCACAGCAGCAGGTGATCGCACAGACGGTCACCACGTATTTTGAAATCCATGCGTTGGAACGGCAGATCCGGCTGGGCCAGGAAAACGTGGACCTTCTGCAGGACCGGTTGGCGCTAACGGAAGATCGCTACGATCGCGGACTGGCCACATCGTTTGAGCTCTTTGCTACGCGCCAGGAGTTCGAGGCGGCGCAGGCGGACCAACCGGAGCTGGAGGGGGTGCTCGAAGACGCCCGCGGTCGCCTGGCGCTGCTCGTGGGCCGCTTCGCGGGTAGCGCAGCCGACCTGCTCGGCAGCGAGCGAGAGGCCTCCCTCGTGCTGGAGGACATCCCCTCCGGCCTCCCCGACGACCTGCTCATGGCCCGGCCCGATGTGCGCGCCAGCGCCCGCCGCCTGGAGGCCGCCCGCCTGGAGATAGGCGCCGCCCGAGCGGGCCTCCTCCCCAGCATTTCCCTCACCGCTGAAGGTGGGGTGCAGAGCGGCTCGCTGGACGACCTCGTCCGCTACGACCAGCGCTTCTCCAACCTGATCGCCAACCTCACCGCGCCGCTCTTTCAGGGCGGGCAACTGCGCGCTGAGGTGGCCGCCGCCCGCGCACGTCACGCACAAGCCCTGGCCACGTACGAGGAAACACTGCTGACGGCATTCCAAGAGGTACGCGCGGCGCTCGTAGCCTATAGCAAGCAACGCGAGCAGGTAAACCTTCTGCAGCAACAAGAGACCAGCGCCCGAGAAGCCGCCCGGACACAGCGCGACCGCTACCTGCGCGGCGTGGGCTCCTTCCTCGATCAGCTGGACGCCCAGCGCACGCTCGTGCAGGCGTCCCTGCGGCTCGCTACCGCCGAGGAAGCTACCGTCAACGCGCGCCTTGCCGTCCACCGGGCGCTCGGCGGGGCCTGGGTGCCACCGCCCACGGCTGACGACCCCCGCCTCTTTCGCTCATCGTTCGATCCGCTCGCCGAGCCCACGCCCTAATCACCCGCTCTTCTATCCGCCCTACACCTCATGCGTACCTATGTACTTGGTGGTGCCCTGCTGCTTGGCGCTGCGCTGATTGCTGTGCTGCTCATCGTCTTTCAACCAACGCCAGACGATGATCCCGAAGACCCGACGCCCCCCGTGGTATCCACCGAGGCGATTGAGATACAGTCGGGCACGCTTAGCGTCCGAGGGAACGGCACGGTGCGCCCGGCCAACGAAATCGAACTGACGGCCGAGGTGGCTGGACGCCTGGTGGAGGTCGCCCCGGCGTTTGTGTCCGGCGGCTCGTTCCGGGCGGGCGAGGTCCTGGCGCGCATTGATCCATCCGACTACGAGAGCCAGGTGCGGCAGGCCCGCGCACAGGTCACGCAGGCAGAGTTTGAGGTGCTGCAGGCCGAGGAGGAGGTCGAAGTCGCCCGCGCTGAGTTTGCGCGCCTGGAGCGCACCGCGGGCGAATCGATGCCGGACAGCACCGCGCTGGGCCGGCTGGTATTCCGGGAGCCGCAGTTGCGCCTGGCCGAAGCCTCGCTGGAGAGCGCCCGGGCCTCGCTCGAAACCGCCGAGACCAACCTGGGCCGCACCGCCCTCATCGCGCCCTTCAACGGGCAGGTCCGCGTCACACAGGCCGACCGCGGCGCGTTCGTTGCCGCAGGCACGCCGGTCGCGACCCTGTTCAGCACCGATGTGGTGGACATCCGGGTACCGCTCGAAGCCCGCCGAGCAGCTCTCATCCCGGGCCTCTGGCGCACGAACGACACGCGCAACGGTGTCGACGGCCCACCCGTCACCGTAGAAGCCACGTATGGCGCCTCAACCTACCGCTGGGACGGCTTCGTGGACCGCGTGGATGGCGCACGCGATGAGGAGACGCGCACGATCAACGTGATGGTGCGGGTGCCCGACCCATATCAGCTCGACGACAGCGATGCCGACCGCCCGCCGCTGGCTGTTGGCAGCTATGTGACCACCGAAATCGCCGGGCGTACGCTCGACCGGTACTTCACCGTCCCGCGCCGTGCCATCCGCGACGATGACCAGCTCTGGACCGTGGAGGATGACACGCTGCTCGTCATGCGCTCCGCTACGGTCGTCCAGACGGCCGGCGGGCGCGCCTTCGTCACCGCCGACGACGTAGCCGACGGCACGCCCATCATCACGGGCAACCTGCCGGTGGTATCCGACAGCATGACCGTCCGGCTTGCCAACACGGAGTAACCGTAGCCCTACCCCAACCGCGCCTCCGGGCGTGCCTGTCCTCTTTTTCCTTCCTTCCACCCACTCATGGCCCGCATCATCTCCTGGATGGCACAGAATGGCGTCGCTGCCAATCTGCTGTTCGTCTTTATCTTTCTGGTGGGTACCATCAGCGCGTTTACCATCGTGCAGGAGGTCTTCCCGGAGTTTAGCCTCGATACGATTCAGGTAGAGGTGGAATACCCCGGGGGCTCTCCCGAAGAGGTCGAGCAGGCCATCGTCCAGCGCATCGAGGATCGTATCCAGGGCGTGGAGGGCATCGACCGCATTCAGGCGACTGCGGCTGAGAACTTCGGCATTGTGTCGGCGGAGCTGCAGCGCGGCGCCAACGCTACGGAGGTCCGCGAGGAAATTAAGCAGGAGGTAGACCGCATCACCACCTTTCCGGCCGAGGCGGAGGAGCCCATCGTCACCGAGCTATCGAACCGGCGACAGGTGCTGCAAGTCGCCATCTTTGGGGATGTCCCCGAGCGCTCCCTCAAAGAGGCCGCCAAGCGCCTGGAGCGGGAGCTGCAGCGCTACCCCGAGCTATCGCTCGTCGAGCTGGAAGCCGTGCGCGACTACGAGGTCACCATCGAGCTGTCCCGCGATGCCCTGCGCGCTTATGGGCTGACGCTGAACGAGGTAGCCGCTCTGGTGCGAGAGAGCAGCCTGGACCTGGCCGGTGGCGACCTGGAATCGGCCGAGGAGCAGATCCTGATCCGAACCGAGGGCGAGCGCTTCACCCGCAGCGAGTTTGAGGAGATCGTCTTGATAAGCCGCGGCGACGGCACCCTGCTCACCCTCGGCGACGTCGCCACCGTGGTGGACGGCTTTGAGGAATCCGAACTCATCACCCGGTTCAACGGCGAGCGCGTAGCCCTGGTGCAGGTCTTCCGCACAGGAAGCGAACAGGTACTCACCAATGTGGAGGTGGTGAAGGAGCACCTCGACACCACGTTTCGGCCCTCGCTCCCGGCGGGTATCGACGTAGCCATCTGGCAAAACCAGGCCGAGGACCTCGAAAGCCGGCTCGACCTGCTGATCAAAAATGGCCTGCTGGGCTTGCTGCTGGTCATCTTCACCCTGATCCTGTTTCTGAACCCGCGGCTGGCGTTCTGGACGTCGGTGGGCATCTTTCTCTCGTTCATCGGCACGTTCGGGGTGATGTACCTGCTGGATGTGTCCATCAACCTGATCTCGCTGTTCGGCTTTATCCTGTCCATCGGTATTGTGGTGGATGATGCCATCGTGGTGGGCGAGAACATTTTTGCTGAACAGGAGAAGGGTACCGAGCCGCTGGAGGCCTCTATTACGGGCGCCTCGCGCGTGGCTACGCCTGTTATCTTTGCAGTGCTCACCACCGTAGCCGCTTTTGCTCCCCTCCTGTTCGTGGCCGGCACCCTCGGCAAGTTTCTGGGAGATATTCCCACGATTGTAATTGTGGTGCTGCTGCTGTCGCTGGTGGAGGTGCTCTTCATCCTGCCGTACCACCTCTCCAATGTGCGCAAAAAGAAAGCCTCCGAGGATGGATTTCTGCTGCGCAAGCTAAAGGCCGTGCAGGGGGGGGTTGCCCGTGGCCTCACACGGTTTACCGAAGGCCCCCTCAAGCGCGCCCTCCGGTACAGCGCCGAGTCGTATGGGGTTATCATCTGTGGCGCCCTCGCGGTGCTGATTCTCATCATCGGCTTCATTGGCGGCGGGTACGTGCGGTTTGCCTTTCTGCCCACCATTGAAGGCAAACTGGTGACGGCCCAGGTGGAGATGCCGGTGGGCGTAACGGCGCAGCAGACGGCCGAAGTAACGGCGTATCTGGAAGAAACCGGCTTGCAGGCCATCGACGACCTGATGGAGGAGCGCGGCGAGGGCCATCCGGAGATTTTGCGGTATATCTTTTCCAGCGTCGGGCAGCAGCCGCAGGCCAATCAGGGGCCGGCCGGCGGTGGCTCGCAGCTTATTGAGGCACGGCTGGCCGAGGTGTCGTTCGAACTGACCGACCCCGAGGAGCGCGACATCACGGCGCGGGCCTTCGAGCAGCGCTGGCGTGAGGTCTCCGGCGCGGTGCCGGGCGTGCGCTCGGTGACGTTCTCCGCCGATGTGATTAACCTGGGCGACCCCGTAGCGGTCGAGCTCTCCTCCGATGATGCCGATGAGCTTTCGGCCGGCGTATCGGCGGTGGAAGACTCGCTGACGCAGTTCAGTGGCGTTTTCGATGTCCGCAACGATCAGGAAGAGGGCAACCGGGAGGTACAGCTTCAACTGAAACCCGAAGCCCGCACGCTGGGCCTCACATTGCAAGACCTCGCCCAACAGGTGCGCGGCGCGTTCTTCGGCGCGGAAGCGTACCGCATGCAACGAGGCCCGGATGAGGTGCGCGTCTTTGCCCGCCTCCCGCGCGAGGAACGCCGCACGCTGGACGATCTGGAGGACTTCGACATCCGCACACCGGCCGGACGCTTTGTGCCACTAAGCGAGGTCGCGACCGCCCGCGAGGGCTTCGGCCCGGCCCAGATCAACCGGCGAGACGGGCGGCGCGTCATCACGGTGACCAGCGACGTGAACGAGGCCGTGGTTACCGGGCAGGAAGTCACCGGCGTGCTCGAAAGCCGCATCTTACCCGCCCTCCAAGAGCAGTTGCCGGGCCTCTCGTTTAGCTTTGAGGGCGAGCAACGCGAACAGCAACAGGCGCTCGCCTCGCTGGTCGTCGGCTTCGGCATCGCGCTGTTTGTGATCTACGGGCTGTTGGCCATCCCCTTTCGCTCCTACATCCAACCGCTCGTCATCATGAGCGTAATCCCGTTCGGCTGGGTGGGGGCCATCATCGGGCACATGCTGCTCGGGATCCCCATCGGCCTGCTCAGTATCTTCGGCTTTGTAGGGCTGAGCGGCGTGGTGGTCAACAACTCGCTCGTGTATGTCGATTTTGCGAACGAGGAACGCGCCCGTGGAAAGTCATGGGTGGAGTCGCTGATTGCCGCCGGTCAGTCACGCTTTCGGCCGATTCTGCTGACCTCCATCACCACGTTTCTGGGCGTCTTTCCCATCATCATTGAGACCAGCGTGCAGGCGCAGTTCCTGGTGCCGCTGGCCGTGAGCCTCGGCCTCGGCATCCTGTTTACCCTCCCTGTGGTGATGCTGCTCGTGCCGGCCCTGGCGATGCTGCAGCGCGACGCGACGGTGTTCGTACAGGAGAAGCTGTTGGGCCGGGAAAACGTCACGCTTTCCTACGGCAGCTATGCGACCCGGTCGGGGGATGCCCCGGCGTAAGGGGCGCTTTGGGCTTCCCTGGACTTCCTCCTCTCTCTGATTCTATCCCGCCAGCAGCGGTCTTAAATGTCAATCGAAGGACGGCCCGGATGAGGGGGTATGGTTTCAGCAGCGGCGTTATGGCCTACGCGTACCGCTTCAGCGAAAGGCTGCAGCGTGCGCGTGCTCAGATGCGTGGCGTCGGCTATTGCCCCCTCTCTTTGGTTCTCTCCCGCCGGGGGAGAGAAGACGTGGTCTGTAGGCGCCGATGAGTGGCTGAGCAGCAGGAGCGTTGGCTGAACGGTAGCTACTGGTCCACAACGCGGCCGCGTGTAAGCATGTTATATTATCTGCTAAGGTATGCCATTACGTCTCGCCCGAAGTCCCTTTTCTCGCTCCCATGCTCTGCGTGGGAGCGCACAATGAGCACGCTCCGCGTGCGATGCAACGGCTCGCCTGCCTGACCCTCATCAGCCTGACCCTCATTAGCCTGATCCATCAACTGGGCGGTGCTTCCGTGAAGCGGCACTTCCGAAAACGTACTTCTGCGAGGACGCAGGACTGACCTGTCCCCTCGCACACCCCGACGCACTGGGCCCATTCTGGTACGCGCCGGAACGGCTGGCACGTCTGGCCAGATATGGCTGATGGACCGAAAACATCAGCAAGATACCGGCATCATGAGATCGATTGCGTCTAAGGTATGCCATTACGTCTCGCCAGACGTGTTACCCTCTACGCGTACCGCTTCGGCGAAAGGCTGCAGCGTGCACGTGCTCAGATGCGTGGCGTCGGCTATTGCCCCCTCTCTTTGGTTTGCTCCCACCAAAGGCAAGGAGACGGACGTTACCCTGTTGAGGCGCAGGCCGACGCGCGTCACGCCAGACTACACCAACGGCGGCCGACGTGTGTGAAAGTCCGTGGCCGCTTGGTAGGCGCGGGCCAGCTGCAGCACGGCAGCATCGCCATAAAGCTGCCCGATAAACGTGATGCTGCCCGGACTGCGGCGCGGCGAGTTGCCGTTGGCATCCACCGGATGGAATGCATTCGGCACGCACACGCAGGGATGCCCCGTGAGGTTGGTGACCTGTAGGGCGCCCCCGACGAACGAGGGCGACACCAGCACATCGACGGCCGCCATGGTTTCCCGCATCTGCTCCATCAGGAGGGTTCGGGCGCGGTTGAGCTGGATGAACTCGACGGCCGGCATGAAGCGCGCGGCACGGAAGACGTGGGGCCAGGCGTCGCGCGTCTGCCGCACCATCGCGTCGATGCCCCGGGAGCGGGTGAGGTCGTCGAACGTAGCGGCGGCTTCGGTCCAGAGCGTCGCCACAATGGGGCCGGCGGGCACATCGTCCGGCAGCGCCATGGGATGCAGCTCCACCCCGAGGTCGCGCAGCACGTCAAGCGTTTCGGCATCGGCCGCGGCGTTGCCGTACTCGGCTTCAAAGGATTGCTGCAGGTAGCCCACGCGCAGCGTCGTGACGTCGGAGGCGGGCGTAAACGGAAAGCCCGCATCCACGGTGGCGGGATCCGCCGGGTCGGTGCCGCGGAGGGCGTCGTGCACGAGCGCGCAGTCTTCCGCCGCCCGCGCCATCGGGCCGAGCTTGTCCATGCTCCACGAGAGTACCATCGCGCCGTCGCGGCTGACGGTGCCGAAGCTTGGGCGAAAGCCCGTGACGCCGTTGCGGGTGGAGGGCGAGACGATGGAGCCGAGCGTCTCCGAGCCCATGGCAAAGCCCACGAGCCCCGCAGCAACGGCGGCCCCAGGTCCGGCGGAGGAGCCGCTCGCGCCCTGATCCAGGTTCCACGGGTTGTTGGTGCGGGCGTCGAACCAGACGTCGCCCCAGGCCAGCGCACCCAGGCTCAGCTTGGCGATGAGGATGGCCCCGGCGTCGTCCAGCTTACGCACCGCCGCAGCCGTATAGTCGATCGTCTGCTCGCGGTAGGGCTCGGCGCCCCAGGTGGTCGGGTAGCCTTCCACGGCCAGCAGGTCCTTGGCGCCCCACGGGATGCCGTGCAGCGGACCGCGATAGATGCCGTTGGCCAGCTCTTCGTCGGCCGCTGCCGCCTGGGCCCGGGCGCGGTCTTCGGTATAGGTTATGACGGCATTCAGCTTGTCGTCGTACCGCTTGAGGCGGCGCAGGTACAGTTCGGTGAGCTCCGTGGCCGTCACCTCCCCAGTGCGGATCAGCGCTGATAGGTGGGTGACGGGCAGGTAGGCCAGGTCCTCGTCGCTGGCCGGGCGCGTCACCGCCGGCGGGGACCAGTCCAGCGGCCCGTCGTCCGGGGGCGGCGCAGGCCCCACCATCTGCGGCTGGAAGACAAACGCGGGCAGCACCTCGTTGGGCATCTCCAGATCCCGGATGGCCTCAAAGCCCTCCAGGCGGTCGTTCAGGTCATCCACCATCATCTCCCGCTCCATCTCGTTAAACGAGAGCCCGGCCAGCGCCTCCGCTTTTTCGATGTGCTCCACCGTGATCTGCGGCGGCTCGTCATCGTCGGTTTGTTCGGCCACCTGTTCGGTCTCGGCATAGAGCACCCCGGGAAAGAGCGTGCCCGAGAGGCCGAGCGACGAGCAGTAGGCCATAAAACGGCGGCGATCCAAAAACGAAGAGGGCATAGCAGCGGGCGGGGTAGGCGTCGAGAAAGGCGTCGCCTGAAGGTACAAAGCCTGCTGCCGAGATGCGACACCTGCGACCGGCGAGCGTGTCCAAGGCAACAGCATGCGAGCCTGTATCCATCGCTGCAGGCTGTACATGCCAACGCTGCGTCACCGATGCGGAACGTTGACACAGAGCATGGGATTGATGGCTCCATTCGAGGAGGCGACTGAACCTACCCGTTAAATCCAATGGATCCTCGATCGTGGTCGAGGATGACGGGTTGGTTGAGGCGGAGTTGAGCCCAGTGCTGTGCCCGTTTAATGGGTTCAAAATGGTAGATTATCGTTCCGACGCAGCACGCTCCATCGGAACGGGGCATGTCCCCCTTTTCTCGTTGCGCCCGTCCCGTGCGGCACGCACCTTCAAAGCAGGCCCTGGCCTAACAGATCGGTGGGTCCAGGGCGTGGGATTGGCAGCCATCTCATCGAAATGGCCGATGCTCTGTTCACGAGATCGTGTCGACTGGCCGGTCGACGTTTATCCGATGGCGTGGAAGCGCGTCACGGCAGCCTACGGCCCGTGTCCACGGGCTCGATGCGATAGCCGCGCAGGCCGATTTCTGCAATCATCTCGCGCTCGTCCACGGTGAAATAGAGGCCGTCGGCGTCGCCGGTAACCGTTTCGCCAGGCGCCAGGGTGCCGGACGCGGGGTGCTCGTATTCATCGGTAAGCGTGCGAATGACCGCGCGAAAGCGGTACCGGACGGCATGGTCGTTCTGGTTGTGGAGCTTCAGCACTACGCCATCGACGGTGGAGCGCTGCTCGGAGTAGTAGAGGTACGCGAAGGCCACGCCCTCCAGCTCCACGAGCGGCCGCCAGGCCCAGGCGCCCGACGTGCCGTCCAACGTCTCGGTGGTATCCGCTACCGCGGTAAACGGCTGCGCCACAGCCGGTCCAGCCGCCGTCATCCAGCAACCCATCCAGAGAAAAAACAACAGTGCGTACCGCATGGCGAGAAGCCTTCACCCGAACAGTGGTGGAGGAGGCTGACGCTCACGCGGCCGATCGGTTCGCACAGGTGGCGCTACTGCCCGAGTACTTGGCGGCAGTGCTCCACTACGTTGTCGACGTTAAACCCGAGCTTGTCCATCACTTCGCCGCCCGGGGCGGACGCGCCAAAGCGGTTCAGCCCGACGATAGCGCCGTGGGGAGCCGTATAGCGCTCCCAGCCCAGCGTCACGCCCGACTCCACCGCCACACGAGCGGTGACATCCGGCGGCAGCACCTTCTCTTTGTAGACGTCGGGCTGCGCTTCGAACAGCTCCCAGGAGGGCATGCTGACCACACGCACGTTCACGTCGTCGGCCGCCAGCGTCTCGGCGGCCTGAACAGCCAGCTGAACCTCACTCCCCGAAGCGATCAGGATGAGGTCGGGCGTACCGTCGCTGTCACTCAGGATGTAGGCGCCATTGCTGAGGTCGCCTTCACTGCCGCTGCGGTCCTGCTCGGGCAGCCCCTGCCGTGTGAGGGACAGGACGACTGGACCGTCTTTGTGCTCCAGCGCCACCCGCCAGGCGTGCGCCGTTTCGGTACCGTCGGCCGGGCGGATGAAGGTCAGGTTGGGGATCGCCCGGAGGGCGGCGTAGTGCTCTACCGGCTGGTGGGTCGGGCCGTCTTCTCCCAGCCCCACGGAGTCGTGCGTACAGACGTACGTGACCGGCAGCCCCATGAGCGCGGCGAGGCGCAGCGAGGGGCGCAGGTAATCGGTGAAAATGAGGAAGGTGGCGCAAAACGGACGCAGGCCGCCATGCAGCGCAATGCCGTTGCAGATCGCAGCCATGCCGTGCTCCCGGACGCCGAAGTGGACGTTGTTGCCGTGCGGCGTATCGCGCTGGAAGTCATCGAAGTCCTCCATCGTGGTCTTGTTCGAGCCGGCCAGGTCGGCCGAGCCGCCAAACAGGTTCTCCACGCTGGGGGCCAGGGCGTTGATGGTCGCCCCGCTGGCTTTGCGCGTAGCCATCGACGTGCCCGGCTCAAAGGTCGGCAGGTCGGCGTCCCACCCCAGCGGCAGATCGCCCGAGAGCCACCGCTCCAGCTTCTGCGCCTCGTCGGGGTACGCCTCGCTGTACCCTTCCAGCAGGTCATTCCAGGCAGACTGCGCCGCAGCACCGCGCTCCAGGGCCTGCTGCGTGTACCGATACACCTCATCCGGCACGTGAAAGGGGGGGTACTCCCAGCCGAGCGCCTCCCGCGTTTTCTCGACCTCATCGCCCCCCAGCGGCGCGCCGTGGGCAGCAGAGGAGTCGGCTTTATTGGGGCTGCCGTACCCGATGGTGGTGTACGTAACGATCAGCGTGGGCCGGTCGGTGACTTCCTGGCCAGCGGTCACGGCCGCATCCAGCGCATCCAGGTCCTTTTCGTCCTCTACCGTCTCCACATGCCAGCCGTAGGCACGAAAGCGCTTGGCTACGTCCTCGGTGAAGGCAATATCAGTACGCCCATCGATGGTGATTTCGTTGGCGTCGTAGAAAAAGATGAGCTTCCCAAGGCCGAGGTGCCCGGCCAGGGAGGCGGCTTCCTGGGAGACGCCCTCCATCAGGTCGCCGTCTGAGCAGATGCCGTAGGTGTAGTGGTCGATGATGGGATAGTCCGGCCGGTTAAACTCGGCAGCCAGGCGCCGTTCAGCGATAGCCATGCCGACGGCGTTCCCGAAGCCCTGGCCCAGCGGCCCGGTAGTCGTTTCCACACCGACCGTCTCGAAGTTTTCGGGATGACCAGGCGTTTGACTTCCCCACTGTCGGAAGTTCTTGATCTCGTCCATCGAGAGGTCATAGCCTGTCAGGTGCAGCAGCGCGTAGAGGAGCATCGATCCGTGGCCCGCGGAGAGCACGAAGCGATCCCGGTTGGGCCAGTGGGGATCTGCCGGATTATGCTTCAGGTGGCGGCTCCAGAGCGTGTGCGCCATCGGGGCCGTGCCCATCGGCATGCCGGGGTGGCCACTCTGGGCTTTTTCCACGGCATCTATCGCCAGAAAGCGGATGGCATTGATGGCGAGGTGATCGAGCTGCGCGTCCTGCGTAAAGGTATCCGTGGCGGTGTCGGCCATTACCGGGGAGGGCTGAGGTGAGCGGCAAGCGAGCGGTTGTAGGTGGGTCGCACAGAGGTGCCGTTACTCGGCGCCCGGTGCGTGTATCGCCAACATACGGCGCGCCAGTAGCAAGCGTCAACGTCCGGCGTAAAAAACAGGCGAAAAGCTGCGCCTACGCATCAGCCAGCCGATCGGCGACCAGCGTGGTCAGGCAATCGGCGTTGCGCGACTGTCCAGGCACAAAATAGCCGTCGATGAAGATGGCCGGCACGCCGCTAATGCCCACCTCCTCCAGCGCCTCATCCCGGGCGGCGCGCATGCGCTCGAGGTAGTCGTCATCCTGCATCCGCTGCTCCAGCGCATCCGGATTCAGGCCAATGGTTTCGCCGATCTGCCGGAGTTGCCCCATCGACAGCCCGCCGCGCTGCTGCTGCTCAAACTGCGCGGCCAGCATCTCCTCGAACAGCCCTTCTTCTTCCGCCACATACAATGCGGCAATTTGCGGCACGGAGAACTGCCCCACCACCACGAGCGGTTTGTAGACGATTCGCACGTCGGCCCCATGTGCCGCCTTAACCTCTTGCATGGCTGCATGGCTTGTCTTGCAGTGCGGGCAGTTCGGATCGAAGAACTCCAGGATGGTCACCGCCGCATCATCCGGCCCCACCACGGGGTCCGAGGGATGGATGTAGGCGTTCAGGTCGGCAATGGCGGGGGCGTCGTTAGCAAACGCGCAGGCGTGCTCGACCTCTGCCGCCGCCGATGCGGGCTCCGCCGGGTCCAATGACTGGAAGTAGGTAACGTTTAGCCCTACCAGGAGGAGCGTCACGCCGAGCCCCGACACCAGTCCCGTGAGCTCGCCGGAGCCCATCATGCCCCCGCGGCTGCTCCCCGCCATCAGTTCCACCACGTGCAGTACGGCCAGTACCGCTACCAGCGCCGATACGATAAGGCAGAGCGCGCAGTAAGCCTCAAGCACGGAGGCTTGCAGGTAACTGAGGTAGCCCGCATACAGTACACCGATGCCGACCAGCCCGGTGCGCAGACGCTTAAGCATGGGCTGCGAGCGTACATGCGCTACAGCAGCAAACAATGTAAAGCCCACCACGGCCAGAAAGAACACCATCCCCCACACGCCATTCGGAATGCCCATCAGCATGCCGGCCGAGCTGCCCGTAACGGCTGCACAGTCGAAGGACGCCTCCACCGCCTCGGAGGTGGTGAAGCCGAGGCACCCGCGGTCGAACCCGCGGTTTTCCTGAATGATGAGGTGAACAGCCACCAGAATACCCAGCAGGCCGAGGCCAAACACGGTGCGGTCCAACCACGGGCGATACGGGCCGATGCGGCCTCCAGTGGACGAGGGGGTAGCCATAGCGTTGTGCGAAAGGGACGGGAGAGCGAAAAGCAGCGTAACATAAGCGTGACAGTCGGAAAAAGTTCACGGCCGGCCCGTTGGCGTGCTGCTTCTTTCCATCATCCACTGTCCCATGCCTTCCTACCCGCTCCTCTCGCCCGACGCGGTGGTCCCCACCTATACGCGGATCGCACCGTTGCATGACGTGCACGCGCTGCTGTGCGAGTCGGATGCCCGCGAGCAGGCGCTCCGCTGGGCGGCCGTGCAGAACGGGGAAACCGTGCTGGAGGTGGGCGTCGGCACCGGACTGGCCTTTGAGCCCCTCGTAGAGGCCAACCCGGACGGATGGACGCTGGGCATCGACCGTACCCCGGCGATGATGCGCCGCGCCCGTCGTCGGCTCGCGGAGGCGCCCCCGACGGCGTTTGCCCTGCGCAACGCCGACCTCTACACGCTCCGGCTGCCCCCCGCCCACTTCGACGTGATCGTCTGCATGTACGTGCTGGACCTGCTTCCCATGCACGACTTTGTAGAGCTGCTATCCCGGTGGCGCCAGGCGCTGCGCCCTGGAGGGCGGATGGTGCTGGCCGGGATGACACACGGCTGGACGTGGGTCCACAGGCCGTGGATGCTGTTGCCGCGCCTCCATCCGGCAATCTTTGGCGGCTGCCGTCCGGTGGCGCTGCGGCCGTACCTGCGGGCGGCGGGCTTCGTAGACGTCAGCCGGCAGCGCATCAGCCAGCGCACGTTTCCATCCGAGGTGCTGCGGGCCTATCGACCGAAGCCCTGAGCTGCGCGCCATACGCCACAGGTCCAACTGGTTTTTCAAGATCCGCCCTTGCATTCGCGGCACCGAGGCCGTATGCTACGTCACAATGATTGAATCCTCTGCTTCCCATACCGCTGGTGCCGCATGGTCCTGGTGGTGGCGTTCTGCCACTGCTCAGGGCACGGGTACTGCATGACACGTAGCGAACCGCTGTATGTCGATTGTTGATGGCCCATTGCCCCCTGGCGATGGGCTTTTTTTGTGACTGTACTGAGAGCCTTCCCCCGTTATGATGACGTTTGAGACGTTCAAGCAGCACGCTGATGAAGCGCGCACCGCACACGATCGCTTCGTGCTGCCGGTGTATCAGCGCCTGAGCGCCGACCTACTCACCCCGGTGTCGGCCTTTCTGCGGCTGCGCGCCACCTCCCGGTTCGGGTTCCTGTTTGAGAGCGTGGAAGGCGGCGAAAAGCTGGCGCGGTACTCCTTTCTGGGCGCAAACCCGTACCGGATCATCCGCGGGCGCGGGGCCGCCACTACGGTGGAGGAGCGGCGCGTACCCGGCACCCAGACGCTGCAGACCGACCGCTACGACGCCGAGGGTACTATCTTCGACGTGCTGAATGACCAGACGGCCGCGTACACGCAGGTGGACCTGCCCGAGCTCCCGCGGCTTACGGGCGGCGCGGTCGGCTACCTGGGCTACGACGGCGTCCGCCTCATCGAGGACCTGCCGGATAGCCCGCCGGACGACCTCGGCCTGCCCGATGCCACCTGGTGCTTCTACGATACCGTCGTGGCCTTCGACCACGTGCGCCACCAGCTCGTGCTCGTTGCAGACGCCTTCATCCACCCGGATACCGACCTGCGCACCGTGTACGACATGGCCACGCGCCGCCTCGAAGCGCTCGCGGCGACGCTGGGCCAGCCAGCCGACGGCTCCCCAGCCGCTGTATCGCTACGCTCCGAGACGATGGCTTCAAACTTTGCCGAGGCCGACTTTCATGCGGCTGTGGAGCGGGCGAAGCAGTACATCTACGAGGGCGACATCTTTCAGGTGGTGCTGTCGCAGCGGTTTGCGATGGCCTTCGATGGCGACCGCTTCAACCTGTATCGGGCGCTCCGGCAGGTGAACCCGTCGCCGTACCTGTTTTACCTGGACCTTGACGACGTCGCGCTGATCGGCTCCTCGCCCGAAGTGCTGGTGCGCGTGGAGGACGAGCGCGCCGAGGTCCTCCCCATCGCCGGCACGCGGCCCCGGGGCGAGACAGCGGCGGAAGACGAAGCCCTGGAGCACGACCTCTTGGCCGACCCCAAGGAGCGCGCCGAGCACCTGATGCTGGTGGACCTCGGTCGCAACGACCTCGGCCGCGTGTGCCACTTCAGCAGCGTCACCGTCGACCGCTATGCCTACATCGAGCGGTACTCGCATGTGATGCACATCGTGTCATCGGTCTCCGGGCGCCTCGACGCGCAGCACACGCCCGTAGACGTGCTGGCTGCCTGCTTCCCTGCCGGCACCGTGAGCGGCGCGCCAAAGGTGCGGGCCATGGAGATCATCGACGAGCTCGAGCCCACGCGGCGGGGCGTGTATGCTGGCGCCGTGGGCTACGTCGACTTCTCCGGTACGCTCGACACCTGCATCGCCATCCGCACGATGGTGGTGCAGGGCCACACTGCCTACGTGCAGGCCGGCGCCGGTATTGTGGCCGACAGCGACCCGGCCAAGGAATACGAGGAAACCTACAATAAAGCCCGGGCCCTGCAACAGGCCGTCCGCATGGCAGCCGATGGGTTGTTGTAAATCCACAAACCCACCCTGCCTCTGCACGTACGACGCTTCCCCTGACGAACTTACGACCCTACTGCCATGGCGAATACTGCAGACAAACTCACCAAGCTCATCTTCAACCGTGCCGGCTTTGGGCGCTACATGAGCCGCGAGGAAACAGTGGAGCACCTCAATCCACTCATCGAGCAGCACATGCGGCTGAACCTGGCCTATCGCGATGTCACGCAGCGCATCACGCGGCCCTCGGTGGCCGAGCGCTTGCGGGGCTTCCGGAAGGTGGCCGAGATGGATACCGGCAAGCTGATGGAGCAGGTCTTTAGCTGCGGCGGCACGGCCTACAACGGCACCGCGCTGGAGCCGGATGATGTGCATCTGGGCGACACGGACGATGAGATGCTCTTCAACCTGCACGATCAGGAGCAGGCCCTCCACGATGCGTTCAAGGAGGAAGCAGAAAACAACCATCACCAAGTCCGCTCCGATGCGATGCTCAACCTGGTCGTGACCAACAGCGAAGCGCGCTTGCACTTCCTCGAGCAGCAGACGCGCGGCAAGCAGCGCCCCTCCTCCCGCACCAACGCGTAACCCGCCTTCACCCCACCCACCCTCATGCCTGAGTCTCAGCACGCCACCGCCTCTTCCACAGCTGCAAACCCGGCCTCGCCGACCGAAACGGTGGTCGTGTCGGGCATCCAGCCCTCCGGCACGCTTCACCTCGGCAACTACTTTGGCGCGATCCGGCAGCACATTGCCCTGCACCGCCGGCACGAGGCGTACTTCTTCATCGTGAACTACCACGCGCTCACGTCGCTGCAGGACGCCGATGCCCTGGCGCGCTACACGCTGGACGTGGCGACGACGTACCTCGCCCTCGGCTTTGACCCGGACGAGGCCCACCTTTTCATCCAGAGCGACGTGCCGGAGGTGACGGAGCTGGCGTGGATTTTCTACAACTTGACGCCGGTGTCGCACCTGGAGAAGGGCGTTAGCTACAAAGACAAGGTGGCGCAGGGCCTCTCGCCGAACGCAGGCTTGCTGAACTACCCGGTGCTGCAGGCCGCCGACATCCTCATCTATGGCGGCACGCTGGTCCCGGTGGGCGCCGACCAAAAGCAGCACATCGAGATGACGCGTGACACCGCCGGACGCTTCAACCACACGTACTGCCCAGACGACGACCCGCTGTTTCCGCTCCCAGAGCCGCACATCCTGGATGATGTGTCCGTCATCCCGGGCGTGGATGGCCGCAAGATGTCGAAGAGCTACGGCAATACCATCGGGCTGTTTGATGAAGGCAAGATGCTGAAGAAAAAGGTGATGGGCATCGTCACCGACTCCACCCCGCTGGATGCGCCCAAGGACCCGGAGCAGGACAATGTGTTTGCGCTCATCAAGCTGTTTGCGTCCGAGGAGAAGCAGGCCGAGATCGCCGCAGCCTACCGCGCCGGGGGCTATGGGTACGGCCACGCGAAGAAGGAGCTGCTGGGTATGATCGACGCGTACTTTGCCGAAGCGCGCGAACGCCGCCACAAGCTTGAGGAGCGCCCCGACTACGTGCGCGACGTGTTGCGGGAAGGCGCCAAGGCCGCCCGGGCCCAGGCTGAACCCATGATGGACCGCGTCCGCGCCGCCACCGGGCTCATCTCGGCACGACGATAGTTGAGTGTGGGAGTGGTTGAGTATGGGAGTTTTTTTGAAACGAGAAGACGAGTAGTTCGGAAACGAGGAAACGATGATCGGTACTTCCAACATGTAGCGCAATTAAGCAACTGCGATGAGCAGAAGGATCCAACCAGCATCCTCGACTCCTCCATTCGCAAACGCACTTCCACCCCCATACCCCCAAACCCTCACACTCATCCTCCTCCTTCGTCTCCGAATCGCAGGGCGATTCTGCGCTCAGGATGACGGGAAGTTAAATCCGTCCCATTTGTCCCCAAACCCACACACGCCCACACCCCCACACGCCCACACCCCACACGCCCACACCCAAAAATGATTCTCGTCATCGACAACTACGACTCGTTCACGTACAACCTGGTGCATCTCGTGGGGCAGCACACCGATGAGGTGAAGGTCGTGCGCAATGACGCCATTACGGTGGAAGAGGTGCGGGCGCTCAAGCCAGACGGTATCCTGATCTCGCCCGGTCCGGGGCGGCCGGATGAGGCGGGCATCAGCGAGGCGCTGATCCGGGAGCTGGGGCCTGAGACGCCGGTACTCGGCGTATGCCTGGGCCATCAGGCCATCGGCGAGGTGTACGGCGGGCGCATCACGCACGCCGCGTCACTTATGCACGGCAAGACGAGCACCGTCACCCACGATGCCCGCTCTATCTTCGAAGACGTGGCGCAGGCGTTCACGGCCACGCGGTACCACTCGCTCGTCGTAGACCGGGACACGCTCCCCGACGTGCTGGAGGTAACGGCCGAAACTGATGACGGCACCATCATGGGGCTCCGCCATCGCGAGCATCCGGTGGAAGGCATTCAGTTTCACCCAGAGAGCGTCCTCACCACCGAAGGCCCCCGCATGGTCGCCAACTGGCTGAAGCGCGTCCTGCCCGAGCCCTGACACCGCCAGCCTCGGCCGAGCCCAGCCTGGACTCTTTCGTTTGTTCTATTTCCTCTTTTTCGCTGTTTCATGCAAGATCTGCTGCGCATCATCGCCGACGGAGCCCCCCTGTCCACCCGTCAGGCCGAAGACGCCATGCGCCTCCTGATGCGGGGCGAAGCCGAGCCTGAGCACGCGGCCGGATTGCTGCTGGGCCTCCGCGCCCGTGGCGAGACGGTCGACGAGCTTGTGGGCTTTACCCGCATCATGCGCGAGTACGCGGTGGGCGTTGAACTGGATGACCCACACGCGGTGGACCTGTGCGGCACCGGCGGCGATGGCAGCGACACGTTCAACATTTCCACCACCGCAGCCTTTGTCGTCGCCGGCGCGGGGGTAACGGTGGCCAAGCACGGCAACCGCTCGGTGTCGTCTTCGTGCGGCTCGGCCGATGTGCTCGAAGGTCTCGGTGTCAACATCGAGCTACGGAAAGCCGGCGTGGAATACTGCCTCCGCGAGGCCGGCATCGCCTTTCTGTTTGCCCCCTACTTCCATCCGGCCATGCGGCATGTGATGCCCGTGCGCAAGAAGCTGGGCGTGCGCACCTTCTTTAACATCCTCGGCCCCCTCTGCAACCCGGCCGGGGTACGGCGGCAGCTCGTCGGGGCGTTCAACGTGGAAACGGCACAGAAGATGGTGTCCATCCTGGCCCGGTTGGATGCCGAGCACGTGGTGGGCGTCCATGCGCACGACGGCCTCGACGAGCTCTCTACCACCGGGCCGACGCAGGTATTTGAGTACATCAACGGCAACCCAACGCCCGATGATGAACCGCTCGCGACGCCCCACAGCCGCACGATTGAGCCGGAACTGCACGCGCTGGCCCGGGCCAGCATGGACGACCTGAAGGGCGGTTCGTTGGAAGCCAACACGGCCATCTTTCGCGACGTGCTTGGCGGGACCCGCGGGCCACAGCGCGACATCGTCGTGCTAAACGCGGCCTACGCCCTGCACGCCAGCGGCGCCTTTGACGACCTCGACGCCTGCTTTGACGCCGCCCGCGCCAGCATCGACGACGGCGCCGCCACCGCTGCCCTCGACGCCCTCATTCAGGCCTCCCACGACGCCCCTACCGCATGAGCACTATTCTCGACCGCATACTTGCCACCGTCCGCGACCGGCTTGCCAGACGCAAGCAGCGGGTGTCGGTGACGGCCCTGGAGGATGAGCCGCTGTTCGATCAACCCCGCCGCGACTTTGCGGCAGCGCTCACCGGCGATTCCCTGGCCATCATCAGCGAAATCAAACGGGCCAGCCCATCGGCCGGCGTGATCCGCGCCGACTTCGACGTCGCGACCCTCGCCCGGCAGTACCAGGACGGCGGCGCGGCGGCGCTCTCCATCCTGACGGAGCCAGACCATTTTCAGGGCGCGCTGTCGTTTTTGCCGGAAGCCCGCGTAGCCGTCGACCGCCCGCTGCTCCGGAAGGACTTCATCATCGACCCGTACCAGCTTGTGGAGGCGCGGGCCCACGGCGCCGATGCCGTGCTGCTGATTGCCAGCGCGCTTGACCCGCGGCAGCTCTACGACCTGCATCAGGCGGCTGATGAGCTGGGATTGCAGTGCCTGGTGGAGCTGTATGAGCACCGCGAGCTGGATCAGGTGGATTTCGATCAGGTGCGCATTCTGGGCGTCAACAACCGCAACCTGCACACCTTTGAGGTCGACATCGAGCACTCGCTGCGCGTATTTGCTGATGCGCCCGATGGTGCCGTGCGCGTCTCTGAGAGCGGCCTCCGCACCGCCGAAGAGCTCGCGCATGTGCAGGCGCACGGCGTCGACGCCGTCTTGATGGGTGAGACGCTGATGCGTGCCGATGATCCCGGTGCCGCCTTGCAGGCCCTGCGCGACGCTACCGCAGCCGCAGCCCCGAACCCTCAATAATTCCCTGACGTACCCGCCAAGCCATGGATCTCCTCGTCAAAATTTGCGGCATCACCAACCTTGCCGACGCCCGCTACTGTGCTGGCGCCGGGGCCGATATGCTGGGCTTCATTCAGCATGAGGAAAGCCCGCGCTATGTGACCCCCGGGATTGTGCAGGAGATGAACGAGTGGCTGTATGGACCCGAGATGGTAGGGGTGTTCGTGAACGAGTCGGCCGACACCGTGAACCGCATTGCGGACGAGGCTGGCTTCACGATGGTGCAGTTGCACGGGACCGAGTCGGTGGAGACCTGCCAGGCTATTGAGCGGCCCATCATCAAGGCCTTCCCGGTGGTGCACGACGCCGCCTCCGACCAGCTCCGGCCGCTCATCGCGCCCTACCGCGACGTGGTCGACTACGTGCTGCTCGACACCGCCAGCTCCAGCGTGTGGGGCGGCACAGGCGAATCGTTTAACTGGCGCCTCGTGCGCGAGCTGACCGATGAGTTTCCCGTCCTCCTGGCCGGCGGCATTGGTGCCGACAATGTTGCAGAAGCGGTGAACACCATGAAGCCGCGCGGCATTGACCTTGCCAGCAGCGTGGAGCAAGCGCCCGGCCAGAAGGACTTCGACAAGCTGGCTGACCTGTTCGACGCGGTGGACGCGCTCCGCGCCGAACAACCGCAACAAGATGAACCGCAAGATGCGTCCTCGTGACGCCCGCCGTACCCTCCCCCCTCGTACCGCTTTTTTCGTGTACGTATCCTGAGTTGCCATGCCTACCTCCGCTACCCCTTCTGCCTCCGCTACCCGCTACGCAGCGCCCGACGCCACCGGCCATTTCGGTCCGTACGGCGGCGCGTTCGTTCCTGAAATCCTGGTGCCGGCGCTGGACGACCTTAAAGCTGCCTATGCTGAAGCGCAGGCCGACCCCGCCTTTGACGCCCAATACCGCCACCTGCTGCGCGAGTACGTGGGGCGCCCCACCCCGCTTTCCTTTGCCGATCGCCTCACCGACCACCTCGGTGGCGCGCGCATCTACCTGAAACGGGAAGACCTCTGCCACACGGGTGCGCACAAAATCAACAACACCATCGGGCAGATTCTGCTGGCCCGGCGTATGGGCAAGTCGCGTATCATCGCCGAAACCGGCGCCGGGCAGCACGGCGTGGCCACGGCTACCGTGTGCGCCAAGTTTGGCATGGACTGCGTGGTGTACATGGGGTCGGAGGATATGGAGCGGCAGGCGCTGAACGTGGAGCGCATGCGGCTGCTCGGCGCGGAAGTGCGTCCGGCCGTAAGCGGCAGCAAGACGCTCAAGGACGCCACCAACGAGGCCATCCGCGACTGGGTCACGAACGTGGGCGACACGTTCTACATCATCGGCTCCGTCGTGGGGCCGCATCCGTACCCCATGATGGTGCGCGACTTTCACCGGGTGATTGGCGAAGAAACCCGCGCGCAACTGGACGACGTGGAAGGCCGCGAAACGCCGGACGCGGTGGTCGCCTGCGTCGGCGGGGGCTCTAACGCCATCGGCATCTTCTACCCGTACCTCGATGACACGGACGTCGACCTCGTCGGCGCCGAAGCCGCCGGGGAAGGCCTGAACGGGCGCCACGCGGCTACGCTCTCAAAGGGCACCCCCGGCATCTTGCACGGCGCCATGAGTTACCTGCTGCAGGACGCCGGCGGACAGGTCGAACTGGCCCACTCCATCTCGGCCGGCCTCGACTACCCCGGCGTTGGCCCCGAGCATGCCCACCTCCGCGACATCGAGCGCGTCGACTACCGCGCCGTGACCGACACCGAGGCCATGGACGGGGTGAAGCTGCTCTCTGAAACCGAAGGCATCATCCCGGCCCTCGAAACCGCCCACGCCGTAGCCCTCCTTCCCGATCTTGCCCAGCAGTATCCCGCCGACGCCGTGATCGTCCTCAACTGCTCCGGCCGCGGCGACAAGGATATGGCGACCATCGCGACGTATGCGTGATAGGGTGTGGGCGAGAGGGCGAACGGGGGAGAGCGCAGAGGTAGGCCTTTAAACGTACAGTCGTGATGTCATGATTAAGCGATTTCGCGAGCTTCGGGTGTACCGGGATGCCTTCCGAGCGGCACAGGCCATTTATGAAGCATCCCAGAGCTGGCCGCGTGAAGAGCGCTATGCGCTTACAGATCAGATCCGTCGATCCTCGCGCTCCGTCAATGCCAACATTGCCGAAGCCTGGCGGAAGCGACGCTATCCTAAGCACTTCGTGAGCAAGTTGACAGATGCAGATGCGGAGGCTGCTGAAACGCGTGCCTGGCTGGATTTCGCACGCGGACATGACTACATCACCCAGAGCGCTTACGCTGATCTTGATGACCAGTACGATAAGATACAGGGCAGCCTCGTAAAGATGATGCGGTCATCCGACAAATGGTGCGGCCCCGCGTCTCTAAGGGAGCCAGCAGCGCCGTATACCCCTGAAGAAAGTCCACAAGAACACCCTGTCAAACCACCCGAGGACCCGTAAGCCGTTAACCCTAAAGCCCCCCTCGCCCACACGCCCTTCCGCCCACACGCCCTTCCGCCCACACGCCCTTCCGCCCACACGCCCTTCCGCCCACACGCCCTTCCGCCCACACGCCATGTCCCGCCTTACAGACACCTTCACCACCCTCCAGCAGCGCGGCGAAACCGCCATGGGCCTCTTTCTGACGAACGGATTCCCGAACCCAGAGAGCACGGTTGACCTGCTGCATGCCATTGACGCCGGTGGCGCTGACTTTATTGAGCTGGGTATGCCCTTTAGCGATCCGTTGGCTGAGGGACTGCCCATTCAGCGCTCCAGCGCCCGCGCGCTCCAACACGGGGTCACCCTGGCCGATGCGTTTGCCGTCGTGCGGAAATTTCGCGAGCGGAGCGAGACGCCTGTTCTGCTGATGGGGTACATCAACCCGGTGTACCGCTTTGGCGTCGAGGCCTTTTGCGAAGCCGCCGCCGCCGCAGGAGTGGACGGCCTGATCCTCCCCGATCTGCCCCCAGACGAAGGCGCCCTCATCGACGATGCCGCGCAAGCGCACGGGCTTGACGTGGTGTACCTGATCGCGCCCAACTCTACAGACGAGCGCATCCAGGCCGTGGACGAGCGCGCTACCGGCTTCGTGTATGCCGTATCGATGACCGGCCTCACCGGCTCGGCTATCGATGGCGTTGACCGCGTAAGCGCGTATCTGCAACGGGCCCGCCGCCTCGTCACGGAAAACCCGCTCTTGGTGGGCTTCGGCATCCGCTCGCACGAGGACGCCCAGCACCTCAGCACGCATACCGACGGCTTTATCGTGGGCTCGGTCCTCATCAACGAAGTGGAGCGGCTGTGGGACGAGACCGACCTGCCCCTGCAGGAACGGCTCCAGGCGGTCGAGGTCTTTGCCCGCACGCTAAAGCACGGCGCACCAGCAGCAGAAGCCACCGGGTAGCACCTGGGCAACACGGGTTTCGCGTCTGAGTTAAACTCTGTTGTTATTACCCCTTGGCTCACCCGTCTCCTGCTTTTTTCTACAATGACGCTACCGACTGTCTCCTGGGCACGCTTTGCCGCCCCCCTCTTTTTCACCGGCCTGCTCCTTCTGGTGCTCGTCGGGTGCGACGCCATCGACACGCGTCCCACGGCTGCGGGGTCCGATAGCGAGGTGACCATCGTAATTGATACCACGCACTGGGACGCGGCCCTGGGCGAGGCGGCGAAAAACGCCATCGGCCAGTGGGTCTACACCCATCCGGTACCGGAGCGGATGTTCGACTTGAATCACCTCCCCATACAGCGCGAGCGTGATCTCAACCGAGCGCAGTCGCTGAAAAATGTGGTCTTCGTCGCTCCACTAAACGAGGATACCAACGAGAGCCGGTTCATGCGGAGCGTCCTCTCCGAGTCGGCCCGCCAGGCGGTATCTGACGGCGGCACGGCGGTCGTGTCGCGCCGGGATCAATGGCGGCGCGGGCAGCAGGTGTTCTTCGTCACGGCCAGCGACACCAGCAGCCTGATCCAAACGCTACAGAACAACGGCCCAGCCATCCGTGATAGCTTCCAGACGGTTATTCATGAGCGGGTAAGCTACGACATGTTTCGGCGCGGCCGGCAGCATGACATCGAGGAAACCCTGATGGAAACCCACGGCTTTGCGGTCAACGCCCAGCACGACTACCAGATTGCCGTCGACACTACCGACTTTGTCTGGCTGCGGCGGATCCTTACCGACACCTGGCGCAGCCTCTTTGTGTATTACGAGGACGATGCTAACCCGGCTGACCTTTCCCCCGAGTGGGTCCTCACGAAGCGGGACTCCCTCAGCCAAATCTATCTGGAGGGCACCTGGGGCGACTGGGTAGAGGTCGACCAACGCCGCCCGCTGGAGATTGAAGAAACGGAGTTTAAGGGCCGCTATGGCTTTGAGATGCGGGGGCTCTGGCACATGATTGGAGAAGATGAAGAAGGCAACCGGCAACCCGCCGGAATGGGCGGCTCGTTTGTGTCGTACGCCTTCTATGACGAGGCCAGCGGCCGCAACTACCTGATGGATGGGATGGTGTTTGCCCCAGAGCATAGCAAGCGCGACTTTATCCGGCAGATGGAGATCATCGCCCAAACGTTCCGCACCGCGGAAGAGCAGGAGCGGGCCGTCGCGCAGGCAGACTGACTGACGATATCCCTGTCCTCCCTCGCTGCCCAATCGGCTGCCCCCTGCATCAATGCGCCTGCTTTCCGTAATCCTGGCTGTTGTGCTGCTTGGCACCACAGCTGCCTGCTCGCTACTGGAGGAGGACCAGCCGCCGCTGGATGAGGATACGCTGGTGGTCGTGATCGCGGACCTGCACTTGCTGGAAGCCCGGGCCGACCTGGAGGATGAGACGCTCCCGCCCAGCGCCCGTGATTCCCTCTTCGCCTATCACGGCATCTCGGCACAGGAGTACGAGGCGGCGGTCAGCTACTACGCGGAACGGCCCCGGGCGTACAACGAACTGTACCGGCGCGTCGTGGACCGATTGCGGGAGGATGAGATGGGCCTGTTCAATGGCCAGGAGTGACGCTCACGCATGGGAGCCTGCCCGGTGAACCCTATGGACCTTGTGCGTCAGAGGTAGGCGCTGGCAGGTGGGCCGCCGCCGTGTCGGTCAGGGCGAAGTCCTCCGCTACGGGATCTACCACCCGGACGTGCCCTTCCTGCACGAGGTACCGCAGCAGGGCGTCGGTGCGATGCGCAGGCTGCGCCGGCAGCCATTCAGTGCGCGGTACGTCGTCGGCAATAGCCTGGAGCAGGGCACGCAGCGCAGGGGCATCGTCTGGCGTGATGGGCGCAGGCGTGTGGCGGCCGAGGCAGCTATCGCACGCACCGCAGCGGTCGGGGTGGCCTTCGCCGAAGTAGCCCAGCAGGAACTGCCGCCGGCACCCGATCGAGCGCGCGTAGCGCCGCATGTCGCGCAGCCGCTGAACGGCCCGCGTCTGATCGCGCGCGACGGCGGACGCATCAACGGGCAGCTTCTGCGCCCGCGGAAAGCATAGCTCCAGCCGCAGTGCCCCGTCCGGCGGATGCCAGTCCAGCAGCCCCCGGTCCTCCAAAAATGCGAGTCCACGCTGCACCCGCTGCTTCGAGACGTCTGTGCGACGCGCCAGCCAGCCCACGTCCAGCGGCCACCACGTCTGGTAGGCTTCCGCATGCACCGCGCGGAGCACCTCCTGCACAAAGGCACCCAGTGCGTGGTTGTCGAGCGAGCGGCTGTACGCCCGTAGCTGGGCCACCGTTTTGCGGAAACGGACGAACCCGTGATGGGGGCGCGTCGGCACTTGGGTCCAGGCTTCTTGCTGCTCCAGCAACGCCATCGCTGCACGAATCTTGCCGCGCGCAAACCCCGTCAGGTGCGCCACCCGCTCCAGGTTAACCACCACCGGGTCGTCGGGCAGAGACGCCACCGGCACCTGCCCGAGGTTGCACACGGCGTCGTACACCTGCCGCACCTCGGTGGCGGACGGATGGCTGTTTTCGATGAGCGCCTCCTGCGTCGCCTCATCCGACGGATGGTAGAGCAGCACGGCGTAGGCCCGCGCCCCATCCCGGCCGGCGCGGCCTGCCTCCTGATAGTACGCCTCCAGGGAAGCCGGCATTGCCACATGCACCACAAATCGGACGTCGGGCTTGTCGATGCCCATCCCAAAGGCGTTCGTGGCCACCACCACGCGATGGTCGCCCTTGATCCACGCCTCCTGCGCCTCCTGCCGGTCCTCTTTGCGGAGGCCGGCATGGTACCCCACCGCCGACACGTCGTGCGCATTTAGCCAGCGCGCCCACTCGTCCACGCCCCGGCGCGTAGCCGCGTACAGGATTCCACTGCCCGGCACGCCCTCCACAATGTCCTGAACTTTTTGCTGTTTGTTGGCTTCCTGAAAAACGGACCACACAATGTTCGGCCGGTCGAAGCCCCGCACGATCACGCGGGGATCGCGGAGCTCCAGCTGCTCCACAATATCGCGTCGCACCTCGGGCGTGGCCGTGGCGGTAACAGCCAGCGTGGGCGGGTCGCCCATGTGCGTGCGCGCCTCCGCAATGCGCCGATACGCCGGCCGAAACTGATGCCCCCACTCACTGATGCAGTGCGCCTCGTCAATAGCCAACAGCCGGATGCGGAGCCGCTCGGCGCGTGCCAAGAACAGGTCCGACTCCAGCCGCTCCGGTGCCACATAGAGCAACTGGTACTGGCCATGCTCTGCGTTCGTCCAGCGCTGCTCCACCTCCCGCCGCGAGAGGCTGCTGTTGATAAACGCCGCGGGTACCCGGTGCGCCTTCAGATGCGCCACCTGGTCGTGCATCAGCGCAATCAGCGGTGAAATCACCAGCGTGAGGCCATCGTGGAGCACCGAGGGGACCTGGTAGCAGATCGACTTCCCGCCACCGGTGGGCAGAATGGCAAGGGTATCGCCTTCGGCAAGCACGGCCTCCACCACCTCCCGCTGCCCTGGGCGGAAATCGTCGTAGCCCCAGTGCTGCTGCAACACCGCACGGGCTTCTGAAAGGGTAGACGGCATGCCGGTGAAGAGGGAAAACAGGTCAACGCACGAATAGCTGCGGTGTCGTACCCGGGGCGGAAGCCCATGTGCCGAGATGCCGCGCCGCCGCCGGCCCTGGCTGAACGGAGCCGGGCGATACTGTTCACAATAACCCCTTGACCACGTCATTAAACCTTCACGATTTGGACGTTATATCGCTCGGTATCGTGTGTCTATAGAAGCGCACATCAACAAGAACCGGCGTATTGATTCGCGTCTGGTTCTTCCATTGATGGTGGGGTGCCGGTGAAGCCTTCAGGCTTCACCGGCTTTTTTATGTGATAGATATACGTTGGAGCTGATTTTAAGGGCTGGATAACGGAGCAGTGCCTACGCGGAGCTGTTCGCCCAAACCGGCCCGTCGTCCACCCGTAGGATACGGCCGTTTGTTGCTCACTGCTGCCTGCCCTATGCCCGACGCGCCCCGCGTTTCCATCATCATCGTGACCTGGAACGGCCTGCACCTGCTTAAGCGCTGCCTGCCCAGCGTGCTGGCCACGGCCTACCCCAGCCTTGAGGTGATCGTAGCAGATAATGCCTCTACCGACGGCACTGCCGACTGGCTGCAGCACACCTACCCCGATGTAAAGGTTGTGCGCCATCCTGAGAACTGGGCCTTTTGCAGGGGCAACAACGCCGCCGTCCCCCATGCCACCGGCGAGCTTGTGCTGCTGCTCAACAACGACATCGAGGTGCCACCCGACTGGCTCTGGCCGCTCGTCCATGAGATGACGGCGGACCCCACCATCGGCGCGGTGCAGCCTAAGCTCTTGCAGATCGACGACCGGCAGCGGTTCGAATACGCCGGAGCGGCAGGTGGGCATCTGGACCGCCTCGGCTACCCCTTCACCCGCGGCCGCCTCTTCTTCACGATGGAGTGCGATACCGGCCAGTACGATGCCCCCGCCGATATCTTCTGGGCTACGGGCGCTGCCCTGCTGCTGCGGCGCTCCGCCCTTGACAGCGTCGGGCTGCTGGATGAACGATTTCGGCTGCACATGGAAGAGATTGACCTGTGCTGGCGCTTGCACCGGGCCGGCTACCGCGTGCGGATAGCGCCAGCGAGTGAGGTCTACCACATCGGCGGGGCCTCGCTGCCGCAGGGGTCACCGGAGAAGGTGTATTACAACTTCCGCAACAGCCTGCTGCTGCTGTACAAGCATCTCCCGCCCAGCCAGTGGCGACGCGTATTCCCCGAGCGTGTGCTGCACGACACCGCCGCGGTGGCGCGGGCACTGGCGCTGGGCAAACCGGCCGAGGCTCGGGCTATCATCCGGGCCTATGCTGATGCGCACCGGATGAAGAGCGCCTTTGCTGCGGATCGCCCAGCAGGGGCAGACGCGGTGGTCGCACCTTCGTATGGGCGCAGCGTCGTCTGGGACTATTACGCGCGCGGCCGGCGGCGTTTCCAGGAGCTTCCGCGCACGGCGTTCACGCCACGCTTTCGCCCTCCAGCGTGAGCAACTCCTGAGCGATCAGGGCTACGGGGTTAGCGAGGCCTCCGCCGCGCCGGCCAGAGCGCTACAGCGACGCTTCCAAGGACCAGCGCCATTCCAAGGAGGGCCAGGAGGCCGGGTTGCTCTGCGAAGAACGCATAGGCGAGGATGGAGGCCCCCACCGGCTCTACCAGCGCGAGTAGCCCCACGACGGCCGCCGGCAGATAGCGCAGCGCGTAGTTGAAGGAGCCATGCCCCAGCAGCGACGGCCCCAACGCCATCAGCGCACACAAGCCGTAGAAGGTCGGACTGAAGCCAAAGAGCGGAGCGCCCCGCAGCGCCGCTACCGTGAGCGTCGTGAGCGCCACCACGGTGTACAGCGGCAACAGATAGGCCAGCCATGACCGCTCCCGCCGCACCACGCGCCCAATCAGCAGGTAGATGCTAACCAGTACCGCCGCGCCTAAAGCCAGCGCATTTCCGATGAGCGGACGCGTGGCCTCGCCACCCAGGTCGCCCCAGCCCAGTAGCAGCGCGCCCACCACGCCGACGCCCACGGCCAGCTGCCGGCGGCGGGCCAGCCGCTCGCCCAGGAGCATGTAGCCCAGCACTGCCAGAATGATCGGGCTGGTGGTTACGAGTACCGTGGCACTGGCTACGGTGGTGTAAAACAGCGACTCGATGAAGGCGACGAAGTGAAGACCCAGCACCACTCCCGCGGCCCCAATCAAGCCCCACTCCCGCTGGGTCAGTTGGCGTATCTCAGCGCCTGCGACGGGCAGCGCTACCGGCAGCAGAAACAACGCCGCCAGCCCAGTACGCCACACCGCGATGGTAAGGGCGGGCGCTTCCCCGGCCCACCGCACCAGGATGGCGCTGAAGGCGAAGCTCGCCACCCCGATCACCAGCGCCGGCACCAGCAGCACCGGACGCTCAGGTGTCGACGAGGCAGGAGCATCAGCCATGCGTTACCGAAGCCGGTCCATAGAACGCACCAGCTCAATGTCTTTTTCGATGCCGCGCCGGGCCAGAAAGAAGAAGATGTAAGCCAGCACCGGTAAGACCATCGCCGTGAGCCGGCCCCATTCCATCTCGTCCGCCGGCCGCACGTCCAGCGCTCCTACCATGAAGAAGCCTCCGTAGACGATGAGCAGGGTGATAACCGCGAGGAGCTGCGCGCCCAGCACCATGCGGCGCTGTCGTGGGCGGTCTTCGTATAGAAAGATGCTCCAGATGGCGACGGCCGCTGCTGCAGCTGCCGCACCGGCCGTTCCGGGAGCAAACCAGGCATAGGCATCAGCAGCCATGCTTTGCCAGATCGCGGGCAGGACGGCCAGCGCAATAAGCGCGAGTGCGCCCAGCGCCAGGTACACGGTTTGAATACGCTGAATCATGAGACGTAGGCAGGCTAAACGGAAAACAGCGAAGGACCGGGCAGACACACTGCTTCTGCCGAAGGTCCTGCTGCGGTCGGTCGGATCAGGCGCTGAGATGGTCACTGACGCGGGTCGCCAAGGCCTCGGCATACTCCATCGTGTTGGCGGTCCCCCCAACGTCGGGCGTGAGGGTGTCTCGCTCGGCGTAGGCTTCTACCACGGCCGTCTCAACGGCCGCAGCGGCCTCCCCTTCCCCAAGGTGGTCCAGCATCATGGAAGCAGTGCGAATCAGCGCTGTGGGGTTGGCCAGTTGCTGCCCGGCGATGTCCGGAGCGCTCCCGTGCACGGCTTCGAACACGGCGTTTTCGTGACCAATGTTGGCTCCCGCCACGACACCAAGACCGCCAACAAGGCCGGCGCACAGATCGCTCAGGATGTCCCCGAACAGGTTGGTGGTTACAATGCAGTCGTAGTCCTGTGGCCTCATCACGAGCTGCATGCACATGTTATCGATGATGCGGTCGTTGAACTCCAGGTCTTCAAACTCGGGGGCGATCTCCCGTCCCACTTGCAGGAACAGCCCGGAACTGCGTTTCAGAATATTCGCCTTGTGTGCCAGCGTCACCTGCTTATGGCCGTGCTTTTGCGCGTATTCAAAGCAGAAACGAATGATACGCTCTGATCCCGTTCGCGTAATGCGGGCGATGGAGTCTGCAATCTGTAGCCGCTCATCAAAGTTTTCGATGCCGGAATACATCCCCTCTGTGTTCTCACGGAAGATGATGAGGTTCACGTCCTTGAAGGGCGTATCAATGCCGGGCAGCGTACGGCAGGGGCGGACGTTAGCAAACAGGTCGAGGCGCTGCCGGAGCTCGACGTTCACGCTCCGGAAGCCCTTGCCTACGGGCGTCGTAATGGGTCCCTTTAGCGCAACGCCGGTGTCTCGGATGGAGTCGAGGACAACGTCGGGCAACGGGTCGCCATAAGCCTCCAACCCCGCTGTGCCTACCCTGTCGTGCCGCTGCCAGTCAAACGAAATACCTGTGGCTTCCAGCACCAGAAGCGTAGCCTCTATCACTTCAGGTCCAATGCCGTCTCCGGGAAGTAGCGTTACGCGATGCGTCATGATGCGGCCGTAGTCAAAAGCAAAAAGAAGTCGAAGCGATCTAAGCGGAGCCGCCGATGGCCCCGTGATCCAGGAGAAAATACATGCCACCGAACAAAAAAAAGTCCTGCCGGGGCAGGACTTCTTGAAATCAAGCAAGATTCACTTGTGGAGGCTCTCGCCTCGCGGGTCGTGAACGCCTCCGTGCCACCACAGATCTTACTCAGGCCTTACTGAAGTGTTATTGTTGCTGCCGAGAAGAGTAGTTAATCCGCAGCGTGTTGGCCTCCCGCAGCTCTTCTTGCACGTCTACCAGGATGCCCATCTCGGCTGTGACGTCGACCCGGAGCGACACAATCAGCCGCGGCTCTTCCTGAAGCTTGCGGTACATGATGTTGCGGATCGTCGGAAACTCCTCCTCTTCCATCAGCGCATCGTCGATCTGCACGCGCGTCTCGCCCAGCTGGTTGCCGGGCAGGCGCAGCGGCCCGATCCAGACGTTGCTGACGAAGCGGCGCTGTTCAATCTTGGTGAGCGCCTCAGCCTGTGGCAACTGCGTGCGCACCTGCACTTCGGTTTCGCGCAGCACCGTCGTTACCATGAAGAAGATCAACAGCATGAAAATGATATCCGGCATGGAGGCGACCGGAATTCCCTTGTCTTCTCCGGAGGTCCGCTTCTTCTGAAATTTCTGATTCATGAATACGTGCTCAGGTAAACGTCATGATAGAGGTGCGAAGCCAGCAGCTGTTAGCCGCGGTCCGGCTCGGCTACAGAGATCTGCGCCGGGAAGGCCTCGCGGATTTCATTATCCTCGTCTTCGCCCAGCTGATTTCGGTAGTGGTCGTAGTCCCGAAACGTTCGTCCGCCCGTGTACTCGCCACTGCGCGCCGCATCGTCCCATATGGCAAAGTAGGCCATCCATACCTCATCCAGCACATCGATATAGCGTTCATATCGCGTGTTACGTTCGGTTTTGATGGATATCACCGCGACGCCGGGCCGCTCGGAGAGGTTCGGGTCTTCGCCAAAGTTGGTCACATGGCGCACCACCTGCTCGCGGACCTGGTTGACGTTGGCCAGTTCGTCGTTCATGAGGAGTTGGCCCTGCGCATTCAGCAGCAGATTAAGCACGTTTCGCTCGCGGACGGGCGGCGGCTCCTGGTCCTCATCGAGCTTGGGCGGCAGGGTCATCCCAATGCCCGTGTCCATGTCGATGGTGGTAACGACAAGGAAGAAGATGAGCAAGAGAAACGCGATGTCCGCCATACCTGCCAGCGGCACCTGTATCTCTTCACGGTCACGTTTTTTATCCAGCAATCCAGCCATGGGTACGGGGGAACAAAAAAGGAACGGAAGGAGGAAGAGTGACGGCCGGCGTTACCGCATGCCAAAGAAGCCACGCATGCCAGTCACGAACATGGCCAACAGGGCCAGCCCGAGCATCACGAGCATCGTAACGATGCCCGCCTGGGTCCAGGTCTCCATCGTAACCCCCAGGATGCCGAGGATAACAACGGGCGAGATGACGATGAGGCCCGCTACGGGATTGATTTTACCGTAGGTGGCATTGCGGGCGCCAAAGATCAAGACGGTGACGATGGTCAGGCCCAGGATAATCAGCAGGGCCCAGATTCCAATTTCAGCGAAGGTCATAGGAGCGGGGCAGAGCAAGAGGGTTAAAACGGCGCGGGGCAGTAGGCGTATGGCGCGGGGCCGCACGTCCTGGGGGCACCCGCGTAGCCAGAGGGCCACGCGGGAGCGCGTTTACTCGGTGTCGTCTGACGTGCCAGCCGGAGCCGACTCTTCCACTACAGGCTGACCAGACTCCATCAGGACGAGGGAGTCGATAAGCTCGATGGTGGCCTCCTCCATCTCCGTCACAATCCGGTCGATTTTCGACACGGCGTAGTTGTAGAAGACCTGAAGCACCACACCGGTAATCAGACCGAAGAGGGTGGTCAGCAGGGCGACCTTAATACCACCGGCCACAAGGCTGGGTGAGATGTCGCCAGCGGCCTCAATGGCGTCGAAGGCGAGCACCATTCCAACCACCGTCCCAAGGAAGCCGAGCATCGGGGCAATCGTGATGAACAGGGAGAGCCACACCATGCCGCGCTCCAGAAAGCTCATTTCAACCGACCCATACGAGACGACGGCTTTCTCTACCGCATCAATGCCTTCATCGGCGCGGAGCAGCCCGGCTTGAAAGACGGACGCCACAGGGCCACGGGTGCGAGCGCAGACATCTTCTGCCGCCTGCACGCCGCCTTCGTCCAGCGCCTTCTTCACCTCAAGGATGAACTTACGCGTGTTGATGTCGGCACGGTTCAGGGTGATGATGCGCTCGAAGGCAATCGCCAGGCCCACGAGAAAGCAGACCATCACGGGCCACATAAATTCGCCGCCCTGATTGTAGTAGTTCACGAGCATGTTGATGGTGCCTTCGTCTGCTGCCTGGGGCAGCAACAAAAAGAAACTCGAAGAGGTCATAGATCAGTGCCTGTTGGGCAAACAGAGGATTGGTGGACGATCGGAAATGCGTAACTGCTGCGTCGCGCCAAGGCGGCGCCTCCTGCAGCGGGAGATCTTGTGGCGGGGTGCATGTGCTTTCCGCACGAACCGATTTTACCTATTCTGATTTCGAATGTCAAACATTCTGTCAATTTGATGCGGCTACTCGGTTCCTTGGTGCGCAAGCGGCGGATCTTGCCTGAGGTGCACGGAGCCGAGGGCCGCGTACACCAGCGTCACATGAGAGAAGACAACGGCTGTGGTTCAAAGTTGCTGTGCATGAATGCATGCGACCCATTAAGGTTTTGTGAACCAGAAGGCCCACCAGGCTTGGGGGGGACGTCAGGTTCAGGAGGCCGCTCAGTAGGACGCCGCCATCCGCTCAGAGTCAGGCCACACGTTCATCGCCTGCCGGACCACAGGATCGGCTTGTGCCTGTACCGTCGCGAACGTCCGCTGCCCGTACAGCCGACGCGCCAGCTCAGCCTTCAGCTGCTCCGTCAGCAGGTACCGATGCACCTGTAGCTGAGCCTGCGGCGCGGCTACGGATGGAGGCGCTGACGACTCCTTAACCGGACCGCTGGCTTCCACTCGGGCGCTGTCGAGCGCAGGGTCCTCCGCAATGCCACCATCCAAGAGGCCTCGGGCGGCGAGGGTATCCGTAAAGGCCGCAAATGTGGCGTCGCTGACACGGAAATCCTGCAGAAAGCCGTCTTCATCGCCAGCCCAGCGGTCGAGCAGCACGGCCCCGTCCGCATCAAACCACGCACGGGCGAAGGTGCGAACGAGGTCCTGCGTAACGATGGCGCGCACCAGTGGCGCCTCGGGCGTGGTGCCCACCAGGTGATCGGGCAGGATTCCCCCACCACCGTAAACGGTCCGCCCGGCCCGCGTGGTGAACGTAACCGAGTCGGGCACTTCATCCTCTATGGCGTCTTCTGCCGGCAGTGGCCCTTCGGCGGTTGTGTTAACCTCGCGGTGATAGTAGTCGTAGCGGTCCACGCCATCGTAGGGCATCTGGATCAGCCGGCCCGACGGGGTGTGGTAGCGCGCAATCGTAACGCGGAGGGCGCTTCCATCCTGCAGCCCAAACTGCTGCTGCACCAGGCCCTTCCCGAACGTCCGCTCGCCCACGATGAGGCCGCGGTCGTGATCCTGTAATGCCCCGGCCAGGATCTCGGAGGCCGACGCTGAGCGGTCGTTCACCAGCACAATAATGGGATCCTGTTCGAACATGCCACCGCCGTTTGCCCGGTGGGACCGGTTATACTCTGAGTGGCGACTTTCCTCCCGCACAATTAGGCGATTGGAGGGCAAGAACTCATCCGCGATGCGCACGGCCATATGCATGAAGCCACCGGCGTTATCGCGAAGGTCCAACACCAGCCGCTGCATGCCCTGCTCTCGCAACGCCTTAAGGGCTTCCGAGAACTCGTGGTAGGTGGTGCGCGCAAACCGGTTGAGCTTAATAAAGCCTGTCTGGTGATCCAGCATGAAGGCCGTATCTAACGAACGAAGCGGGATCCGGTCGCGCGTGATGACGGTGGCCTGGCGCTCGCCGGTGTGCGGGCGATAGAAGTCTACGGCCACCGTCGATCCCTGCGGGCCCTTCAGCAACCGCTGTACCTGCCGATGCCGTAACCCGATGGCCGTGGAGTCATCGATTTGCAAGATCCGATCGCCCGCCCGGAGCCCGGCTTCTGCGCTCGGCCCCCCGGGCATCACGCTTTGCACGGCGAGGGTATCCTGCCCATCCGGTCCCTCGATCAGCTCATACGACACCCCGATCCCATCAAAACGCCCTTCGAAGCTCTCCTCCACCCGCTCCATACGCTGGGCCGAGATGTACACCGAGTGGGGATCCAGCGGCCCCAGGAGGCCCTCCACGCCGCTGTCAATCAGCCGCGTACTGTCAACCGGGTCCACATAGTACGCCGCAATCGTCTCGAATGACGTCTTCAGGAGGTGCAGGCGCTCCGATTGCTCTTCCGACGGCCCTTCGCCTTGCAGGTATTGCCCCGCGGTGATACCAAGTAGCAGCACCAGAACGGCGCTAAGAAAAAGCGTTAGGAGGCGCTGCATAGACCGCAGACGGGCGTTGGATATGAAGAGCGGCGTGCTAAGAATTGGTTAACGTACGGTAGAACAGACCGTCCGTGGGCGTGATCCCCGGTGTGCGACACCGGCAGCAACGAAACCGCGACGAACGGCCGGTTTAATGGCGCGTACATGGCCTGCCGTTGTATCGTGCGCCCGTGCGCACTTCCCGACCATTCCGCTTGGATGACGACCTGCCGCGCTTATGACCAACAAAGCCATCGCCTCTGTTTTCAAGGAAACCGCCGACCTCATTGAGCTCACCGGGGGCAACGCGTTCCGCGCGCGCGCTTTCAGCCGGGCCGCCCGCACCATTGAGCGGATGGAGGACGCCATCGCGGACCTGCACGCCAGCGACGAACTGACGGCGGTCGATGGCATTGGGGACGGACTCGCCGCGCAGATTGATGAGTTGCTGACGACCGGCTCCTTTACCGATCACGAAGAGCTGCAGGCCGCACTGCCTCCCGGGCTGCCGGATGTGATGCAGGTGAAAGGCCTCGGCGCCAAGAAGGTGCGGCGGCTTTGGCAGGAGCTCGACATCACCTCGTTGGATGAGCTTGAACAGGCCGCCCGCGCCGGGGCCATCGCCTCGCTCAGCGGGTTTGGGAAGAAGACCCAGCAGAACATCATTGAAAACGTACAGCAACTACGGGCCTACCAGCAGCGCCGGCGCTACGCCGACGCCCACACGCAGGCTGCCCCTGTGCTGGCTGCCCTGCGCGAGGCTGACGCTGTTGCCCGCGCGGAGCTTAGCGGCCCCGTCCGCCGACAGATGAGCACCGTCGACCGCGTCGATCTGCTGCTGCAGCTCACCCCCGGCGCCAACCTCGCGGACCTCCTCAGCACGGCCGGCCTGGAAGACGTGGCACCCACTGACGCCGGCGCCACCGGCACCCTGCCCGATGGCTTGCCGGTTCATGTGACCACCACTTCGCCGGAGCGGTTTGGCACCGCTTGGTGGGCGCAGACCGGCCCGGATGCGCACATAGCGGCCTTTACGGAAGCGCACGGTGCACCCGGCGATCAGAGTGATGAAGAGGCCGTCTACAGCATGGCCGGTCTGGCTCCGGTCCCCCCCGAACTACGCGATGACGCCTACTGGCTGGAGGCCGCCGCCGACGGTGCATTGCCTACCCTCATCACGCTGGAGGACCTCCGGGGCACACTACACAACCATTCCACCTACAGCGATGGCGCCCACACGCTGCAAGAGATGGCCGAGGCTGCTCGCAGCCGTGGCTATCAGTACTTCGGCATCTGCGACCACAGCCGGTCCCTGAACGTGGCCAATGGGCTGTCCATCGATGAGGTGAAGCGGCAGCAGGAAGAAATTCGCCAGCTCAATGCCACATTTGCACAGGCAGGCGATCCGCCGTTTCGGATTTTCAGTGGGATGGAGAGCGACATCCTGAAGGATGGCAGCCTCGACTACCCGGAGGAGGTGCTGGCCTCGTTTGACTTCGTTGTGGCCAGCGTGCATTCCGGTTTCAACATGACCGAAGCGGAGGCTACCGAACGCGTGGTGACGGCGGTGGCCAACCCCTACACTACAATTCTGGGCCACCCCACGGGCCGCTTGCTGCTGCGGCGCGAAGGGTATCCGCTGAACCACGAGCGCGTCATTGAAGCCTGTGCCGCGCACGGGGTCGCCCTGGAGCTGAACGCCAACCCGTACCGGCTGGATGTCGACTGGCGCTGGATCCGGCAGGCTACCGAAGCCGGTGTGCTCATTTCCATCAACCCGGATGCACATTCCACCCAACAGCTGGACGTGATGCGCTGGGGCGTGGCCGCGGCTCGCAAAGGCGGGCTGACGGCCGCCCAGTGCCTGAACGCCAAGAGCCTGGAAAATTTTGCTGCCTGGCTTGACGCCCGCTCGTCCGTTGCCTCCGCCTGAGGCACCGCTCCTCCCGCCACCAACCGTCCCCTGCTGTGCCCCCTTCCATGCGTCGTACGCTGCTGGGTCTTGCCGCGACGCTGGGCCTCCTGCTGGTAGTCGGGGGCCTGCTCTGCTACCTGGCGTATGGCACGAACGACCCTCCGCCCCCCACAGCGCCAATTGCGGGCCTGTCGGCGGAGGCCACGATCGCATGGCACGCGAATGGGGCGGTGACCATTGAGGCCGCAGCCGAACCCGACGCCTACGCGGCCCTCGGCTTTGTGCACGGCCGGCGGCATGCGTGGACGGTGACGCTGTGGCGGCAAGCGGCGCTTGGCGCGCTCGGCACCTGGTTTGGGGAGGGCCTCTTGCCGGCCGACCGACAGGCCCACCGCCTTCAGTTGGCCGCCGGCGCCCGGGAAGCCTACGACATGCTCCCGCCCGATGCGCAGGCCCTCCTCCAGGCCTACGCCGATGGCATGAACGCGGCCTTTAACGCCCGCGGGGTGCGCATGGACGATGCCCTGACGCTGCTGCGCCTCGAACCCGAGCCATGGGAGGCCTGGCATCCGCTGGCACTGGAACGCCTCTTTGCCTGGCTGAGCACCCGGCCGCTCACCGCCGCCGATATTCCCCAGCCCACACCAGCCGCGCGTCCCGCGGTGCTCGCGGATATCGCGCAGTCGCTTCCGCTCCCCCCGGTCGTGCCCACTGCATTCGATACGCTGCGGACCGATGATGCTCTCCTGCGGCGCTTTCTGGAGCTGCACGGCTTCGACCGCGGCGTGGCCTGGGCCGGGCAGGATGTCAGCGGCCGGCAGTTGGTGGTGCAACAGCCGTTTGGCACCTCGGCGCTGCCGCTGATTCAGTCGGTCGCGCTCACCGGGGCAGCGGTGGCCGAGCCGCAGCAGCGGGCTACCATCCCGGGCACGCTGCTGGCGCCTGCTGGCGAGGACGCCACGCAGGCCTGGGCGCTACTGCTCCATAGCCCCGCCACCCTCGCCTGGCACCGCGCCGACACGACGCAGGCGACGCCGTTTCCGGCCAGCACGCACCATGCCCGGGCCATCCTCCGCGACGCACCCGATGTGCTGCTGACCACCCAGCAGACACCAGACGGGGCGTCGTTTATCGGCACGCCCTCGGCGGCCGCCGATTCCATGCTGACACTGCAATGGACGGGGCTGACCACCGGCACCGACCTGCTGGCGCATCGGAGCCTGGCCCGAGGCACCCCAGAGCCTTTCACCCTTTTCTCCGGCGATGGCCTTCGCCTCCCTGCTGATGGCACCTCAGAGGTCCTTGGCACACCGGCGGTGTCGGTTTCAGCCGCCGGAGGCCGGCTCGTCAGCAACCATCCGTGGGCGGCTACGCGAGGCCTCCGCCTGGATGAGGTATGGGCCGGAGAGCCGGACATCTCTTCGGTGGTTGAGGGGTGGCACGAAGACCACTACAGCCCCTGGGCCGCCCGCTGGCTGCAACCGATGCTCTTTGCCGTGGACCAGGCCTTCCCCACCGATCCGCTGGTGCTGCGCGCGCTCGTGTACCTGCGCAACTGGGACTACCGGTTCGACCGCAGCAGCATTGGCGCGAGCATCGTTGACCGATGGGCTGCGGCCTACCACGAGACGCCGCCCCTGGCCGATGATCGCCCCGCTCCCCCCTGGATTGCTACGGCGCCCCCGGAGGCCGCGCTGGCGGCTTTGCGCGAGAGCCTGACCGCGCTGGAAGAAACCTTCGGCGCTGACCTCAGCCGGTGGCGCTGGGAGCGCGTGCAGCAAAGCGCGCTGCGCTACCCGGTCTGGTCAGCCCAGGAACTGCTCTCCACTACCCGCCTGCGGGCAGCCGAGCGGTTTGCATCGCACGAGCGCCCCGGCCGCGGCCACATCTCTACCCGCTCTGGCGGCGAGAGCCGGCTCTTGCGAGCGCCAGCGGCCCCTGCCGTGTGGGAAGCCTGGGCCGGGCCACGCCTGGGTCAGTCGCTACAGATCCGACAGCTTGACCCGCGCGCCGATCGCTTCCTGGAACGCTATATGCAGCCGGACGCGTCCCCGCCTCTCCAGCCCGTGCATTCCGGGGACGCCCCCACACACACCACGCGCCTCGTTCCCACCGGTGAGTAGACTTGGGCTACGCTTTCTTGAGGGGCGATGTCCCATGCGACGTTATGTTTGCGCGCTCTAAGTGTCTATGGAACGAGACTCTTTTGCTACAACCCCCTTGAGTACCGCAATGACGCTACGGTTTGCCTGCATCAACACCTACCTGACCGACAATCTGGATACCATCCAGACCCCCGAGGACCTGGCCGCGGCGCTGCATCTGCCGCTTCACGCGCTGGAAGAGATCGTATGGCAGGGCGCGGAGCGGTCGGTGGCGGATTACATTGCGGCGGTCCGCGTACGGCAGCTGCAGCACTACCTGCAAACCACGGAGGTCTCCATCGATGCAGCGGGCTTTCTGGTGGGCTTCCATACCGAAGCGGAGGCGGTAGCCGCCTACCGAAAAGCCACCGGCCTTCAACCCGCCCGCCGCCAGCGCATCCGCCAAGCATCTCGGGCGCCGGTCACCGCGTAGGGCATACGTAGACGGCACTCGTCGTGGGGTAGCCCGTGGACTGTTAAACGGTTACGCGCCTCACCCATCGCTGCGCAATGAAGCGTCCCAGCGCAATGCCTGCCTCGCGCTTAAACTGCCGGCGGAGGGTGTGGTCGTTCACCGCCATGAGCGCGGCGACGTCCGCCGGCCCTTCAATCGACGGGTGACTGGCTCTGCTTTTAACAACCTGGCCTAACGTGTGCTCTGTCGTACAGCTCAATCGCGTCTCCCGTGTCGTCCGAGCGAAGCGTGGTAATCCAGTTCTCAGTCACGCGCATGAGACGCTGTCCGGGTTTCAGTTGTAGCGTACAGACTGGGCCATCTGATCGCAGGAGCATCCAGATCTCACCGCTGAGACGTGGTGTCCGCCGCACCCACACGCCTTGCGTCGCATCAGCACGGATGCCCATCGCTCTGGGGAACGTCTCGGGGAACTCCAGCTCTCGGCGGGCCTCCCTTTCTACCTCAGCAAATACATTCTCCTGACCGAAGAACGTCTGGCCCTCCGGAAACTGTTGCTCAAACCACCACTCCTGGTGCTCGGCAGTCAGCGCGTGTTTGTTGGCTGGCAAAGGTAGGCTGCCGACTGTGGAACCGTTCATATCAAACAAATCGAGTCCTGTAGATTCCCCATCCCAGGTGGCGAGCCGACCATCTGCAAGCAGAGCCCACGGCGTAGCAGGCGCAAAAGGAAGGGGCACGCTCAGGCTGGGCCCGCGAGACGGAGCGATCCGTTGCTCCGGACGGCCGGACAACGAGAGGATTTCGGACGTCGCCTCATCCGTCAGATGATAGAGCGTAATCTCCTCCGAGCCGAAGTCTTGCCCCTGGAAAACCATTTCTCCACCAGCTGACTGGAGTTGGATGACGAAGGTAGCGTCTCGAATCGTGTGACTGGACAGCAGATTGCCATCGACGGTAAACTCATATATGCGCGAAGCACCAGGCCGCATATCGGAGATGAACAACCCGCTGGATGCCCACGCCGCTGACCGCGCAGCTTCAAACTCCCCTGGTCCCTCTCCCTTATCGCCCCAGAATTCGTAGGATGAGGGACTAAAAAGATGGACGACGGGCGCGTTAAATGTGACGGCAGCAACAAGTGTGTCATTGACTAAAACGACGTCTTGCACGCCGTACAGCAGCCCATCACCGTCCCATACGTGTGTTGGCCCCACATCCGACAGGTGAAAATCAAGTGGCTCGGGTACCTGAGCGAACGCCGTATTCAATCCTATCAAACATAAAAATATGAAAACATATGTTTTTAGACTCATGTGCACATTGTTACTGAAAAAATAAAAAGACAATTAAGATAATACAATTTAATTTACTCCCTCAATAAGATTATCAAGAATCTTTTCTTATCAATTTTGAGCAGAAGCATACCTATCCGTCCGAGTCACGATGCGCCCAACGGTAACCCGTCATGGCCTGCCCCGTGATTCGCTTAAATGTGCGGGCCCCCGTGACTTCGCCCGGGAAGCCCACCAGGTAGCAGATTTCGTAGTGCCGCAGGTCCGTTTCCTGCAGAAGCTGCTGCGCCCGCGCCACGCGCCGCTCGGCAATGAAGCGCCCAAGACTCATGCCTGTCTCCTGCCGAAAACGGCGCCGGAGTGTGTGGTAGCTCATCTCCATGAG
>LFFM01000118.1_pt1 | contig 47296 bp, 39 predicted proteins | sample 643131 | NCBI WGS metagenome assembly LFFM01 (sample SAMN03777445, study PRJNA286221) | soda lake metagenome | biome: soda lake; feature: Kulunda steppe; material: water; isolation source: sample Tc-Br brine of Tanatar trona crystallizer | place: Russia: Kulunda steppe | collected 2011-07 | reverse complement strand
GTCGCCGGTGCACTCGGCGACCAGCAGGCAGCCCTGTTCGGCCAGACGTGTTTCGAGGCTGGCGACGCGAAAAACACCTACGGGACCGGCAGCTTCTTCTTGATGAACACGGGCAACGAGGCTGTGACCAGCGAGAACGGCCTGTTGACGACCGTCGGTTTCCAGCGCTCGGGTGAGGAGGTCCAGTACGCGCTGGAGGGGTCGATCTTCATCACTGGTGCGGCTATCGAGTGGCTCAATGATGTGGATCTCATCCAAGATCCTGCCGAGACGGAGTCCCTGGCACGAAGCGTCGACTCGACGGATGGGGTCTACTTCGTCCCCGCGTTCACTGGACTCGGTGCACCTCACTGGGATCAGCGCGCACGCGGGACGATCGTGGGTATGACCCGCGGGACCCGGCGCGAACACATCGTGCGAGCGACGCTGGAGTCGATCGCGTACCAGACCCGCGACGTCGCCGAGGCGATGGAGGCAGACAGCGGCATCGACATGCAGAGCCTGCGCGTCGACGGCGGCGCGGTCAAAAACAACTACCTCTGTCAGCTCCAGTCCGACGTTATCGGCTCGGAGATCGTCAGGCCACAGGTCGACGAGACGACGGCCCTTGGCTCGGCCTACGCGGCAGGCCTTGCCGTCGGCTACTGGTCGGATCTCGACGAGCTCACCGCGAACTGGCAGATCGATCGACAGTTCGAGGCCGAGATGGAGGCCGAACGGGCGGACCGCCGGTACGATCAGTGGTCCGATGCAGTCGAGCGCTCGAAGAACTGGGCCGGGAACGCGGGGACGTAACGATATCTCCTCTTTCGGATGTATCCCAAGCTACTGCTGGCATTCGCCGGAACTTTGTATACATGTTCGCGGAACGACTCGGCCTGATCGATCGTGACGTCAAAGTGACCGCGAACTGAGGACGGATTCCGACACTGGAGTCCCGTTCGAGATTCAGAAACCACGTCGCAGCCGGGCTATGTGGCTCCAGTCGTGAATATTGCTCCGACAACGTCCCCGAGGGATAGATAGGAAGGTCTAGGCTTTGCAGACGTACAAGCGAACTGAATGGATGTCGGGTCCTGATATCGTACTCCAGACCATTCGAGGATACAGACGACATCCATCTACGACTGAGTAATCAGAACAGATATAATATGAAGAATCTTTATAATTTTCCATGAACGTCTCTATAGAACGCCTATACACCGATCTAAACGTGTTATAGGGGGTGACCGAAAGGTAACTGGCAACCAAACGTGTACGAATTAGTAATATGTTCATAAGATGGTCCAGTGATACTTTATCCATGGTCCATCACCTGGAGGCCGATGGCTCATCGACAGGGGTACTGCCGTGGTCCAGTCAATGGGGCACACACAGTGACGGAGTTGCCAGCAGCGACGGCTGGGGCAGGGTAGGCGGACAGCTACCGACTGGAGGTGCGGGACGATGATCGAAGATCCAACCGCGCTCTACGTCGTGTTACAGAGCGAGGTCCCGATCATCGAACAGGGAGCCGACGCGCTCCTCGAACCCGAGGAGTACGTCGCCTGGATACTCGCGGCGTTCGCTGGCGGCCTCTTCGGGGCCGCACTCGGTGCGCTGCCAGCGTTCGTATTCACCGGAATACTGGTCGTTGCTGGGGAGGCGCTCAACCTCACCGGCGGGGAGAACGCGAACGTGATCACTGATTTCGTCGCGTTCGGTCCCGTCTTCGGGCCCCACATCAGCTTCGCGGCGGGAGCAGCGGCGACGGCCTACGCTGCACAGCAAGGATACATGGACGATCAGGACTGGGGCTATCACAAAGGTAAAAACATTCTGACGGCCTTCGGGACCCATCACACCGACGTTTTGATCGTTGGAGGCGGATTCGGAATCCTTGGCTTCTTCATCACGCATATCTCGGGCGATCTGCTCGCCGCGCCGTGGGATCCGATCGCAATGGGGGTCGTTCTCTCCGCGGTTGCCCACCGCCTCGTCTTCGGTTACAGCATGTTCGGCGATATCTACGGCGACGGGATGTTCGACCTCACGCCGTTCGAGCGCGAGGAGATGATCGAGACCGACGGCTCCGGCGGTGAGCCGGAAGAACGACTCGCCACCGAGCCGTGGTTGCCGTGGATGTACGAGTGGACTGGTGTGGTACTTATCGGCATCGGTGCAGGCGCACTGGGTGGCTGGCTGTTCTACCAGACAGGCAGCCCGTTCCTCGGGTTCGGGATCAGTGCCGCGAGCCTCTTTTTCCTGAACCTCGGGTTCGACGGGAACATCGGTGACCTGTACATCACAGTGCCGGTCACACACCACATCACGCTCCCGGCCAGCACAGCGCCGATGGCGTACGCGGGCGTCGAGTACGGTGTCGCGGCGAGTCCCGACCTCTCGATCGCCGTCGCCGTGGTGCTCGGTGCGGTCTTCGGTATCATCGGCGCGCTCTTTGGCGAGATCTGGCAGCGGGTGTTCTATCAGAACGCCGATACGCACTTCGACCCGCCCGCCGCAAGCATCGTCACGTCGACGTTCATCATCGCCCTGCTCGCCATCGTCGGCGTCTTCGAAACCGGTGGCTGGGTCCCGCTACCGATCTGACTTCAGCTCGAATTCCCCCTTCGCTTCCGATCATCTGACACGACAGACGACTATGAACGGCATTCGGACTCTGCCCCCGTGTCTGGACCCTGATGCGAGACCGGAGAGTAGCCCCTACGCCTCGGCGTCCTCGGTCGGTGTTTTGACGATCGAGACCGGTCTACTCGCCCGCCGGGCGACCCGTTCGGTAACGCTCCCGAGCAGTTGTCGGTACTCCCCCGGTCGCTCTTCCGTTCCGAGCACGATTACGTCGGCGTCGACCTCGTCGCCGGTTTCGAGAATCTCGCGGTGCGGGACGCCACGCTCCAGCAACGTGACGACCTCGATGTCGTTCTCGGCTCCGAGTTGTCCCACCTCGTCGAGCACGTCGGTCCCGCGCTGTTCGAGCCCCGATTCCAGCCCCTCGCGGTCGTGGACGTACTCGTCGCCGCCGTAGGCCTCGTAGACCTCCTCGTCGATCACGAACAGGGCGTAAAGCGTCGCGTCGTGGGCGGCCGCGAGCCCGACCGCATGGCGGGTCGCCCGGTCAGCGCCGCGGGTTCCGTCGGTCGGCAGCAGGATTCGCTCGTACATGGTCCGTTCGAAGTTGTCCGTGTGAGTACAAAATACCCGGCGTCGCTTCCGGGACTGCAGGAGCAGCGAGTCCCGGCATCGCGATGGCTCGTGGCTGTTCTCACAGCTCGCCCGATCGGGCCAGCTCCCGGATCTCCGTCGCCCGCTCACGGATCGCCGCCAGCTCCTCGTCGCCTTTGTTATCGAGATGGCTGTACACCAGTCCCATCCGATGGTTGTCCCGCAACTCGTCCTCGTTGCGGTCGAGGAACTCCCAGTACAGCGCGTTGAACGGGCAGGCCCCTTCGCCGGTCGTTTTCGTGTGGTAGTACGGACAGTTCCCACAGTAGTCGCTCATCTTGTTGATGTAGTTCGCCGAGGAGGCGTACGGTTTCGTCGCGAAGACACCGCTACCGAACAGCCCCATCTCGACGACGTTCGGCGTCGTCACCCAGTGGGAGGCGTCGACGAAGCCCGCGTGGAACCACCGATTGAGCTGGCGTGGCTCGACGCCGTAGAGCAGCCCGAAGTTAGAAAGCACCATCAGCCGCTGGATGTGGTGTGCGTAGCCCCGCTCCCGGACGCTTTCGACGCTCTCGCCGAGACAGTTCATATCGGTTTCGCCGGTCCAGTACGCCGGCGGTAGCTCCTTGTCGGCGTCTAGCTGGTTCGCTCCGGCGAGCTCCGGCATCTCGCGGCGGTAGACGTGACGGACGAACTCGCGCCAGCCGATCACCTGCCGGACGAACCCCTCGACGCTGTTCAGTGGTACAGCCTCGCGCTCGCCCGCCTCGATGACGCGCTCGATTACCTCTGTGGGGTGGAGCAGGCCGACGTTGATCGCTGGCGAGAGCAGGGCGTGGTGCATGCTCCATTCGTCATCGACCATCGCGTCCTGATAGGGCCCGAACGCGGGCAGGCGCTCCTCGCAGAACCGATCGAGCGCGTCGAGAGCGTCTTCGCGGGTCACCGGCCAGCGGAACGGCTCCGGGTCGGTCCAGTCGGTCCCGTAGGGTTGCTCTTTGTACCCTCCCTCGAAACTGTTCGCGACCCACTCGATGACGCGGGCTGTCGTCTCGTCGGGCCTGTATTCGGGCGGTTCGGGTGGGCTGAGGTCCTCGTCAGGTGTCTCGCGGTTCTGGTCGTCGTAGTTCCACTCCCCGCCGACTGGCTCCCCGTCATCCATGAGATAGCCCGTCTTCCGGCGCATGAACCGATAAAAGTCCTCGTGGCGATATCGATCACGATCGCCCACCCACTCGTCGAACTCACTGGGCGAGCAGAGAAACGACTCGTTCTCGACGAACCCGATCGAACCGCCGTGTCCCTGGACGATTTCCGCTAACCGGTCCGCTCCGTTGGCGCTCGCCGGTTCCATCGCTACCAGCTCGTCGCCGGGGAGCTCCTCGAAGTGCTCACCCAGCGCCTCATCGAAGCTCTCGGCCTGCCGATAGTGGACAGTGCGACCCCGTTCCCGGAGCTCGTCCCGGAAGTGACGCATCGCGGCGAATACGAGGACGAGCTTGTGCGGGTGGTAGGGCAGCTTGCGCGCGAACGACTCCGCCTCGATCAACAGTACCGGTTCGTCGGGACGTCGAGCGATGGGTCCACGGTCCCGGAGTAACTGGTCGCCCAGTACGAGTACGGTCATCGCCGGACCACCGTCCCGCCATCGTAGTTTCCGATCATTCGGTTTCGGTTACGGCGGTATCGACAAAACCCTTCGGCCGCCCCCACAGGTTTCGGCCGTCACCACGGGGTCCAGTCGCCGTCGACGATCCGGTGTTCGCGATCGATAGCATCGATCCGTTCCACGTCTTCCGGATCGAGCGATACGTCGAGGGCACCGTAGTTTTCGCGGATGTGGGCGGGCGTCGCCGCCTTCGGAATCGCCGAAACACGCTCCTTGTCGAGGAGCCACGCGAGCGCAACCTGCGCGGCGGTCGCGTCGTGTTTCTCTGCCACCTCGGCGATCGCTGGCACATCGAACACCTCGCCGCGCGCGATCGGGGAGTACGCGACTAGCCAGTGGTTATCCTCACGGGCGTACGAGCGAAGGTCTGCCTGTGGGAGCAATGGGTGGCATTCGACCTGATGGGCAAAGAGGTCGATACCCCGGTCATCGAGTCCCGCGATCGCCTCCTCCAGCAGCGCAGGAGTGAAGTTCGAGAGGCCGACGTGCTCGACCAGCCCCTCCTCGACGATTGCCGCGAGCCCGTCCAGCGTCGATTCCGGATCGTAGGTGTTCAGCGGCCAGTGGACGTACTGCAGGTCGATCCGGTCGACGCCGAGCCGGTCCGCACTCTCGCGTGTCGTCTCGACCACGTCGTCGTGTTCGAGATGCTCGGTCGTGAGTTTCGTGGCGACGAAGACGTCATCGCGGTCGACGTCCGATTCGGCCAGCGCGTCCCCGACGTACGCCTCGTTTTCGTACCCCTGTGCGGTGTCGATGTGGCGATAGCCAGCGTCGAGGGCGGTCGTCACGGCGTCGACACACTCCGTTCGGTCCGTTAGCTGGTAGGTCCCAAAGCCGAGTCGGCTGAAGGTCATACATCGGTACAGTCGCCCTGCCGGCTTAACTCTCCGGACCACGGCAGGGCGTTCGGGTCCGAATCGTGGGGATCCACGAGCTTTTTCACCGCTGCCCCCTATTAACAATCGTGAACGTTCATCACCTGAAATGCAAACTCGGCTTGCACGATTGGGAGTACGATCGTCACCGGTTCGACGACCTCGTGCTCGTCGAAAAACGGTGTCTATGGTGTTCCGCGGAGGAAACTGCGGCAAGCTATCCGATCGAACACGTCGAGGAGCGAAGGGAGCCAGTACGGAATCTGTGATTCGTTTCAGCTACTCCGATTCTGCCCGTGCGGAGAGGATGGCCGAGACGACCTCTTCTTCGTGGGTCGCGGCGACACGAAGGACTGCATCGTAAAACTCGCTGCCCGTCAGGTTGCGGACATCGTACTCAGTTCTCAGTCGTGCGTCCACGAGCGCTTCGAGGTCGTCTAACTCCTGTAGACTCGCCTCCCGAACGTACATACTCCGCTGGGTCGTCTCGTCGAACTCGAACGCCGGGCTCCCGATATCGTCGGGCAACTCGTCTTCAGCATCGTCGATTACCTCTTCGACCGTCTCCGCGATGGTCGAAACCGACGCCTCGATGGGGTTGTGATCGACCGTCTCTTTGGCCTCCGTAACGACATCGGAAATCGGATTACTGCTAACCCCCTCGGCGTCCGCCTGGGAGTCGCTGGTCTCGTTATCCCCGGACTGGTCGAGGGTATCAGTGGTTCGGTCCGTCATCGACTCCACCCAGGCTCCGTTCGGCACGACCGTTCCATACTCCACGTCTGTTCCGGTGTATTCGTGTCATTCATATCTACAATGTGTAAACTTTGTTTGCCGTGGCTATACCCACACTACATCCGACTGGGATAGCTACCACTATATAATTTTCTCCTAAAACGCAGGTCGGCGTCGTCCCTACAGGCTGTCGGTGACTTCAGTCGGTGTACAATTTCTACAATGTGTAGAATGTAAGTCGGATCTCGACGCTTCACGGCCGACCACGGGACATCGACGGTGATCACTGTCGTGGGGCCAGTGGTACGATCGATTTACTGGATATCATTCGGATACAACGACGGTCTACATCCGTGGGTACCACAGGTGTCGCTCACGTAAGGACGTGACTGACGCTGCTAGACACTCTATAACTAAGCCCGAAACGCGCCGTTTTCGAGACGAAGACAGTGACGATTAAATACCAGCGGTCAGGCGCATCCATAATAAAACTAGCCGTCACCACTCCAGCAGATCCATGTCCAACATGAACACGTACAGCAGTACACGACACCAGGACGAAGAGACGACCGAGGAATCCAGAGAGGGCTCCACCTGTGGGGAGTGCGAAAGCGGGACACTCGTCCACAGCTCGGATCGCCACGAACTCGTCTGTAACGAGTGCGGGCTGGTCATCGAGGACGAGTCGATCGATTACGGTCCCGAATGGCGTGCGTTCAACCACTCCGAGCGCCAGGAGCGCTCGCGCGTGGGCGCGCCCACAACGGAACTCATGCACGACCGGGGCCTCACCACGAAGATCGACTGGCGGGACAAGGATGCGAACGGCCGGACGATCCAGCCCGAACAGCGCAGTCGGATGCAACGACTCCGCAAGTGGCAACAGCGAATCCGTACCGGCGACGCCGGGGAACGAAACCTCAAGCAGGCCCTGTCGGAGATTTCGCGTATGTCGAGCGCGCTGGGCGTTCCCCACTCCGTACGGGAGGTGGCGAGCGTGATCTATCAGAAGGCCCTGGATGCGGATCTCATCCGGGGCCGATCGATCGAAGGCGTCGCCACGGCGTCGCTGTACGCCGCCTGCCGTCAAGAGAACATTCCGCGGAGCCTCGACGAACTGGCCGAGGTGTCGCGTGTCGATCGCAAGGAGATCGGCCGGACGTATCGCCATATCTCTCAGGAGCTCGATCTGGTGATGAAGCCGGTCGATCCGACACAGTATCTGCCCCGTTTCTGTTCGCAGCTCGACGTCGACAGCGAGATCAGGCAGCTATCGAAGGAGATTCTCGAAACGACGGTCGAAAGCGGCGTCCATTCGGGCAAGTCCCCAACGGGCTGTGCAGCGGCCGCGATCTATCTCGCTGCACAGCGCTGTGGGCAGGAGATCACCCAGCGGGATGTCGCAGACGTGGCACAGGTCACCGTCGTCACGATCAGAAACAGGTATCAAGAACAGGTAGCGGTCGTCGACGAGGACGGTTAGCCCGCGTGAACGAGGATCGTCCCGTCACCCTGTACAGTGACGTGGTGATCCCCGAAGGGGAACGAGACGGATCGAGCGGATTCGTGTTGAGAGCCGGAAAATAGCGTATCGAGGGCGTCCGGATTCACGTACGCACCGAGCGGGTCCAGTTCGAGGGGATCGCAGCCTGCGGTCTCCGCGACAGCTTCGATCACCGCGATGCTCAACTCCGTGTCGCCACGTAGCTCGTACTTGTCTGTCGATTCGGGGTTTATTTCGTCTGGGCGGTGGGGTCTATCGTTCATTGGTACGGGGAGTTTGGGGGCCGAGCCGCGGTGAGCAGTTTTAGCCTGTGCTATTTGTTGCCAAGTACTAAAATAGAATACTGGTCTAGGGAATATAAATATTTCCCCACTCTGTGCTTTGCTATCGACAATACTGATTTGTTACCAGCTGTGATCACTCTTCGATGGACAGAAACGGACTGACATCAATGTCAGGAATCAGCCAAGTACGCAGTATGTGACCGTCCAGTCTCAGGTTGGCAAGCTATCATATATATCGATAATTACAAACTTACCTCGAACTGCGTCGGTACAGTCTTCATATACCACTCGGTAAGGTGTGCTAACGGTTCCCGAACCAAAATATCATTTTGGTTTGATTAGCTTTACAATGCAAGCCGTTGACCATTTGGATAGACAGAACGAATCCCAGGGACGTGAGGATCCGAACTGTGACAGTAAGATAGTCGGGGGAGGGGGAAACTATGTACAATCGAACTTCGAACACACGCAGCAGACGGCTGGAGGGACAGTATGACAAGCAGTAATGTGAGCGCGACCACCACGGAGGAGGCGGAACTCCCGCCTGATCGGAGAGAGGACACACCGACGGCTACGGGGGAAGCGGACGACGAGCAATCCCAGCTCCCGCTCGATATCGTCTTCGAGATCCTGAAAAACAGACGGCGACGGCGGGTACTCCACTATCTCAAGGAGGGGGAGACTGACTCGGTCGATCTCGGCAGTCTCGCCGAACATGTTGCGGCACTTGAAAACGACAAGTCCGTCGCGGCACTCACATCGGGTGAACGCAAGCGGGTATACGTCGGGCTGTACCAGTGTCACCTGCCGAAGATGAACGACGCTGGTGTCGTCGATTTCGACCGTAACCGCGGGACGATCGAGCTCGGGGAAAACGCCGACCAGCTGGACGAGTATCTCGGCGTCGATACCGACGCGGAGCGACCGTGGCCCCAGTATTACCTCGGGATCACACTCGTCGGTGCTGGACTCTTCTTGATCGGACAGGCCGGCGTCTTCCCGGTCGATTGGCTCGGTTCCGTAGTCGTGCTGGCAATGGTCATCGCGCTTGCTGGCTGTGCGGTTGCCCATGCTCGCACACAGCGTGGCGATAAGTAGCTATCCTGTTTCCCGCCGTATACACCTCTTATCCGGACTAAGCAACGGCTGACGACTGGACACCGAATCTATAACAAAGGTCGGTGGCCCGGTCGATGGCTGTATCCGATACCCGGCATGGCCGGGGGATGCCTACCATGACCAGCCAACGGACGACCACTGCCCTGACGTACCGCTTCGATGACCAGCCGTCTACCTCCCGTCCCGAAGCAGGAGGGATGCAATCGCCACCCGCCGGAGGGGATGACTGATGTGTGGTATCACTGCTCGGATCGGAGACGGTGACGCTCTCGACGAACTACTGACCGGCCTGTCGAATCTCGAGTACCGTGGTTACGACTCGGCAGGGGTTGCCCTCACCAACGGAAGCGGTCTCTCAGTACACAAACACGAGGGAAAGATCGCACAGCTCGAATCCCGAATCCGAGACGCCCGCCCCACGGGCGACATCGGAATCGGTCACACCCGCTGGAGTACGCATGGGGCACCAACCGACGCGAACGCCCATCCACACACCGACTGCTCCGGCTCCATCGCGGTCGTCCACAACGGAATCATCGAGAATTACGACGAGCTCAAGGCCGAACTGATCGATCGCGGCCACGAGTTCGAGAGCGAAACCGATACCGAGGTGATCCCGCATTTGCTCGAAGAGCGGATCGACGACGGCGACTCGATGGACGAGGCCTTCCGCCACGTAGCCACACAGCTGGACGGCAGCTACGCGATTGCCGCCGTCGCGGCTGGTACTGATACCGTCTACGCAACACGACGTGGGTCGCCACTGATCCTCGGTCTCGGCGATTCGACCCAGTATCTGGCCAGCGACGTCCCGGCGTTTCTGGAGTTTACCGACCAGGTGATCTACCTCGAAGACGGGGACATCGTGGCACTCACCCGTGACGGCTACGAGATCACCGACGCGGACGGGTATCCGGTCAGCCGGGGGGTTCGAACGATCGACTGGATGCCGGAAGACGCCGAAAAGGGTCGCTACGACCACTTCATGCGCAAGGAGATCAGCGAACAGCCCACCTCGCTGGCCCAGACGATCGAAGGACGTATCATCGACACCGAGGGGAGTTCGACACGGCGTGCTCATCTCGAGGAGTTCCCACCGGGAACGTTCGCGGCTGTCGATTCGATCCAGTTCGTCGCCTGCGGAACGAGTTACCACGCCGCGCTGTACGGCCAGGCGATGCTCGCGCGGCGAGGGATCGGCTCACAGACGTTCCGTGCGGGCGAGTACGCGATGCTCCCTGCGCCGGTCGACGAGAACACGCTGGTAATCGGGGTCACACAGAGCGGCGAAACGGCCGATACGCTGGAATCGCTGCGCCGCGCCGCCGAGGGAGGTGCCCGAACGCTCGCGCTGACGAACGTCGTCGGATCGACGGCTGCCCGCGAGTGTGACGACGCTATGTTCATCAGGGCCGGCCCCGAAATCGGTGTCGCCGCGACGAAGACGTTTTCCTCGCAGGTTGCATCGCTGGCACTTCTGACGGACCGTCTCTGTGCGGATCGTACTGAACAGTACACGCCGGACGACGAACTGCTCACCGGACTCTCCGCGTTGCCGGGACTGGTCGAGCAGGTTCTCGACGACACGATGGCCAAAGACGTGATCGATCGGTACCGGGGAATGGATTCGTACTTCTTCATCGGCAGGGGGATTGCCCACCCGGTGGCGATGGAGGGTGCGCTCAAATTCAAGGAGATCACCTACGAGCACGCCGAAGGGTTCGCTGCGGGCCAACTCAAACACGGACCGCTCGCACTGGTAACGCCGCGGACACCCGTCTTCGCGGTCTTCACCGGCCGGTACACCGACAAGATGCTCAGCAACGTCGAAGAAGTGCAAGCACGCGGTGCGCCGGTGATCGGCATCGTAAGCGAGGAGAACAGCCGGGTGATAAAGACGGTCGACGATGCGATCACCATTCCGGAGTGTCATCCCGACATTGCGGGGCTACTGGCGAACGTCCAGCTCCAGCTGGTGGCGTACCACGTCGCGGATTATCTGGGTCGACCGATCGACAAACCGCGGAACCTCGCAAAGAGCGTCACGGTGGAGTAGCCATGTCACGAATCGATCCCGAAACGGTTCGCGTCGACTGGTATCAGGACGGCGAGGACGAGCAGGTCCTGGTCGGGTTCGACGGCGACGACATCAAGCTCGCGGTCGCGTTCCCACCGGACACTTCGAAGCAGGAGCTCCAGGAAGTATTTGCCGCCCGTGACAGGGAGCTGAGTCACTACGTCGAATCCCTCGCCCGGTGCCGGTCCACGGGCGGCCCGCAGCGACAGAGATCCCGTAAGTAGGTGGCTGGACCGTCAGCTAACAGCCACTTACGGGGCGATAGGCGTTTCGTTACTATACTGTACGATATCAAGTATCGATGTACGATGCGTGGTGATGTCGGCCGTGCCAGCGAGACCAGAGACGGAACGACTGCCGGCCCGGATCGAGCCGCTCATCTGGTCATGACTCGACCCGCAGGATGGTTTCGTCCCGAGCCGACAGCAGCCCCCCTCCAGTATGACGATGTTCGATAATCCATTCGACGAACGGATTTCGTCGCCTTCACCGCTGGAAAGCGACGCCCTCGCGGCTTCCCCCGACGCAGGCTCTATGGATGTACTCGTAACCATCGGTGCTCCCGCGGACGTTCATTTTTTCCGGAACACGATCAGGCTGCTCGACGATCACGGGCACAATATTCACGTGCTCACTGGGCAAAACGACGGTGCTACCGACCTGCTCACCACGTACGGGATCGATCACGAAACGATCTTTACTGCCGGTTTCGGGGGACGGATCACCAACCAATGGCGTCTGTACCGTCGTGCGAGCGAGATTGACCCCGATGTCATGATCGGCGTCCAGCACGTCGGCGTCGTACAGGTCGCCGCGCTCGTCGGGAGCCGGAGCGTGGTGTTCACCGATGAGGTCACGACCTACCGCGACCGGCTGTGTTACCCGCTGGCCGACCAGATCTGTAGTCCGGAAGCGATCGACACACATGTCGGCGACAATCACATCAAATATCCGGGATACCGTGCGCTGGCGTATCTGCATCCCGATCGGTTCGAGCCGGACCCACAGCCGGTGTGGAGCCTCGGTCTGGATCCCGACGAGCCCATCGTGGTCGTGGAGCCATCGTCGAGCTCCGATCGGCAGCGACTCCGTGCTACCGACGCTGCTGTGGTCGTCGCCAATCCCGAGGGCGTACACGTCAGCGGGGAGGACGAAACGCGGACGGGGCCTCCCGAGTCTCGCCACGATATACTCCGGTATGCCGACCTGTTCGTCGGGGAGACCCCATTGCTCGCGAGTGAGGCGGCTATTCTGGGGACGCCTGCTGTGGTAACGTCGGGGTGTCGGTCGTGTATCGTTCGCGAGCTCCACGAGCAGTACGAGCTCGTGTTACCGGCTGAGAGGCCGATAGACCGTGCAGTGTCACTCCTTGAGAGCAACGATCCCGAGCGCTGGGAGCGGCGTCGACAGCGACTCCTCTCGGACAAGATCGATACCACGACCTTTCTCACGACGCTCATCGAGGACGAGGCAGTCGGTGTGGCAGTTTTCGAGGAGCCGGAGTTGCTCGACCGCCGGAGTTGATCATCACTCGATGTAGCCGAGGCCGCGCAAACGGTCCTCGACCGCAGAGTAGTCGACATCGTCGTCCTCCGCACTCGACGCTTCGGTCGTTTCGATCGATCGCCATTCCGGCGGCGTATCGACTGTCAGCACCGATTCGAGCACCTGACCCTCCATCTCGTCTGGGATTGGCTCACCAATGCTGTGAAGAAGAGTCGGTGCCACGTCGAATACCGATGCGTCCTCAACTCGGCTGTTCGATCCGATCGAGGGACCGTACGCAAAGAAGACCCCTTCAGGATCGTGTGTCGCCGCCATCGCACCGGTCTCGCCGACTGTCACGTCGCTGAGCCCGGACTGGGTTCGATAGCCCTCCGCGCCCCGCACGACGAGCGCCGGCGCATGGTCGTCCCCCGGGAACAGCTCGGCCCCATCTGTCAACTCGAAGACTGTATCGCCCGTCTCCGGATCGGTGAACGCTTCGAGGGTCCGTTTGATCTCCCGTTTGACCGCGTCGACGTCCTCCGGCGCGACCGTTCCCCGCTGGAACTGATCCGTTCTGTTCAGGTAGATGTTGTTGGTGCCGTGGAAAAACGCGAGCGTCCGATCGAAGTCGACGTCGTAGAGTGGGTGTTCGCCCGGTACCTGTCTGGCGACCGTATCGGTGATCCGATCCGGCAACACGTCGACGAGTCGCCCACGATCGATCCCGAGCCTGTCGAGGGCGTGCTCGACTCCGGATTTCGTAATCCCGACTCGGCGCAGAACGTCACGTGTGGCGTCATCGCTGGTTCGGGTGAGATACCCCTCGCGTTCCAGCACGCGGTTGGGGTATCCGACTCGCGAGACCGGTCCGAATCCGTGGTCCGAGACGACAAAGAGGTTTGCCCCCCGTGACTCGGTGTATGCCATCACCTCGCCAAGGATCTCGTCGAGATGCCGGTAGTGCTCCAGCAGGATGTCCTCGTCCCAGCAGAGATGCTGCAACCGATCGGGAGCGGTGTACACAAAGAAGAACAGTCGCCAGTCCTCCCAGTCCATCAGCAGTCGCATGAGCGTTCGCCGATGCTCGACGTTTGCCCGGAGGTCCTCGACGAGGCTCTCCGGGTCGTCGGCGTACTCGGTCCATCTGAGGCCGATCTTGTACTCCGGAATCGATCGCTCTATCTCTGCTTTCAGGGATGGTGGATACGTGAACCGGTCGTTTGGCTCCGGCGTCATCATGCCGGTGACCATTGCTCCATCGAGCTCAGATGCGGGGTAGGTCATCGGAACGTTGCCGACGACCGCGGGCGAGAGATATTCCCAGAGGGCAGTCCCGCCGCGCTCTTCGCTGCTTGCCATCCGATGGGTGTAATCGTCACGCAGCGACTGGAAGTCGTAGATGCCGTGAGTATCCGCGCCGACACCTGTCGCGATAGTTGGCCAGGCAAGCGCCGTCTGTGGGGGTGTCGTACTCTCCAGGGGCCCGGATGCGCCCTCCTCTATCAGGCGCGAGAAATGCTCGAGCTCACCGTCGCCAGCCCATTGATCGACGAGATTCCACGGGACGCCATCGAGGCCGAGAACGAACGCGCTGTCTGGTCGCATGTACAGCCCACTATCCCGATATCGGATTTTGTTATATCGGTCTTATCTGATCTGCTTGTACAGATGCGAGACCAAACCCAGCCCCGGTGTTGCATGCTGAACGCTGTAATACGTGTACAGGTCAGGGGCGAACTTCGATTTGTAGCCACAGAGCCGCTGATTGTTCGCGCCGACGAGATCGTACCTGTCGATTCCACGGTCCATTGCATCAGTCATGATCTGCCAGTCGAGCCGGTCGTTGATCGGCACGTCAGTTTTTGGTTTCGCACCACCCTGCCACCGGTAGACCGTACTGTCGTCCTCGGTGACGACTACCCCGCCGACGAACTCCCCGTCGATCCGACAGACGTACGGCCTGATCCGCTCGGAGCCGAGACGGTCGTACAGCTCCGCAACGGTCTCGGGTGACAACCGATAGCTCTCTCCCTGTCTCGCGTGACGTTCGGCGACCTGTGTGATGATTCTGAGAGCGGACCGACGATCACCGATGGTGATCTCGACGTCAGCGTCGCTGTCTTTCGTGGCGTTGCGCCTCGCATCGCTACTGAACGACTGCAAGAGCGTGTCTCTGTCGACCGTCAGATCCACCACGTAGGTGTACACTGGGTCGACGTCGAAGTCGTTCCAGACGAACGGCCGCGGATCGTCGTACCACGGCCCGGTGCGGATCTGGGTGAAGTTGGGGTTCCATTCCGTGTCGAGATGTTCGATACAGCCGCTGACGAACGAATCGTGGCGTCGCTCGGCCTTTCGTCGTTTGAGTTTCTCGAAGTTGAGCAACGCCGGACCGAGGTAGCTCACTTTTAGATCCGGTGGTGGGGAGAATGCAGCGCTGAGCGGTCCTTTCGAGATCCGAAATGCCGGGAACAGCCCGACTGGCTCCTGGCCCTTGAACCCGACTAGCGGACACAGCTGTGCATCCGCGTCAGCGTCGTCGGCGAGGACCTCGAGGGCTTCGTACCGATGGAAAGGTGTAGTCTGACTGGACCGCTCGACGAGGTCGTTCCAGCGCTCGCGCTCGTCCGGGTCGAACCGTTCGATATCGATACTCATTCCAGATACCCCAGGTCGGCGAGATGCTGCTCGACCGCTGCATCGTCGGTCCGAGTCGTCGTCCCGTGTTCGTACTCCGGATAGGCCGTCTGTGAGGTCGGCTCGACGCAGGGCATCGGTGCACCGTCCATCCGATCGCTTACGGGTACTCCCATCGCCGAGAGAACCGTCGGCGCGACATCGTACAGGTGTGCAGTCGCCGTCCCCGACTCCTCGATTGCCGCCCCCGAGACCGCAAAGCTTCCATCGATCTTGTGGTTCCAGGGCTCTTGGGGGGTGCCGAACTGCTCGCCACGGAGAGATGCCGTAAGGAAGTGATCGAACTCCGCTGGCACCGTGATCACGTCCGGGGCCTGTTCGACGTGTGGGCCTTGAAACATCTCTTCGCGGCGCGCGACGGTCTCGAATATCGGCTCACCATCCGGTGTCGTAACGCTACGGAGCCGCTCGACGAGTTGTGTACGGACGCGCTCGTACTCGTGGGGAGCCACGGTCCCAGCAGGCTCGCGCTCTTCCAGATTGATCCGGACGCCGAGTTCGATGCGAGAGCGCATGTACGCAGTCGACCTCTCGAAATCGACTCGCTCGGACGCCGCCCGCGCAATATCGGCTGGCACTCGCTTTGCCACCGTCTCTTTTAATCCAACACGATCGAGTGCGGTGGCGATACGCTGACTGGTCAGACCGACCCTCGCCGCCGCGGCCAGCGTGCGCTCGACCGGCGAGGCGCTATCGTCGGTATCCGACCCCTCGGCACGGAGTTTCCGGTCCGCAATCGAGGACCACGAGGGCATTCCGCTCTCACCGGCGGTGCGCTTGACGAACCCCTCGTCGTGCAGGAACTCGTTGACGCGAAACTCGTACCCCTCGTATTCGCCGATTCCGTGATCGCTAGCGACGATTACGGTGTCGGGGTCGTACTCCTCGATCGTGGCGCGTACCTGTTCGTCGACGGTCTCGTAGATACGCTCGATAGCTTCCCAGTGGCCCGGATACTCGTGGAAGACGGTGTCGGTCTGCTGGAACTGCAAGAACCCAAAGTCCGGGTCGAACTGCGCGGCGAGATACCGGAACGCCTCGCCGCGACTCCGGGTCAGTGCACAGTACTCGTCGATCTGTTCGGCTGTCGGCGTATCTCCGGTGGGACGATTCCCGTAGATCCGATACTGGCCGATCTCCTCGCGGACCTCGTCGAGTACTCCTTCCGGCTGACAGTAGGGATCTTCCGGCGCCGTGTAACCGGGGATGATCGCCCCATCGATATCGTCCGGGGGTGCAGTTACCGGGACGTTAACCACGACGCTCGTCAGCCCGTTCCGATCGAGCAGTTCCCAGATCGCATACTCGTCGACGTCCGTCCGGTTGAGCACGTCCCAGTCGTACCCCTCGAATCTGAGAAAGCTAAACACGCCGTGTTTCCCCGGATTGACGCCGGTGTAGATCGACGGCCAGGCGCTGGGTGTCCACGGTGGAATCTGTGATTCGAGAGTACCGGAAACGCCCTGGGTAAATAGACGTTCCAGTGTCGGTGTCGTTCCTGCCTCGAAGAGTGGATCGAGCACCCGCCGACAGGCTGCATCGATACCAACAAGCAGTGTTTGCATGTAATTCACGATCGATGGAGTAGCGCTTTGTTATGGATCACTTTCGGCGTCCGCTCCAGGGAGGCGGCCTCGAACGGGTTCCGGCACTCCGCCTTCCGGCTCGGGGTGCGAGTGCCAATCGATTGATCGTCTGCCGACGTGGTCGCTCGTAGAAAGCACCCAGTCCGAACGCGACCTACGCGGAGTGCACTGGACTGGTAGCAGCGGTATAACAAAGCCAGTGAGCGCCAGGAGTAACAGAGAGAGCACCCTCGGACCGTCCGGCACGGTGCGATCTCCTTTCACGACGCAAATGTCCCTTTCACAACGGATCTCTCGCGGTCTGAAAGCGACGCTGCTCTCGCGGGTTATCCAAGCTATCACCAATGCCGCGCTCATCATCGTTCTCGCACGATACCTGCTTGGCCCCGATGGGTACGGGCTGTTGTACTTCGCGCTGTCGGTCATCGGCGTCGTGGCGATCTTTGCGTCTGCCGGGCTCCCGAAGTCGACAGCCAGATACGTCAATACGTATCTGGAGGAGGATCCATCACAGATCTCGCCGATCCTCCGTCGGTCGGCCCTGTACATCGGCGTCCTCGCGGTCTGTGTCGGGATTGCCCTATCCGTGGGAAACGAGTGGCTAGCCGCGGCGCTGAACGAACCCGAACTGGCGTCCTTTCTCGTTCTCGGCGTCGTGTACGTCTTCTTTCGGGCCTTCAACCAGTACTGTATCCTGGCGTTTCAGGGGTTCAACCGTGTCGACTGGAGCGCTGCGATGGGAATTATCGAGAATATCACACGACTGATCTGTGTCGTTATCCTCGCGACGGGTTTCGGTGTGATCGGCGCGTTTGCCGGCTACGTTCTTGGCTACGTGCTGTCCGTCGGCGTCGGACTCGTCGCCCTCTATTTGCTGTTTTACCGACGGTACGATCCGGCCGCAGTACTTGAGGACGGACTCTCCCGCCGGATCCTCGAGTACAGCATCCCGTTGACGGCAACTCGTGGGGCGAACGTTCTGGACAAACGCGTCGACACTGTACTGGTCGGGGTCTTGCTGAACACGACTGCTGTCAGCTTCTACACTATCGCGAAACAGGTCGCCGAATTCGCTGCGGTCCCGGTGCGATCGCTCGGGTTTACGATCTCACCGACGGTCGGCGAACAGAAGTTCGCTGATAGGACCGATACCGCTGCACGCGTGTACGAGGAGTCGTTCAAGCACGTCTCCCTGCTGTACATCCCGGGCGCTCTGGGCGTGATCCTCGTGGCCGAGCCGTTGATCCGGTACGTGTTCGGGACGGAGTATCTCGGTGCAGCGCCGGTGTTGCAGGTACTCGGTGTGTTCGTACTCGTCAACGCAATAAACCTGATTACAACGGATAGCCTGGATTATCTCGGCCGTGCACGGATCCGTGCGATCGCAAAGGGGATCACCGCGATCGCGAACTTCCTTCTCAATCTGGTGTTGATCCCGCTCGTCGGCGTCGTCGGAGCGGCGATCGCCACCGTCATCACGTTCACGACGTACACGGCACTCAACGTCTACGTGATCCACCAAGAGCTCGGCCTCGATCTCCGTACGATCGGCCGTACCATGCTCGTCATCACTGGCATCTCCTTCGTGATGGGTATGGTAGTCGTCCTCGGACTTCCGTTCGTCTCCGGTCTGCTCTCGCTCGGTGCCGTTATCGTCATCAGCGTACTCGTCTGGGCGGCTCTCTCCGTTGCGATCGGACTGGTAGACCTCGACGAAGCAGCTGCATTCTTTGCAAACTGAGACGTCTCCGTTCGGTTCCGACTACTCGCTTGGCCCCTGTCCGACAGAAGCCCCGTCAAACAGTGCGCGCTCCCGACGGTCACTGATGACCGCCACTCCAGCCCTGATTACACGAAATGAAGGAGAAAGCCCAACGACTTCAGTCGTGGGGGAAGTCACATCCTCGTGGGTACGTCGGTCGAACAGTCTCCGTCAGTAGTGGGTGAACCTTCTGGGGATCAAGTGGTTCGAGAGGCTTCGTCTCTCGTCACTGCGGGAGACTGCGTACTCCGTACGACCCCGAGGCACTCGTCTTGCTTTCTCTGTAGACACCGCCGTCCTCGCACCCCCGACCGCTCTCGATCGGATACGGTTTCTCGCACCCGGTCTCTGGACAGCGCGCGGTGGTAGCCACCACCAAACATCTGTAACGATGATCCTACCGCGCGCTGGATCTGCATCCGATCAGGTAAGCACGTATTATCGCCTCGGAACAGTATCGGATACGCATAAAATAGTAAAAATATATAATCAGCAAGTAAACGTGTACATCCAGGTGCCATACTGTCTAAACTGGTCAAAATCCTTATTTTAGTAGGTCGGTCTTACCCAGACATGCCCGACGACAACGGATCAGGTAGCGCGAGCGTAGATCGACGAACGTACCTGCAGGCTGCGGGGGTGACGGGTGCCGTAGTGGGAATGGGAAGCTTACTCACCGGCACGGCGGCCGCAGAGACGATACATCTGGGCGAGGAGGGGATACAGAGTGGTGACGACGCTGGTGCCTGGCTTAGTCGCTACATCGACGATAATCGGGAGATCGTGATTCCAGCGGGAACGTATCAGTATTCACAGCAGGCGTTTAGTCGTGGACACAGCTCCGGATATGCCGACCTTACCGTCCGTGGTGAAGGGGAGTTTGGCGATGTCGTCTTCGACCACGGGGACGGTCACAGGTTCTCCGAGGTCATCGCTGCCAACGGCGGGGACGTTCTGGTCGATAATATCGTCTGGCGCGGCGTGTCAAGCGGCAACGGTAATATCACGGTTCGTGCGCGAAGCGGCGACGAGGTAACGTTGCGGCGGGTCGCCCGTCCCGACGGCAATCGCGACCGCGGCGAGGGTGTGTTCGTCCGCAACGAGCACGCGGGCGTGGCGAACTTCGAGCACTGCTGGCTGGAGAACTTCCCGGACAACGGACTGTACGGCTCTGCGCCAGCCAGTACGAACAACGGGAACGACGGCGAAGTGAACGTCTCTGGCGGCCTGTACAAGAACTGCACGATCGCGGCGCTCCGGCTTGGGGGTTCGAACTCGACCGTCGAGGGTGCAACCGTCGTTCAGGATGCACCGCCAAACACCAACTCGCCGTACTCGAACCAGCGCTGCCTCTGGATCCGCGAGGGGGACTCCAGCAAGGGCCTCAACATCACGATCCGCGACTGTGATGTCTACAACGAGCAGTCCTACGCCGCAATCGAGATCCACCCGCGTAACAACGGCGGCAGCGGGACCATCGAGAACACCCGGATTTACAACGAAAGTGATCTCCCGGCGGTGAACGTCCGTGGTGGCGACTGGAGCGGCAGGGACAACCACTCGACCGGCCCCGGTAACCTCCGGATCGACACCGGCAGCAACAACTGCGAGGGGCCGCGCTGTGACGTGGCGGCGAACACCGCCCGCACGCCGATCGGGGATCGGGACGCAGGCGGCGATCAGGAGACGGAACTGCCTGAGATGGACCCCCATCTCGTTACGTTCATCACGACCGATGGGGCACCGGAGTGGTTCTACCAGTTCACCGCAACGGGGCCGATCGAGCCGGTACGCGATGCGTACGACAGCCCCAGCGGGAATCCGGTCGGCGCGACGAGTAACTTCGAGATCAGCCGCGAGGACGACGAGTACGTCGCGGAGGGGAGCTCCGGCAACGGGTTCGGTGACGCGTTCGAGGTGTACGGACCGATCACCGAGGTCACCGTCGACGAGGACATGATTATCGAACTCGACGGGGACCGCGTGGACGAGGACGAACTCGTCGAGCGCACCCGCCCGGAAGCGGACGATGACGATGCTGCTGACGGGACTGATGATGAGGCCGACAGTGATGATGACGAGCGAACCGACGATACCGAGGATCCGACACAGTCCGACGAATCGGAGACGAATGGCAGCTCCGGGATGAACGTGGTCGTGGTCGATGGCTCCGCGAGCGACGACGTGAGCCAGTACGTGCTCACCGTTTCGGGCGAAATCGAACGCAGCGAGACGCACACGTCGATCGTCAACGAAGGGCTGGCGTGGGATACGCTTCCGTCGAACGTTTCGGATGACAAAGCGATCGGTGTCGTCGGTCAGGGGGCGGACGGCTATCGCTACACGGGTAACCTCATCAGCGTCGAGGTACGTGGCAACGCAGCGCTGCGCATCGACCGCGAATAAGCCCATGGCGAGGAAACTACCACTGCCGGGCCGGTCGTCGGCCGGGCTGTACCGATCGCCATCGACCGACGTGGGGGTGCCGTAGCGATGGTCCCGAACGAGTGGGAAGCGGTCCCGATGGATCCGGATCCCGAATCGGACCTCGGCTACGACCCGATCGAATGGGAGGTCGTCTCCACGGACACCGGCGGTCGCGAGCAGCTGCTCTTTCTCCCTGCCGACGAGGACGCCCTCCGGTCCGATGCCTTCATCGTTGCCGATCGGGACGCCGTCTCCGACGTCGTCGAACACCGATAACGATCGCGGATCGGCGGGTAATCCGTCCCCTGTTCGTCGATACGACCGGGCCGCGAAAGCACGGTAATCCCGGCTTACCGGACGAAACACGGCTATAACAAAGCGACGCCATCGCTTGGATTCGTTACTGTCACAGCAGGCGTGATTACATGTACTCATCCGAAACGGACCCAGTGACCGACGACGAGCGATGCATAGTCCCGGACCGGCGACACCGACGGCGAGAGGTGCCCGAATGACCGGCACGCAGTACGGGCCGGGCGTCGATGTCCAGCCTAACGTCACGATCGGCACACCCGGAGAGGATGGCGAACCCCCTTCGATCGGGGCCGACGCGACGATCCGTTCCGGAACGATCATCTATTCTGACGTCGAGATCGGCGAGCGGTTTCAGACCGGGCACAACGCCGTCATCCGGGAACGGACGGCGATCGGCGACGACGTCGTCGTCGGGACGAACGCGGTCGTCGACGGGAAAACGACGATCGGCTCGTCCGTTAGCCTCCAGACTGGCGTGTACGTCCCGCCGTATACCGAGATCGGTGATCAGGTCTTTCTGGGCCCACACGCGGTCTGTACGAACGACCCGTACCCGGTTCGACGCGACGATGGTCTCGTCGGGCCGACGCTCGAAGATCACGTCTCGATCGGCGCAAACGCCGTGTTGCTCCCGGACGTGACGATCGGCGAGGGCGCCTTTGTCGCCGCCGGTGCGGTCGTGACGGAGGATGTCCCGGCGGAGACCCTCGCGGTTGGCGCACCAGCCGTCCACAGGGAGTTGCCGGAGCCGCTCGACGGGGGGAATCTGATCTAATGAGCCGAACGACCACCAGTCGGTTCTACGATCCCGGGGGGCAGTTGTCGGCCGGGGAGCGACGCGAGGCGTTCCGATCGGGCGAGATTCCCGTCGCCGTCTACGGACTCGGCAAGATGGGGCTCCCGCTCGCTGGCGTCTACGCGGAGACCTGCGGAAACGTGATCGGTGCGGATATCGACGAAGCGGTGGTCGCCGGGATCAACGCCGGGAACAACCACATCCAGCGCGAGCCCGGCCTCGACGAGCTCGTTGCGAAACTGGTCGCCGAGGACGCGCTTCGGGCGGTTACGGACCCGGCGGCTGCTGCTCGCGAGGCCTCGGTCCATGTCATCATCATTCCGACCCTTCTGACTGACGACCACGTCCCCGATCTCTCGATTCTACGGAGCGTCGTCGATGATATCGCAGCCGGGCTGGCTCCGGGGGACCTCGTTATCGTCGAATCGACAGTGCCGCCCCGCACCTGCTCGGAGATGGTCTACCCCCGGCTTCGACACGAGAGCGGGCTCGCTGCTTTTGAGTTCGGTCTCGCCTTCTGTCCGGAGCGTACTGCGAGCGGGCGGGCACTCGAAGACATCCGAGGGGCCTACCCGAAAGTTGTCGGAGGGATCGACGACGAGAGCACCCGTGTCGCGGGGCTGATCTACGACGAGATCAACGAGCAGGGGACGATTCCGGTCTCCGATACGACCACTGCGGAGGCGGTCAAGGTATTCGAGGGCGTCTACCGGGATGTCAACATCGCGCTGGCAAACGAGCTCGCCCGGATGACCGACGAACTGGAGATCGACGTTCGCGAGGCGATCCGAGTTGCTAACACGCAGCCGTACTGTGATATTCACGATCCGGGACCGGGCGTCGGCGGTCACTGTATTCCCTACTACCCGTACTTTCTGATCGAGGGTCTAGAGACCAGAAACCGTCTGCTCCGGACCGCTCGCGAGATCAACGACGAGATGCCAGCGTTCACCGTCAGAAAGCTCGCCGAGGGGCTGGCGGCCGAGGGAAAAAACGTGGCCGACGCCCGCGTTGCGGTGCTTGGACTGACCTACCGCCCCGGGGTCGAGGAGACCCGTGCGAGCCCGGCGATCCCGATCACGAACCGGCTCGCCGACCTCGGCGCGGACGTGCTGACGATCGAACCGATGCTCGACGAAGCGGAGGAGTTCGCCGGTAAGCAGATGCCGCTTACGACGCTGTTCGAAGAGGACCTCGACGGCGTCGTTCTCGTCACTCCCCACGAGGAGTTCGATGCGATCGACTGGCGGGCGTTCGAACAGCCGCTGGTCGTGATCGACGGCCACGCCACGCTCGACCTGACTGGAACCGACCACCGTCATTACGCGATCGGGACGGGACGCCTGCAATGATCGACGACTACCCGTTCGCGCTCTGTCTCACACACGATGTCGATCGTCCCTACAAGACCTATCAGTCGGTCTATTATGCGATTGCAGACCGGGATCCCGCCCACCTCCATAGCCTGCTCCCGGGACGGAACCCGTACTGGCAGTTCGAGCGGCTGATGGAGCTAGAGGAGTCGCTGGGGGTCCGGTCGGCATTTTATTTTCTCGACGAGCAACACCTGCTGAGGGATCGGCCTGTTCGGGACTGGTTCGACCCCGGCAACTGGAAACGGTATGCGGGCCGGTATTCGCTTGCGGATCCGGCGATCGTCGAGGTCATCCAGAAACTCGACGAGGGGGGATGGGAGGTCGGTCTTCACGGCTCCTACGAGTCCTACACCGACCGCGACCGTCTTCGTCGGGAGAAAGGCCGCCTCGAATCTGTGCTCGGAAAGTCGGTTCGGGGCGGTCGACAGCATTATCTCAATCTGGAGATCCCCGAGACGTGGCGACATCAGCGCGCCGCTGGACTCCAGTACGACACCAGCCTCGGCTCCAGTGAAACCTTCGGGTTCCAGTATGGCGATGCAGTCCAGCGTCCATTCGACGACGAGTTCGTCGTCTTTCCGCTAACGATCATGGAAGTGGCGCTTCCGGATCCAACGGAGCAGTTCGAGGCGGCCTGGGCGGAATGCGAGCGACTCCTCGGGGAGGCAACGGAGCGCGGTGCCGTGATGACTGTCCTCTGGCATCCACGATACTTCAGCAGCCGGGACTTCCCGGGATGGGGGGCGCTCTATCGGCGGCTTATCGAAGCCGCCCTCGATCGGGGAGCGTGGGTTGGGCCGCCGGGCGAGCTCTACGACCAGCTCGACCATCCGACCGGCGACGGGGCAGACGAACACGAAACACCTGTCCGCGATCCGGTGGAGTAACCGGGTATGCTCCCGGTAAGAACGCGATAACAAAGGATGACTGTAGTGGATCATGGATAGAATGGCCAGCATGCATATCGAGGAGCTCACTCTCGACGACTGGAGCCGTGCACTCCCGAGCGGTGGGATCGAAGTCTTTCATACCCCGAGCGCGCTGTCGGTGGTTGCCGACCACGCCCCGGGCGAACTTCGACTGTACGGTGGGTTCAAGGGCGAACAGGCGGTTGGGCTCTTCCCGGTCGTCGTGCAGGAGCGACCGGTCGGACGCGCCGTCTTCTCACCGCCACCGGGGATGGGAATTCCACGCCTCGGCCCGATCGTGATGCCGACAAGTCCCAAACAGCGGAAACAGGAGCGGGTCAACCGGCGCTTTACCGAGGCGGTCCTGGAGGAACTCGATGTCGATGACTCGCTGACGCTGTTTCGATCTATCTGTACTGCCGAGTACACCGATCCCCGTCCCTATCGGTGGGCCGATATGGACGTCGAGACGAAGTTCACATATCTCCTGGACCTCGACGACCGGTCGCCGGATGACGTTCGCCGGTCGTTCAGCAAGAGTCTGCGCCGCGAGATCGGCGACGCCGAGGAGCTCGATCTCCGAATCGAGCGGGAGGGCGTCGATGGCGCTCGGTCGGTCTACGACGCGACCCGCCGCCGCTATGAGGAACAGGATCGGGCGTTCTCCCTCGAATGGTCGTACGTCCGCGACCTCGTGAATCGCCTCGACGAGCGAGCACGCGTCTACGTCGCCCGGACGCCGGAGGGGCGATTCCTGACCGGGATCACTGCGCTGTACTCGGACGATGCCGGGTACTTCTGGCAGGGCGGGACCCGGACGACGTACGAGAACGTCGAGATTAACAGTCTCGTCCACTGGCAGGTTATCCGGGACATCATCGAGGACCCCCCGATCGACTCGGTTACCGGCTACGATCTGATGGGTGCAAACACCGAGCGGCTCTGTCAGTACAAAAGCAAGTTCGGCGCGGACCTCGTCCCATACTACGTTACGGAGTCGTCCGGGACGGGAATGGAGGTAGCCAAACGCGCCTATCGGATGGTGGCAAAATGATTCGGAGGGAGACGGTATGAGCCGCCACGTCGATGTCGACGCCGTTTCGACGACCGGGGACGATGGCACGTCACCTGTCGATGCTGAACTTTCCGTCCTCAATCTGGTGACGACTGAGGAAGCCCGATTCTTCAAACAGCAGGTGTCGATACTGGACGAACTCGGGGTCTCGTCGACCACCGTCTCGGTTCCGGCCAACCGCGTCACCGGTACGGGGGCGCTGGCCGGTCGTTCCGCGATGGATTACCTTCGATTCGTCCCCCAGGCGATCGTGGAGTCGTTTGGCAAGTACGATCTCGTGCACGCGAATTACGGGCTTACCGCACCCGCCGCGGTACTGCAACCGAACCTACCGGTGGTGATCTCGCTGTGGGGGTCGGATCTGTACGGCCGGTTTGGCCCGGTCAGCAAGCTCTGTGCCCGACTTGCCGACGCAACGATCGTTATGTCCGATGGCATGGCCGCGGAGCTGGGCGGCGACCCCTACGTCATTCCACATGGAATCGATCTGGAACGGTTCCAGCCTGCCGATCAACGCGCGGCCCAGAGGGAACTCGGCTGGGACCCGGACCGAAAACACGTCGTGTTCCCGTACGCGAAAGGGAAGTCGGTCAAGAACGCACCACTGGCAGAGCGTGTCGTCGCCGCGGCGCGGGACCGGATCGACGAGCCGATCGAACTACAGTTCGTGACAGGCGTGGCTCACGAGCGGATGTCAGTGTATCTGAACGCCGCCGACGCGCTTCTGTTGACGTCCGATCGTGAGGGATCGCCGAACTCGGTCAAGGAGGCAATGGCCTGTAATTTACCGGTCGTTGCCAGGGATGTCGGCGACGTTCGGCAGCGTTTGCGCGGCGTTCACCACTCCTTCGTCGCGCAGGACGATACCGAACTCGCCGACTGTCTCGTCTCCGTGCTCGACGCCGATGCCGACTCGAACGGTCGGGCGATCATCGCGGAGCTCCGAATCGAGCGGATGGCCGAGCGACTACTCGACGTGTATCGTGACGTCCTCGACAGGTAATACGATGGCACAAACACACACCGACCAGCATGGTACACGGGTTCACAAAGCACTGTTAGTAATCGGATTTCTCGCGCTAGCTGGGGGTGTGATTGCTGCGCGTACCACTCCCGCGACCAGCTACGAAATTGCCTTCTACGCCAGTACCCCGACGCTCTTTTGGCTCGGGATCGGCCTCGCAGGGCTCGTCGGCATCGGGGTTGGATTCACAGCGGTTAGGAACACACGAACGCGGCAGGCATCGATGCTTCTCACCGGTAGCGCCGTGCTCTCCGTGGTCGCCCTTCCGGTACTCCGCGGGTTCCACTTCTATGGCCCGGGCGACGCACTGAGCCATCTCGGCTGGGTCCGGATGTTCGAGGCCGGGACGCTCCACCCGGCGAGTATGCGGTATCCTGCCGTGCATTCAGTCGCTACCGTGCTCTCTACCGGTGGGGCACTTGCGGAGACACACGCCCTGATGCTGACCGTCGTCGTGTTTTTCGCGCTGTTTCTGCTGTTCGTCCCCCTGTGTGTCGCCTCGATCACGAACTCCGGGCCAGCGATGATCGTCGGGATACTCTCGGGACTTTTGTTGTTGCCGATCAACAACATCGGCGTCCACACCACCGCCCATCCGACCTCACAGACGATCATGTTCGTTCCCATCGTCCTGTACTTGCTCTTTGGTTACGTCCGCGATCGTGGAGAGCGGTACTCGATCGGGTCGGTTTCCGGTATCGGATTACTGCTTGGACTCTCCGCGATCACCACGATGTTACTGCATCCACAGCAAGCTCTCAATCTACTGGGAGCCTTCCTGCTTATCTCCGTACTTCAGTACGGTTACGCGACGTTCCGGGATCCCGACCATCCGATCAACCGACATCGGTTGCTCTACGATCAGACTGCACTCTTTACGCTTCTGTACCTGTTGTGGGTTCCACGGCTCGAACGAGTTCGGGTTGCTGTTGTCGATATTACCACCGGGCTCATCACCGGCGGGGCCCCCGGGACAGCAGTCGCCGGTCGCACCGTCTCCCTGGCCGTCCTCGGCGGTAGTCTCGAAGAGATGTTCGTGAAGCTATTCGGTATCAGCCTCATCTACGTAATCGGTGCAGGTCTCCTTATCGTCGCGTTGCTGGTCGGTCGCCTCGGTCGTGTCGGATCACACGGTCGCGGGTTCGTCCAGTACCTGATCCTCGCGGCGATTCCGGCTGGTGGCTTTTTCATCCTGTTCCTTCTGGCTGATGCAGCCGATCAGTACTTCAGGTACTTCGGGTTCGCGATGGCGATCGTCACTATTCTGGGTGCCGTGGCGATCACGATCTCGATAGATCGTCTCGGCAACCTCGGTACGAAACCGGTACTTTCGGTCGGGGTCAGTCTGATCTTTGTCGCCTTCCTCGTCATGCAGCTACTCGCCTTTCATCCGTCACCGTACATTTACCAGCCGAGCAACCAGATCGCCGAGGGGCAGATGAGCGGCTACGAGACCGCGTTCGACGACCGCGAGGAGGAGGTCCAGTTCGCCGGCATCCGCTCCGGTCCGCGACGATACGTGGCCGCGTACTACGGGACGAGCTCCGCAACCGCCGAGACGTTCCCGGGCAGCCGTGAGGTAGTCCCCGAAGAGGCGTTCAACGACGATCTAACCGGAGCCTACGACGAGCCAACCTACATACCAGTCACCGACGCTGATTACGACCGGGAAGTGGGCCTGTTTCAGGAACTGCGGTACACCGAACAGGGCTTCCAGCAGCTGGATCGATCCACTGGAGTCGACCGGGTCCAGTCCAACGGGGAGTTCCAGCTGTACCGTGTCGACCCCGAGGACACCGACGGATAGCTGACGCACGGACCGGATTGCCGAGGGGCCTTCGGCCCGTGGTAGAACCCTCGGTCGGTAACACCTCCATAACAAACCACTGACCACGCCTCGTGGGCGTATGAACGGAACGTCTGACACCCAGCCATCTTCCGAGACCACGACCGACGAACCGACTGCGGCGATCAGCGATCGGACAGTGCTGATCACTGGGGGCGCAGGATTCATCGGCGGACACCTCGCCGAGAGACTGGCCACACACAACGACGTTCGAATCCTCGACAACCTCTCGACCGGCGGAGCTGATCGCATCCCCGATGGGGTCGAATTCGTCCAGGGCGACCTCCGCGATGGGTCTGCGCTCGACTGGGCGACCGACGGTGTCGACGTGATCTTCCATCAGGCCGGGCTGGTAAGCGTGGACGAGTCGATCGAGGACCCGGCTCGGAGTCATCGGACGAACGTCACCGCGACCGTCGAGCTCCTCCAGCGGGCACGCCGTGAAGACGCCCGGGTCGTCGTCGCCTCGAGCTGTGCTATCTACGGCGATCCAGAGCAAACGCCGGTTACGGAGAGCGCTCCGAAAGAGCCCAAGTCCCCATACGCCGTCGACAAGCTCGCAATCGACCACTACACCCGAACGTTTGCCGAGCTGTATGATCTGGACGCCGTCTCGCTGCGGTACTTCAACGTTTACGGTCCAGGCCAGACCGGCGGCGAGTACAGCGGCGTGATCACCGCATTTCTCGAACAGGCTCGTGCTGGCGAGCCGATCACGATCCACGGCGACGGTGAGCAGACACGCGATTTCGTTCACGTCTCCGATGTGGTTGCCGCCAACCTTACCGCAGCGACGACCGAGCATACCGGGCGGGCGTACAACGTCGGGACGGGAACACGCACGTCGATCCGTGAGCTGGCCGAACTGGTCTGCCGGCTCGTCGACACCGATTCGGAGATCGTCCATACCGAGGCACGACCGGGGGATGTGCGTCATAGCGAGGCTGATCTCACACAGGCCCGACAGCGACTGGAGTACGAGCCGACAGTCCCACTCGAAGACGGGCTCGCCGCTCTTGTCGCAGCGACTCGCGGTCGATAGGCCGGGTTATCCTGCTAGTACTATTGTACCTGTTTCCCCTCCTCGCATCAAGAGCCAGTATGAACCGCAACGATAGAATGGATGGACAGAAATCCGACGACGTGACTGGCGTCGACGAGCGCGACGGTCGATCGGAAAGTGCGCTCGCAGTCTCGGTCGATGTCGAAGACTGGTATCACGTCCCCGCTGTGACGGGATCGTCGTTTTCGGCATACGAGGACGTCGACTCGTTCTTCGAGGAATGGACTGACAGATACGATTATCTGACTCGTCCGACCAGACGGACGCTCGATCTGTTCGACGAGCTCGGGATCACCGCCACGTTCTTCGTCGTGGCGGACGTCGTCGAGAACTACCCCGGGCTCGTCGAGGAGATCGCCGACCACGGCCACGAAATCGAGTGCCACGGGCTGCATCATGCGTGTGCGATCGACCCGGATACCAAAGAGCCACGGTTCACGCGGGCGGAATATCGGGAGCGACTGGTCGAGGCGAAACGGAGGCTCGAAGCGGCCAGTGGACAGTCGGTAACCGGTTTTCGGGCCCCGAACGCGTACGTCGCGGGGTGGATGCTGGACGTGCTGGAGGAAGTCGGGTTTCAGTACGACTCCTCGGTTGCCCGCAACTCGTTGTACGACAAGAGTGCCGGATCCTTGGTCGGTGTCGATACGACACCGTATATTCCCCGGGCTGGTTCACTCGCAACCGGGGGCTCGGACAGGGAGTTCGTCGAGCTTCCGTGGCCATACTACGAGCGGTTCGGAGTTCGCGTACCGGCCGGTGGCGGCCCGCTCGTCCGACTGTTCGGTCGGACTGTCATCGAGCGAGGGATTCAACAGAGCCTCGCTCGCGGCGACACGGTATTTTATTTCCACCCCATCGACATCGCCAGGGAGTCGTTTCCAAAGGTCGGCAACACGAAGCGACGTCCTGCCTACTGGCTGTTCAAAGGGGAGACAGCCGAACGGCGGATCAGAGCGATCCTCGACGCGTTCGACGACCGACTCACGACCTGTGGCGATCTCGCCGCAGCGCACAGCCCGACGGTCCGGCGACGGGACGATCGCCCTGTCGATAGCCACGCCCAGTATCGGTCCGCCGAGAATGTTGATTCTCGGGGTGAACTATCCCGATGACTGGGGCGAGAGAGGGCGGACAGCTGGAACTATCGAGCCGACCTGACGTGACGGTCCACCGTGACTTGCCCCGTATCGACCGGGTGTTGAATACTCTCGACGCCGCCTACGGCGGCTGGGGCTCCCGGGCGCTGTTCGAGTGGAAGTACCGCTATCCGGGAACCGACCGCGACGAGCACCACGTGTACGTTTCTGCCGACGATCGAGTCGCGGCGTTCGCGCGCCTGTATCACCGTGAACTGTGTATCTACGGCGGTAACAGAGTGGCCCCTGTCATCGTCCGTGGCAACGCCGCTGTTCATCCGGAGTATCAGGGGAACGGTCTCTACAGACAGCTCCACCGGGCAACGGAACGGCAATCCGAGGAGTACGGTACCAGTGCCGTGATCACGTTTAACCGGACGGACAATCGGTCGTTCCGGACCGGGTCGAAATCCGACTGGGAATACCGGTCAGTTCCGCTGTACGTGAACGTTCTCTCCCCTGGGCCAGTACTCGAATCCTACGCCGAATCAATCGTTCGATCCGACGACTGGCTCGAACGACTCACCGACACGATCGGCCCGCACGTCGACGTTGTTGTCGACGGTGACCGTGTCGGGATCGAGGAGGTCGCCGGGGAACCACGCTCCGAGGACACTCGTCGGTTCGACATCCACCTCAGTGGGGATGGTCTCGACGACCTCGTCGAAAGCGTCGGTACAGGTGCGTCGGTACCGGGACTGGCACGAACGGGCGCCAAACTCCTTCGTGACGGTGCAGTCGGGGTTCGTCCCGGAGCAGTCTCGGGCGATACCGAGGCAGATCGGTCGGATCCGGACTGGGAGTTCCGGGATGAACTTACAGAACAGGAGCGCCGACGGTTGCGCGAGCTATACGATCATCGTCATGCTGTCTGTGATGTGTTCTTCCGGCGGGACGAACGGGACGTCGATCACTTGCTCTCACATCCCTCGCTGCTCGGCACCGTCCTGGTCCGAGACGAAGACGGAACCATCGACGGAATCGCCCCGCTGTACGAGACGGCTGCGGACGACGTCACCGAGGTCCGGGTCATGGACCTGCTCTACGAGGGCGAACCGGCGTTCGACCGACTCACAGCGGCGATCGGACAGCAGTGTCGCCAGTCCGGCGCCGACATCCTCGCCGCGTTCGCCGAGCGCCGGCCAGGTGACGACTGGGCGCGGATCTCCCGACACGTCATGATGTGGGACGACCGGACCGCGGACGGCGCGCTGGGTCGACAGCTCGCTACTGGCCGCTGGCATCTCGGCTTTTACGACGTGGTCTGAATGAACGTCGCTGTCAGTATCCAGCATCCGGCACACGTTCACCTGTTTAGACACGCGATCCAGAGCCTCGAAGCCGATGGTCACACCGTCTCCGTGTACGCCCGTGGCAAGGAGTTCATCTCGGAACTGCTGAGCAGTTACGACATCGACCACGAGGTGTTGACGCCGGAATCGTCCTCGGTTACGGACCTACTCCGAACACAGCTCCGATACGAGTACCGACTCTGGCGCCGGCTCAAACCGATCGACCCCGATGTCGTTGTCGCTGTCGGCGGGCTCTCGGCGTCCCACGTCGCGACGGCACTTGGCTGTCGCAGCCTCGTCTTCACCGACACGGAGCATGCGACCCTCCAGAACGCGCTTGCGTTCCCGCTGGCCGACCGCATCTGTACGCCGGATTGCTACCGTGACGATCTGGGGACAAAGCAGTACCGCTATCCGGGATACCACGAGCTCGCGTATCTCCATCCCGATCGGTTTGCGCCGGATCCGTCGGTGTTCGAGGAGCTCCGTATCGAGCCGGAGGATCCATTCGTCGTTTTGCGATCGGTCTCCTGGAACGCCGCTCACGACGTCGGTGCTGGCGGCTTCGGCGATCTGGCAGCCGTCGTCGACCGACTCGAAGCGACGGGCGTGGATGTCTTACTCACTGCAGAAGGGCAACTCCCGTCGGGACTCGAACGGTACCGGACCACGGTGCCCGCTGACCGAATTCACGACGTGCTGGCGTTTGCAGACCTGTTTCTCGGAGAGAGTGGGACGATGGCGATCGAAAGTGCCGTACTCGGTACCCCAGCAGTCGTCGCAAACAGTCTGGAGGGGATCGGCGTCTTCGAGGAACTCGAAGAGCAATACGAGCTCCTCTATCATTTCAGCGACGAGCAGAGACACGAGGCGTCGGTACGGACGGCACTCGACCTGCTCGATACGGAGGCCGACCACTGGCAACGAAATCGCGAGCGACTGCTGGCGGACAAAGTGGATACTACCGATGTGATCCTCGATCAGGTCCTCCGGCCGCACTGAACTGGCCCGGTCGTTGCCCGATATCCAGTCCCGAACGCGCCGGTTCGTCCACGGAACCGACAGGTCGCTTCGAGCCGTCGCTCACGATGTTCGCGACGACGACGCACAAGCGGAAGGGGTGGGATTCGAACGACGCCCAGACGTGCTCGCTTCGCTGCGCGCGACTGGTCTTATTCGAATCCCACGTAGACGCGTGGCTCGTCGTGTCCACTCCTCGCACAAGCGGAAGGGGTGGGATTCGAACCACCTGAACTTCGGTCGCGATACTCCCTCGTTCCGTACTTCGAATCCACGTAGACGCGTGGCTCGTCGTGTCCACTCCTCGCACAAGCGGAAGGGGTGGGATTCGAACCGGAGCAAGACTCGCTTTGCTCGTCTTGCAGGGCTCGAATCCCACGTAGACGCTTGGCTCCTCACGTCCGTTCACCGAACCGACAGGTCGCTTCGAGCCGTCGCTCACGATGTTCGCGACGACGACGCACAAGCGGAAGGGGTGGGATTCGAACCGGAGCAAGACTCGCTTTGCTCGTCTTGCAGGGCTCGAATCCCACGTAGACGCTTGGCTCCTCACGTCCGTTCACCGAATCGACAGGTCGCTTCGAGCCGTCGCTCACGATGTTCGCGACGACGACGCACAAGCGGAAGGGGTGGGATTCGAACCACACGAAGCCGTGAGGCCTCCACCTGAACGGTGGTGCTCTGCCACTGAGCTACCCTTCCAGTACTCCTGCAGTCGGGCGCAGATCCCACCGGAATCGACGTTGTCCTGTTGTATTGTTAGTTTGGCAATACTCGTAGTACGCAGCTTCTAGGACGAGTCACTCCGAGGTCTGGTCTTGCAGCTCCTCGTTTTCTACCATGTCGAGGACCATCGCAGCGACGAGCATCCCGGTTCCAAGCAGGACGACGGGCAGTGAACTCTCGCGGGCCTGGGTCCGGCGTCGGGCGGCGGCGAACACGTTCCGGAGCCCTCTACCGATCCCAATCAAACTGGCTGTGGCTCCGATTCCATAGAGGAGGACGAGTGGGTGGACGTTCCGGACGAGATATTTTTCGCGCAAGCGCCACAGGAAGTTCGAGAGCAGCATGATCGAGACCCTCGGGATGTACTCGGGGTAGGAAATATGGCTCTCCTCGTCTGCATAGCGGCTGGGGACCGGGACATCGGTGACCCTGAGCTCCGCGGCATTGAGCTTGACCAGCAGGTCGTTGCAATAGCCGTAGTACTCGTACATCTCGTCGATGTCGACGGTCTCCAGCGCGTGCAACGAGATTGCGGTGTAGCCGTTCTGTGGATCGCCGATCGACCAGTAGCCGCTGGCGATTTTTGTGAGCAGCGACAGGATGGCGTTGCCGACCAGTCGGAAGGTCGGCATCTCCTCGCGGTGTTCCGGATGTATCAATCGATTGCCCTTGACGTACTCGGCGCGTCCGTCGACGATCGGGTCGAGCAATCGATCCAGCAGGTCGGGATCCATCTGTCCGTCGCCGCCGACGACGGTCGTAATCTCGATCTCGTCCGATCTTGCGTGCTGGTAACCGGTTTTGATTGCGCCACCGACCCCTCTGTTCTCGTCGTGCTGGATCGGGACGACACGCCGATCGAACTGAGTACCGCCGTCCGCGAGCGCCTGCTCGGTATTCGTATTCCACCGGGTCGCATGCGTCTGGATCTCTTCCCACGTCCCGTCCGTTGAGCAGTCGTCGACGACGTACACGCGGTCGACGAACTCGGGGATCGTATCGATTACGTCGCCGACGAATCCCTCCTCGTTGTACGCCGGGACGACGACGCCGACGCTATGCTCGCGGTACATGTCGATCGATACTGTGTGAAGCGGTGTGAACGGATCTATCCATCGTCTATGCACGAGGCGGGAGCGTTCCATTGTTATACTGGGCTTGTCCGGAGTAGGAACGCACCTTCGGTCCACAAGCGGCAGATAGCCGATCCGCGGACACGTCTGCTCGACGCTGGCGGGAGATCGGTTTAGCAACTCTCTGGGAGCCACTGGCGGTCGAGAAAACGACCCTTACGATACGAAAGTACCGGCATAACAAAGATTGCTAACAGGGAACTGAGCGTAACGACCGATAAATGGTATCACGCACCCTCCGAATTCCGAAGATCACTCTGGTCATGCTCGTCAGTGTCGCCTGTGTTACCGCAGTGGCCCTGCCCGCGACTGCTGGAGCGACAGGCAGCGACGAGGATACGTACGTCGTCACCCAAGGTGACGAGGAGTTCGAGATCTCACCGGTCGGCGACGGCAGCCAGACAGCAGCGGAGTTTTACGATTATCGAACCCCAGAAACGCACGAGTACCCTGATTATCTGTATAGCTCCTACGGGACGACGGAGTACCAAGAGGACGACACGAGTATCCTCATGCTCCACGAGGGGAGTGATGGCCTCAGTCTGGTACTCGTCCACGACAGGGTCGATGGGGATACGCGCGGGGGCTCGCTGACCATGCAGATCGACGGTCTCCCCGAGGAGGGTGAATGGGTCGTCGAGGACGACGCGTACAGCGATGATCACTTCGGTGGCCCCTCTGATACGTTCGATCACGGAGAGACTTCGAGCCGGATCACCTGGGTCTGGACCGAGGGTCGAACCGATGGCGGCGCGTTCAACGGTGGTCTCGACGACGGCGACTGGGAGATCACGATCGAGCCGTACTTCAACGAGGCCGCGGACTACCGCGTGGAAGACCCCGAAGGGTACGATGGACAGCTCACCGACTGGAAACTGATCTCCGGGGCGGGCGACTCCCACACGAGCACGTCCCTGTCGAGCCTCGAGGAGCCGATAACGATCGAACCTGGCGGGGTCCCGGAGCTTTCGGTCTCCAGTCTCACCGCATTCCCGTCGACTGTCGCCCCCGGTGAACCGGTCGAGCTTTCGACCACCGTCACGAACGTCGGGAACGCCGAAGGGGAGTTCGACGTCGAATTCACCGCCGAAGGGGAGGGGATCCAGACGAAAACGGTTACCCTCGACGCGGGCGAGAGCAAGCAACTATCCGCTGAGACGGCATTCGAGAGCCCCGGCAGCTACGAGCTCGGGGTCAACGGGACGACGACGTCCGTGCAGGTTCTCGAAGCGCCCACTAACGGCGGCAACGGAGCTAACGGCGGTAGCAGTGACACCGGAACGAACGGAAACGATAGCGACGGAATCGGAGCAGGTCCCAACGGGAACGAGTCCGAGAGTGAGGGGACCGGAACACAGGGCCAGACCGGGGATGATCGACTCGACGGATTCGGCGTCCTCACCGGAGGTTTCGCTGTAGCCGTCCTCGCAGCGATCTGCTACGCCCGGCAGTCTCGGAGCTGAACCGCCTCGCGGCGCTTGTCGATCAGAAATCCCGATCAGAACCTCCGAACCGCTGTCACTCTTCCCGGTCGGCCTCAGTTCGAGGGCCGGCCGAGCGTCGTGACGATATGTGAGTCGAGCGTCCGTTCTGGCGAGCTTTCTGTGGAGCCTTCGATCGATCCCCTGCCGTCCAGCACCACCAGCGGCGGGTCGAACGCCGACCAGTCGAACTCCTCGAAGACATCATGGTCGGTCACCACCACGACGGCGTCGATATCCATCTCGCGGACGTGGTCCATCCCCGCAAAGTACATGTCGTCGAAATCGGACGTATCCTCGACGAGCGGGTCGACGCCGACGACCGTCGCACCAAAGCGTGTCAACGTTTGTGAGAGCTCGATCGCCGGCGCGTCCTTCGTCTCGGCGACGTTCCGGCTATGGGACAGACCGAGCAACAGTACGACGGCATCTTCGATGGAGCTCTCGGCAGCGGCGAGTTCACGGACGAGCGTTCGCGCGAGATGTTCGGGCATCGATCCGTTGACCTGTCGTGCGGCTTCGGTCAACGGGGTCGCGGATGCACATTCGTTGATCAGGTAGTAGGGCGTATCCGGGAGGTCGTCCCCTCCAGTCCCCGGGCGTGGATCGGGGACATCACAGCGAGGATTCGTGTTCGCCGCCTCTATCGCCCGGACGACGTCCGTGTCGAGCTCCTCGGCCAGCCCGGCCAGCTCGTTTGCCAGTCCGATCGTGACGTCACGATAGACGCTCTCGATGACTCTGGCACATTCTGCAATCGTACTGTTGTCCAGGGTGATGACGTCCGACACTCGGAGTTCGTCGTACACGAGCGCGGCAGCGAGACTGCTTTCGGCATCGACGCCGCCGACGAGTTTGGGGTAGCTCCCGCGCATCTCACGGAGTGATTTCCCGGGCGTTGCACGGCTCGGGCAGGCTGCGACACCGAACTCGCCCGCCTCGAGATCGCTCCCTGCCAGCAGGATCGGGTGGACGATATCACGGGTCGTCCCGGGCGGAACGATCGATTCGACGATGACGAGATCGCCGGCATCCAGCTGCGGTGCGATATCCCGGAGCAGCGTTCTGAGGTCCGACAAGTCCGGCGCTCTGTCCGATCTGATACCGGTTTTTACGGCGATAACGTGGACGCTTGCCTCTCTCGCAACTGCGCCGGTGTTAGGAGTCACCGAGAGTGCCCCCGCACTGGTGGCCGTCCGAACGAGCGAGGGAAGCCGTGGTTCGTCGTCCACGGGACAGTCCCCGTCGTCGATACGAGCGAGTCGCTCCTCGTCGTCACCGACCCCGATGACGTGTCCGGTCGTGCTGGCGACCACCATCGATAACGAGAGCCCGACACGTCCGAGGCCGTACACTGCGACCGGAACGTCGCCTGACTGGAGCGCCGCTCGCTGCTGGTCGGGTGGCATGTCGCTACCGTACAGCTGCGAACACGTGGTGTCACGGAGCGTCTTCGACATTGCTACTGGACGACCCGTTCACCTCCAAGCGCTGCAGTTTCGATCTCTTGAGCCAGTTTGAGCGCCTCGAGGCCGTCTTCTCCAGTCACTACAGGGTCAGTCCCCGTCTGAATGGCTTCGGCGAACGCGGCCAGCTCCGCTTTCAATGGCTCACCGTTCTCGACGGTCGGGTGCTCTACGATATTCTCGTGTCGGTAACGGAGGTCACCGTCCTGCTCGATATACTCCGGCAGCGAATGTCGATGGATCTGGATCGACCGGGAGATATAATCCACGTGAACCTGACACTCACGGGCCGTAATCGTCAGTTCCCGGACCTTGCGCTGGGTGATCCGGCTGGCGGTCAGCGTCCCCAGCACGTCGCCGAACTCGACGGTTGCAGTGACGTGCTGGTCGTCCGCAGTCGCGCTGGCATGCCTAACTTCCCCCTCGTCGTCGAGTACCGATCGCAGGATATCGAGGTCGTGGATCATCAGATCCAGTACGGGACTGGTATCCATATCCCGGTCGAGCGGCGGTCCCAGCCGTCTGGCGTCGACTGCGAGGACGTCGAGTTCCGGAAGGAGATCCACGAGCGCACGTATCGCCGGGTTGAAACGCTCGATATGGCCGACCTGCAGGACGAGGTCGCGCTCCCGAGCGAAGTCGATCAGTGCCTTCCCATCCGGCGGTGAGCCGACGATCGGCTTCTCGACGAGCACGTGGGTGTCAGTCCGGAGCGCGGCCATGGCCGTCTCGAAATGATAGGGCGTCGGGACAGCGATCGAAACGGCCTCGGCATGCTCGAGGAGCTTTTCGGCGGAGAGCGCGTTCGTCTCGTAGTCCGCGGCGACACTGGTCGCGGCCTCCGGATCGGCGTCAGCGACACCGACGAGCTCCGTCGAGGGAAGCTCTTGATACACGCGTGCGTGGTGTCGACCCATACTCCCGACGCCGATCACGCCGGCCTGGATCGTATTCCCGTTCATGATTGGTGAACTACCTCCATCATTCGTAGTACGATTGCACGACAGCGGTGATCGATCGAACGTCGTCCCCGGAGAGGGCAGGGTGGACCGGCAGGGATAGCACTTCCTGGGCGGCTCGCTCGGCGACCGGCGCATCCACGTCGACGTGCTCGTAAGCCGGCTGCTCGTGAATCGGGGTCGGATAATAGATGCCGGTACCGATCCCTGCATCGTCGAGATAGGACTTGAGCCCGTCACGATCCTTGCACCGGATCGTATACTGATGATACGAGTGTCGTGCATACCCTGGCTCGAACGGCGTTGCAATCGCGGACTGGCTCCGGAGTCGCTCGGTCAGCATCCGGGCGTTCTCCCGGCGCTCGGCGACGTACTCCGGTAACTTCTCGAGCTGGACGAGCCCGATCGCCGCACCGATACTCGTCATCCGGAAATTGTGACCGAGTTCGACGTGTTCGTACGTGCCGCTCCGCCCGTGGTTGACGAACTGGGCGGCACGGTCGGCGACGTCTTCCCGGTCGGTCGTGATCATTCCCCCTTCCCCGGTCGTCATGTTCTTGGTCGGATAAAAGGAAAAGCAGGCGGCATCGCCGAGTGAGCCGACTCGTTCGCCGTTGACGGTTGCTCCGTGTGCCTGTGCGGCGTCCTCGACGAGCAGTAAGTCGTGTTCGTCCGCCAACTCTGCCAGTGGCTCGATGTTCGCGGGTAACCCGTAGAGGTGGACGGCCAGGATGGCGTCGATCCGCTCGCCCTCGTCGTCGAGCCGCTCCGCGACCGCGTCGGGGTCGAGATTGTACGTATCGGGATCGATATCCACAAACACGGGCTCCGCGCCGGCAAGGCGGATCGCGTTGGCGCTCGCCACGAACGAGAACGGTGTCGTGATGACCCGGTCACCGGAGCCGATCCCCAGTGCCTCGAACGCCGCGTGCAGGGCGGTGGTCCCGTTTGAGGTCGCCACAGCGTAGTCGGCGTCACAGTAGTCGGCGAAGGCCGACTCGAACTCCCTGACGGTCGGCCCGTCTGCGACCATACCGCTCATGATCACCGATTTGACACGGTCGGATTCGGCTGCACCGAGGTCTGGGGCCGCGATCGGTATGTTCGCCATTATCCCTCCCCTCGCTGGATACCTCGGGGACTCTGTGTACTGTGCGAGACGGACCTACTGAAGACTGTAATACTGATCTGTGCCATTGTTACTCCCGATTCGGGAACTACGACCTCCTTGCCGACCTGTTCTCTTTGTTATAGACGGGTTGTCCGACAGGTAGCACGTGTTTTCCCGAGATCCATCAGACCAGCGCCTTGCGAACACCGCCAGTAGGCAGAGATATCAGGTCGGATACGCCCGTTGAACGATCAAAGACTGCATATTTGGGACCGATTTCTTTAGCCGGTATGTAACAAAGTAACGATTAGCTGACCTGCAACTGTAGAGGGTCAAAAGCGCATGCAGGAGCCGTGACCAGTATGAGACGAAACTAATGTCCAGAGCTGACCGTGATACACTATCACAAGATGTGGTGTTTGATCTCCTGAGCAGCCCCCGGCGTCGATTCGTGCTGTACTACCTCAACCAGATCGACGACACCGTGACCATCGGCGAGCTCGCCGACGAGGTCGCGGCCTGGGAAAACGAAGTAGAGGTCGAGGAGCTATCGAGCCAGCAGCGAAAGCGCGTGTACGTCTCTCTGTATCAGACACACGTCCCGAAGATGGACGACGCCGGGATCATCGATTACGATTCCGACGCTGGTACTGTCTCGCTGGCGGAGCAAGCGGGGGACGTCAGTGCCTATCTGACGCGCGATGAAGACGAACGTCCGTGGCAACAGTACTACCTCGCGATCGCGGTGGTCGGCGGCCTCTTTTATGGCGCGGTGGCACTGGGACTCGTCGGGGTAGTCTCTCAGTTCGTTGCCGGGCTCGTTATCATCCTCGCGTTTGCAGTCACCGCAATTGGCCACCTGATCACCAACCAGCGACGTGAAGAGGGGCTATCCTCCGAGCTGATCGACAAGCGACAATAACTCAGGTCCCCGCCGCACGAAACGGTGTCCCTGTACTGAGCGCCGGGCGAGATCGACATTCGAGAACGGTCACAAGGCAAAACGAACAGAGGCGGCTCAAACGCCGTCGACAGTAATCCAGAGATGATCGTCAGCCGTTTCCGGTCCAGCGTCGTCCGGCGCGCCGTCCTCGTAGAGGTAGTAGTTGAGCCGGATGTTTTCGCCAGCCATCGGCGGTGAAATGGTTGTTTCCTGTGTAGCACGTTCGCCCGGCTCCGTGGTAAGCTGTAGCCGTCCGAGCTCCGCCTCGTCGAGGACTGTAAGATCGTCGCCGTCCGCCTCGACGTGCTGTGCCTCGATTACCACCGTATACGTGGCCGACTCCGCTCGGTCATTGGTGACTCCGACGATCATCTCGGCGCTCTCGCCCGGTGGGATCGCCTCGGGATACTCTCCGGCGACGAGCTCTCCCTCGTCTGTTTCGGTGAGCAGTTGTACCTCGGTTGAGTCCGCTTCCGGCTGGGGGGCAGCCAGCCCATAGAGGAGCGCCCCCATCGCGAGAACGACGGCGACAACGAGCACGACGTTGAGCACTCCGTCGACCGGACTGTCATCGGGAAAGAGATCCGTCTCCATCGACGCTCCGGGATACTGAAACCGCTCGTCGTCGGGTAGCTGTACCCGCCTGACAACCGCCCCGAGCATGACGATAACGACGAATACGCCGAGGGAAACGAGGACCGCGACTGCCGAGAACCCCCAGGGTGTCGTGGCCAGAACGAGACCGAACAGCGGCAAGAGGGCGACGCTCATTCCGATCGATAGCGCAAGTCTCTCGTACCAGCTCGGCACACCAGTGGCGAGGAGTCCGACCGCTGACTCCTCTCTTTCCGGCTGCTCGTTCGTCCTGCCTCCCGGGAACGCCAGCGAAACGAGTGCGTATCCAGGCAACACGAGGAGGAGTGGTAGCACCAGTAGCGATCGAAGAGCCCCTCCGATCTCCACGAGCGACAGGAGTGTCCCGACCAAGACGACGTAGCCGATGGCGAACGTCGCGTCTGCGGAGCCGGAGCTGATCAGTTCACCGATCTCATCCACGGAATCCCCGTCTTCGGTCATCGTCGATACCGTGACTGACTACTTGCTACTCGATCGGTGATACACTCCCGTTGTGCTGAACTGACTCCCCACATTGATCGCTCGTCTGTGCCCGTGGTGACACTGGTGTTTTGTTATTCCCATCCTATGGGGCCACTCCGTGCCGATCACTGGACCACGTGCTGGATGATCGTTCGTCCCCCGTACTGGACCGTTCACCGTCGAAAATGACTCAAAATCAACGAAGCCAACAGGGATGTACAACTACATAGTTATAACCGAACGTAACGTATACGAGTGGATACGGTCTGTAGTTATCTCCTATCAGTAGTATAATTTACTTACTATCATCGAACTACAGAACAGATATAGTTTTACGAACCTTAAAATATGATTTATTGGGGAATTCAGTTTCGACGATAGACATGTATTAAGCCGTTTGGCGTAGACCAAGCGATAGCAAGCTAGATCCAATTATGAACGACGAATGGGACGAGATCGGTTTCGTTATCAGTTCGCGGTATCGTGTGGAAGTACTTCGAAGACTCTCAGAAGGTCCGGCGACGCCAACCCAGATTGCCAGCGACTCCGGGGCGGGAATCGCCCATATCTCACGGGCGCTCAGCAGCCTGCGCGACCGGACACTGGTCGACTTGCTGGTCTCGGAGGATCGCAAAAAGGGGCGTGTCTACGGGATCACCGAGGCGGGAGAGGAGATCTGGGAACAGATCCAGGCAGAGAACATGGTCGAGTAGTTGGCGGCCGGTGAGAGTACAGTGAGTGCGGCTGTAGTATCGCAACGCATCGTACGTCCAGCCAGCGGTGTAAACCGAGAACACCGGGTTGTAGCGCCGTCCCGATCCACTGTGACGACTACAGAGAACGCAGGAGAGCGCACACGACTGTAGTCGTGGAAGGAGCTCGAAATCGCGCTCCGGCCCGGTTCCGGGGTGACAACTCTCCGAGCGCCAGCTCTGGCGCCTCGATTCCGAGCTGACAGTGTTGTGCCTGCAGCGGCCCGTCACACCACTCAGAAGGCTGCCAGCAGCTGCCATGGTCTCTGGACTGCCGTCCGACTACGGCTCTCGGGGGCAGTCGAGCTCCGCAAGAACAGCTGCTGATCGTGAATACACTTCCCGCCGGACTCGCTATTCGGCGTCTTCCTCGTCGTCGTCCGGCGACAGCATCTCGGGGTCGCGTTCGTACTTCGGCGTCGCTGCGAACTCTGCAATCCGTTCTCGCTCGCTCTCTGATAGCCACTTCGGCATGCGACGTAAGTTCAGGTTAGCAGTATATACATCTGACGGGAGTTGTTAGAAAAGAATCATAATTGTCTTTCATCCTTCCCGTTAGTAGCCTGACGCGGCGGTACGTCCGGACGCAGTCCGGCGATCTATCCGTCCACACGGTCCAAAGTATTGTATAGCAAACAGATCAGCCAGAACCGTCCCACCTTCACCGGCTCTTTGTCGCATCTGAACGAGATAGTATCATACTCCTACTGCGAAGAGCCGTCGTATCGGCGGTCAACTCCCTTTGATCGGCCTGTAGTAGGAGTATATTTATCGAGAGTAATTCGACGGTACCACCGGATTTGGCGCGGAGTTCGGCGGCGTATCGCCGAATGCTGTCCGTTGAAAAGAAAGTATTTATTTCAGCGCTACGTTCGAGAGAACGTGAGTTCATCCGACAGGCGGTTCGAAGACGTGACGTGTAACTGCAAGGTCGGCCGGGTCCTCGGTGAGTACAGTCTCGTTGCTCTGAACGACGAGCTCGTTACCCGCTGGACCGGGCGCGGCGAAGAACGGCACAGCTTGCGGGAGTTAGCGACGTATATTAACCAGTCGATCCTCCGGGCGGCGATGGACGAGGCCGGCGTCGCTTACAAGGACGGAGAGGTCGAGAACACCTACCGGCTGTTAACCGACGAGGAGGTAAGCAGCGGTATGCGGACCGAGACACGGCGTGAACTCGAACACGAGTCCGTCCCGGTCGAACAGGTCGAGAGCGATTTCATCTCCCACCAGACGGTCCACAACCACCTGACGGACTGTCTCGACGCCTCGATCTCGACGCCGGACGATGCGGAACGCGTCGAGGGCGCGCGGGACAAGATTCGAGCACTGCAGAACCGAACCGTCGCGGTAACCGACGACACGATCGACCGACTGGATCGGTCCGACGTCATCGATATCGGCGAGTACGACATTCTGGTCGACGTCTCGATCATCTGTAACGACTGCGGCCGCCAGTACACTGCCGGGGACCTGCTCGAACGTGGCGGTTGTGAGTGTCAGGAAAGCGGTGGGTGATCCCGAAACGGCGGCTGTCCGCATTCGCTTTACACATGTACTCGTGTAAACTCTGCCGACATGCGACCGTCGCTCCCGGTCAGAGAGCCAACACATAAATACGAGGTTGACAGAATGGATAACTAATGGATTCAGGTTCTACTCTGGACGACGAGACGGTTCCCGAAACCGTTACCGTCCGGGCCGAGAACATTGGCGGAATCGACGAGACAACGGTCACACTCGATAGCGGTCTGACGGCGCTTACTGGCCGAAACGCGACGAATCGAACCTCGTTCTTGCAAGCGATTATGGCCGCGCTCGGAAGCGATCAGGTTTCGCTGAAAGCGGATGCCGATTCCGGATGGGCGAGCATCGAGATTGGCTCCGATGTCTACGAGCGATCGATCGAGCGAAGCGGTGACTCGCTTCTCACCGACGGCGATCCGTATCTGGACGACAGCGAACTCGCCGATCTGTTCGCGTTCCTGCTAGAATCGAACGAGGCCCGTCGTACTGTGGCTCGTGGGGACGATCTACGCGAACTTATCATGCGTCCCGTGGACACGACGGCGATCCGATCGGAGATCGACGAGCGCACCGAGGAGAAGCGACGGATCGACGAACAGCTCTCGAAGCTAGACGACCTGTCTGCGAAGCTGCCGTCCCTCGAAGAACAGCGGACGCGGCTCGAACGGGAGATTGAGGAGCTGGAGTCCGACCTCGACGAAATCGAGGCAGCGATCGACGACGTCGACGCCGACGTCGAAAGTTCACGTGCCGACAAACAGGAGCTCGAATCCAAGCTCGACGAGCTACAGTCCGTCCGCTCGGAGCTCGAGCGGACGAGGCGGCGAATCGAAACGGAACGGGAGAGTATCGAGGCGCTGGAATCGGAACACGACGAGCTCGAAACGGAGCTCGCGGAGCTTCCGGAGGATCGGGACGCCGAGCTCCAACAACTACGGACCGAAATCGAGCGTCTCGAAGGGCGCAAGGAGTCGCTGACCGCCGAGATCAGCCAGCTACAGAGCACGATCCAGTTCAACGAGGAGCGACTGGAAGACGCCCGCTCGGGCGATCTCGACACGGCCACGTCGACTGACGACGCCAACGTCACCGATCAGTTGCTCGCCGAGCAGGGCTCGGTCGTCTGCTGGACGTGTGGCTCCGAGGTCGCACGCAAACAGATCGAGACGACGGTCGAACAACTCCAGCAAAGCCGTCAGAAGAAATTGCAGGAACGGACCGACGTATCGAACCGCCTCCGACAGCGGCGTCAGGAGGTCGACCAGCTGGAGTCGACACGGTCGGAAGTCGACAAGCTACAACGTCGGATCGGACAGGTTACAGCCGAAATCGACGACCGAACCGAGCGCCTCGAAGAGTACGAGAGCCAGCGGGACGAACTGATGTCAGCGGTCGATCAGCTCGAATCGGACGTCGAAGCCCTGGAGTCGGAGAGTTACGAGGAGGTACTAGACAAACACCGGGAGGCCAACTCCATCGAGTTCGAGATCGAACAGAAAGAGCGAAAACGGCGTGAGACCACCGAGGAGATCGAGGAGATCGAATCCCGGCTCTCCGAGCGCGAGGAACTCGAACGGAGACGGGAGGAGGTCGCCGAGACGCTGACGGAGCTCCGGACCCGAATCGACCGGATCGAGGCCGACGCCGTCGAAGCGTTCAACGAACATATGGAACGGCTCCTGGAGCTACTGGAGTACGATAACCTCGATCGTATCTGGATTCAGCGCAACGAACGGGAGGTCCGTGAGGGCCGTCGGAAAGTGTCGAAAAGCGCGTTCGACCTCAAGATCGTTCGGACGACGGATAACGGGACGGCCTACGAAGACGACATCGATCACCTCAGCGAAAGCGAACGCGAGGTAACCGGGCTGGTGTTCGCGCTCGCTGGCTATCTCGTTCACGACGTGTACGAGACGGTCCCGTTCATGCTCCTGGACTCGCTGGAAGCAATCGACGCCGAACGGATCGGGAAGCTCGTCGCGTACTTCCGGGAGTACGCACCGTACCTCGTCGTCGCTTTGCTGTACGAGGACGCGGACGGGATCGATGTCGAGCACGAGCGCGTCACCGACATTTGAGTAGCTACGGCTGTTCTCACTCTGCCGTTCGCGCCGTCCGATAGCACATGGAGGACCACCAGGAATCTACACCTTACACATTGTACAATTTCTACACATTGTAGAGAGTATGGGTGTTTTGTGGCTTCTCTTTGCTACGTACTGGACGAACTCCTCAATAGCTTCACCAACAAATTCCAGCTCGCGGGTTGTCAAACGAGGCAGTATCGGTTGCTCGCGACTGGCGTACTCGCCACCGTCTGCCTGGCCACTCAGGTGGAGGGGTTCGCGACGACACCGCCTTCCCTCACGGCGGTTCGATCACAACAGTTCATACAGCCCTGCACGTTGTCCTGATTGTCGCCGAACACTCTAACGAAGTTTTGCGTCACGAAGCCACCGCAGTTGTCACATCGAGGCATGTGTCGGCAATGTTCTCAGTACGGTATAGTTACTCGCTGTATACCTATCCGTTAGAATGTTTTTAACTGACGGTAGAGCGGTTTTACAAGCGGTCTAGGAGAATGCCCCGGGGCTTGACCCCGGGGTTGAATCCGATAGGCAGGGATACAAACCATTAAGTTAACATATCTCGAATCAAGAGACAGCGATGGAGTACAGTCACCGCTACCCCGCGTACCCGACACAAGAGGTAGCGGCTGAACTGGAACGACACATCGACGTTCATCGCCAAGCGTACAACTACACCCTGTACGAGTACGAGAACGTGGACGCCGACAATATTGGCTCCGCGTACAAACACCACTACCGACTCCCCAACTGGAAAGACGAGTACCC
>LFFM01000117.1_pt1 | contig 47489 bp, 42 predicted proteins | sample 643131 | NCBI WGS metagenome assembly LFFM01 (sample SAMN03777445, study PRJNA286221) | soda lake metagenome | biome: soda lake; feature: Kulunda steppe; material: water; isolation source: sample Tc-Br brine of Tanatar trona crystallizer | place: Russia: Kulunda steppe | collected 2011-07 | reverse complement strand
TATTGAGGTGAGCTCAACAAGATCCTGTAGCATCCCGCCGAAGGCTGTCCGCTTGCACATAGCAACTAGCGCACGGCGGGATGCTGTAATTCTCAGGGTGCTGTTTCACTCAGTTCGGCAAGAGCCTTTGTTATAAACAGTAGAATCCGTTTGTCAGGGTTAGCAACGGGATACAGTCGGTACGAAACTGAATCATGACCGCATTACCCACACGCGGGTCGGATACGTCACGCAGATAGCTGTAAAGTAGCTTTCTGTACTCTGTTATGAATCGTCAGTCAACTCATCTGAGTATATATTTCAAGAAAAATTATTGTATTTAAAAAATATATTTATGGAACTCATACATATGGAAGCACGTGTCGCCGATGACCGTCCGTCATGGTCGTATGGAACCCGGAGGTGATGATCAGTACACCCAGTTGAACGTGTCCCGGATCACCGGTTCGACGGTGACGTCCGAGACGCACTCACAGAAGGTCGTCAGTTCGTCGGTCGTCACACCGGAGCTACCGACGTGATCGAGCTGTCTGATGAACAGCAGCCGGTGCTCGGTCTCGGGGGTCAGCCCTGCGGTCACCTCGACGTGGTGAGTCGTCCACCGTTCCGCAACGCGCGCATCGACGCCGGTCCTGTCGGTCAGCACCCAAATTCGCGAGTCGAACGACCTCTTTTCGTAGTTGATGACGGCGTCGACCCCGATATCCCTGAGGAACTCAGCCTTCTCCTCGGTGCTCGTCGTGGCAGACAGGTTGTTCACGTTGAACACGTCGGTTGCGGTCTGGACGGCGAACGTCTCGACGCCGCGGTTTCGAAGGAGACGCCCGGGGAGGCGAGGGTGCGGACTTGAACGCCTCTCTCCGGCGGGCGACCCGTGATTACTCCAACGTGCCGTCGAGAATTTCTCGGGAGGCACGGAGCAGGGCGTCGAGTCCGTCCTCCGCAGCGGTCAGATCGACGTGTTCGTCGTACGTGTGTGCCTGCGAGATGTCGCCCGGCCCCCAAGTGATCGCCTCGATGCCGGCGTCGTTGATGAAGTTCCGGACGTCCGTCGAGGCCTCGATTCCCCACGGGTCACTCGGGACGCCGGCAACCGACGCGGAGTGGGCACGGAACACGTCCGCCAAGTCGCTCTCGTCGTCGATCGCGGCGGATTCGTAGAGCCGCGTCCGCTCCCAGGAGACATCGAACCCGTGCTCGGCCGCGACCGAGGAGACGAGGTCGTCGATTTCCTCGTCGATGGTTTCCGCCGACTCCGACGGGAGGAAACGACGATCGATGGAGATAACGGCCTGTTCGGGCACGACGTTCTCCTTCGTGCCCGACTCGAACATCGTCACCGTCGCGTACGCCGATCCGAGGAGCTCGTCCTCGCGTGAACGGATCTCCGCGTCGTACGCCTCCAGCGCGTCGAGCACCGGTCGGGCTCGTTCGATGGCGTTTCGTCCCTGGTCCGGTCGGCTTGCGTGCGACGGATCGCCCTCCACGGTGATCTCGTACCACGCGAGCCCCTTCTCTCGGGTCGCGGTCCGCATGCCGGTCGGCTCCAGTACGACCCCGTAGTCGCCGTCGTAGCCGCGCTCCAGGAGCGTCTTCGTCCCCGGCTCCGCGGTCTCCTCCCCGATGACTGCCTGAAAGACCACGGATCCCGGCAGGTCACCCGACTGCACGTCATCGGCGAGCTCCGCCGTCGCCAGCATGCCGATCGCAACGCCCGTTTTCATGTCCACGCTCCCGCGTCCGTAGAGCCGATCGTCCTCCACGTGGGCACCGAACGGATCGTACGTCCACTCGTCGCGATCGCCGACGGGAACGACGTCGATGTGGCCGTTGAACACGAGCGTCGGGTCCCCCGAGCCGACCTTCACCGCGGCCTGTGGCCGATCCGGGTATGGGGCCTCGACGAGGTCCGCGTCGATCCCCCGGTCGTCGAACCACTCGACGATGTACTTCGCGCAGGCACCCTCCCTTCCGGGCGGGTTCGTCGTGTCGATGCTGACGAGGTCGGCAACGAGTTCACGTAACTCCTCATGGTGGGTGGTATCGCCCATACGTCCGCACACTTCACGTCGAGTATTATGTTTTTGGTAAGCAGCATTCCATTGCAGCAGATCCTATGTAAACGACTTTCCCGTGTATATTGTTCAATATGTTGCGGATGACGCGATCCGATCAGGACCCGTCGCCCTCGGCGAGCCGGAGCGTCGCGTTCGCGAGCGTCGACGCGGCCATGTAGCAGTGCTCCGGGCTGGTGTACTCCGCCTCGTTGTGACTCTTGCCGTCCTCGCTGACGGCGAACACCATCCCGGTGTCACAGACGTCGTGCAGGTGTGTCGCGTCGTGTCCCGCACCGCTGACGAGTTGCATGCTGTCGTAGCCCAGATCGTCGGCCGCCGACTGGACCGCCCGGACGCACGGCTCCGCGAACTCGACGGCGGGAGCCCGCATCCGGTCCTCGTACTCCCAGTCGACTCCCTCGCGTTGTGCCGCCCACTCGGCCTCCTCGAGCACGCGACGTCGCGCCTCGTCGACGATCTCGTCCGACGGATCCCGGAACCCCCAGGTTACGGTCACCTCGTCGGGAATGATGTTGATCGAGTTCGGCTCGGCGTCGATGTAGCCCGCGGTGCCGACCGTCCGGTCCCCCAGTGCGCCCGGAATCCGTCTGATCGACGTGATCGTGTCCGCGGCGGCGACCAGGGCGTCCTCCCGGTGGGACATCGGCGTCGGTCCGGAGTGGTCCGCCTCGCCGTGGAAGGTGATCGCTCCCCAGGAGAAGCCGACGATGCCGGTCACGACGCCGACGTCCGCGCCACGCTCCTCGAGGTACGGCCCCTGTTCTATGTGAAGTTCGAGATACGCCGCGTACGGCTCACGGGGCTCGGCGGGAACGTCGCCCTTGTACCCGATCCGCTCCAGTTCGTCCTCGAGCACCGCGCCGTCCTCGTCCGTTTTGGCGTACTCCTCCGCGAGCGAATGTGCCCCCGCCCAGACGCCGCTTCCCTGCATCGCGGGTTGGAACCGGGACCCCTCCTCGTTGGTCCAGTTGACGATCTCGATCGGCCTGGCCGTCTCGATCCCTTCGTCGTTCAGCGCGCGCACGATCTCCAGCGCCGCGATCACGCCCAACGCCCCGTCGTAGATGCCGCCGTACGGCTGTGAATCGAGATGGGACCCGACGAGCACCGGCTTCGCGTCGTCACACGTTCCGGGACGTCGTCCGAACATGTTTCCGAACTCGTCGACTCGCACCGCGAGCCCCGCCTCCTCCATCCGGTCGCGGAACCAGTCTCGAACCTCCCTGTCGGTCTCGGTGAGCGCGAGTCGGTGTAAGCCGTCGTTCTCGGTGCCGCCGATCCGGGCCTGCTCCGCCATCGTGTCGAGAAAACGCTTGCGGTCGAGCGACAGCGTCATCGGTCGTTCCCCGGATACCGGTCCCGCCAGGGACGCCGCCGTTCGAAGGCGGCGCTGGCCGCGAGGACGTCGTCGTCGGCAAACCGTCGTCCGGCGATCTGCATTCCGACTGGCAGGCCGTCGGAGAACCCCGCCGGAATCGACGCCGCGGGCTGTCCGGTGAAGTTGTACGGCTGCGTGAGTACCCAGCCTCGGTGGCGCTCGACGTCGACGCCGTCGATCGTTTCCGGTTCCGATCCGTGCGGGAACGCGGTGGTGGCGAGCGTCGCCGTGGCGAGCAGGTCGTACTGCTCGAAGAGGTCCTGCAGGCCGTCGAGCACCTGTGTACGGACCTCGCTGGCACGGCGCTGTTCCGTTCGCGAGGGTTCCTCGGCGTTCATCACGAGGTCGACGAGATACGGGCGCAGACGGTCGCGGTCCGCACCGCGCGGGTCGAACCCCTGTTCCTCCAGTCGGTCGAACAGCGTCTTCCACCGGGCTCTCGCCATCACGTAGTACGCCGAGAGCACGTCCTCGCGATCACAGTCGAACGTCGGATCGACCCGGTCGACCGTCGCACCCGCCCGTTCGAACGCGGACACGGCAGCATCGAGCGTCTCCCGCACGTCGGGTTCGATCGGATACAGTCCCATGTCGGGCGAGTACGCGATTTGCATCCCGTCGATCGAGCGGCTGACAGCATCACGGTAGTTCGTTCGTGCCGGGACGGAGAACGGGTCCCGTGGATGGACCCCGGCCATCACGTCGAGCGAGAGCGCGGCATCCTCGACGGTCCGGGCTATCGGTCCGTTGTGAAGGAACGGCGTGTGGCTGTCGAATCCGTCCGGGCGGTCCACACACGGGACCAGCCCGTAGGTCGGTTTGAGCCCGTACACGCCACACAGACTCGCCGGGATCCGGATCGACCCGCCGATGTCGGAACCGGGAGCGAGCGGAACCAGCGAGTCCGCGAGCGCGGCGGCCGCACCGCCGGAGGACCCGCCGGAAACGCGGTCCGTGTCGAACGGCGTCGACGTCGCTCCCAGAACACGGTTGTCCGTGACCGTGCCGAGTCCGAACTCCGGCGTGTTCGTCTTGCCGACGACGATCGCGCCGGCCGCCTTCAGTCTGGCCACGTACGGGGAGTCCGTCTCCGCAACGCGATCGGCGAACAACAGGGAGCCGGACGTCGTCTGTACCCCCGCCACGTCGTCGAGATCCTTGATCGCGACCGGGACGCCGTGGAGCGGCCCGACCTCCCGACCCTCTTCCAGCGCGCGCTCGGCCTCGCGAGCCCGCTCCCGTGCCGACTCGGCGGTGACCGTGACGAACGCGTTCGTCCGGTCGTTTCGCTCGTCGATCCGATCGAGGTGTGCATCCACGACGGCTACCGGGGAAACGTCCCGGTCGCGGATCCGCCTCGCTACTCCGGCGGCCGTGAGCTTCGTGAGCGACATCGGGACGGGAGTTCTGAAAGCAGAATAAAAATACTGCCGGTGCCGACGACGAGTTGATCCCGTCGATCAGCCGTGAAGGGGAGGTTTTGCGGAAAGGATGACCGACAGTCCATCGCTTATGTGGTGACGTCCGTACCATGGGAAAGTTACCCATGAGCGAGAACGACGCCGGCACCGTCGTGACGGTCAACGGACCAATCGATCCGGAAGAGATCGGCCCGACGACGACCCACGAGCATCTCTTTATCGACGCGGTCGACGCGTGGTTCGATCCCCCTTCGAGTCCGGAGGAGCGGCGGATCGCCACCGAGCCGGTATCCTTGGATAACTTGGCGTACGTGCGGCGGAATCCGATGGGACACAAGGACAACCTCCGGCTGAACTCCACCGAGGAGGCGATTTCGGAGCTGAATCGCTTCCATCGTGCCGGCGGAAGCACGGTGGTGGACGTGACCCCGAAGGACGTCGGCGGCGATCCGAAGCGCATTCGCGCGGTGGCACGCGCCACCGGACTCGACGTGATCCACGGAACCGCCTACTACACGAAGCCGTCACATCCCGACCGGTTCGCGAAGCTCGATCCGGCGGAGTTGACGGAGCGTCTCGAGGCCGAGTTCGTCGACGACGTCCGAAACGGGATCGGCGAGACGTCGATCAGGGCGGGGATCGTCGGCGAGATCGGGCTGAGCGACCGGATCCATCCGGACGAGGAGGCGGCGCTCCGGGCGGGGGCTCGGGCGGCCCGACGGACCGGTGCGTCGCTCACCGTCCATCCGCCGGGTCGATCGCCGTACAGCCAACGGGATCGGACGTATCCGACCTCACGATGGGGATTGGAGGTGCTCGACATGGTCGAAGAGGAGGGACTTCCGGCGGAGCGGGTCGTGCTGGATCACATGGACCGAACGATCTACGAGGAGCTGGAGTACCAGTACGAACTGGCCGAGCGAGGGGCGTACCTCGAGTACGATCTCTGGGGATTCGAGGCGTATCTCGACGAGTACGACGACGCGTATCCGTCCGACACGTGGCGGGTCGAGGCGGTGTGTGATCTGATCGACGCGGGCTACGCGTCACAGTTACTGTTCGGCCAGGACGTGTACACGAAGGCACAACGCCGGAGTTATGGCGGGTTCGGCTACGCCCATCTGCTCGAAAACGTGCGCCCGATGCTCCGCGCTCGCGGGGTCGACACCGAAACGCTCGATCGGATATTCGTCGAGAATCCCCGCGAGATGCTGACGTTCGTCGAATCGGAGCCGTAGCCGCGGGACGTGTTTCGGAGACGTCCTCACGAGGGATCTTTTCCTCGACGACTAGCGATGGATCCGTTCCAAACTATCGTGTGCTTCCGGTAGTGTTCAGATAAGCTGATTCCATGCGAAGCTGAACGATCTGATCCAATCGTCGGCGGTTTCTGCTTCGGCGTTGCTAAAACAATTTGAGAAACAGATAGTTCTGCGCTTTATCTCTCTAAAGACACGTTCAACAGCGTTCCGATTTCCATGTTTTTCGTATCTAAAATCGAAGCCGTGGCGTTGACACGCATCTTGTAACGACTGCGATCCATCGACGAGAAACACGGCGTCAGAGACATCGTGTTTCTCGGAGAGTTCCGTCAGAAACGAATGGGCGAGAACCTTCGTAGTCGTTGGTTCAAGCTTTGTATGGAGTAATTCGTTTGTCTCGGGATCGACAGCGGCATACAGCCAATATTGCTCATCGTTGAGCCGGATCACAGTCTCGTCGACCGCAACGTGATCCGGACACCGACCAGATTCGGGCTGTAGATCGGCTTTGTGAACCCAATTATGAACGGTTGATCGAGCACGTTCGACACCAAATATCTGAAGAATAGAAACGGTATTCGAAAGTGATAGACCAGCAAGATGGAGCTGAATACCGAGCTTCATCAGAAATCTCGGTGTCGCCTCTCGTTCCACAAAACCTAACTCTATCTGGTTAATACTCCCGCTGAGGCGTGCGTTTTCGGGCATAGACACTTTGAAAACGTACCGCCTCACCTTTCAATCCTTATCTGAACACCGCCGTGCTTCCCACCAGAGATTTTAAATACTATGAAATAGACATGGGTAAACGTCATGCGTGGTTCTATCAACCATGTCAGTCGGAGAAATGCGTTGAAATCAATGGGGGCGGCCGGTGCCGGGTTGGCACTCGCCGGCTGTGCGGACGACGACGAGGACGACGATACGATCACCGTGGGTGCGAGCATGGCACTCACGGGAGCGGTCGCCCAGGAGGGAACCTGGCAGGAACGCGGGTACGAACTGTGGGTACAGACCCTAAACGAGGAAGGTGGATGGATCGGGGACGACAACGAGCCGGGACTGCTCGGTCGGGAAGTCGAACTGGTCGTTTATGACGACGAGTCGGATCCACAGCGCGCAGTCGACCTCTACCAGCGGCTGTTGGAGGAGGACGATGTCGACATTCTGATGGGGCCGTACGGGAGCGCGATCTCCAGTGCCGTAATCCCGATCATCGAGCAGGCCGGCATGGCATGTATCATGCCACTGATGTCCGACACCTCCGTGCTCGAGGAGCAGGACATCAGCTACGTCGTCCAGTCCATCGCCCCGGCCGACACGTATCTGGTTGGTGCGGTCGACATCGCGGTTGAACACGGAGCCGAGACCGGGGCGATCGTGTATGAGGATACCGCGTTCCCGACGGATACGGCCGAGGGGCACGTTCCCTACATGGAGGAACAGGGCCTCGAGGTGCTCCACGAGGAGCCGTACCCCGAGGACATCGAGGATTACACCGCGGTGTTGAGCCAGATCGCCAATGACGAGGTCGACGTTGTCCTCGGCGGAGGGTACACCCCGGACGCGATCGGGCTGACGAGAGCGGCCGAGTCGATCGGTCTCGAACCGGGCATCTTCTCGTGGATGGTCGGCGGGACGTTGCCGGCGTTCGAGGAGGCGGTCGGTGACTCGGTTAACGCGATGACCGGGGACATGTTCTTCGACCCGAACGCCGACTTCGAGTTCGGACAGGAACTCGTCGATCTGGCGATCGAGGAGTACGACGACGTCGAGGAGGGATGGGACATCCAGTCACATCTCGCCGGCGGGTTCGCCGGCGGACTGCTCTTCGAGAAGGCCATCAAGGAGGTCGGCGAGCTGGATCAGACCGCGATCGTCGAGGAGCTGAAGGCGATCGACACCCGAGAGTCGGACTTCGGGATCCCGTTCGGAAACGGCGAGTACGCGGTGGATGAATCCGGTCTCCAGCAGGCAAACCGTCCGGCGCTCGGCCAGTGGCAGGAACAGGAGGACGGATCGATGGGGCTCGAGACGGTCTGGCCGAACGAACTGCGGACCGCCGAACCGATCTACCCATTCCCCGAGTGGTAAGATGATCTCTACCCTGTTCGAGCTCCTCATTCTCGGGATCTTCCTGGGGACGACGTACGGGCTCATCGCGCTCGGGCTCTCCCTGATATTCGGCGTGCAGTACGTCATCAACATCGCGCACGGCGAGTTCGTCATGCTCGGCGCGTACGCGACGTTCTTCGGGTGGTCGGTGCTCAATCTCCATCCGCTGATATCGACCGTGCTCGCGATTCCGCTGTTGTTCGCCTTCGGCGCCCTGATCCAGGATCAGCTGATCGAGCGGATCACCGACAAACCGGAGATCACGTCGCTGATACTCACGTTCGGACTGGCGATATTCCTCATGAACACGGCACAGGCGCTTTTCAGCGCTGATTACCGGTCCATCGGCTACCTGACGTCGCCGGTGACGTTCGGGGGTGCGACGATCGCCGGGAATCGAATCGTCACGTTCATCGGAACGGCACTGGCGCTGGCGGCGATCCTCGGCTTCATCAAGTACACCAACTGGGGGAAGGCGATCCGTGCAACGTCACAGGCGCCGGAGATCGCCAAAGCCTGTGGGATCTACACCCGAAAGGTTCGAATTCTCGCGTTCGGCATCGGAGCCGCGACTGCCGGCTTCGCCGGGAGTTTCATCGGCATGATGTATCAGATATTCCCGGACATGGGGTTCAATTACCTCATCAAGGCGTTCGTCATCGTCGTTCTCGGCGGACTCGGGAGTCTGGCCGGTGCGGTCGCCGGCGGATTGATCTTCGGAATCCTCGAGACGTTCGGGACGTACTATCTCGACGGCGCAACGGCGAACGCGCTCGCGTTCCTGATCCTCGTTGGGCTGTTGTTGGTGTATCCGCAGGGATTGCTCGGAAAGGAGGACCCATCCGTCGGAGGACAATAAATGTCTACACAACTGAAAGATCACTGGTTCTGGGATCGCGTTGAGGACCTGTCGTTGGGCGTTCGCGTGGGCGCTCTCCTGTTGGTGGTGGTCGCCTTCGCGTTGTTCCCACTTGTTGCACCGACGGGATACACGGTTCAGTATCTGTTCACGATCTTCCTGTTCACGACGCTGGCTATCGGCTGGAACGTTCTGTCCGGCTTCACCGGGTACATCAACTTCGGCTACGCCGGCTTCATGGGACTCGGTGCGTACGCGGCGGTGTTGACGATGACGAACTTCGGACTCCCCTGGTTTGTGGGACTCGCCGTCGCCGCGATCGTCTCCGGGATCGCGGGCGTGATCGTCGGCTACCCCATTCTGCGGCTGTCCGGCGCCTACTTCGCCATCGCGATGCTGGCGCTCGCGACGGCCGCGGGTATCGGGTTCGCAACGAGCTATCTGCGGCCGATCACCGAGGGGGCGACCGGGATCTCCTTCTTCCCCGGACTCTCGACGGTGGAGCAGTACTACATCGTCACCGGGGTGATGATCGGAACCGCGCTTTTGACGCTCAAGATCGCAACGTCGCCGTTCGGTAAACGTCTGCTTGCGATCCGCGAGGACGAACTCCTCGCCGCATCGCTCGGCGTCAACACCGTTCGTGACAAGCTCGTCGCGATGGCGATCCACTGTGCGATCGCGGGCGTGTGCGGAGCGATACTCGCGTTCAACCTCTCGTACATCGATCCGGCGACGGTGTTCGACATCCGGTACACCGAATACCCGATCATCATGGTGCTGTTCGGCGGTCTCGGAACGGTCGCCGGACCGGTCGTCGGCGGAATCGTTATCGGGGTTCTGCGAGAACTGCTGTGGGCGCAGTTCCCGCATTTCCACCTCGCGATCCTCGGGGCGCTCATCGTCGTGCTCGTGTTGTTCCTTCCCGAAGGCGTTATCGAGTGGATGAAGGAGAACGATTACCTGCCGCGCCGGAGGTGGTTATGATGAGCGCGGACGTCCCCGTTCTCGAGGTCGACGGCGTTACCAAGCAGTTCGGAAACCTCACTGCCGTCGACGACGTCTCGTTCACGATCGCGGGATCGGGTGAGATGGTCGGACTGATCGGTCCGAACGGCGCCGGGAAGACGACGATGTTCAACACGATCACGAACATCCACTCCCCGACGGAGGGCGACATCCGGTTCGAGGGTGAAAGCATCATCGGTGCGCCGATCCACGAGATCGCACAGAAGGGACTCACTCGGACGTTCCAGGACACGCGAGTGTTGGGCCGGATGACGCTGCGTGAAAACCTGCTCATCGCGAGCCAAGTCAGCGACGCTCCCGAGGAGCGGGCCGAGGAGCTGCTGGAAACGATCGAGCTCGACGACAAGGCGGACCAGCTCGCCCGAGACCTATCCTTCGGTCAACAGAAACTCGTAAGCATTAGCCAGACGCTGATGCTTCGCCCGGATCTGGTGTTGCTCGACGAACCGTTCGCGGGCGTCAATCCGACAATGGAAAACAAGATTCTGGAGATCATCGACACGTTCCTCGACCGCGGCGTCAACTTCCTGCTGATCGAACACGACATGGACATCATCATGGAGCACTGCGACGACATCCTCGTGATGGACGCCGGCGAACTCATCACGCGTGGCGATCCGAACGAGGTACGGAACGACGAACGCGTCGTCGAAGCATACTTCGGAACGTGAAACAATGAGTGCGAGCACCATCCTCTCCGCGGAGGGGATATCGACGGGATACGGGAAGAACAAAGTCGTCGACAACGTGTCGATCGAAGTGACAGAGGGGGAATCGGTGGCGATCATCGGCCCGAACGGGGCCGGAAAGTCGACCGTCCTGAAAGCGATCACGGGCTATCTCCCCTGTTGGGAGGGAACCGTTCGCTACAAGGACGAGGACATCACGAACGTCGAGACCCACGAACTCATCGGTCGCCGGCTGAGTATCGTCCCGCAGGGACGAGTCGTGTTCCCGGACATGACCGTCAAAGAACACTTCGACCTCGGCGCGTGGACCATAAGCGACGAGGAGTACGAGGAGAATCTCGAGCAGATATTCGAGCTGTTCCCGCGAGTCAAGGAGCGGTGGGATCAGAAGGCCAAAACGATGAGCGGCGGCGAACAGCAGATGGTCTCGCTCGGACGGGCGCTCATCACCGACCCGGACCTGCTCATTCTCGACGAGCCGTCACTCGGTCTCGCGCCGAATCTCGTCGATCAGACGTTCGACCTGATAAACACGATACAGGAATCCGGCGTGAGCATCCTGATGGTCGAACAGAACGCGGTCAAAGCACTGGAAAACACCGATAGAACCTACGTGGTCGAGATGGGCGAGATCGCCTACTCGGGCGGCAGCGAGGAACTCCTCAACGACGACAAGATCGTCGAGCTGTATCTGGGTGGCTGATCGTCGGGAGCGGCCCGCGCCGTCACGCCCGGGTCAAACGGGGGAGACCGTCACACCGAACACTCGATTGTAAGTAAATTACGTCAATACACTTGTAATGGCATTCTCGGTCGGTCCGTCGCCGACCAGCCGGCCGGTCACCCGGAGACGACCAAGCCGACGGCGATCATCAGCCGCGCGCCGAGTAGTCCGAACGCCGGAGACACGGGAGGCCGACGGACCCGAGACGCCTCGCGAGCGCGACGCCGTCCCGATGGGTGGGGAAGTGGACAGCCTTGGGGTCGAGCGGTTCGAGAGCGTTCGTCTCCCGTCATCACCGAAATCGAGGAGTTCCGCACGACGCCGAGGCACTCGTCTGCTCCGCTTGCGGACGCCGCCGAAGCAGGTAACCGGAGCGCATCTCCGAGGCCGAGATCCGCTATTCGATGCCAGTGATTGTAAGCTGAGTGACTTTCCCTCTTCCGTATCAGCAAACTGAGTACGGCATCTATCACCCGAACGCCGAGATCGCCGGTGATTCGAAGTAGTCGGGCGGGGTATCGACACCGACCACATGGGCTGTAAGTCCACATTTCATCCGCATGAACTCGGATTTTGTGGGTCTACGTCCTCAGAAATTGGATTTTTCCCGATCGGGATCCCTCAGAACCGTGCGTTCCCTCCGAGCCGGGGGATCCGCCGGAGTTCGCGTCAGCAGTGGTACCCACAGATACCAATATATATATGATGTGCTATAAAGCAGAACGAACTGCCGACGTCGGATACGATCGGCGACGTCGGAGCCGGCGTCGGATCGTGGCCGAGTTCGCGGCCGTCTCGCGAGTCGAAATACGGATTAATATTCCTTTAGGACATGCGAATAACTGATTTGCATTGTGTCCAATTAAATCGGAGCTTTTTTATCCAATAAGGAAGCGTTTTTGCCTATGGTTCAACCGGTATGCAGCGATCGTCGGAAATTCTTGAAGACACTCGCGGTTGCTGGGTCGGCGACCGCCGTTGCGGGCTGTTCGGACGACGGATCGGACGGCGGCGAGGCCGGGGAACGAGTACCCCCGATCAACATCGCGTTCTGGACCGATACCGGCTCGACGACGGTCGTCTTCGAGCAGAGTCTCCCCGGTATCGTCGACGACATCGAGGAGGCGCTCGGCGTCGACGTGGAGACCACGCCCGGAACGTTGAGCGACGTCACGGCGGGGCAGTCGAACGACACCCGCGACCACCACATGCAGTACAACGGGTACAGTCTGGCGCCAAGCCGTCTCGATCCCGAGGAGCTGACCCGGGGGCGGTACGAGATCATGAACGCCGGCGGCAACGGAGCGTGGAACCCGCCGAACTACGCGAGTTGTGCGTTCTCGGAGCCCGCACAGGCACAGAGTTTCGCGCCGACGATCGAGGAGCGGCAGGAACTCGTCACCGAGGCACACAGCGTCATGTCCGAGGACCTCGCGAACATCCCGATCGCCCAGCGGGTCCAGTACGGCTCCGCGTACACGGATCGGGTCGACGTGCAGCGAAGCGGTGACATCGGACTGGTGTACACGGCAGCACCGCCGCTCATTCACTCCGTTCCGACCGACGTCGACGAGATCCGGACCAACTACCAACCGCGGGCGCTCGAAACCTCGATCTATCAGACGATCGCGACCCCCGTCGACCGCATCGTCTGGGCGAATCTCGTGTACTCCCCGCTCATCGGGTACGACGAGAACTACGAGCTCGAGAACGTGCTCGCCGAGGAGTACACGGTCTCGGACGACGGGGAGACGATCACCTTCGAGCTCCGCGAGGGCGAGTTCCACAACGGCGATCCGATCACCGCCGAGGACGTCAAGTGGACCTACGAGTTCCAGTGGGAACAGAGCGAAGCCGGCAACTACCCGGAGATCTCGCGTCCGCCGGTCGAGTCGATCGAGGTCGTCGACGACCGGACCGTCGTCTTCGAGCTCGAGCAGCCGCTCCCGTTCATGCTCACTCGGGTGTTCCCGTCGTGGGGTATCCTCCCCAAGGACGCGTGGCAGGAGGCGGGCGCCGAGGAGAACCCGACCAACTTTGACGATCCGCTGATCGGCTCCGGCCCCTACGAGGTCGATACGTTCGACCAGGGGCAGTCGCTGAGTCTGGTGGCGTTCGACGAGCACGCGACGTTCGACACCGAGGGCCGGCTCACCGTCATCTCGTACGACTCCTCGGAGGCCGCGTTCCGGGCCTTCGAGAACGAGGAGCTGGAGCTGTTCCTGGATACGCCCCCGGCGCTCGCGAACGAGGTACGCGAGGAGATCGAGGGCGCCGAGATCTTCCTGACGGAGGGATTCACGAACTACACGATCCATCCGTACATGCCGTACGGGCCACAGCAGCACCACGAGTTCCGGGAGGCGTTCTCGCAGGCGATAGACCGGTCCGCGGTGAACGAGACGGCGCTGTACGGCGACTCCCAGCCGGCGATGTACTCCTGTCCGTTGGCCGAGACGCACCCGTTTTATCCCGGCGAGGAGAACCTCACCCAGGCGGCCGACAGCCCGCAGTCGAATCCGGAGCGGGCACGGGAGATCCTGGAGGACGCCGGCTGGTCGTGGGACGACGACGGAAACCTGCTGTACCCCGATGACATCGATCTGACGCCGCAGTGGCCCGAAGGGGAGGAGCCCGCCGACGATCCCGACACGTTCCCATGTGTGTCCGACCTGGAGGCGTAGCCCTCGGATGAGAGCCGTCATGAACGCGTCCGATTCGCGGTGGCAACCGGACTCCACGACGTGTGACCCCGGTGAGGCCTGATGAGCGTCGTCCGCCGAATCACCGAGTCCCTTTCGGAGTCGTCCAGCAGCGTCACCGACCACTACGTCGTCAGAAACGTGCGTGGGGGCGTCTCGAAGATCATGGCGGAGCGCGTGACGAGATACGCCGCGTTCGTCCTGCTCGGACTGCTACTCCTCGGATTGTTCGGTCCCGCCATCGCCCCCCACGATTACAACGACCAGCACAGGACGGCGGACGGGGAACTGGACCGGTTGAGCCCGCCGTCGGCCGACCACTGGCTCGGGACGACCGAACGGGGCGAGGACGTGTTGTCACGTGTGTTGTACGGCGCACAGCCGACGATCATCACGGGGTTCGTCGGCGGGTTACTGATAATCGGGATCGGACTGTCCGTCGGTATCACGGCCGGATACGTCGGCGGCAGGACGGAGGAGGTGATCATGCGACTGGTCGACTTCGTGTACGGCGTGCCGCTGATACCGACGGCCCTCGTCCTGTTGGCCGTCTTTGGGACCGGATTCTGGTCGGTCATCCTCATCATCAGCCTCATCCTGTGGCGCGGGAGCGCACGCGTGTTACGATCGCAGGTACTACAAATAAAGGAACGACCCTACATTCAGGCGGCGAAGGCAACGGGAGCGAGCGACACCCGAATCGTGTTCAAACACATCCTGCCGAACATCGCGAGCATGGCGATCCTGTTTTTCGCCCTCGGCGTCGGCATTGCGATCGTCAAGCAGGCCGGGTTGGCGTTCCTCGGGGTGACCGATCCGTTCATTCCGTCCTGGGGCATCATGATACGCAACGCGTACCAGTCCGGGTTCGTCGCCGACGCGTGGTGGTGGACGCTGCCGGCGGGGTTCCTCATCGGACTGACGGTGCTCTCGACGTTCCTCCTCGGCCGCGGATACGAATCGACCGGAACGAGTAGCGAGGGAAGCCTATAAATGAGTCAGGATACGCTCCGCGTGGAGGATCTGAGCATTCGGTACGAAACGGGCGACGAACACGACGTGCATGCGGTCACCGACGCGTCCTTCAGCATCCGACCGGGCGAGTACTTCGGGTTGGTCGGCGAGAGCGGCTGTGGAAAGTCGACGATCGCGAAGGCGATCATCGGCGGCCTCGACGACAACGGGACGATCACCGGCGGACGAATCACGTACAACGGAACCCCGATCCACGATCTCTCCGAGAAGGAGCTGAACGCCGAGATCAGATGGAAGGAGGTGTCGATGATCCCGCAGGCGTCGATGAACAGCCTGGATCCGGTGTTGAAGCTGAGCGATCAGGCGCTACAGCTGGCACGGACGCACACGGACTGGGGTGAACGGAAGGCGCTCGAAAAGTTCCGGAAGCTGTTCGACATCGTCGGGCTCAGCGAGGACCGCATTCACGATTACCCCCACCAGTTCTCCGGCGGCATGCAACAGCGGGCGATCATCGCGCTGTCGCTGTTCCTCGAACCGAACCTGATCATCGCGGACGAGCCCACGACGGCGCTGGACGTGATCATGCAGGATCAGATCTTCAAGTATCTGAACGAGATCAGAGCTGAAACCGACGTGAGCATGCTGCTCATCACCCACGACATCTCCGTCGTGTTCGAGAACTGCGACGGGATGGCGGTCATGCACGGCGGACAGGTGGCCGAGGAGGGCAGCGTCGAAAGCGTGTACGACAGGCCGAAACACCCGTATTCGTATCTCCTTCAGCGTGCGTTCCCGGACGTCCGGGAACCGGAACGGGAGCTGAGCGTGATCGAGGGACAGCCGCCACAGTTGACCTCACCGGTGGATCAGTGTACCTTCGCCGAGCGGTGTCCGTGGGCGACCGACGCGTGTCGCGAGCGGGCACCGCCGACCGAACGGGTGGGTGAGGACCACACCGCTGCCTGCATCCGCCACGACGAGATAGACGAACTGCAGTATTCGGAGGTGATCACGAATGACTGAGAACACGGTGATCGAATCGAGCGACATGCAGGTGCATTTCGACCAATCGACGGACCTTCTCTCGTCGATCCGAAACTACGTGCTGGGTACGGACGTCGAAAAGGTACGCGCGGTCGATGGCGTGGACCTGACGCTATCGGAAAACGACTCACAGGGCGTCATCGGCGAGAGCGGCTGTGGAAAGACGACGCTCATCAAGACGATAATGGGTCTGTTATCCCCGACCGGAGGCGAGCTACGGTTCAAGGGGCGACCCGTCTCGGAGTTTGACAAGGCCGACTGGAAGCGATTCCGGCGAAACGTACAGATCATCTTTCAGGACCCGTTCGACTCGCTGGATCCCAAATTCACCGTACGTGAAACCCTGCGGGAGCCGCTCGAGGTGCACGGCATCGATGACAAGGAAAAGCGGGTCCGCGAGACGCTCGAACGGGTCGAGCTGAATCCGCCCGAGCACTATCTGGACCGGCTGCCGGAACAGCTCTCGGGCGGCGAGAAACAACGGGTGTCGATCGGCCGCGCACTGGTGCTGGAGCCGGACGTGATCCTGGCGGACGAGCCGGTCAGCATGCTCGACGTCTCGACGCAGGCGTCGATCCTGCGGTTGTTGGACCGGATCACGAGCGAGACCGGCGTGTCCATGGTGTACATTTCACACGACCTGTCGACGGTCTCGTACGTGTGTGACGACATAAACGTGATGTACCTGGGCCGAATCGTCGAGAGCGGGCCGAAAAAGGAGGTGCTCGAGAATCCGCAGCACCCGTATACGAGGGCGCTGATCGACGCGATCCCGATCCCCGACCCACATCACGACAGAACGCACACCGTTCTCGGCGGATCGGCGGACTCCCCGATCGGCTCCCCGGACGGCTGTCGGTTCAAGAACCGATGTCCCGAACGGATGGACGTCTGTGAGGTGACGCCGAGGGACGTCCCCGTCGACGGGGCACCCGATCACGAGGTCGCGTGCCACCTCCATTACGACCACGAGGCCGCCACCGATGGAGCGGACGGTCCCATCACCAACGGAGACGGCCACGCCGTCATCCACGGAGGGGATCAGTAATGTCGAAGGTGAGGTACATCGCCGAGCGAACCGTCTTCACGGCGATCCTGATCTTCGCCGTCGCCTCGGCGCTGTTCTTCTTCTTCCGGTTGATGCCGGGAGATTTCATCGACTATCTCGCCCAAAGCGGCGTCAGCGGCGATGCGATGGACGACATCCGCGCGAAGTGGGGGTTAGACGACCCGCTGTACGTCCAGTACTTCGCGTACGTCTCGAACACGCTGACGGGTGACATGGGCGAATCGTTCGTGTACGGGATTCCCGTCTGGGAGCTGACCGCGGGGCGGATATTCAACTCGCTGATACTCGTCGCGCCGGCGATCACGCTGGCGTACGTGCTCGGCGGCGCGCTCGGCGGGTATCTGGGGACCAATCGGGGATCGACCACGGAGAAGTACGGTATCGTGTTCGCCAGCGTTCCCCGGAGCTTCCCGGAGTTCTTCATCGGGATCGTCCTGGTGACGATCTTCGCCGGTATGCTGGGGCTGTTCCCGACCACCGGGATGCTCTCCATCGAACTCCAGCGGGAGATCGCGGACGAGACGATGCCGCTGTGGATCCTGCTCACGGCGGACTTCTGGTCGCACTACCTGCTGCCGTTCACCACGATCCTCCTGTACTACCTCACCATTCCGACGCTCGTGATGCGGACGAGCGTCGTCGAGACCAGCGGTCAGGACTTCCTGTACTACCACCGGATCACGGGACTCTCGAAGTACACTCGGCTCAAACAGCTGATCAAACACTCCTCGCTGCCCGTGATCACGCTGTTTCCGATCTCGATGACGCGAGCCATCGGCGGGATGGTGCTCGTCGAGGTGGTGTTCAACTGGCCCGGGATCGGGAATCTGCTCGTCGAGTCGGTGCTGGCGCGGGACTTCCCGGTCATCCAGTTCGTCTTCCTTTTGGCGGCCATCTGGGTCATCGTCGGGAACTACCTGATCGACATCCTCTACGGAATGATCGACCCGCGAATCGCCATCGACGGCGCCGACGAGGCCTGATCGACGTGCGAAGCGACCCACGCGACACGACGACGACACCGATGAACCACACGATGTCCACCGAACTTCACACGACGTCCACCGAACTTCACACAAGATGACACCGAGTACCGAACCACAGGATCCGCAGCGGAGCGCCGAGGAGGTGTACGACCGCCTCTTCGAGGCCGGAATCGTCGCCGAACACGGCGAAGAATCGAGCATCCAACTGACACGGGAGTATTTCGAGCACAGAGCCGAAACGCGGTCACGGGCGTCGGAGAGCGGCCGCGACGCACTCCTCCGTGAGGTCGGGGCGACGGACGGTCCGCTGGCGGAGTGTGCCGACGACGCGCTGGTGATCGAGGCGGTGGCGGTGCTCACGTTCGGGGCGGAGCTGTCGGAGGCGGAGGCGTTCCGCGTCGCCACGTCGCTACACGCCGTCCGCGACGACGCGGCCGCGGAACGCCTGCCAGCGTCGTTTCTCCGGTTACATCCGGCACAGATCCCGGGCTTCCTCTCGGCGTACGACGCCGGGGTGATCCTCTGTTGGCGCGAGGACTGCGCGCCGTGTCGCCGGATGGTCGACCGGCTTGCGGAGCTGGTCGCGGACCTGTCCGACGTGACCGTCGCCGCGGTGCGGGGCACCGACGACCCCGCGTTGCTCTCGGAGCGATACGACGTCGCGGTCGCGCCGACGATTCTCTTCTGTGCCGACGGGGAGATCCGATCCCGGCTGATCGGCGACAACACGGAAGAGACGGTGAAGCGGGAACTGACTACGCTCTCGGAGTCCTGATCCGCGAACTCGGATCCGGGTCTGCGTTCCGATCGGTCGTCTCGACTGCGGACAGTCAGTCACCGATCGGTCGTCTCCATCCCGCCGTCAGTCGCCGATCGCATCGGCGAGAGCCGCACCGAACAGCTGCTGGATCACGTAGTAGGTGATGATGGTGAACGTCACCAGCGGGTCGGCGTAGGCGTACGCGATGACCAGCGCGATCCCGAGATTCTTCAGACTACTGGTGAAGAACAACGGCAATGCGTGGGCCCGCCGGAGCCGCAAGCCCCGTTTACACAGCAGCGAGATGGCGACCCCGGCCACGAGCAGGACGAGCGAGACGACGAGCACGCCGAGCAGATCGCCGACGGTGATCTCGCCCACGTCGACGCCGGCGACGCTCGTGTAGATGAGCAGCAGGATGGCGACGGTCGCCCCGTCGTCGAGGACGCGTCGTGTAACGAGTCGCGACGGCACCACGACCGCGAGCAACACGCCCCCGCCGACGATCACCAGCAGCTCCACGAGGAGGGACCCGAGGGACACGGCTGCGCGTGCTCCCGCCAGCTGCGACAGGACGACGGGGGTGAAAAACGGTGCGACGAGCAGCGAGACGATAGCCGTCGCGGTTGCGAGTTGGACGTCTCCCCGTGACAGCCGCGTCCAGACGATCGCACTCCCCGTCGTCGTCGGCACCGACAGGGCGATCGCGAATCCGACCGCTCCGCCGTCGGTGAGGATCGAACTGGCGACCCACATGCCGCCGACCGGCAGCACCACGTATGAGATGGCGAGCGAGACCGCGATCAACAGCACGTACGACGCAACGTCGATCTCCGACACCTGCAACCCGATCACGGAACTGAACACCAGAAACACCACGAGCGGGGTGATCAGTACCTCGAGGGACGACCCGAGTTCGGGGACGGTCAGACCGGTAACGACGGCTGCTGCGACGAGGAGGCTGTTTCGATGGCGCCCAAGCAGAGTGCGAACCGCAGAGTTACTCACGGTGTCGGTCACGCCCGTACTCACGGCTTCGATCATGCCCGTTTCGTTCGTTTGCCGATATCACGGAGTCAGCGACACCCGCCTCCGAAGGGCTGCCGACCGGTGCCGACACGCCGAACGGGTACGCTTCGGTTTTTATCCCAGATCGCATTGCGGTTTCACCCGCGACCGACTGATCAAGCGATTGGATTTCGCGATGCTCGACTGATTCCGGTTCGGATCGATCGACGTTCCCGACTGTGACCGTCACACGTTCGAGTCGATACGGCTCCCGAAGAAAAATAAGCCTTTCCAACACGGCCGACGGATTCCGGCGTTGATATCGCTATTCGTCAAATCCGTCCGCCATCCTTGGTGATGAATTTCCTTTTAGTCAGTTTTTAAGACTTATGCTGGCATAATGTAAACTATAAACGGATCCAAATGTGAATGTCGCATGAGAAAGAACGTTTATTACCCATAATATTGTATTTCCGATTGTAACAATGGAAAGACGTCAGTTCCTTTCAGGAGTCGCGATCGCGAGTGGCGCAGGCGTCGCCGGCTGTCTCGGCGACGATGACGACGTAGAAACGCTGAATATGGGTTCGCCGCCGTCAGGAACGGCGACGAACGAGGCGATGACGCAGTTGCAACGCGCCGCCGCCGAGGAGTCCGAGGAGATACAGGTACAGATCGAGGAGACCGGCGGCCATACCGAGAGCATCCAGTTGTTCGACGACGGCGAGTTCGACGGCCACAACGGTGGACTCACCCAGGAGTTGAACGCACGCAACGACGAGGGTCCCTTCACCGACAATCCCGTCGAGAGCTTCGCACAGGTCGCGTTCACCCAATCCATCTACGATCACTACTGGATCGCGGTCGATGGGAGCGGTATCGAGACGTTCGACGACGTGGTTGCGGACGATGACATCGGCGTATTTATGCTCCCGCCGGCGTGGGGGCAACGTTGGCTCGTCGAGGGGGTTCACGAAAACGCCGGTGTGCTTGATGAGCTAATGGAGAAGAACGTCGATATGGGGGCCGGCGACGTCGCCGGAGCGATAGAGGAAGGTCGGATCGACGCGGTCATGGCCTACGGAGTTAACGGTGAGGCGCTTCCGGGTTGGCTGACCGAGGTGGACGCTCGATCCGACGTGTACATGGTCGAACCGACGGACACCTACGTTGAGGGAATCGAAAACACCGAAGGAACCGAAATGACCGAGTTCGAGCCGTACGCCTGGGACCAGGACATCAGCGCCGCGGAAATTCCCGGGTTCATCGAACCGTTCGTCACGCTGTTCAGCGAGGACGTCCCGAACGAAGCGGTGTATGAGGCCTGTCGCGTGTCACACGAGCACAGCGACGTCATCCGGGAGGCAGGGGACGTCTTCATGGACCATTCGGATATTGACGTCATGGCCGACGCGCTTCCGAGTCTGTTGGATCTCCACCCGGGTGCAGTTGAATTCTACGAGGATCACGGCGTGACCCCGCCCTGATCGGACCGCGGATCCCAGCCCATCAATAAAAAGCAACACGAGATATAATGTCAACAGATCCTGGCGGGGCGTTTCAGACCGAGGACGAAACCAGCAGCCTCACGCTCCCGCTCACGCTGGTCACGGTCGGTTACTGGGCGTTCATTCTCCACTATGCGTACACGTTCTGGCTACCCCAAGCACAGTACGCTGTACTGTTCGTCGGCGGCAGCTTGGTGGTGTTTACCCTGAATCTGGCGACGAAGGCGATCGTCCGTGATAATCGGATCGAACTCGCTTGGCTCGCAGCGATCGGCGTCGCCTCCGTCGTCGGCACCGTCTATGCGTCCGTGTTCTTTTGGGAACTCTACTACCACCGTCCAGGGGTGTACTTCTGGTATGAGTATGTCATTGCCGCGGCCCTGATCGTCGCCGTCAGTTATCTTGCCTACCGATCGTTCGGACTCGCGTTCCTCGTTGTGGCCGGCCTCACCGTGCTCTATGGGATGACCGGGCAGCATCTACAGGGAGTCTTTGCCCATAGCGGGTTGTCCGGTACCCGCATCATCAATATCTGGGTGCTCAACGTTCGTGGGTTCTACGGATCGATCACACAGATCATCGCCACGTGGGTGGCGCTCTTTTTACTTTACACGGGACTCGTGCAGGCGTACGGTGCGTTCGGTCTCATCCTGCGACTCGTAAAGCTCGCAGCGACCCGGTTCCGTTCGGGCGTCGCACAGTTTGCCGTCGTCGCGAGCATGATCGTCGGTTCGATCAATGGCTCCCCCTCGGCAAACTCCGCGATGACCGGGTCGGTGACGATCCCGATGATGAAAGACAGTGGAATGCGCAAGGAGTCCGCTGCCGCCGTTGAGGCGACCGCATCCTCCGGCGGGCAAATTCTCCCACCGGTCATGGGTGCCGCGGCCTTCATTATGGCCTCTCTCCTCGGGATCACGTACTTTGATGTCGTCGCTGCGGGGATCAAGCCCGCCGCGATCTTCATCGTCACCGTCGCCATCGGCGTGCACTACGCGACCCTTCGCAGCGCTCCCGACGGGCTCGATCCACAGATCGACTCGGTCGACCCCGGGGCACGGTCGGCTCCGCGAGTCGGTCTTGACGTTCTGAAGTTCGTGATACCCTTCGCCGTTCTCGTTTACACGCTCGGCGTCGCCCACTGGACGGTGACGACGGCCGCGATGGCGACGGTTCTGGTCCAGCTCGTGACCGGCGTCGTCTTCCCCCTGGCTGAGCACGTCTATGATCGAGGAGACGCGACTGGTCTCGTGACCACCGCCAAGGATGTCGGTTCGCAGACGCTCGAGGGATTCCGATACGGCGCGATCATCCTTGCACCGATCGCGATCATCATCGCGTTGATCAACGCGATCGTCGACGTGCTCGGAGCCACCGGATTACCGAACGCCCTCACGCTAGCACTTATCGATCTCACCGGCGGATCGCTGCTCGTCGCGGCGGTGATCTCGATGGGTATCTGCATTCTCCTCGGGATGGGAATGCCGTCGTCGGCCGCATACACCATCGTTGCGATCCTGGTAGCACCGACGTTCGTCGAGGCGTTCTTCCTTCCCGATCTGGCTGCACACTACTTCGTGTTCTACTCGGCACTGCTTTCCTTCATCACGCCACCGATAGCGACTGCCGCCGTCGTGACGAGCGGCATCGCGGGAGCCAACTTCTGGCGGACGTGTTTGACCGCGATCCGCGTCTCGATCGTTCTATTCATCCTTCCGATCGCCATCGTGTTCAATCCCGTATTGGTCACTGGGGGCTTCGGCATAGGCGCCATGATCGCTACCGGTGTCATCGCTGCCGGAGCGATAAGCGTCACGCACGGCGTCAACTACGCCTCCACGTGGGGGCCAAACACGTTCGTTGATCTACTCGCGCGAGGGGTATATATCGCGGCCGGCTTGATCGCGATGGTGTACCCACAGCTCATGCTGTCCGCCGTCGCCGTGTTGGTGGCTGCTCTCGTGTTCATCGTCCAGTATGCGATGACGATCAGACTGTCGCTGTCACGAATCGCCGACCGGACCGCATCCTGAACGTCACTCGCTTGGCGAATCCGGATGGTGTTATTTTTATTTCCTGTTCGTATAGCTTATCAGTCTTTCATTTTATAGCGGATCTTCCTCACAAGAATTCAGTAAAATACGGCGTCTTCAGGAAGATTTATTGCAGAACGAATGGATGATGAACCATGGCTGATAGCCAGCTATCCTCGACTGACGCGGAGCGTCTCGATACGAAACACGTGTTCGGCACGTGGCGTCGCCAGCGGGAGTTCGATCCGACCGAGGTGGTCGACACCGACGGATTCCGCTTCATCACGAGCGACGGGGAGTCGTTGCTCGATTTCAGTAGTCAACTCGTCTGTACGAACCTCGGATTCGACGCCGACGAGGTCGTCGAGGCGATGACCGAACAGGCGGAGCGCGTACCGTACATTAGCCCCGCGTACACCACGACGCCGCGGGCCACGCTCGGCGAGAAGCTCGCGGCGATCACGCCAGGGTCGCTCGAGAAGACGTTCTTCTCCACCAGCGGCACCGAAGCCAACGAAGCGGCGATGAAGATGGCTCGCGCCTATACGGGGAAAGAGAAGATACTGACCCGATACCGATCGTACCACGGGGCGACCGCGGCGTCGCTCAGTGCCTCCGGCGACCCGCGGCGAGTCGTCGAGGACCCCGCCATCCAGCCGGACGTCCCGGGAATGGTCAAGGCTCCCGATCCGTACGCGTACGGCTCCACGCTCGATCCGATGGAGAGTCTCGAGTACATCGACGAGATGCTCGCGCTGGAGGGCGACACCGTCGCGGCAGTCCTCGTCGAACCGCTCGTCGGTTCCAACGGCGTTCTCGTTCCACCGGCCGAGTATATGCCTCGCCTCAAGGAGATCGCCCACGACCACGGTGCGCTGTTGATCTGCGACGAGGTGATGACCGGCTTCGGCCGAACCGGCGAGTGGTTCGCGTCCGGGCTGTTCGAGATCGAACCGGACATCATCACCATGGCCAAGGGACTGACCGGGTCCTACCAGCCGCTCGCGGCAACGACGGTCTCGAAGGAAATCGCCGACTACTTCGAGGACGAGCTGCTGAATCACGGCCACACGTTCGCCGGACATCCCGTCTCCTGTGCCGCCGGGGTCGCGGCGATCGAGACGTACGAACGCGAGGGGCTCATCGACAACGCCCGTGAGATGGGCGAATACCTCCAGGGCGAACTGGAGACGCTCGTCGACCGCCATCCGAGCGTGGGCGAACGCCGTGGTATCGGCCTCCACCAGGGGCTCGAACTCACCCGAGATCCCGACGAACGCGTTCCGTTCGAGCACCGTATCGACAAGGTCTCCGACCGGACCACGGTGCTCGACGAGGTCGCCGAACGCGCCCGTCAGGAGGGCGTGTACGTGTTCACCTCGATGAACACGGTCGTCGTCACCCCGCCGCTCGGCGTCGACGAGACGCACATCGACGAGGGGATCGCGGCACTCGACGTCGCGCTCGAACACGCCGACGAGGCGATGAACGCGTAACCGTCGTCGACCCGTTTCTTCGTGGACGACGGCACGGGCGGAATCAACGAATCGACCGTGCCTTATCCGCCGGTAAGTGGCGGTGACAACGTCAGTTCGTCACCGTGATCGAGCGGAACGTCGGCCGCGGCTCGGCGGTCGACGAATCGACCGTTCCGAAGGACGGTTGCGGTCGACGCGATCCGTCGGTTCTCCAGCAGGTCACCGGCGAGCGCGGGTCGTCGCTCCTCGGTACGTTCGAGGGCGTCGAGTACCGTGGGATCGGTGTCGGCTTCGAGCGTCAGGACGACCGATTTCCGGCCGACGCGTCCGCGAAACGTCGCAACGAACCGGACGTCAACACGCATGTTACTGCACGAAGCCGGTCAGATCGAGCCGATCGAGCGTAGCCGGAGTGGGTCGTCCGTCCTCGTCCCAGCCGCGATGCTCGTAGTAGCTGTCGAGCATCGCGTCCAGCTCGTCCGGCGGGCAGTGCATTCCTTCGGCCGGTCCGTCCGGGATCGGTTCGTGTAACACGCGATACGGAAGCGTGTCGGTGTCGCGACCCGCGATCCCCCGCTCCACGTTGATCAGCCGCTCGAGATTGTAGATTCGCTCGCCCATGGTTGCTACCTCCGTGGTCGTCAGATCCCAGCCGGTTGCGGCGGCGAGCGCGTCCCGATACCGGTCGTTGATCCGGTCGCCCCACGTTCCCTCGCTGACGAACCGACACTGCGTCAGCGAATCGCCGAGCGTGGAGAAGTCCTGTGATCGCGCGGCGAAAGCGGCCGTTCCAGCCGTCGTCTCGGCGTGGTTCCCGTCGTACTGCGGTGTCGGCCGCGTGTCGTGATGGGACCCACCGCGGGTCGCAGTCGCGTACCCGATGCTCATGCCCTTGAGCCCTCTCGCCGAGTGAGCGGCGAACTCCAGCCCTTTTACCCCGTGAAGGTAGCGGTCCGCCTCGCCTCCGATCCGACGTGCGAGTCGAAACGAGCCTTCGGCGAGCGCGTCGCCGAATCCGGTTCGTTCGGCGGTTCGCCGGGCCAGCTCAACCAGTCCATCGGCATCCCCGAAGGTCAGATGTGACGAGACGTCGGCATCGACGAGCCCTCGCTCGTAACACTCGCGTGCGAATGCGACGGTCACCCCCCAGCTGATCGTGTCCATCCCGAGCCGGTCACAGAGGTCGTTTGCCTTCGTCACGCGCTTGATGTCGTACACGTCCTGCATCGTCGCGGTCGCGAACAGGCTCTCGAACTCGGGGATCTTCGCGTCGGTGATCCCTTCGGACTCGACGGTGACGTGTTTTCCACACCGGACGGCACAGTTGGCACAGGTCGTATCCTCGGTGACGTGCTCAGCTTTCAACGTCTCGCCGCTGATGCGGTCCGCGCTTGCTCGGTCTCCGTGCTCCGTCTGGCTGTTCCGCCGGCCGAGCTTCCCCATCTCGTTGACCGGATTCACCAGACCGCTCGTCCCGTACTCCTGAAGCATCTCCGTTCCTTCGAGCAACGGCTGCATTCGGTCGACCGTCAGGTTCCGAAGTGCACTCTCGTCGGCGACCGCCGGTTCGAAGGTCCCTTCGCAAACGGCCACGGCTTTGACGTTCTTCGCGCCGAGGACGGCGCCGCTTCCGCCCCGCCCGGCCACCCCTTCCCTGTCCCGGCCCTTGTGTAGGAGGCACGCGTATCGGACACGATTCTCGCCGGCCGGGCCGGTCGCGATAACGTGCACGTCGTCAGGGTTCGCCTCCCGTTCGCGGACCGCGTCGCACGTGTCGTACGTGGGTTCGCCCGTGAGGTCCGGAGCCGGAACCACGGTCGCACCGTCCGCTTCGATGCGGACGTACGACAGTTCCGGTGCCGACCCGTGGAGGACCACCACCTCGAACCCGGTCGTCTTCTGCGCGCGCGGAAACGTTCCGCCGAACGTGCTGTCGAAGAACCCCCCCGTGAGCGGACTGATGAAACCGAGGACTCCCCGGCTCGTGCTCTGGAACGGAGTCGCGTTCATCGGTCCGACGGTAAACGCGACGACGTTCTCGGGGTCGAACGCGTCGGCGTCGGTCGGGACGTGTTCGTACACCTGGGCCGCTGCGAACCCGTTTCCACCGAGGAAGCGGCGGGCGTACGTCGCATCGATCGGCTCGCGTTCCACCGCACCGGTTCCGAGGTAGACGTGGAGGATTTCCCCCCCGTACACCGGCGGCGTCTCAGCCATCGGAACGGGTGCCGCCATCACACGTTCGGTGCGCGCGACCGGAGTGAACATCTGTTACTCTCATGTGGCTACATCGTTTCGTTTGTGATTAGAAAGTATTGAAAACTTACGATGTGACGCAGTGTTGCCGCGAGAAATGTACCTGTATACTGAATGACAATCGGTCACGTTCGTTCGGCTCTAAGAAACTATTAAGTAGCGGTTCGTGGAAAGGACGCCATGGGCGAAACGCCGACACGGATCGACGCAACGCGGACGTCGCTTCGGATCGTTCAACTGATACGCGACAAAGACGGTGCGCGAGCCGCTGCGCTGGTGGACGAACTCGACGTGTCGAAGAGCACGGTTCACGCACACCTCACCACGCTACAGGAATGTGGCTACGTGACGAAGCAGGGGGAGATCTATCGTCTCGGTCTCCACCTCTTTCATCTGGGGCAACACGCTCGTATCCGCGATCGGCGGTACCGGCTCGCGCGCGACAAGACCGTCGAGGTCGCCGAATCGCTGCATTACGCCATCGATTTCGACGTGGAAACCAACGGTCGAATGATCTCGTTGTTCCATCAGGCGGATCCGTCCACGGAGATCGGGTTCGAGCCGGGTGCGTACTTCCACATGCACGCCAGTGGGACCGGGAAGGCGACGCTCGCGCTGCTCCCGGACGAACGCGTCGACGCCATCATCGAACGGTGGGACATGCCCGCGAAGACCGACGAGACGATCACGGAGCCGAGTGTACTCCGTGCCGACATACGGCGTACGCGCGACCGTGGGTATGGACTCGTCGACGAGGAGTGGCTGGATGGCCACCGGGCGGTTGGCGTCGCCGTCCGTCTGCCCGATGGCCGCCCGTTCGGTGCGTTGAGCGCCGGTGGCCCCAAATATCGGCTCACGGACGAGACGATCCGGTCCGAGGTCGCGCCGGCGCTGCAGGACGCCGCCGGAGCGCTCGAGGAAGCGATCGATGAGACGTACCGATGAGCGGCCGACTTATAAACGGCAACCAGAAATACGTCACGTTCGATAATACGGTGGAGCCGGCGTCTCCGGTGGGACGGAAGCGACGCCGAGTGCGTGAGGCTCCACCGTCTCCCGGCCGGCTTTGAGCGATAGCAATACAAGCATACATTTGTAATGTCTTTTGCGACGGAGTGGACGCGCGGCCGGGCCGAAGAGTATATAAATGTAGCTTACAAGAAAACTATTATACAACGCCGAGGCGGGATTCGCCGTCATGCCGTCGTGTACGCGGACCGGCCACGCTCCGAGCCAGATGTCGACTTAAAATAAGATACTATATAAATAAATATATTCGTTATTAGTTCGTTCAGCAACGTCGATCTCCGAATCGTTCGGCGATTCGATCGGCCAAAACTGGTGATGACTTTCCGTACGAAATACGCGTATATCGGCGTGTTTGTCGACTATCAGCGCTCTATTGCTGTTAGTCACACCGACTTCCATCCGGCGATGGTTTTCATCCACTCACGGAATCTTATTTAATGTTAAAAGTAAAATACTACCTCGCTTATATCATATGTTATATTTTTTATTCCGGTGATCGGTCGAGGGATCGAACGTCGTGGGGCAACGCCGGTCCCGACCCACACGTCGCCCACGGGGACGGAGCGACCGCCGTGCGGTGTGAACTCGTGTGTCCCAGTTCGGTCGTGTGAGACGCTGTGACGGCAGTGTACTCCGATCGCGTCGCTATCTATGTTGATAATTTGTACGATCGGTATATAGGTGGTGACGAGGGAGTATCAGGTAGTCACGGGGCACACGAGCGGGGCGTCGGCGACGTCCGCCCGCGGGCAACCGCGAGGGACGACCGGCCGTCACTCGTTCGACACCGTGGACGAGATACCATGAACATTACACAACTGTTCAACGACGACGGCGAACGGGCGGTCAGCCCCGTCATCGGGGTCATCCTGATGGTGGCGATTACGGTCATCTTAGCGGCGGTCATCGGCACGTTCGTGCTGGGACTGGGCGATCAAGTCAGCGAGAGCGCGCCGCAGGCGGCGTTCTCGGCAAGTGCTGAGGAAATTGATGAGAATGACGAACTCACGGTGAGTTTTGAAAAGACTGGAGGTATCGACCTGACTGTCGATGACATTACGTTCGTGATAGCCGAATCGGATTACGCTGCCGGTGATGATGGACGTTTCGATGACACGGAAGCATGGTCCAGTGGGAGTAGTACGGAGGTTACAACTAACGGCGAGACCATTGGATCGGGCGATCGTGTCGATGTTGCTATCCGACACGATCCAAGTGGGGAGCTAATTTTCTCCACAACGGTAACGGCACGTTAAAATACGTCCCCGACCAGCCATCTTAATTCTTCGACACGCTTACTTCCAGCCGTCCGCATACATATTGCATGCCCTCCGACGGGCGGTTCTGGATCACGCTGGCGCTCGCGCTGGCGGTCGTCGCCGGCGGGCTGTTCATCGGACTGCCGAGTGCCGACTCCCCGCCGGCGGCGGAGGACGTCTTCGAGGGCGCGTTCGTCCACGCCGAGGACCTCGAGGGCGTCGCCGGCGTGCAGGTGACGACCCTCGAACGCGACGGGGAGGTCGTCCGGCGCGAGCGACTCGCGGTGCGTGAGCGCCCGTACACGGACTACCGCCACGAGGTGCTCGACTCGTCGGATCCCGACCGGATCGACGAGGTGTACGTCTCGAACGCCGCCGGCTCGTGGTGGTACCACCCCGACGAGGGGACCGTGACGGCCTACGAGCCCGCGGAGCCGTTCGACGACGACGCGGTCCGCGAGAGCCGCGCCGAGCAGGCCGACCGTCAACAGCGACTGTACGACCTCGACTATCGCGGCACCGAGACGGTCGCCGACCGCGAGGCCCATCGCCTCGCGGTGACGGCGCGCAACGAGTCCACCACCGCGGGCATCTCACTGCTCGTCGGCGACGTGGAGTTCGTCTACGCGGCCGCGACGATCGACCCCACGGCGGAGCTGCACGTCGTCGAGCAGACCGTCTGGATCGACGCCGAACACGACTACCCCCTGGCAGAACGGCTCGTCGTCGAGGACCCCGACGGCGACCGCTACGTGCTCGCCGAGCGATTCGAGTCGGCGCGGTTCGATCCCGGCTTCGAGACGGGCGCGTTCGACTTCGACCCGCCGGCGAACGCGACGGTCGAGCGAGTCACAGAGGACTGATCCGGCATGCACCGCCGACGGACTCGGGACGTCGTCGATCGGTTCCGACCGCCGGGCACCGACGGGCTCACGACGCGTTCGGGTCGACCCGGCTCCCGACCCACAGCAGCGTTCCGACCAGCGTGAGGACCGCGACCGGGAGGATCCACCGCATCGCCGCCAGCAGTCCGGCGGACGCCTGCACGCCGGCGACGAGCAGGATCGTGGGACCACAACAGGCGAATCCGGAGAGCAGCCCGGGCACGCCGGCCGCCGCCCCGGCACCCGGCCCGATCCGGCACGCGGACGGGCCCCGCCACGCGACGACGGAGACGGCGAGCGTCACGCCGACGAGCGCCGCGAGGCCGAGACCGATCGCGGCGGTGACGGGCGCGAACAGATACTCCAGAGGACCGACCGTCACGAGCGCGACCGTCTCGTACTGAAACGGCGCGACCCGACGCGTGGCGGCCGCGATCGGGTCGCTCACGACGAACACGTCGACGAGCGGCTCGGTGCCGGTCGCGGCACCGCCGCCCGATCGCAGGCCGAGATGTCCGAGTCCGACGCCGTACAGCAGCCAGTAGCCGACGGTCGTGGCGCCGAAGGTGAACCGCCCGTCGGGTCGACCGAGCGCGGTCCGAACCGCGAACAGCGTCCGGCGGACCAGACCGGCGATCCATGCGACCGGCGCGGCGGCCGAGGAGACGGTCTCAGCGCCCATAGCCGGCCTCGGTGTGTTCGCCGACGAACTCGGTGTCCGGGTAGAAGCCCGCCCACGCGAACCACATGGCGTCGAACGCGAGCAGTCGATCGAGCGGCAGGTCGTCCGCGTCGATGGGGCCCGACCCGTCCACGCGATAGCCGCGACCGTCGGGCTCGACGAGGAGCCCCTGCGGGTTGCGGTAGACGTAGCCGGTCGACAGCGCCGGGTCGGCGACGGCGACGACGTCGACGGTCCGGTCCCCGACGGCGACGGATCCGGGCAACACGCGTTCCGAGAGGAGCGTCGCCTTGTCGAACGCGATCGCACCCGCGTCGGTCCGCGCGCCCAACACGACGGATTTCCGGTACCCATCGTCGATCGGCGCCAGAGGGCTGAACAGCGTCGACTCCGAGGCGTAATACTCCGCCAGCGGATCGTACTCGCCGTACGGATCGTTGCCGTAGCGTCGCGCGTGGCCGGTCTCCTCGGTGAGGAGCTTCGAGTCCGGATACGCCGATCGCCACTCGCCGAGCGTGGTCCAGACGACCCGGAACTCCCGCAGCGGGTCACCCGTCAACGGGCCGCTGATGGCGGTTGCAACCATCTGTGGCCACCAGCTCCCGGTCGTCCGGTCGTACATGATCAGATTGGAGTTGACGAGCTGACCGCTGACGCCGAACTCCGTTCCGCCGCGCTCGAACCCCTGGGCGGTGCCCGTCAGCGGACAGTACGTCACCGCTACCGGCTCGCCCGCGATCGTGTCGTTGACGATCTCGTGCCAGACGAGCACGTACTGGGGGTACGCCTTCGCTTCTCCGTTCCGGACCACGCCGAACACCGGCTCCCCGTCCCCGATCCCCGCCTCGTCGATCGGACGGAACTGCGGCTCGTCGATCGACGGGATCCCGTCCTGTCCCACGCCGCCGCTCAACGAGCGGTCAAGGAGCGTCTCGACGTCGTACGCGAGCGTCAGCGGTTCCGCGGCGATCGGCGGTCCGTCGCCGTCGGCGCCGCGCTCGGCATCGTCGGTTGAATCGGGGGTCACGGCCGAGTCGTCGGCCGACGGTTCGGGGGTGCCCTCACCGACTCGTCCGACGACGTCGCCGCCGGTACAGCCGGCGATACCGACGGACACACCCGCGAGCACGCTCGAGAGGACCGTTCGGCGACTCCGTTTCATGTGCGATGTACGCGTGCGAACGTATAGAATCCGGAGGGGTCGTGCGAACCACACACACAGCCGGTTCGAGCGGTCGAGCGTCGGTCGGAGCCCCCGCCGTGATCGGATCACTCCCCGTCGTCATCGGCGGCCGAAACCGACGAGGACGCCTCCTCGTCGGGCACCGACCGGTCGGGCGGGTCGTCGGCCCCGGACGCGTTGACGTCGGGATCGGCAGTCGCGTTCGAACCGAGGCTTCGGTCGGCGATCCGCTTTGCGGCTCGCGTCAGCCCGTCGGTCGCGTCGGCGTCGTCGGTAGCTCGCGGGCGGCCATCCGCATCCGATCGCCGGCGCTCGTCTCCCTCACCGGAGGTCGCGGCGTCGGACGCATCGGCCGCGGACGACGGTGTGTCGACGGATCGCGGAGCGTCGTGGGTTTCGACGCCGTCATCGTCCGTCGCCGACGGTCCATCGGGGCCGACGTCCAGTTCACCCGGCGGGACGAACGCGGTTTCGACCTCGCGGACGGTCTCCCGCACCGCGGGCTCGTCGAGGCGGTCGGCGTACGCCTCGCGGATCAGGTCCGGAACGGCGTAGGCGTATCGACCGCGGCCCGCGTGTCTGACGAGCCCGGCAGTCCGGAGCGGTCGATTGCGGCCGTACGCGTGGCGCGAGTCGCCGTTGCCGCCGGCGTCGATGTGCGCTGCGACCGGCTCGCTCGTCCCCTCACGCCGATAGTGCCGAAGCATGGCGCGGGAGAGGTCCGGCAGCGACTCGATCCGTCCGCGGAGCTCCTCGATCACGGCCTCGCGCGTACCGAGTTCAATGGCGTCGTCGAACCGGAGCGCTCCCTCCGTGACGTCCGCCGGGTCGACCGGGTCGACGTCGCGTCCGTCGGACGTCGGAACCGTTCCGGTCGAGTCCGACCCGTCGGCGGGGCCCGCCGAGGTGGGCCCCTCGTCGGCGTGCGACGAAGCGGGAGCGTCCTCGTCAGCGTGCGACGAAGCCGGATCGTCTCCGTTCGCGGCGGCGCCATCGGGCGACGAGGCGTCGTACTCATCGAGCCCCGACTGTCCGTCGTCGACGGGATCGGTCCCCACGTGTCGGTACGGGGCCTCCGCCCGTCCCAGCAGCGCCTGGGCGAACTGGTCGGCCATGTTCGAGAGGTCCCGGGCCTCCTCGAGCTCCTGCTCCAGCTGAGTGATCCGGGCACGCTTTTTGTCGAGCTCCTGGCGGAGGTCAGCCAGCTCGGATTCACGACGGGCACGCTCGTCGGAGATCGACTGGAGCTCGTCGACGAGGTCCCCGGAGACGGATTTGAGTTCGGGTCGCTCGAAGTCGTCGAGCCCGGGGGTCGCGCCCGCGTCGAACGTCCGCTTTCGGTGGAACTGGATCCGCCGGATCGACTCGTCCCAGTCGGTCATCAGGAACGCCTCGCCGTCGTCGAGTTCCTCGACCGCGTCGGCGTACTTCGAACCCAGAATTCGACCGACAACCGTGGTGTCATTGTCCCAGGTGAGCCGGTGCCAGCAGAGCCAGTCACACTGGGTAATAAAGTCCTTCTTCACGTCCGCGGGACGCTGGCTGATGCCGACGATCCCGAGCCCGTGTTTTCGGCCGCGCTTTCCGACCTTGATAAGCATCTTCCCCGTCTCGTCCATCCCGCCACCCTCGGGGATGTACTCGTGACACTCCTCGACGACCAGCAGAAACGGCTTTTTTAGCTTCTTCTCCTTTGCGAACAGCTGTCGGACGACGTTCAACAGGAGCTCGTTGGCCGTCTCCTCCTCGAGATAGCCGGAGACGTCGAGAATGATCGGCACGTTCTGCTCGAGCGCGAGCGACGCGATCTTCTCGGCGTGTTCCGGAGAGACGACGATGTCACATTCCTCGTCGGCACCCGCATGGAGGATCTCGAACTCCTCTTTTAACCCGTAGTACTCGCCGTCGGTGTCGACGATCATCACGGGGAACCCGTCAGCAAGCAGGTTCTCGATCACCACGGACGCGGTGTTGCTCTTCCCGGAGCCACTCTTGCCGGTAATAAAGGAGCGTCCGGTCAGCACGTCGACGACGGGTAACTCGACGGGGCTACCGGCCGGTGCCGTCGCGTCCCCGCCGATCCCGTCGCTTACGTCGGCGACGTGGATCGTCTCCTGATCGCTCATACACATACAGGCACGGGCGGCGTCAAAGACCTTCGCCTCCGGGTCCACGGTCGAGACCACCGTCCCTGCCCACCACGGAGCGGCCGACCGGTCGCCGGGCGTCCGAGCACGCCACGGAGCAACCGATCATGGCGGCCGAGCGCGGTCGCGGCGGGAAACGCCTAAGCCGTTCGCCACCCGCGTTCCGGTATGCAGCCGATCTCGATCCTCGGATCCGATGCGAACACGCTCGCGGAGCGACTCGTCGAGCGCCTCGACGGGCGCGTCGGCGTCGTCGATCGCCCGGCGGAGTCCACCGACGGCGGCGTCGCCGTCGGGTCCGACGACCCCGACCCGGCGCGACGACGCACCACGTCGATATCGCTCTCGGCGGACGGCACCTGGACGGGCCGGGGAACGGTCGACGGGTTCGACGCCGTCCTCGACCGGTTCGCGCCCGATCACGACTACTTAGTGGCGATCGACCACGGGCGTCTCCGGGTTCCGACCGTGCTTCTCGGCGACGAGCGGGACCCGGAGGACGTTCCCGGGACGGTGATCGCGACGGCGGACGGGGCCGACGACGTCGACGTCGACGCCCTGATCGACGACCTCGAGACCGCCGAGCCGTGGATCACCGTGACGGAGCTCGTCGACCGGGTGCGGGAGGCGCCCGGCGCGGAGCGGTCGGGCGCGATCGCGACGTTCACCGGCCGGGTGCGGGCGAAGGACGCGCCGGACGACGACCGGACGACCCACCTCGCGTTCGAAGAGTACGAGGGAGTCGCCCGCGACCGGATGGACGCGATCCGCGCGGAGTTGACCGGCCGCGACGGCGTGTTCGAGGTGCTGATGCACCACCGAACCGGCGTGATCGAGGACGGGGAGGACATCGTCTTCGTCGTCGTCCTCGCGGGACACCGCGAGGAGGCGTTCCGCACCGTCAGGGACGGCATCGACCGGCTCAAGGAGGAGGTGCCGATCTTCAAAAAGGAGACGACCGAGGCCGAGGAGTTCTGGGTCCACCAGCGGGAGTGAACGGCCGTCCGGCCCGCCGGCCGCGCCACGCGACCCGAAACGTCCCGGGAGCCGGCCGCCGCGACCGCCCGACGTGTTTATAATGACCGCGAGGGGTCAGCCACGATCGGCGCCGCGTCCGTGTCGCGTGCGACCCGCGACGCGCGATGGAACCGGATTATGTTTCCGGATAGTGGCGGTCGTCGACCGCGTTCTCGAGCGCCCCGTATCGTCCCCATTTGTCGGTTCAGAACAATTCATAAAACGTCTCCACGATTCTAAGCGCGCGATAAAACGTTTGACCATGACGTTTTAGAACCGATTACGGTCTGAAAGACCCCGAACGCCACCGAACGTTGTCCCCTTTATAACATCCTCCGGGAGCAAGTCGGGCGTGTATCATGAGCGCGACTGCGACTCCCTCCACTGACCCGACGACGACCGACGACCGAAGCAAGGAAGAGCGGCTCAAGGAGTACCTGCTCGACCGTGCGGAGGACGGGGAGATGTACTTCAAGGGGAAGTTCATCTCCGACGAGGTCGACCTCTCGCCGAAGGAGATCGGCGCGCTGATGGTGAAGCTCAGCGAGTCCGCCTCCGAGCTCACCGTCGAGAAGTGGTCGTACACGGGTGCGACGACGTGGCGCGTTGAGCCCGCGTGATCGGGCCGGACCCGACGAACCGCTCCGCGTAGCCTGAACCGTTCCGCGTCGCCTGAACCGTTCCGCGTCGCCCGCGAATAGCGCGCTCACGAGCGCGTCCCCGCCGTTCCTCCACGACGACGTTCGCCGAGCGTTCGGCGTCGCTCTCGATGATCCGGTGTCGCTTCCGACGGTACGGCGTCATCCCGGAGCGTCGAGTCCCGTTTCCGACGGCCCGACGCCGTTCGTACGGACCGACGATACCGGCCGTCGGAGCGCCCGTGGCGTCCGCAACCGTGCGTTAGCCACCGGAACGATTCGGGGGACGATCGGCCGCTGACGCGGGATTTATACCTACTCACGGCCAACGCACGACGATGTCAGAACGCGAGGACGGGGTCGAGTCGGCGACCGCCGACGTGCCCCGTCCGGAGACGCTTCAAACGTTCTTTCGGGTCGACGACGTCCGCCGCGACGACGGTCGGATCAGGTACGTCGGCGAGTCGTACGTTCCCGAGCGAACGCTCCGCCGAAAGGTCGTCCCCGCGTTCCGCGAGGCCGGGTACGACGTCGACCTCGAACGGACCGAGACGGGCCACGTCGTCGTCGCCACTCCGTTCGGTCGCGATCGGCGGGGGATCCCGTGGGTGAACGTCGTCCTGTTCGTGACTACCGTGCTCACGACGCTGTTCGTCGGCGCGTACGGCTGGTACTACGTGCCGCTGGCGGAGATCAGGTCGAACCCGCTGACGATGCTGCAGGCGTGGCCGTTTACCGCCGCGGTGCTGGGCGTGTTGATGGTACACGAGCTCGGCCACTACGCCGCCGGCAGGTACCACGGGGTCGACGTGTCGCTGCCGTACGTCATTCCGTTCGTGTTCCCGTTCGGAACGCTCGGCGCGGTGATCCGGATGCGCGGCCGCATGCCGTCTCGAAAGGTGCTGTTCGATATCGGCGCGGCCGGGCCGATCGCCGGACTGGTCGCGACCGTCGTCGTCACCGCGATCGGACTGTCGCTCGACCCGATCCGGGTGCCCTCGGAGGTCGCCGCCCAGTCGGGGACGATGATCCGATTCAACAACCCGCCCCTCTTAAGCATCATCGCGGACGTCCTCGGACAGGAGACGACGTACGCGGATCCCGAACGCACCACGCATCCGGTCGTCATCGGCGGCTGGGTCGGGATGTTCTTCACCCTCCTGAACCTGCTCCCGGTCGGCCAGCTCGACGGGGGCCACATGATACGCGCCATGGTCGGCCCGCGACAGGAGACGATCGCGTCGCTGGTCCCGGGACTGCTGTTCGGGATCGCCGCGTATCTCTACTTCTGGCGCGGCTTCGGGCTCGACGAGTCGGTCGGACTGTGGGCGTTCTGGGGCGTGTTCTCCATGGCGATCGCGTTCAACGGACCGGCGAACCCGGCCGACGAGAACGGGCTCGACCGCGTCCGAATGATGATCGGCGTCCTCACGTTCGCCGTGGGTGCGCTCTGCTTCCTACTGGTGCCGATCGAGGTCGTCTCAACGTAGGCGATCGAGATCCGCTCGATGTGGGACGGGGCGCACGTCGTCGGATCCACACGCGGGACGTTCGCAGGACGGAACGGAAAAGGTGAGAACGGAACGCGTGCCGACCGGGTTACGACAGCTTTTGGATGTTCTCGACGACGGCGTCGGCGAACTCGCTCGTCGCCACCTTCTCGCCGCCATCGATCTGCCGGTGGAGGTCGTAGGTGACCGTGCCGGAGGAGATCGTCTCCTCGACGGCATCGCGGACGAGGTCGGCGGCGTCGTCCCAGCCGAGGTAGTCGAGCATCTCGCGACCCGAGAGGATCATCGCGGTGGGATTCACCTTGTCCTCGCCGGCGTACTTGGGCGCGGAGCCGTGGACCGGTTCGGCAAGACACCGACCGTGGCCGAAGTTGGCGCCGGGGGCGATGCCGAGACCGCCGATCTGGGCGCCGGCGGCGTCGGACAGGTAGTCGCCGTTGAGGTTCATCGTCGCGATGACGGAGTACTCGTCCGTCCGCGTCAGCAGCTGCTGGAGCATGTTGTCGGCGATCCGGTCGTTGACGACGACGGTGCCCTCGGGCTGTTCGCCGTCGTGCTCGTCCCACAGCTCGTCTTCGGTGATCACGTCCTCGCCGTACTCCGTCTCGGCGACCTCATACCCCCAATCGCGGAACGCCCCCTCGGTAAACTTCATGATGTTCCCCTTGTGAACGAGGGTGACCGAATCGCGGTCGTTCGCGAGCGCGTAGTCGATCGCCTCGCGAATGAGGCGCTTGGAACCGAACTCGGAGATGGGTTTGACGCCGATGCCGACCGGCCCGTCGTGGATGACGTCGGCGATCTCCATGTCGTCCTCGAGAAACTCGCGGACAGCTTCGGCCCCGTCGGTGCCGGCCTCCCACTCGACGCCGGCGTAGACGTCCTCCGTGTTCTCACGGAAGGTGATCATGTCCATCGCCTCGGGGTTCGTCACCGGTGACGGAACGCCCTCGATGTGATACGTCGGCCGGACGTTGGCGTACATGTCGAGCGTCTGCCGGAGTGCGACGTTGAGCGATCGGAAGCCCGCACCGACGGGCGTGGTGAGCGGCCCCTTGATCGCGACGCGATTGTCCCGGATCGCCGAGACGGTGTCCTCCGGGAGGTTCTCGTCGTACTTCTCGCGGGCGCTCGCACCGGCGTACACTCGCATCCACGCGATCGATCGACCGGTCGCCTCCGCGGCGGCGTCCAGCACCCGCTGGGCGGCCGGGCCGACGTCCGTCCCGATCCCGTCGCCGTGAATGATCGGAATGATCGGCGTGTCGGGGACGTGCAGCTCGCCCGTCTCCTCGTCGGCCAGCTCGATCGCCTCTCCCTCCTCGGGAACCGCCACCTTCTCGTAGCTCATGAACGTGCGGCAGTTCTGCCACCGCCCTAAAGTGCCTGCCGCTTTCGCGCCGGAAGGTCGCCGGAGCGGGCCACAGCGGTCGAAACGGGACGCTCACCGTCAGGATGGAGAGGACGTCGCCGGAACCGTCGACCGCCGGCCGGGGGTGGCCGCAACGCTTAGGGGCCGAGGTACGGGAGCGGTTCCCATGCGAGAACTATCCGACGTGGACGCGGTCGGCGTGGTCAGGCCCCGACACGATGGGCATCGGGATCGCACGGGTCGTTGCGACCGCCGGCTACGAGGTGGTGATGCGCGACGTCGAGCGCGCATACGTCGACCGGGGGGTCGACGCGATCGGCTCGAGTCTCGACCGCCTCGCGGAGCGGGACGCGCTCGCGGTGGATCCGGACGTGATCCGGGATCGGATCACCGGGACGGCCGAGCTCGCGGCGCTGTCGGACGCCGACCTCGTGGTCGAGGCCGTCGTCGAGGACCCATCGGTGAAACGCGAGATGTTCGCCGACCTCGAGGCGGTCGTCGACGACGAGGTCGTTCTCGCGGCGAACACCTCCACGCTGTCGATCACGAAGATCACGAGGCAACGGACCGGCCGACGCCGTCGGGATCCACTTCGTGAATCCCGCACCAGTGGTGAACGGCGTCAGATAGCGTACGCGATTCACCCTCGGGGTCGAGCCCCGAGGCACTCTCGCTGTATATCTGTAGAAATCCGATATCTACTCGAACGGAAGGTCACCGCCGGCGATCCCGGAACGAAGACGGGGAAGGGGTTCTACGAGTACGACTGAGCCCGCCTACTCGAAGCGACCGCCGTCGCCGATGGCGGGTGCCGGGGCGTTCGTCGTCGCTGCCGGTTCCTCCCGGACCTCGAACTCGCGGAGCAGTCCGCGGAGCTGCTCCGCCCGCTCGGCGAGCGACGACGCCCTCGTCGTCGCCTGCTTCATCGCCGAGAGCTGCTCGTCGGCGGCGTCGGAGGCCGCCTCGGCCTCCGCGACGGTCGAGCGACTGATCTTCGCGACCTCCTCGGCCATGGAGACGGTCTCCTCGGTGCTGGCGGCCTGGTCGTCGGTGGCCCTGCCGATCTCGTGGATCCCCTCGTCGGTCTCCGACGCGTTGTCGGCAACGCGGACGAACGCGTCCGCGGCGTCGTCGACCGCCTCGGTGCCCGACTCCATGTGGCTCTCGGCGGTCCGCACCGTCGAGACCGCGGCCGCGGTCCGTGACTGGGTGCCGTCGATGAGCGTCTCGATCTCCGCGGCCGCCGCCTGTGTCTCCTCCGCCAGCTGTTTGACCTCGTCCGCGACGACCGCGAACCCGTCGCTGCCGGCCGCGTCGCCGCTCCCGCCGGCGCGGGCGGCCTCGATGTTGGCGTTGAGCGCGAGCAGGTCGGTCTGCTCGGCGATGTCGCCGATGAGATCGACGATCTCGCCGATGTCCTCCATGCGCTCGTCGAGGCCGCGAACCGTCTCGGCGGTCTCGGCCATCGCCTCGCGTGACTCCCGGACGCTGTCGATCGCCTCCCGCGCGGTGTGCTCGCCGTCGTCGGCGATCTCGGCCGTCCGTTCGGCCGTGTCGACGACCGTCTCCGTCGAGGAGGCGACCTCCTCGATCGTCGCCGAGAGGGTGTTCATTTCGCCGGACACCTGCTCTAACATCTCACGCTGTTCGTCCGCCCCCTCGGCGATCTCCGCGATCGACCGCCCGACGTCCTCGCTTCGCTCCTCTGCGACGTCGACGTCGGCCATGGCCTGCTCGCTGGCGTCCGACACCTCGTGGGCGAACGAGCGAACCTCCCGCATCGTCGCCTCGAACTCGTCCATCATGTCGTTGAACGCGAGCCCGATCCGCTCCATCGCCTCGCTCTCGTCGTCGACGTCGAGCCGCGCCGTCAGGTCGCCGTCCGCCGCCCGCCCCATGACCTCGCTGTAGTCGTCGGCCGTCGTTTCGAGGTGGTCGTTGAGCCGCTCGACCGCCTCGCGCCGCTCCTCGACCTCGGCTTTCGCCGCCTCGACATCCTCGATCTCGGCACGCTTCTCGTCGACGAGATCCAGCTGTCGTCTGGCCTCCTCGCGGGATTTCTCGATGGAGTACCAGTTGACGATCAGCGCGAGCGCGAGGCCGGTGATGAACACGGCGTGGACGCCGCCCCACACGACCGGATTCGCGATGGCGGCGGGGTGGTTGTACACGAGACTGGAGTCGATCACGCTGAACAGCCCGTGGCCGACCGCGACGTACACCATCCCGACGGCGAACGGGAGCCAGTCCTCGTACACCGCGAGCACCGCAATGAACACGAAAAAGTGGAAATGGGCCTCGATGAAGCCGCCGGACACCTTCACCAGTGCCATCGAGACCGTCATCGCGCTGAACGCGGCGAGGACGGTTCGCTGCCGACGACCGAGCCGGGACCAGTTCGCCAGCGCCGCGGTTCCGAGGATGACCGCGACGAACGCCCCCAGCATCGGCAGCGGCGTGGGCGGGATCGTCGCCCCCGTGAGCACCGACTCCGTTCCCTCGTACAGCCCCAGCGCCGCGAGGAACGGGACCTGTGCGACGATGATCAACAGGATGTTCCGGTGGCGACGCTCCCACATCTCCCTCGGCATCGAACTCCCGTCCGGGATGTACCGGATCACCTCACGGACGTCGTGACGGAGTCCCGATCCGTGCGTCTCCCCGGTGTTGGCGGCTGTCGCCGCGTCAGTCATGTGGCCGACTCTGCGAACCGGGAACAAGAACGTTCGCTCCCAGCTATCCGTTCTGATACTCGATCCGAGCGGCTCGGCGGCGATCAACGACAACGAGGACGGCGTCTCACCCGAGAATGACGACGACTGCGACCATTCCGACGGCTGCTGCCGGCGGGATGGTGAGGTTGTCGTCGACGACGACGCCACGTATCATCGGCGGGAGCCCGTCCGCGACGGTGGCGCCGAGCGCGCCGACAGCGGCGGCGGCAAGGCCGACCCCGGCTCCGTACGCGGGGAGCGTGAACGGCGCCGCGATGATAAGACAGACGAGAAACATAACGGCCCACACCGCGGGACGCTTCGGCTCGGTCGCGGCGTTGTCGCCGAGCGCGCCGCTCACGGGATCGCCGAGCGAGAGCATCCACATCGCGGGGATCGCGAGCGTCGGCCCAAGCGCGAGCGCGACGCCGGTCATGCTGATCTGATACAGCGCGTACCCCGCGATCGAGTCGGCCTCGTACGTACGGACAAGTGCGCCGTACAGCGGCGCGAGCGGGCCGGCCATGCCCGACAGCCGAAGGGCCTCCAGGAGCGCGACGACGGCGACCCCTCCGAGGAGGAGATATCGCGTCTCGGTCCACGAGAGCCAGCCGAGCAAATAGGGAACGACGTACAGCGTGCCGCCGGCGTGAACCAGCCGCCGCTCGAACTCGACGCGCTCGCGCCACCGCGCCGGCGGCCAGCTCACGTCAGACCGTCTCCACGTCGGCGTCGACCGTCTCGTATCGATCGAGCAGGTCTGCGAACGAACCGCCCGACCGGAGCGCGGCCAGCTTGTCCGCCAGCTCCGGGACCGGGATCCGGACCTGTGCGGCCGAGTCCCGCTCCCGAACCGTCACGGTCTCGGGCCCGTCGCCCTCGACGCCGTCGCGGTCGACGGTGACGCAGAACGGGGTGCCGACCTCGTCCTGTCGACGGTAGCGTCGGCCGATAGAACCGGAGTCGTCGGACGCGACCGACAGGCCCGCTGCGCGGAGGTCGGCCACGACCCGGTCGGCCAGCTCCGTCAAGCGTTCGTCGTTCGTCACCAGCGGGAAGACGGCGGCGTCACGGGGGGCGATCTCGGGATCGAGCGCGAGGTACGTTCGCTCCTCGCCGTCGACCTCGTCGGTGCGATAGGCGTGCGCGAGCAGCGTCTGCACGGTCCGACCGACGCCGAAGGACGGCTCGATGACGTGCGGCGTGACGTGTTCGCCGTTCTCGGTGACGGTCTCGACGGCGAAGTTCGCCACGTCGGCGTCGACCTCGTAGGTCGCCTCGTCGCCGTCCTCGTCGATGTCGACCGTCACCGTCGCCGCGTCGAACGCGTCCGGGTCGCGTGCCGCGAGCGACTCCAGCGCCTCGGCGACCGCGGCGGCGTCGCCGCCGAACTCGGGGCCGAGCACGGACATGTCCGGATCGACGGTTGCACGTTCGACCGTCTTCGGCTCGTCGTAGCGTTTGAACACGGTGAACGAGTCGTCACCGTGCGCATCGTGTTTCGACAGGTCGTAGTCGCCGCGGTACGCGAAGCCGGCGATCTCGATCCAGTCACCGTCGACCTCGCTCTCGGCGTCCCAGCAGTCGGCCGCGTAGTGGGCGCGCTCGCCGGGGAGATGCTGGCGGAACCGAAACCGGTCCATGTCGACGCCGATCCGCTCGTACCAGCGCTTCGCGACGCCGACGTAGTAGCCGACCCACGCCGAGCCGATCGTGCCGTCCGCGACCGCCTCGCCGACCGTCGTCTCGACGTACTCGCCGTCCTCGCGTTCCTGCTCGGGGACGGGGTACAGTCGCACCGAGACGTCGGCGACGCGGTCGAGCGGAGGATCGTCGTCCTCGGGGTCGATGAACTGCTCGAGCTCCGCCTGCGTGAACTCCCGGAGGCGGAGCAGCCCGCCCCGCGGGGAGATCTCGTTGCGGTAGGCGGGGCCGATCTGGGTGACCCCGAACGGGAGGCTGCCCCGGGCGTACTCCTTCAGCCGCGGAAACTCGACGAAGATCCCCTGGGCGGTCTCCGGTCGGAGGTAGCCGGGCTGGGAGTCGCCGGGGCCGATGTCGGTCGCGAACATGAGGTTGAACTCCTCGACGGGGACGTCCGCGAGCGACGCTCCGCAGGTCGGGCAAGCGATCCCGTGATCCGCGATCAGCGACTCCACCTCGGGGATCGGCAGGGCCTCGGCGTCCTCGACGGCGTCGACGGCGTCCTCGACGAGGTGGTCGGCGCGGTGGGTGGCGCCGCACTCCGGGCATTCGACGAGCATGTCGTCGAACCCGTCGAGGTGTCCGGACGCCTCGAAGACGGGCTCCGGCATGACCGTCGGCGCCTCGATCTCGCGGTTCCCTTCCTTGATCGTGAACCGGTCGCGCCAGGCGTCCTCGACGTTTCGCTTCAGCGCGGCGCCCTGCGGGCCGAACGTGTAGAAGCCGGCGGTGCCGCCGTACGCCCCGTTCGAGCCGAAAAAGAACCCGCGGCGCTTCGCCAGCTCGACGAGGTCGTCGGTCGCCATTCAGATGCCCTCCAGCAGGTCGACGTCGCGGACGATACCGACCAGATCCGCACCGCTCACGAGCGGCACCTGCTCGACGTCGTTGGTGATAAGCTCCTGTGCGACCGCCGTTGCGGTCCGACTGCCGGAGACGGTGATCGGATCGCTCGTAATAAATTGCCGGGTCTCCTCGGCAGGAATCTCCACGTTTCGGGTCGGAAGGTAGCGTGCGCCGATCGCCTTGATCCCCTCCCAGGACCACTCGGAGTCCTGTTCGGCGATCGAGTCGCCCGTGCTCGCCTCACCCTCGACGACCCGGGCGACCTCCAGTACGTCGACCTCGGTGAGGATCCCGGTCATTCGCGCGTCGTCGTCGAGGACGACCGCGTACGGGACGTTGGCGAGGCCGATCTCCCGTTCCGCCACCGGGAGTGGCGTGCCGACGTACGTGGTGTTGACCGACCGGGTCGCGAGCGGGCCTACCTCGCTCGTGCCGTCCACCTCGCCGCGGGCGATCGCCCGGACGACGTCGGTGACGGTGACGATACCGACGAGCTTGTCGCCGTCGACGACGGGGAGTCGGCGGGAGCGCTCGGCGACCATCGTGGCGGCGGCCTCGCGAAGGTCGTCGTCGGTCTCGACGGTGGGGACGTCCCGCATCAACAGCGCGATCTGGTCCTCGTCGGGCTGCTCGATCAGGTCGTCACGGGACACGATCCCGCGGTACACCTCCTCGCCGTCCTCGGTTTTGACCACCGGCACCGACGAGAAGCCGTACTCCTGGATGTACTCCAGCACGTCGTCCCGGCTGCCCGGGATCTCGACGACGACGAGATCCGAACGGGGCGTCATGGCGTCTGATACGTTCATGACCCGCCCTTTGCCGTCACACCTCTTGTATACTGCGAAGCGTCCCGTCGAGGACCCCGCCCGTGGCGGTGACGCGCTCAACGACGGTGCGCCCGACGGCGCTCCGCTTCACCCCGAACCTGTTATCGAAACGACTCGAACGAAACGCTCGTGTTACTGGTATTCCCGCTCGTTTCGCCGGCGAAAGGAACACGAACGGAAACATAATTCGTATATAGGTGTACGTACGGGAACCGTAACCCGCATTTCCACCTTCGATTCGCAACCCTTATTAATGCCTGCGGAATACTCACAACCATGTCACGGAGTTCCACTCCATGGGACGAGCCGGACCCCGACCGTCGGTCGACGGAGCTGCCGACGGACGCGGAGGCGACGCCGCCCCAGTCGTCCGACGTCATGGCGTCGATCGACTCCTCGGCGGCCCGACCGGAGCTCGTGATCGCCGACGTCTCCCGTGAGAACGCGTGGGTCTCCGTCGACCGGACGGACGCCACCGTTCTCGAGGAGTGGTGCTGAACCGTCAAACCTGATCTTCCTCTTTTTGAAGCAGTACGACGCGTTCGAACGCCCCGACGCTCAGTCGGGCGGCCGCAGGTCCCGGTCGGCCTCCCAGCCGCGGAGCAGCCCGGCGAGCGCCCGACAGGTCGGCACGGCGACGGCGGTGTCGGCGGCCCGGTCCAGCACCGCTCCGTACACCGCGTCGACCTCGGTGCGACGCCCGTGGACGACGTCCTCGTGCATCGAGGAGCGGTTCGCCGCGGTGTCGGCGGCGACGCCTTCGACGGCCGCGACCGCCTCGTCGTCCGCGAGCGCGACGCCCTCGGCCCGCGCGAGGCGGGCCACCTCCCGTGCGGCCTCGCGGGCCACCGCGCCGGCCGGCCCCGAGAGGGTCGTGCCGTTGTCGAGTCGCGCCAGCGCCGACGGGCCGTTGATGCCGGCGTTGACGGCCAGCTTCTCGAACCGCCGTCGCGGCATCGCCGGCTCCGCGACCGCCTCGACGCCCGCGTCGGCGAGCGCCGATCGAACGCGCTCCACGACCGGGTGCGGACCGTCCGCGAGCGTGCCGACCGCGATCTCGCCGACGCCGGTACATCGCACCCGACCCGGCTCGACCAGCCGGGCGCCGTACGTCGCCGTCCCCGCGAGCACGGTCGTGTCGAGCGCGGCGACGAGCCGCTCCTCGACGAGGCCGTTCGACAGCGCACAGACCGCGTCGTACTCGCCGGTCGCGAGCACGCGAGCCGCGTCGTCGACGTCGTACGCCTTCGTCGTCACCAGCGCCAGCGTCGCCGTCCGGTCGCGACCGTCGGCCACCGCCCGCGGGCGGACGTGCGCCTCGAGTTCCCCCTCGATCCGCAGCCCGTCCTCCCTGACCCGTCGCATGTGCGGATCCCGGCCGACGAGCGTGACGTCGTGCACGCGAGCAAGCAGGCCGCCGACGAGGCTGCCGAGCGCGCCCGCGCCGAGGACGAGCACTTCCATCGGCTCGCTATCGGTGCCGGCGATACAAAAGGGATGGCGCCGAGACGGGAGTGATCGAGCGAGACGTCTCCGTGACGCCTGCGGTCGGCGCGCGCCGCGAGCGGGCTGGCGGCCCGCGAGTCACGAGGGCGACCGGAGGGAGCCCTCGGATGCGAACGGCAGCGCCGTGAGCGACCGCGCGAGGTCGCCAGCGCCCCGCGCTGGCTGCTCGGAAATGGAAAGATTTCCCGTGGAGGAGGCGGGTCGCCGCGATGCGGTGCGGGTCCCGCGAGCCTCGCGAGCGGGACAGGGAGTCGCAGCCCGGCAGCCCGCTACCGCAGGCAGCCCGGACCGTCTCCCGGTGGTGCCGTGCGGTCGGGTGGGATTCAAAAGGGCAACCGCGATCCCCGTGAGCGGAGCAAACGGGGGCTCGGGAGACGCCGTCTCCCGGTGGGGCGACGCCCGGCGACGTAAGCACTTATCATACTCACAGACATGAGTACGTGAAGAAATTTGGAACTTCGATGCGTTTGAGTACAGAGAGCGCGGCATCACGAAGATCGTCAAGTGTGTCGAACAGACGGTTGCCAAGCTCTTGATCGAGTTGTCGCCAGCACTCCTCCGCGGGGTTCACCGGAGCTGAACCCCGCGGAAGGTAACACAGTTCGATTGGCGTGTCTTCGACGAATTCCTAGACTGCGTTGGCCGTGAAATACGACGCGTTGCCCAAGACAACGCAGATTTTCTCGCCGAATTCGGTCTGGAGAGCGTCTAACAAGCGAATCGTCGTGTCGCTGTTGAAGTTCTCGGCACAGGGCAGAAAGAACGTCTCACCGCTGTCGCTGACTGCACC
>LFFM01000116.1_pt1 | contig 47525 bp, 40 predicted proteins | sample 643131 | NCBI WGS metagenome assembly LFFM01 (sample SAMN03777445, study PRJNA286221) | soda lake metagenome | biome: soda lake; feature: Kulunda steppe; material: water; isolation source: sample Tc-Br brine of Tanatar trona crystallizer | place: Russia: Kulunda steppe | collected 2011-07 | reverse complement strand
GAGCCGAGAGCGTCGGCGCGCCGGCGTAAGGGCCGCCGCCGATGATGAGAACCTCCCCATTCTCGCCTTTGTGTGAATCCGACTCGCGAGTGAGTGTGAGTAGATCTCCGGGACCGGTGAACCGCTCTGCGGCCTCTGGGATCCCGATGTTGGCGACGGTTACTGTGGCTGACAGACGCTCTAGCCCCGGTTTTACCTCGTGGAACGTCACTACCCGGTCGGCGTCGACGGCGAGTGCCCCTTCGCCGCCCGTGGGGTTCCCGGTGTCGGCGTCGACCCCAGATGGTACGTCCACGGCGATCACCGTCGCCCCCGCCTCGCGGACTTCGTTGATGCGTGTCGCGGCGGTTCGCTCCGGCTCGCGGAGCGCGCCGGTGATCCCGGTACCGAGCATGGCGTCGACGACGACATCCGGCGTTCCGAGATCGAGGTCCGCGGAATCGGCGACCGTCTCGGTCGGAATCTCGGCTTCGCCGAGTGCCTCCCAGTTCTCGCGGGCGATGGCGGTTGTGATCGACTCGGGGCGTCCGAGTAGGTGAACGCGCACGTCGTACGCAGAGAGGAACCGGGCTGAGACGAAGGCGTCTCCGCCGTTGTTCCCGCGTCCACATACGAGCGCGACCGACGCACCCGGTTCCGCGGCGTTCCGGACCGCACTGGCAACGGCGTTGCCGGACGACTCCATCAACTGCTTCCGTGGGACGCCAAGCGCTGCCGCGTTGGCGTCGACGGCCGCCATCCGATCGGTCGATATCATGACCAGATCTGGGTCGAGCGCCGAGATAAGGGTGTGGGAGAGTAGCCCCTCTTCTTAAATAACCACGTGGCGTGGCCCGCTCAGCGTATATAAAAGGGAGACGGCGTCTCAGAACGGAAGCGTACCGCGAACATTCAGCTCCCGGACCGGCTTGTTCCGATACCACTGGATAGAGAGGTACAACAGTAGGAGCGCTACCGGCACGACTACGATGGATCCGAGCGTTCCGAGTCCGGGGCCCTCTCCCGGCGGCAGCAACGCCATTAACAGGAACGCGAACCCGAAGAAGCCGAACACGCGGCGACCAAACCGTCCGCGCTTCGTGTACAGGTCCGCGGTACAACTCGGACACGTGGTCGCGTTCTCGGCCACCTCGGTTCGGCAGCCACCACAGACTGGCGTTCCAGCCTCATCGCGAGCAGCAATCGCAGTCTTGTTTGACCCTAACAACGCCTGTAACAGCAAGTAGTCACGGAAAAACCCCATCTACTGACCCTCCGCTTGTGAGACGTACTCGTCTGACATGTGGTCCATCGACCGCAACGTCCGAGTGCGATTCTGTGTCACCGGCTGTACTTCCAAGAGTGGTATATAAACCGCTCGCTTTGAGTATCAGTCATGATACGTGGGCACTCAGTCGTCGGTCGTCGCCGCCACCGATTCCTGGTCCGCGTCGTCATCTTGTTTCTCCACCACACCCTCCCGCCACGTCCCTCGGAGAAACCACGCAACCCCGACGACGAACGAGACGACCGCGGCGGTCGTGTACGCCCACCAGAGTCCTTCCACGCCCCAGTCGAGCCCGGTGTATCCGAACTCGACGGCGGGAACCGAAACCGGCCCTAGATCGAACCCGCCGAGCGTGACGCTTACGGCACCGAACGCCAACAGCCCGGCAAGCGGCAGCCGAACTACCCACCGCGAGAGCATCGAGAGCACCATCGCGATGCCGGTGTTGCCCGCGCCGCGGAATCCGCCTTGGACGACCATGAGACCACCGAAGAAGGCCCACGAGAGCGCGACGATGCGGAGGAACACGACCCCTTCGGCAATCGTCTCCGGATCGTCGACGAAAACACCCATCGCCGTCGCCGGGAACAGCCATACAACGCCGCCAGCGGCGGCCAGTAGCAGCATCGTTCCGACGGTAGCCGCACGTGTGACTGCCGCCGCTCGGTCGGGGGTCTTCGCACCGAGGTTTTGGCCGACACCGGTCGCGGTCGCCTGTCCGACTGCGCCCGCGACTGACCACGAGACGGACATCAGGCGGACGCCAATCCCGTACGCCGCCGTCGCTGCCGGCCCGAACCGAGCCACGAGCGCGGCCATCGCGACCGCCGCAAACGACCGCGCCCAGCCGTCGAGCGTCGAGGGATAGCCGATATCGATCAGCTTCCGGAGCAGCGTCAGATTCGGCTTCAGGTCACGGACGTACAGCTTCACGCCCCAGTTCCCGCGTATCAGGATCCAGATCCCGATGCCGGTTGCGAAGAGTCGGGCGATGAGCGTCGCGACCGCCGCACCCTGTGTCCCAAGCGCCGGGACGGGACCCCAGCCGAGGATAAAGAACGGGTCGATGACGATGTTGATCCCCGCGGAGATCGCGACGAGCCACATCGCGGTCTTGGTGTCGCCCGCGCCTTGGAGCGATGACCGAAACGCGAAAAAGAGGAACGTGAGCGGGAGCGTCAGGAAGATCACCTCGATGTACGCGAGCGCCTCCACGAACACCGCACCGCGCGCACCGATCCAGTAGAGCAGCCAGTGACGCGTTGCGAATCCAACGAGCGCGAGGATGACCGACACCACGGTCGCGAGCAGCACGGTCTGGGCGACGACCTCGTCCGCGCGACGGTCCTCGCCCGCGCCGACGTACTGAGACACCAGCGCGATGGTTGCCGCCGTAAGCCCCATCGCGGTGGAGACGAACAGCCACGACAGCGGGAACATAAGCGAGACAGCGGCGACCGCCTCGGTACTCACCCGACCGACCCAGAACATGTCCGCGAGGTTGTAGAGCGTCTGAAGCAGGTTGCCAAGCACGAGCGGCCATGCGAGGCTGAACAGTTTCGGGGAGATGGCCCCTGTCGTCATATCGACGCGCGCGTCCTCGTTCCCCACGATTGGTCTACCGAGAGCAACGAGAAGAACGCTACTAACGTTTCGGGAGTCGGCGACCGAGAGGGCCTTTCGCTCCGGCCTAACGTCCCACAGACCGCACATCCGCCACATCGAGCAGCGACTCGGCGGGGTCGAGGGCAGTTCGGTACGCCGCCCGCGCGACGGTGTCGACGTGGAGTGGCCGCGACTCACCTAACCGATCGGCGATCGGCGGTATCGAGGCGATTGCTCGAAACAGCGCGTTTACAGCTGACGGAAAGTGCGGTTGATCGGCGCCGTACACCGGCCCGGGACGGAGAGTGACGTTGTCGAGGTCAAGATCAGCGATTGCGGTCTCTGCCCGTCGTTTCGCGGTCAGATACGCGTGTCTGACACCTGGTGGCTTCATCGCCGAGGAGAGGAGAACGTACGTTTCGACACCAGCACGCTCGGCTTCGAGCGCGGTGAGGATCGCGCTATCGCCGTTGACACGCTCGAAGGTGACCCCGGTCGTCGCCGATTCCGAAATGATGCCGACCGAGTGAATGACGGCGTCCACGCCGTCGAGCCGATCGCGCCACGCGTCGGGGCGGAACAGGTCGGCACTGGTCCACGAGACCTCGTCGGTCCACGGGGCGTCAGTTGCTGGAGGCCCGCTGCGGGAGACGCTCCGAACTTCATGGCCCTCACGGACCGCGATACGGCAGATCGATCGACCAATGAACCCACTACCGCCAACGACGAGGAGGGTTGCCATGTTTGACTGTTGGTAGCGGAGTCTCCTTGTGGTTTCGGTCAAAGCACGTCATCGAGTGGGTGGTCGGAGACACGCATCTGCCGCGACCGCAAGGAAAAGAAAACCTCCCCGCGTCGTGGCCACCATGACCCCGACAGACTCGGTTGTGGCCACAATTGACGACCGACTTGCGGAGTACCGCTCCCAACTGTTCGATCTGCTTGCTCAGCCAAGCATCTCGACAACAGGAGAGGGAATGGAGGCTGCCGCAGATCTCGTTGTCGACACCGCGGAATCGGCCGGATTCCGTGCGGAACGAATTGAGACGGAACGGTACCCGCTGGTGTACGGAGAGTTTGACCCTACTAGAACAGATGAAACCAACAACATTCCGACGATTCTCTTCTACGGTCACTACGATGTCCAGCCTCCGGGGGCCCCGGATGAGTGGGACTCTCCAGCGTTCAAGCCGACAGTACGCAACGGGTCAATATACGCCCGCGGGGCAGGCGACAACAAGGGCCAGTTTGCGGCACATCTCTTCGCTGTTGATGCCCTTCGCGCGGCCGACGCCGTCCCGAATGTTCGGGTGAAGCTCCTGATTGAGGGCGGCGAAGAGAGCGGTAGCGCAGGGCTCCGTGAGTACCTCACAGACGAGCCAGTTGCCCTCGCCGATGTCGATCTTGTGTACGTTGCTGACGGACCGCGACATGCGGTGGGGCGGAAAATTGACGAATCGGACCCTGCCACTGGTACCGATTCCGCACCTGTTCGTGAGGGTGTACCTACGCTTATATACGGAAATCGTGGGGTACTTTCGTTCGATGTCGAGTGCCGCACCGCGAACACGGATCTCCACTCCGGAAACTTCGGCGGTCCGGTTCCTGCGGCGACGAATGAACTCGTCTCCGCGCTCTCGTCAATGCGTGCCGACGAAGGTGATGAGATCGATGTCGACGGGTTCCACAACGGGATTGAGGTGACAACGGCAGACCGCGAGCTGGTGGCGTCGATCCCAGACGACGGTGAGACAATCGGCAAAGAGCTGGATCTCCCGCGACTCGCAGGTGACGGTTCGTACTACGAACAGCTATTAACGCGGCCGACAATGACGATAAACGGACTCACGGGAGGATATCAGGGAGAGGGAACGAAGACGGTTCTCCCGGCCAAGGCGTCCGCAAAACTCGACTGTCGACTGGTTCCGTATCAGGATCCCGACGCGGTTTTCGAGCGGATTCGGGACCACCTGATGGCCGTGGACTCGAACCTCGTGGTCACCAAACGGAGTACGTTCCCGCCGATGAAGACGCCAGTCGACACCCCCATCGCGGAAGTCATTACCGACGCGCTCGAATCCGTGTGGGAAGAGCCCCCCATGGAGCTACCGGTCCTTGGTGGAAGCCTCCCGGCAGCGTACTTTCGAGAGGTGAGCGCGCTCGCGAACGTGCCGATACTCGTCGTCCCGTATGCCAACCACGATCAAGGAAACCACTCGCCGAACGAACACCTAGACGTGGACTGCTTCGAGAACGGGATCCGAACGAGCGCGGCGGTGCTCCGAGGACTGGAGGAATCAAATGCGTAGCGCCGATTCAGATCAGTTGAATAACCAATAAAGCGGTCGGAGTGGGAGGAAGCGGTAGTCGACATCGGGCGTCCACCGACGGAACGCGAGACTGTTGCTCATCACCGATACCGACGAGCCGGCCATTGCGAACCCGGCGAGAGCGGGGTTGAGCAGCCCGAGCGAGGCGATCGGTATCAGGGTGGTGTTGTACGCGAACGCCCAAAACAGGTTCTGTCTGACCTTTGCTATCGTCGCCTCCGAGATCCGGAGTGCTTTCAACACGTCTCGTGGGTCGTCACGCATCAGTGTCACGTCCGCGGACTCGATCGCCACGTCGGTGCCTGAACCGATCGCGATCCCAACGTGTGCGGTCGTGAGCGCGGGCGCGTCGTTGACACCGTCACCGACCATCACTGCCCGACTCCCGTCGGCCTGAATCGCGTCGATCGCGTCCGCCTTATCCTCTGGGAGCACTTCCGCACGCACGCGCTCCGGGTCGATTCCGACCGCCTCCGCAACCGCTCGGGCGGTCCGTTCGTTGTCGCCGGTGAGCATCGACACCGCGATTCCTCGCTCGCGTAGCTCGCTCACCGTCTCGCGAGCGCTCTCCCGAACCGTGTCCGCGGTCGCGAGCACGCCGAGCAACTCGCCGCTGGCAGCGACGAGCATAGCTGTTTTCCCCTCGCGTTCGAGCCGCTCCAGCGTCTCCTCGGCTGTCTGGGTGTCGATCCCGTTTTCGCGGAGCAGCTTCCGATTCCCAACGAGTACCTCGCCCAGATCGGTCGTCGTCGCCGTGATTCCGTGGCCGGGAACGTTCTCGAACGTCTCCGGCTCGTCGACGTCGATCCCGCGGTCGCGAGCACCCGCAACTATCGCCCTCCCGAGCGGATGCTCGCTCCCGGACTCGGCGGTCGCGGCCGCGCGGAGGAGTCTCGTCTCGGTGTCCGTGACGGATCCGACTGTCGAGTCGCTCGCCGTCGCGTCGGCGTCGTTTCCGACCGCAACCCCGCCGTCGGGGGTTGGACCCGGTTGTCCGCCGCGAGACGTCTCAGAAACGGGCTCTCCGTTCTCGAACGGGACCACGTCGGTCAGCGCCATCTCGCCGTGTGTAAGCGTCCCCGTCTTGTCGAACACGACGACATCGACATCGCGGACACGCTCCAGCACGTCTCCACCTTTAAATAGGACGCCGTTGGTCGCGGCGATGGTGGACCCGACCATCGTCGCCGCAGGGGTTGCTAGCCCGAGCGCGCAGGGACACGCGATGAGGACCGCGGAGGCGAACACGACGGTCGAGAACTCCAGAACGCTCACGCCGCCGGCAACTGGGCCGCCACCAACCGGCGTCCACAGGGGAAGCCAGTTCACGAACGCTGCGAGGGTCTCGGGGAAGAGCGCCCAGACGGCGGCCCACAGGAGGGCATTAGCGATGACAACCGGGACGAACACACCGGACACCTCGTCCACGAGCCGCTGGATGTCCGGCTGTCTGGACTGTGCCTCCCGAACCCGCTCGACAATCTGCTGGATTGCCGTGTCTTTTCCGACGTTCGTTGCCTCAACGCGTAACACACCGTTCTCGTTGATCGTCGCGCCGACGACCTCGTCGCCGGGGGCCTTTTCGACGGGGACCGACTCTCCGGTCAGCATCGATTCGTCGACCGCGCTTTCACCGTCGACGACGACGCCGTCTGTGGGAATCTTTTCGCCCGGCCGGACCTTCATCACGTCGCCGACGGCGATATCGTCGACCGACACCGTCCGTTCCGTGCCCTCGTCGTCGACGAGCGTTGCCTCGTCGGCGCTCAGTCGGAGGAGTTCACGGAGCGCGTCGCTCGCGCGAGCCTTCGAGCGTGCTTCCAGCCAGTTACCCACGGTAATGAACCAGAGGATGAACGCGACCGCTTCGAAGTAGAAGTCGCCGACGAGCGGATAGCCCACGATCGGACCGACGAGGACAGCCGTACTGAACAGGTAGCCGGCGGACGTACCGATCGCGACCAGCGTGTCCATGTTGACATCGCGGGCGTTCGACCATGCCCGCCACGCGCCGGCAAGGAACTCTCGACCGAGCGTCCCCATTAGGACGGTCGCGACCGCGAACTCTACCCACCCGAGCCCGATACCGGCGACCGACGCGGGGACCTCGTACAGGCCGAACATCCCACCCATCAGGTACCAGAACGGGAGCGTGAGGACCCCACCGCCGATCACGAGGCGTCGCTGGCGAGCGAGTTCCCGCTCGGCCGCACTCTGTCGTTTGTCACCGCCAGCGTCGGTGTCTCCGTCGCGCTCGTCGCTCTCCTCGCCGGCTACATCCGTCTCCCGAATCGGATCGAATCCGGCGTCCACGATCGCCGCATACACGTCAGGTAGTCCGGCGTCGACGGGGTTGTACTCGACGCGTGCCTCGTCGGTTGCGGCGTTGACATCGACAGCGATCACGCCATCCACGCCGCCGATTGCCTCCTCGTTGGTCGCCGCACAGGTCGAACAGCTCATCCCGCCGATCCCGACCGTCACACTCTCGGAGACTGGATCGTAGCCCGCGTTCCGGACTGCCTCAAACAGCTCCGCGAGCGAGACCTGTTCGGGGTCGTAGGTGACGGCGCCCTCGTCGGTCGCGAAGTTGACCGACCCCTCCTCGACGCCTGGAAGCGACTCCAACGCCTCCGTCACTGTCCCCGAGCAGGTCGAGCAGGACATCCCGCCGATTTCGAGGTGCGCGTTGCGGGTACTCATGTTGACTCTACATACGGGGTCCCTACTCATGCGGGTTGTGCTTATGAAATCGGGGATATCTCCTCACTCCAACTTTGGAATTACAACCAAACGGTCGGCTCGAACAGCCTAACCACGATCTTGTATGCGAGGCAATATTCCGATAAAGGGTCGCACAGGCCGTCTCCGTGGTGTTTCGCTTGCGTACACACAACACTTATGTCCCGGTTACACGTTTGTGGAGACGCGATGGCGACAGGCAAGGTCGACTTCTTCAACGACACCGGCGGCTACGGATTCATCGAGACTGACGACGCTGACGAGGACGTGTTCTTCCACATGGAAGACGTCGGCGGCCCGGACCTCGAGGAAGGCCAAGAAGTAGAGTTCGAGATCGAGGAGGCGGACAAGGGTCCGCGCGCGACGAACCTCACTCGGCTGTAACAGCGACTCCGAGACCGCTTGTACAGTCCCAGAAACGTGTCCTGCGTATTATTACGACCACGAGCAGCAGCACTGTAGTCGAGACTGCGTCGGTGCCGTTTTGCTGGTCCCGCTCGATGGACCGCACATGGCGCTTCCAGAAGAGATACCCGCCGATCTTGACGCGTTCGTCGCCGAGAATCTCGATCGGTATGCCGAGACGCAGGGGGTGTTGCCCGAGCGACTGTCGGCGTTTGGGGAGCACTACCGGGATCAGGGATGGCTGACGCGCGACCAGTTGTACGAGATTGCCTACGAGTCGTCGACGCGAAGCGCGTATCACGTCCGAAACAACCCGGCCGAACGGTGTCGAGAGGTTACGGAGAACGTCCGCGAGGTCGAAGGTGATTTTTCGAAGATCCACCTACTTGGCGGACTCCGCGGCTTCAAGGCTCCAACCGCCTCCTGCGTGTTGGCTGCGCTCGATGGGGACCGCCACGCCGTCGTCGACACTCGGGTGTGGGCTTCACTGGAGCGACTCGGATACCTCGACGAGCGCAAGGAGAGTTTCGACGCCGATGACTACGTCACGATGATCGGGCCGATCCGCGAGATTGCCGCAGCAACCGGCTACACCCCCGTCGACGTTGGTTACGCGCTCTTTGCGTACGACGACCACGTCCGTGAGGGGACGCTCCACTGAAACGACCTGCGAGCCGAGGGAGGACGGCTACTCATCGAAGGGGAATTTGACACCAGTCGCGTCGGTCGAGTACGTCCAGAGCCGACGGGCGTCCGCGCGGTCGTAGGAGGCGTCGTTCGACCGGCCGACGGTCGGATGCCCCCGCATGTTCATGAGACCGCCGGGTTCGACGTACGCGCCGCCAGAAACATCGCCGGTTGCGGCGTACAACATCGGCTCTGCGCCGGTTGCCGGATCCTGACCAAGCACCGCATTAGCGAGGCGCATTCCGGCTTTCATAAGCGGGTTGCCGCTCGCCTCGCCGGTCCGGATCTGTAGGTTGGTCGCGGCGTACCCCGGATGGCAGGCGACGCTGCGAAGCGCCGGGTCGCCGTCCGCCTCGACCCGCCGCTGAAGTTCGTAGGCGAACAGGAGATTGGCGAGCTTGCTCCGCCCGTAAGCCTGCCACTTCCCGTACGACTCCTCCCAGTTGAGGTCCGAAAAGTCCATTTTGCCGGTCTCGTGTGCGCCCGAGGACTGGGTTACCACCCTCGCCTGACCGTCGATCCCGTCTGCCGCGGTCAAGAGCGGATACAGCCGACCCGTGAGCGCGAAGTGGCCAAGGTGGTTGACGCCAAACTGCGTCTCGAATCCGTCCTCGGTCTCACTCCGGGGAACCGCCATCACGCCGGCGTTGTTACAGAGGATATCGATCGCGTCGTAGTCGTCCGCGAGTCCGTCGGCGAACTCGTGGACAGAAGCGAGCGAGGCGAGGTCACACTCCCGGACATCGAGCGCGAGGTCGACAGCGGTAGTTTCGCGGAGGTCCGCAGCCGCAGTTTGCCCACGCTCGACGCTCCGGCATGCCATCACGACGGTCGCACCCTGTCGGGCGAACTCGCGGGTGCCCTCGAATCCGAGTCCACTGTTCGCGCCCGTGACGACGACCGTCTTCTCGTCGAGCCGCGGCATATTCGCGGCGGTCCACTCGGTCATATCCGATCGAAGGGCATACTGGCGGAGAAACCTGTCGCCGGTACGGGTGACCGTTGAGTGGAGATTAAAGCCTCTGTTGAAATCCTCACCCGGTGATAGGTTTGTCGCGTCGTGCTGGATATAGAGGGTTAGTTCAGCAGAACACTCTATTCATTCCAATCAGTCTGCGGTGAATCAGCCGCAAGAACGTGCTTGCGAGTTGACCGAAGAGAATCCTCCCAGTTCGGGATGATGTGCTGTTCGCGTTGCAAGATGCAGAGCGCAAACGGGTCACTGATCAAGATCGACATCAGTGAACTCGAACCGTGCTCCGCCGTCAGTCCCATCGACAACTGTAACCTGCCAGCCGTGGGCCTCAGCGATCCGTTTGACGATAGTCAATCCAAACCCGGTCCCACCACTCGACGAGGTATGCCCGGGTTCAAACACTGCCTCACGGTTATCTTCAGGAATCCCTGGGCCAGTATCTTCGACGTAAATACCGTGGTCATCGATTTGCCCGACGCGAACGGTTACGTCTCCCCCACCCTGTTCGACTGCATTCCGAAAGAGATTCTCGAAGAGGTGCTGAAGTCGGCTCCGGTCACCAATGATCGTGACTTCGTTCTCAATTTCGATGGTTCCCCCGTCCGTTCGTACGTTTTTCCAGCATGTTCCAACTACATTGATTAACGCTATCGGTTCGGGGTCCGAGACAACTTGACCCTGTCTGGCGAGCGTAAGCGTATCAGAGATGATTTCTCCCATCCGGTCCAGTGACGTGACGACAGGGGACAGGTGCTCGCTATCGCAGTCTTCAGAGAGCAGCTCTGCCCGACCCTGCGCGACGTTGAGTGGATTCCGCAGATCATGTGACACCACGCTTGCGAACTCGTCGAGTTGTTCGTTCTGGCTCCGAAGCTTTCGCTCCTGTTTGACCCGCTCGGTGATGTTCCGCGTGATACCGATGATCCGGGCCACCTCCCCGTTTGTGATAACTGGCGTGAGAACCGTCTGCCAGAACCGTGCACCCGTTTTAACGGGGATTTCTTCCTCATACGAGATCGGTTCCTGAGCCTTGACACACCGGCGGTAGTTTGCGTGAAGGTTCGACCCAATATCCTCACCGAACACGTCTGTCGGCGTCTCTCCCCGGACTTCGTCGGTTGTAATTCCGGTCTGGCTCTCATAGCCCCGATTGAGACGTTCGAACCGAAACACGAGCTCCGTATCCTCCGACTCGACGGTCAGGAAGAAAATACCATCCTCGACGGTCTCAAGGAGTGTTCTGTACTCTTCGGCAAGTTCCTGATACTGGTGTTCCTGTTGTTTTCGCTGGGTGATGTCGCGGCTATTCACGAGGATCCCGCTGATGTCTGGATCGTCGAACCGATTCTGCAGCGTTGCCTCGATCCAACACCACGACCCATCGGCGTGACGAAACCGTGTCTCGATTATCTTCGTGTCATCCGGATTCGTCTGGATGGTCTCGATACCGTCTGCAACGGCATCACGGTCGTCGGGGTGTTGATACTCGTAGCCGACCTCTCCGACCAACTCCTCGGGCTCGTATCCGAGCGTCCTAGTGACTGAGGGGCTCACATACGTAATCGTCCCGTCTGAATCGACGATCGTCGCAATATCTGAAGATTCTTCCACAAGCTTTCAATGCAACTCTCCTTCCATGTGCGTTCTATGACCGGTCGCTACAAAACACCCATCCTCGGATCCAGAAAGGCGAGACCGGTGAATTCACCCTCCGTACTCCGCACACCGGTAGTAGTATATTGTGGACAACTTTGTGCTTGACACCGGTACGTGTGCCCCCTGTACTGACCAATCACTCTTTTCGTGGATTGAGCCGGGGATACCGCTGTATTCGCGCCCTCTATTCAGCACGCACCTCCTGTCATCTCTAGTGGATTTCAACAAAGCCGGATCAGACTGTCCGTCCAGGCAGCGTCATCGGCCAGGTCACAAACGGAGGGAGAGAACTTTTACCCGCCCCACGGCGTCGAAGTCCCGGAGTCGATACACAAGTTCACGGACCCGGTCCGCTTCGCCGCGACAGAACACCGTTTCCAGACACCAGTCCCCCTCGTGTGTGTGACTCGTCGTTGTGATGACATCCTGAAAATCGTGCTGGACGCCGTGTAGCTCGCGGATCACGTCCTCGTGCCGGTAGTCGAACGCGAGTGTCGCAGTCACATCACCCGAAACTGCCTCCAACTCGGTGTGTGACTCAATATACTCCTGCATCGCTTCTCGTACCGCCCGCGACCGGGAGTCAAACCCCTCCGCCTGCCACGTCCGATCGAACTCGTCGAGTACGTCGTCCGGAATGTTGAAACTGGTACGCATTCGCTTGTCGTGTCGTTTGTGGGGTACACCAATGGATGCTATGGTCATCCCACGAGCCGTATTACGATCCACGTAGATCGGTGCTAACAGGGTCTTTGTGTCGTCTCCACGGAGGATTTGGTATGGATATCGGTCTGGTCGTCGGCGTCGTCGCGATTGGGGTCGTCCACGGCGTGCTCCCCGATCACGGGTGGCCGATCGCCGCGACATACGGGCTGAACCGCTCGCGGACGTGGCTGTACGGGACGGTCGCGGCGCTCGTGCTCGGCGTCGGACATCTGATCAGTAGTATCGCGCTCGTGGTGGCGTACTTTTGGTTCAGTCGCTTCGCGGCGTTCGCCGAAGGCCCATGGATGCGATACGTCGCTGGAACAATGCTCGTTCTGCTCGGGATTCACGAGTACCGGACCGGTGGGCACGGAACTGGTCACACCCACGACCACGACACTACCCACAACCACGGCACCACCCACGACCACGCAGATGGTTCTACCCACGACCACGCAGATGGTTCCGACGACGGCCACGACTCCAAACACGGCCACGACTCCACACACGGCCACGACTCCACACACGGCCACGAGCTAGGACGGTCCCCGGGACGCCCCACGAACGGATGGCTGGCCCGAATCCGAAATCGGCTGTTTGGCGGCAACCATCGTCATCTGCGAGAGGAAGACGCCGAGCGAGGGATCGCGGCGCTCGGGACGACAGCGCTTCTGTTAGGCTTCGCCCACGAAGAGCCGATCCAGATCCTCGCTATCTGTGCCGGAACCGCCTACTGCTTGGAGCTTATGTTCGTGTACTCGCTCGCGGTCATCGTCGCGATTCTCGTTCCGACGCTGGTGTTGATTGCGGGGTACGAACGCCATCGGGAGACAGTCGAACGGTACACGCCGTACCTGCCGCTACTAACCGCGACGGTACTTGTGGCAATGGGACTCGCGTTCATCGCCGGCGTCTTTTGAGCGCTGCTCTGGTATCGACGACACAGCAGGCGTTGGTTTCTCCCGTCTCCGGACCGAACTCGGCCTCTGACCCCGCACTACGAGAGGAACCGGTCGCTGACGTCCTCGTCCGGGATCATACACTGGTCTTTCCGTCCGAACCAGTCGTACCGGTTGCTCGCGACCACGTCGTAGATGCGGTCGCGAACGAATTTCGGGATGACGCGGCCGAGTGTACCAATCCGGTACGGCCACCCGATCAGCTCCGCGATCCGGACCGCGGCACCCGACTTCGTGTACGTTTTGTCGCCCTCGACGAGGACGAACGAGTCGAACTCCTCGGTTGGAAAGCCGTGTCGCTCCAGTAGGGCTTGTCCGACCGGGGACTGGAGGGATGCGAACCGGAGCTTCCCCTTCGGATCCCGCGGAATAAGAAAGGAAACGACGCCGTTACAGAGGTTACAGACCCCGTCAAACAACACGACGGGGTGGTCGGTCGGGATCGTATCGGGCTCCTCGTTGAGCGCCGCATCATTGCCGACGCCCTCGTCAGTTCTATTGGCGACGCTCTCACGGGATTCCTCGTCCGTCTCCGTGTCGGTGTTTTCTGTAGTCATCGATCGGGAATCGCTCGTACGGACGCTTCGGTCCCCATGGTAATTTACTCTCGGGGTTCAGATGGTGGCGGCGAGCACAAATAATCGGTCGGCGCGTCGGTAGTGCTTGTCGCCCTACCCACCATCAGCGTCTATGGGTCACACACTTCCGAGGGAAGCCGCCTGAGAGCACTCCAAACGGAGCGTTCCACTTCCGCCTCGCTGCCGGTTTGTTTTTAACCCCATCGGTGGAACGTAGGAGTACCGAATGACGTCCTTCCAGTCGAGTCTCGGCGAGGACGAGGGGATCGCGGAGGAGTTGGCCGAGAGCCAGCGCCAGATCTCTATCGCCGAGTTCTTCGAGAAGAACAAGCACATGCTCGGGTTCGACTCGGGGGCTCGCGGGCTCGTCACCGCCGTTAAAGAGGCGGTCGACAACGCCCTCGACGCAACCGAGGAGGCCGGGGTCCTCCCCGACATCTACGTCGAGATCACGGAGGTCGGCGACTACTACCGCCTCGTGATCGAGGACAACGGGCCAGGGATCACCAAGGAGCAACTCCCGAAGGTGTTCGGGAAGCTACTGTATGGTTCGCGGTTCCACAAACGTGAGCAGTCACTGACTCCGGACCAACAACTGCTCGTCAGACGGGACGGGAACGTCGAGTACGTCCCGATCGGAGTACTCTGTGATGCGTACCTCCCCGACGACGACGGAACGGCTCCGGTTCCGGACCCGATCGAGGTCCCGTCGTTCAACCGCGAGACACAGAAGATGAGTTGGCAGCCGGTCACTCACGCGATTCGTCACGAGACGGACGAGCGAACCTACAAAATAGAGACACAAAGGGGGAGAACGGTCGAGGTTACCGGGAACCACAGCGTGTTCAGTGTCGATTCAAACGGAAGCACACGCGAAGTGAAGGCCGGTGAGCTCGAATCCGGTGACACACTCCTCACGCCCCGTTCCCTTCCGTCGACCGACCGGGAGGTCGACGAAATCAATCTCCTCAAACACGTCGACCCCGGCGAGTTCGCCGATCGGCGTGTCTACGTCTACGGCTTCGATCGAGAGACGCTCGAAGTGCTCCGGACGGAGGAGACGGTTCGCCGGAAGCCTTCGGACGAAAGCGACCGAGAGCGGACTTACTACCGATACGGCGGCGTCGAGATTCTGAAAGACAGCCTCGATCAGAACTACTTACAGAAGGGGTACCTCCCGGCAGAGACGGTTTTGGAACTCGGATGGGAAGAGAAAGCGACCGACTGTGAATTCAAGACGTATCAGGTCGGCGGCGAGGAGACGGGAGTACCGGTGTCACTCCCGGTCGACGAATCGTTGGTGGAGATGCTGGCGTACTACGTATCCGAGGGACACGCGGGACCGCGACAGGTCGGATTCACGTTCGGAAGCCACGAATCGGATCTGATCGAGGCGACGGAACGGGCGGTAGAGACGATCGGCGGATCGACGACAACAGTCCAACGGGAACGCAACTCGACGCGCGTGAAGACATTTGGTTCGCCGTTGGCGATGTTCCTGAAGTCCGTCTGTGGCGACGCCGCCGAGAACAAGCGGATCCCTGGGTTCGTGTTCGATCTCGACTCAGACCTCCAGCGTCGGTTCATCGGAGCGCTCTACGAGGGAGACGGATCCGATACCCACCCGAACAACGAGCTCTCTCACACGACACGAAGCGAGACGCTAGCACGGCAGCTCTCGACGCTCTGGAACATGCAGGGCGTCCTCGCAAGCACGGAGGTCCGGGAGGATGAGAACGGATACAGTGACGATGTATCCGCGAAATATCGGACGAAAGTATACGGTTCGGATATCGATGTCGTCGACGCGCTCAAGAGCTCGGAGTCACCGCGGACACAGCAGTACAAACGAGTCCCGACGGCACTGCTCGACGACGTACGCGTCAGCGACCCCGGTACCGAGACGGTTCCGGACACGATTCCCGGGTTACTGATGGGTACCGGAATCGGATCCAGTCGGGAGCACGCGGAAACATACGCCTCGCTGATCGAGCGCGCTCTGGACGGAGAACGGATTGACGAGCCGAGATACGCACACAACCTACGGGAGTACGGTCTTCTTGACGACGGCGGCTTTGCGACCGGCTCGCTTGAATCGCTCTGGGAGACAGTCACGGACCTACACGGGATCACGGACACGGACATGTGCCTGCTCTCGGTGAAGAACGTGACCGAGACCGAGCCGCCGGAACACGTGTACGACATCTCCGTTCCGGGCGAATCCGGATCCGATGAGAACTTCGTCGTTTCCAACGAGGGCGCACTAAGCGTCAAGAACAGCCGCGGCCAACAGGGAATCGGTATTTCAGCGGCCGTACTCTACTCACAGCTCACGTCGGGGCAGCCGGCGAAAATCACCTCCCGACCGAAAGGCCAGTCCGACGCACAGTACTTCGAGTTGATCATCGATACCGACACGAACGAGCCGGAGATCAGCGTCGACGAGACCACCTCTTGGGACCGGCCCCACGGCACTCGAATCGAGTTGGAGATGGAAGCGAACATGCGCGCTCGCCAGCAGCTTCACGACTACATCAAACACACTGCGGTCGTCAATCCGCACGCAAGAATCGAGCTTCGCGAGCCGGGGCTCGACGAGCCGTGGAAGTTCGAGCGCGCAACCGACGAGCTTCCCGCCGAGACGAGCGAGATCCGGCCGCACCCGCACGGCGTCGAACTCGGCGCGCTGATTAAGATGTTGGAGGCGACAGAGTCGTACTCCATCTCCGGATTCCTCCAAGAGGAGTTCACCCGGGTTGGTGCAAAAACCGCCAAGAGCGTCATCGACGCGTTCCGTGATCGGTACTACGGCCGCGAACTCGCGTGGTCGCCACCCTCCGCACGGTCGACACTCGCGGACAGCGCGGCGGCCGCGGACGACATCGAGACAGCCATCGAGGCAGCCGTCGCAAATAAGGGGGCGGCGGCGACTGCCGCGTTCGCGGAAGGGGTCGCCGAGACGGTTGGGACGCACGACCACATTACACGCTCGGAACTGGTCGAGATCGTTGGCAACGTCGCTGACACGGTCGAAGCCGACACCGGCCGCACGTTCGGGTCGACAGTCAGAGAGAACGCGGTCGAGGCCGCGTGGAGTGCGATACTCGGGACTGGTGATGAGATCAAAGATGGCGATGCCAGCGACGACGAGACTGATGACCTTGAGTCGGTCTTCGTCACTGACCTCTACGCACTTGTCGACGACGCGACCTCCACGCGCAAGGACGATGAGACGGTGCGAGCGATGGCAGAGGCGTTAGCCCGCCGAGTCGCGGATCTTGACGGTGACGCCTGCCGAATCACCCGTGATGACCTCGACCGGTTGATCGCTGACGCCGCGGCGTTCGTGGCCGAGCAACACGACGCGACGTTCGGCGAGACCGCTCGCGAGAACGTCGCCGAGGCGGTGTGGGCGCGGGCTCGCACCGTGCCCGATGACCCGCCGAAGGTAAAAACGGTGGCGGGCGACCGGGACGCGGCGGCAGACCTGCTCGAAGCGATGCGAAACACCGACATCCTCGCGCCGCCGACCGATTGTCTCGCGCCTATCACGGCCGAGCTTGTGGAGGCGGGGCTCCGCAAGGAGTACGACGCTGACTTTTACGCGGCGGCGACGCGTGACGCAGAGGTTCACGGCGGCGACCCGTTTATCGTCGAGGCTGGCATCGCCTACGGCGGAGAGATTCCCGCAGAGGGGAACGTCGAGTTGCTCCGGTTTGCGAACCGCGTCCCGCTCGTGTACCAGCGCGGCGCGTGTGCGACGACGGACGTGATCCGGTCGATCGGCTGGCGGAACTACGGGCTCGACCAGCCTGGCGGGTCGGGGATGCCGAACGGGCCGGCCGTGATCTCGATCCATGTCGCCTCCACGAACGTGCCGTTCACGAGTGAGTCGAAAGACGCACTGGCAAACGTCCCAGCGATAGAAGATGAGATTGAGCTGGCGATTCGGGAGGCTGCTCGCGAACTTAAATCGTACCTCAACAAGCGGCGCTCGATACAACAGCGCCGGGAGAAACAGGACGTTCTCGGACGAATCCTCCCGGAAATGGCCGATAAGGTTTCGGAGGTTACGGGGCGACCGCGGCCTGACATCGATGCGGCGCTGGCCCGGATTATGAACAACGTGGGCGTCGAGCGCGAGATTGAGGACGGGAGAGTGACGCTCGTCGTCGAGAATCACTCAGATGTCGCCGAGACCGTGGAGATCACGGATATCGTCTCGGCTGAGCCGACCGACCTTTCCGACGGGACGGTCGTCGATATGGATGGTGAGTGGTTCGTCCAGTGGAACCCTAAGGTTCCCTCTGGCGAGGAGCGGGAGCTGACGTACGCGATCGACCCCGACGCGGACTTCGATGTCAGCGTCGGCGGCGTCGAAACAGAGAAACTCACGGTGAACGCCTAATGACGACAGAAAGCGACGCACGAGACGAACTCATCGAGCTGGCGGCGGAGTTCTACGACCAGTTCGCCGACGGGAAGATCCCGGAGATGGAGCTTCCGACCCGGACGAAAAGCAATATCCAGTACGACGAGGAGAGCGGCGTCTGGACCTACGGTGACCGCACCTCGATCCGAAGTGCCAACTCGGTCGGAGGAGCACGAAAGCTGTTGAAAGCGGCGTACACAATCGAGTTCCTGGCCGACCAGCTGGAAGAGGACCGATCCTCGACGCTGCGGGAGTTATACTATCTCTCTGAGTCGTGGGACAACACGGAGGCACAGTTCAACAGCCAAGACGAATCGAACGACCTCGTTGAAGATCTTGAGGTTGTCACCGGCGTTACCCGGGAAGACTTTCACATGCGTCCCGAGGAGTCCGGGGCGACCCTGATGGGCCCGCTGAAGCTCCGTGAGCAGACCCGCCGCGGAGAACGCGAGATACACTGTCAGGAGGATGTCGGTGAGGGAGGGTATCAGATCCCGAATAACCCGGATATGATCGAGTTTCTCGATCACGACATCGACTTTGCGCTCGCCGTCGAGACGGGCGGAATGCGCGACCGACTGGTCGAAAACGGGTTCGATGAGGCGTACGACTGTCTCGTGATCCATCTCAAGGGACAGCCGGCGCGCGCGACCCGCCGGATTACCAAACGGATTCACGACGAACTCGACGTTCCTATCGTCGTTTTCGCCGACGGTGACCCGTGGTCCTACCGGATCTACGGCTCGGTCGCGTACGGCTCGATCAAGTCCGCACACCTCTCGACGTATCTCGCGACACCGGAGGCACGCTACGTCGGGATCCAGCCCGAGGACATCGTCGAGTACGACCTTCCCTCGGACCCGCTCGCGGACTCCGATATCAACGCCTTGGAGTCCGAACTCGAGGACCCACGGTTCCAGACGGACTACTGGGAAGAACAGATCGAGCTCCAACTCGATATCGGCAAGAAGTCCGAACAGCAGTCGCTCGCAAGCCGCGGACTCGACTTCGTCACGGACACCTACCTCCCCGAACGACTCGGCGAGATGGGCGTGCTGTAGGCGTTCGTCGACGGCGACTCGTTTCTGGGCATCTATCTCATCAACCGCGGCAATCGTCTGTTCATGCGGCGTGGCTCCCGTCCGAACGGCGCAACCCCCTTGCCCGTGCGGCGCGTATTGGTGGTATGAGCGAAACGAGCGACACAAGCGAGGCGAGTGATACTGCGAGTCAGGACATCGACCCCACGGAACTAACCGACGAGGAGTGGCGCGAGCGACTCACCGACGAAGAGTACCGAATACTCCGTCAGAGCGGGACGGAAGCCCGCTTCTCCGGTGAGTACGTTGACCACCATCCGGACGATGGAAAGTACAACTGTGCCGCCTGTGGCACTGTGTTGTTCGAGGCCGAGACGAAGTTTGAATCCGGCTGTGGGTGGCCGGCGTTCTACGCTGCCGAGGAGGAGTCAGTAACGACGACAGTGGACACGAGCCACGGGATGCGGCGAACCGAGGTTCGCTGTGCGAACTGTGACTCGCATCTCGGGCACGTGTTCGACGACGGACCGGAGCCGACGGGAAAGCGGTTCTGTATCAACTCCGTGGCGATGGCGTACGACGAGGAGTGACTGGACGACTCCGCTCGATCGGATGTGGGATCACTCTGCGAGTTTGAGTTCGACGACGAACACCGCGCCCTTCGGGTCGTTGTCTTCGATCCACACCTCTCCGCCGTATGTCTCGATGAGCGACCTGACGAGGTAGAGGCCGATCCCGGCACCTGGACTATCGAGTCCCTTCTCACCTTTGCCGAACACTTCTTCGCGGAGGTGCTCCGGAACGCCCGGTCCGTTGTCGGCAATTCGAACCTCGACGGTGTCCTCAGCAACGGTAGCCGACACCTCGATGGTGGGTGGTGTCTCGTCGTTGTGTTGGACCGCGTTCTGGAGGAGGTTTCGGAACACCGAGCTCAACATGTCGTCGGCGATGACCATCTCGTCAGGGAACGAGCCCTCGACCGTGAGGACGGTTTCAGGGTACGCCGATCGAAGCTCCTCGACCTGCTGGGAGAGGATATGATCGAGCGACACCTGCTCGGGCTCGGCCTCTTCGCGGAGCATCACTTCTGCGAGGTCACGAACCGTCGTGGTCAGTGCGACCGCGCTATCCGTGTTCTCCTTGATGATCTCAAGGTAGCGCTCGCCCTCCTCGTCGACGTGGTCGTCGAGCAGCTCCGCGTACGCCCCGACCAACTGAAGGTCGTTGCGGATGTCGTGACGCATCACCTGATTCAGCAGCTGGAGGTTGTCTCGCTGCTGTTTGAGACGGTTCTCCGGTGTCCGTTCCTCTCCCATACTAAACCTAATCGGAGCGCGAGTATTTAGATGTCGGTCCACGGTCCGGCTACCGGCATCGACCGGGGCTCTGTATTGCTAGATCCCCTCGTCGAGGAGTTCGCGGGCGATGATGTTTTTTTGTATCTCCGTCGTTCCTTCGTATATCTGTGTGATTTTCGCGTCTCGGTAGAACCGCTCGACATCGTGGTCGTTGACGAACCCCGCGCCCCCGTGTATCTGGACGGCCTCATTCGCGATGTCGACGGCGATCCGCGATGCGAACTCCTTGGCCATCGACGCCAACGCCGTAAGGTCTTCAGACTCGTTATCTACCGCCCATGCCGACCGATACGTGAGCCACCGTGCCGCCTCGGTATTGGTATACATCTCGGCGAGCTTGTGTTTAATCGCCTGAAAATCCGAGATCGACCGGCCGAACTGCTCACGTTCCTCGGCGTACTCCAGTGCGCGCTCGGCCGCGCCGCGGGCGATCCCAACGCCTTGAGCGGCAACCGCGGTACGGGTCTCGTCGAAGAAGTCCATGAGTTGGAGAAACCCCATTCCGCGTTGGCCGATCAGGTTCTCTTCCGGGACACGCACGTCGTCGAACACGAGCTCCGCGGTGTCGCTGGCGCGGATGCCGAGTTTGCCGGTAATCTTCTCGCGGGTGAGTCCCTCTCGGTCCCCTTCGACGAGGATCTGTGAAAAACCGGTGTAGCGGTCCTCGATCTCTGGGTCGGTCTCGCAGACGACGACGAAGTAGTCCGCGACCGTTCCGTTCGTGATCCACATCTTCGAGCCGTTGATCACCCACTCATCACCCTCTTTTCGTGCGCGGGTTGCCACCGACGTGACATCGGAGCCGGCTTGTGGCTCCGAAATAGCCGACCCCATGATGGCGTCGCCGGCGGTGATCTCCGGGAGGATCCGCTCTTTTTGTTCCTCGGTACCGAAACCCATGATCGCTTCCGCGCCGAACCCGGCACTGGAGACACAGAGTCCGATACCGGGGTCGGCAGCGAACAGTTCCTCGGTGAGGATCGCGTTCTCTAACGCGGAGTACCCCACGCCACCGTATTCCACCGGAACGTGTGGCGCGAGTAGTCCCATCTCCGCCGCCTTCTCCATGACCCCGTGTGGATACGACTCGTTAACGTCGTGTTCAGTCGCAATCGGCCGTATCTCCTCGTCGGCGAAGCGTCTGACCTCGTCTCGGAGGTGACGCTGCTCGTCGGATAGCTGGAACTCCATGGTGGCATGTCACTTGGTGTCTATCATAATCGTTCCTAAACGATCGGAAATTCGATCTCGGTTCACAGCTCCGGAAGCGTCTCTATAAATAGGAACACGAACACTCCCGCGAGCAACACACCGAAGAGTACGCTCGCCGCGGAGCGACCGAACATTCGAGCGACTGTCTCTAATTCGCTTCCGTCCGTGACCCGAAACGTCGGCGCGTCGTCGCCATCACCGATGTACTCGGCCGCATCGCCGAGTTCGGGACGCTTCTCAGTTACCGAGAGCCGCTGTCCGATAACGTGAACGTCGTCACCCGTATCAATGCGGTTCTCACGGCGCCTCACGTCTCCCGAGCGGCTGCTGTACTCGCGGTCCATTCCGAGCGTCGCCTCACCCGGATCCACCGGTATCGACCCAGTCTCGTCGACGACATTGAACGGGACGGACCCGCTCGAACTTGACACCGTCTTCCAATTCGTCTCCCAGTCCCCGTCGTCGTTCCGTTCACGCTCTTTTCGTTCTTTCTTTGACGAATACGCCAGACAAGAACGTCCGGAGTACGGAGCGTTAACCGTCTCGACAAGGGACTCGGCCGTTCCTTCAACCTCGATAGTACCGTCAGCGAGATGTGCGTCGGCGATTGGGATGGGATCGTTCGACCACACCGAAAATCCGCGTCGAATCCCGTTTACTCCCCAGACGACGAGGTACACACCGAGGAGGATGCCGGCCACGGAAGCGATCAGTAGCCCAACGGCGATGACATCCACTTGCGTGAGTACGGGCATTTCCGATCACTATGTCGACATATTCGAGTCAATTATTTAATATTGTTTATTGGTAACAACGATCAGGATACGAAGGAAACACCAGCCTGTCAAGATACGAACTGTTCTCTCCGCGGTTTACCAGTGCTGATCGGCGTGGTTGAGGCAATCAAGCGTGGAGGTACGAGAACGGCTAGTCTCGGTTAGCGACGAACGACGCGATTCGGTCGGTTGCCTCCTTTAGTTCTCGCATCGAAGTCGCGTACGACACCCGGAGATGCCCCTCACCGCCCGCGCCGAAGACAGAGCCGGGGACGACCGCCACCCCCTCCGCTTCCAGAAGCTCCTCCGCAAACGCCTCGTCGTCGCCGCCACACTCGGGGAACGCGTAGAACGCGCCGCCCGGCTCGAAGGTGTCGAGCCCCATCTCGTTGAACCGCGAGACGACCAGTCGACGGCGGCGGTTGTACTCGTCGACCATCTCTCGCACCTCGTCCGCACAGCTCCGGAGAGCCTCTAACGCGGCGTGCTGGGCGGTCGTCGGCGCTGAAAGCATCGTGTACTGGTGGATCCGATTCATCGCGTCGATAGCATCGGCGGGTCCGAGCGCGTAGCCGAGCCGGAGCCCTGTCATCGCGTACGCCTTCGAGAAGCCGTTGACGACGACGGTTCGCTCGCGCATACCTGGTTGAGTCGCGATCGACGCGTGGTCGGCGGTATACGTAAGCGCCGCGTATATTTCGTCGGCGACGACTCTCAGGTCGTGTTCGCGACAGAACGCTGCCACCTCGGCGAGTTCCGACTCCGACATGACCGCGCCGGTCGGGTTGTTCGGGTAACAGAGGACGAGCACGTCCGCCGCCTCAGCACCCGCCGCCTCCAGCCGGTCGCGGGTGAGAGCGAAGTCGTCCGCTGCGTGGGTCGGGACCGAGAGTGGCTCGCCGCCGGCGAGCTCGACGCCCGGCCCGTAGGAGATGTACGTCGGCTCGTGGATCGCTACGGTATCGCCCGGATCCACAAGCGCGCGGAACGCGAGATCAACCGCCTCGCTCGCGCCGGTCGTAACGAGTACCTCCTCGGCCGGGTCGTACGACTGAGCGTAGCGCTCGTGGTGCTCGGCTACGGCCTCACGAAGCTCGGCCGTACCCCTGTTCGCGGTGTAGGAGGTACGGCCGCGTTCAAGCGAGTCGATCGCGGCGGTTCGAGCGGCCCACGGCGCGGAGAAATCGGGCTCGCCGACGCCGAGAGAGATCACGTCGTCGCGGGCCTCCGCCAGCTCGAAGAACTCTCTAATTCCTGACTCGGGGAGTTCGCGGGCGCGGTTCGCCGTTCTCATGGGGAAACGGAGAGTCGGTCGTCGTCGTCGCCGTCGGCGAAGCGAATCCCGCCGTCCTTGTAGGTCTCCATAATGTAATGGGTGACCGTCTGGGTAACCTCGGGCATGGGCGCGACCTGCTCGGAGATGAACCGCGATACGTCCTGCATCGTTTCGCCGAGCACCTCTACGGCGAAGTCGTAGTCGCCGGAAACGAGGTGGAGGGCGTCGACCGCGGGGAACTTCGCGATCCGGTCCGCGACCTCCTCGTAGCCGGTTTCGCGGTCGAGTTCCACGTTGATCTCGACAACTGCGCGGATCTTTCCCTCCTCGACGCGGTCCCAGTCGACGACGGCTTGATAGCCGTGAACCACACGGTTCTCCTCTAATGAGTCGATCGCCGCCGCTACTGCCGCTGTGTCAAGCCCCGTCTGGGCCGCGATGTCCTCGATGTCCTCACGAGCGTTCCGGGCCAACACGTCGAGTACCTCGCGCTCGGCTTCCATACCTAATGATCAGGCGGGGGCGGTTTATGAGTAGCGGCGGACGCAACACGTCGATCGGTTGGAGCGAGCGCAGAGATCGAGCAGGGAAGAGCACCCCTTCCGCCATCCCCACAGCTTTCCGCGTGGCGCGCGATCGCTCGCCCATGACTTCGAACACCACCAGCCGACGCGAGACGTTTGATATCGGAGGCGACCTAACGGTCAACCGTCTCGGCTTCGGCGCGATGCGGATCACGGGCGAGGAGATCATCGGTACTCCCGGTGACGAGGGCGAGGCGAAGGAGGTCCTCCGACGCGCGGTCGACCTCGGCGTCGACTTCGTCGACACCGCCGACTCCTACGGGCCGGGCGTCTCGGAGCGACTGATCGGTGAGGCGCTCGGCGACCCCGACGGCGTCGTGGTCGCGTCGAAGGCCGGACTGCTCCGCAACCGCGAGGGTGACTGGCTCCCCCACGGCGACCCCGATTTCCTGAAGAACCAGGTACTTTGTAGCCTCGATCGGCTCGGGACCACCACGATCGACCTGTACCAGTACCACCGCCCGGACCCCGACACAGACTTCGAGAAGTCGGTCCACGCGTTCGCAGAGATGAAAGATGCCGGCCAGATCGCCCACGTCGGACTCTCGAACGTCACCGTCGAGCAGTTGGAGACCGCGATGGAGATCGTCGACATCGCCACGGTCCAGAACCGGTACAACGTTGGCCACCGCGACGACGAAGACGTACTGCGTGCCTGCGAGCGCAACGACGTGGGGTTCATTCCGTGGGGCCCGATGTACGCGGTCGACGGGGACGAGATCCCCGACGCGCTCGGCGAGGTCGCCGACCGCCACGACGCGACGGCTCGGCAGGTCGCACTCGCGTGGCTCCTCGATCACTCCGACGTGACGCTCCCAATCCCGGGCACGTCGAGCGTCGACCACCTCAAATCGAACCTCGCGGCCGCGGACCTGTCGCTGACCGACGAGGACCTGGCGGCGCTGGACGCGATTTACTCAGAGGAGTAGCCATAAATACGGAATAGCCGTCATCAGGTTGCTCTACTCGTCGAACAGATTTGTCAACTCGACCGTCTCCTCGCGGTCGGGACCGACGCCGACCGCGTCGATCGGGGTGTCGGTCTCGTCGTCGAGGGTTTCAATACGGCGACGTGAGCAGGGGTTCCGTTCTGCCGTCGGGCTTGCCGACTCCGCGGCCGCGTCCACCCGGTGACGTTCGGCTTTCGGATCGAAATCCCTTTTAAATAGGTGGGACGCCTACGTGTGTGAGCAACGCCGACAGCCGATCACAGTTCTGGGCGCTCTATCTCACCCGGTTCGCCGAAGGATTCGGATTCATCACGCTGTTGACGCTGTTGCCGACGTACATCAACACGCTCGATCCGCAAGCGACGACAGTACTCGGCGTCACCGTCTCGGCTGGGTTCATTATCGGTATGTACACGACGGGGTTCACACTCGCGCAGACGGCCGCCGTGATCCCGCTCGCGTGGGCTGGCGACCGTTTTGATAAACGGCTCGTGTTGCTCGGCGTGCTCGGCGTTGGCGCGGGCGTCTACGCGCTGTTTCCGCTGGTCGACTCCTCCGGCACCTTCATTCTCGTCCGGGCGTTACAGGGGCTCGTCGTCACGGGTGCGGGGCTGATGACGCTGTCGCTCGTCGGACAGATCGCCGACGTGGGCACCCGCGCGGACAAGATCGGGAAGGCGAACGCGGCCTCCTTTGCGGCCTCGATTGTTGGGTCGCTCGGCGCGGGCGTGATCTACGATGCCGTTGGGTTCGGGCCGGTGTTCACGATCATCACAGCCCTGATGATACTCGCGTGGGTCGTCACGTGGGGAGTGCTTGACCCGGATCCCACGCGTGTTGAGGGATTCCCGTTCTCGGACCTCGCGGTCAACCGAAAGATCCTCACCATCTCGACGTTCCGAGTCCAGTACGCCTTCGCGGTGACGATGGTCAGAACGTGGATCCCGATATACGCCGGCACGTCGATGATGGCTGGAGGGCTCGCGGTCGGCGCGACCGCCGTCGCGATTACGGTCACTGCCGAGAAGGCAACGAACATGATCGGCCAGCTGTTCACCGGACAACTCTCTGATGCGTACGGGCGCTCACTGTTCGTGTTCGCCGGTGGGGGTGCGTACGGCCTCGTCGCCCTCGCAATACCGTTCGCTCCCGCCATCGGTGGTGTACTCGGGGCCGACGTGACTGTCCCCGTTCTCGGCGCGTTGCCGGCGGCCTACCTGCCGCTGGTCGCGCTGTCGGGACTGCTTGGTGTCGCCGACTCCTTCCGTGAACCCGCCAGCATGGCGCTGTTTGCCGACGAGGGAACCGACGACGGCGGCGTCGCCTCAAGCTTTGGGATCCGTGAGTTGGTGTGGCGGCCCGGATCGGTGGCGGGACCACTCATCGCGGGCTGGCTGATGGTCGAGGTGAGCATGGCGTCCGTGTTTTACGTCGGCGGCGCGTTCGCTATCACGGGCGTGCTCGCGTTCCTCGCGATACTCGCCCGGGACCACGGTCGGGCGGCGCTGACGACTTGGTAGCTGTATCGGCGTGGCGGGCGGAAGGACGCGTTTTTATCAGTTCCGGGCGTAGCTCGTCTATGGCGAAAGTGAGCGTCGGCCTCCGCGGATGGCGGTTCGACGAGGAAGAGATCATCACCGAGGACGGCGAGTTGCGGCCGCTCGACGAGATCCCCGACGATCCCCGTGAACGACTCGTTCGGCTCGTCGCGCTCGTTGAGGAGCCGTGTGACGTCTGTTACCTCGAACACGGCGAAAGCGAGATTCACCGTTGCCGCGAGGCCGAAATCGTCTACGGCGAGCCCCGCGGCGAGGTCCTGTTGTGCCCTGAACACGAACCGGACTTCATTTACTGGTTCCGCGAGGCGGGCGGCAGCGACCACAAAGGAACCACGGAGTTCGGCGACCGCTTCCACGAGTGGATCGCCGCCGGCAACGAGGCACCCGACGGATACGCTGCCGTCGAACACGTCGACGAGGATCCCGAGGCGCTTCCGGAGCTTCCAGACCAGCAGGAGATCCAGCAGCGGGTCGAGGCGGGGTTCGAGGGAGAGCGGATCGACATCCGCGAACTCGCCGGCGAAGGATCGGCAGACGAGCGCGACGAGGACGCCGAGGACGATGGCGTGAGTGAGGCTGACCTCCAGGACGCCGGTGTCGACCTCTCTACCGACTATCCGTCGAACCGATGAGCGAGGACACAGGGAACGAGACGACCGGCAACGAGGACGACGGAACGAACCCCACCCATGCTGGGGACGACACCGCGGAGCACGACGACGCCCGGACGAAGCCAGTTGTTGTCGTGGTTGAGCCAGAGACGCCGGGCAACGTTGGCACTATCGCGCGAGCGATGAAGAACTTCGGGCTTACGGATCTGAAGCTGGTCGACCCACCGGAGCTATCGGAAGACGGCGAAGCCTACGGCTTCGCGGGGCACGCCCGCGAGGATGTCCTCCCCAACGCCGACGAGGTGACTTTCGAGGAGGTCGTCGAGAACTACCACACGGTCGGCACAACGGCGATCACCGGCGAGGACGACCGCCGCCACGAGCGGTGGCCATTTAAGACGCCCGCGGAACTGCGGGAGTCGTTACGTACCGTCGAGGCCCCGACAGCCATCGTCTTTGGGCGCGAGGGCCGCGGACTCAACAACGACGAACTTAGTCAACTGGATGAGGTGTGTTCGATCCCCGCAGACGACGACTACCCGGTGTTGAATTTAGGCCAGGCAGCAACGGTGTTATTGTACGAGCTACGCGACCTGACGGTCGACGAGGTTCAGCTTCCCGACACGGCGGTCACCCGAGCGCCGGAAGCGGACATCGAGCGGTTTCACGACCTCTTCGACGACTTTCTCGATGCGACGGGACAGCGGTCACACCGGCAGGAAAAGAACGCGCTGTTGATGCGCCGACTGTTGGGCCGGGCGCACCCAACAGAACGGGAGATTCACTCGCTTCTCGGGACCGTTCGGAAGGCCAACACGAAATTGGAACACGCCGACTACCTCTCGACGAAGTACGACGAGCATCCCTATCCGCGCGAATGACGGTCGCGTGCCCTCCAAGTAGCACGGATCAGCCACCCGTCACGGTGACGAAGACCACCCATCATGGATGAGGATATCCTTGCCGGCGTGCGAGATGTCTCGCCGCTCCTCCTAGGAATCGTCCCGTTCGGGCTGGTTGCCGGGATCGCAGCCGTGGAAGTCGGGTTCACGCTTGTTCAGGCGGTCGGACTGTCCGTGATCGTGTTCGCAGGGGCTTCACAGCTGGCCGCACTCGAACTGCTCGGGGAGAACGCGCCGCTTGCGGTCGTTATCGGGACCGCCGTCGTGATCAACCTGCGGATGGTGATGTACTCGGCGTCGATTGCGCCGCATTTCGCCCGATACGGCGCCCGGATTCGCGCGGCGTTGGCGTACGTCCTCACTGACCAAGCGTACGCACTGTCTGTAGCCGAGTTCGCGGAGAACGACGACCGCAGCCGCTGGAAATACTACCTCGGCGCGGCCGGATCGCTGTGGATAATTTGGCAGGTCGCGACGATTGTCGGTGTCGTACTCGGCGCCGGTGTCCCCGAAGAGTGGGGGCTAACATTTGCCGTCCCGCTCGTCTTTCTGGCGCTTCTTGTCCCCGCGATGAAGGACCGACCGTCAACCGTCGCCGGAGCCGTCGGCGGAAGCGTTGCGGTCGTCGCCGCTGGACTCCCACTCAATCTCGGACTGTTAGCCGGCGCGCTCGGGGGGATTGTCGCCGGGCTCATCACCGAGGAGGTGGCTGTGTGACCGTCGACACGGATCCGACGACCTTGGTGGCACTCGCGACGGATGCGACAGCTCCGGACGCGGCCCGTATCTGGATCGCCATCTTCGTCATCGGAGTCGCGACATACGGCTTCCGACTCTCTTTCATTCACCTGTTCGGCCGGATCGACAAGGTTCCACCGCGAGTGAGCCGAGTGCTTCGGTACGTTCCGCCCGCGGTACTCGCGGCGCTCGTGGTTCCCGATCTGCTCACGGTGCGGCCAAGCGCAGTTGCAACGCTCGCCGACGAACGGCTACTTGCGGGGGCGATAGCCGCGGCCGTCGCCTGGCGCACTGAGAACGTGTTCGCGACGATAGCCGTAGGAATGGTCGCGCTGTGGCTGTTCCGGTTCGTTGTGTTCGCGTAGAGACGCTGCGGTGTGTCTCTGTTAGTTATGCGACCCGCAGATTCCGTGTCACAGGAAATAACCGTCATTTGCCACTGTAATCACTCATTAATCCGTTGAGTGGGTAGTAGTATTGTGACCGACAACAGTTACGACAGGCGAACGTTCCTGACGGCGACCGGCGTGGCAACCGCAACGGCGTTTGCCGGCTGTGCCGACGAGGATCCGGTCGGTGATGATACCGACGGTAGCGAGGATCTGGGAGACAACGTGCTCCAGATGATGCAGATCGCGAATCAGACACTCGATCCGATCGGGATTAATGGTCCCGGGTCGGCCCGAGCAAATTGGCAAACTCATGAACAGCTGTTCACCTACGAGAACGGGACACCACCGGTAACCGGGCAGCTAGTGACAGATCACGAGGTATCTGATGACTTCCTCACATACACCTTCTTCCTCAAAGAGGGTGTCCAGTTCCACAACGGTGAGGAGCTAACCGCGGACGATGTCGTGTACTCGTGGCGTCGGCTTGCTGAGTCGGAAAACAATCGCGGCCACGCTGATGTGATCGTCGGTGGAACGATGTCTATCGCCCACGAACGTGATGACGACGATAACATTGTCCCCGGCTCTCTCGCGGTTGAGGCCGTCGATGAGTATACGGTCGAGATGGAACTTGAGTCACCGTTCCACGGGACACTCGGAACGCTTACTGACCCCCGGTTTTCGGTTATCCCAGAGGGCATCGTTGGCGATATCGAGGGATATGAGGGTGAGCTATCGTACGAGGAATTCGCTGACGGCAACATCCCAGGAACCGGGCCGTTCCAATTCGCCGAGTGGGACCGAGGGAACACGATCCGTGTCGAGCGCTTCGATGACTATCACGGGGATGTCGCTAACCTCAGCGAAATCGAGTGGCAGATCATCGAAGACCCGAACGCCGAGTACAACCGGGCGATGAACCGCAACGCCGACCTGTTTGAGCTTCCTCGATCACAGTTTGATCCTGATCTGTTAGACATCGACGAGCAACTAGAGGGAGACCGACAACTCGGGACGTACGGACCAGTCTCGAACGACGAGACGCTCAATTACGGCGAAGCAACGCTTCTCCGTACCCAGTATCTGATCCTGAACACTCAGACGGTCGAGAAAGCCGCAAGACAGGCTATCGCGTATCTTATCAATCAGGAATCGATCGTCGATCGGGCGGTTCGAGGGCAGGGAACGCCAGCGTATTTCATCACACCACCGGCTGCGTTCCCGGGCGGCCCAGAAGAATACGAACAGTTGGCTGAAGAAGAGTACCCCTACGGACGTGGAACCTCCGATATTGAAAGCGCCCGTCAGCTCATGGAAGATGCTGGATATGGGCCCGATAACATGTACGAGACGGCAATGCAGCATCCGTCCGATTCACAAGCCTCGGAGTGGGGTGAAATCGCCAGTGAGCTTCGAGATCGCGCACAGAGTGTACACATCGATCTCACAATCGAGGAGGCCCCGGCAACCACACTCACTAACCGTGCGATAGACGGAGATATCGACGTGTTCGGTACGTGGAACGCACTTGAGTGGCTCGAAGCAGACGCTGTTCTTCAGTTCGCGCATCCGACCCCGTTCGCCTGGAGTAACTGGGGCCAAGGTGATGGGGAGATGAGTGAGGCGGCACAAACGGCCGCTGACGCCTGGGAGCGGTACCAAGACCACCGTACGCCCGATGAAGAGGCACAGTCCGTTCGCAACGAGGTATACCGAACGCTCGAACAACAGAACTGGGAAGACATGACGATGCTCCCGCTGTACCACCCGATCGAGGAGCACTACTGGTACGACTGGGTAGAGAACTATGAGATCTACGGGTCGCAGTACAGTCACTCGTTCAACGAGGTTTCGCTAGGAGATCGCAGCTAACTAATACGGATACGCGCCCTCGCCTTGCCGGCTGCTCTCGGATTTTACTTTGATCACGGCCCTAATCGACAACTTATCGTGTTGTCTCCGGAACTCCGCTCTCCTCTGGCGCAACTGACTCGGGGTTGGCATACGAGTCGCGGTGTCGATGACAACGGCTCAGTTGGTCTGTCTCTCCTTCTGCGGCGTGGAGAATCGGAGCTTCACGCTCACAGACGCCAGCGAATTCTGCCCTGATCTCCGACATCGCGCCGTCCGGGTTCCCTTCCGAAACCAATTTTGTGGCAGTCTCTATCGTCTCAACCGCTGATGCCGGGAGATCTACGTCGGCAAACAGCTCCGTCCGTACTTCCTCAATGGGTGTGAACCTCGTTTGAAACCCGAGCGACCCCTTGATCCGCTCAACAGGGGACGGATCGGTTGTGGCCCGGTCTCGGACCACGTCACGGAACCGATCGACACGCTCCCACGCTTCGTCGGTGAGAGCTGGCGCATCGTCTGGTCGGATCACCACCGGACAACGCGTTGAAAACACACACCCGGATGGAGGGTTTCGTGGGCTTGGCGGTGTCCCGTGGAGCGGAACGCGCCCGTGATCCGCGTCGGGGTCGGGGCGTGGGATCGCCGAAAGAAGTGCTTTCGTGTATGGGTTCTGTGGTGACGAAAACAGCTGTTCGGTCGGCGCCTGTTCCATCACCTGTCCGAGATACATTACGACGACTCGGTCACAGATGTGCCGTACCACGGAAAGGTCGTGTGCGATAAGCAAGTACGTCAGATCGAACTCATTTTGGAGTCGCTTGAGTAGATTGAGGATTTTAGCCTGTACACTCACGTCAAGCGCTGAAACCGGCTCGTCGAGCACGATAAACTCCGGTTCGATCGCTAATGCTCTGGCAATTCCCACTCGCTGCCGTTGACCGCCCGAAAACTGGTGTGGGTACCGGTAGTAGTGCTCTTCTTTCAACCCGACTGTTTCGAGCAGTTCGAGAACGCGTTCGCGGCGCTGTCCCGGTGCCAACTGGTCATGGGCATCGAGCGGTTCGCGAACTACCTCACCGACAGTCATTCGCTCGTTGATACTGGATGTCGGATTCTGGTATACGATCTGAGCGTTCCGTCGCCAGTCTTTCAGCTCGGCCCTATTGTAGGTGGTAATGTCCTCGCCGGCGTATGTGACACGTCCCTCTGTGATGTCTTCCAACCGGAGAATACTGCGGGCGAGCGTCGTCTTCCCACAGCCGGACTCACCAACCACCCCGAGCGTTTCGCCACGCTCGATAGCTAGTGAAACACCGTCGACCGCTTTTACTGGATCACTCTCGAACAGTCTGGAAGACGAATAATACGTTCGAAGGTCCTCAACCTCAACGAGCGGCGCAGTCTCACTGTTACTCATCTGTCTTTCTTCTCTCATCTGCTAGGGTATCATCAGCCGCCGTTCGGTGTTGTTCTAGCCGGGCTGGTTCCGTCTCGCCGTCTGGGTACAGGAGACAAGCGACGTGGTGGTCATCGCCGTCTTCTCCGTTGCTGTTTGTTGGGATGCGTTCCGGATGAACAGTGTCACACGCCCCGAACGCCTTCGGGCAACGGGGAGCGTATCGACAATTACTCGCAGGCTCAGTTGGTGTTGGCACTGACCCATCGATAGTTGGCAACCACTCACCGTCGGCAGCAAGGCCGGGAATAGACTGGAGCAGTCCTTGTGTATACGGATGTTTCGGATCGTTAAACAAAGCGCTGGCCGACGCGGACTCGACCACTTCACCGGCGTACATCACCGAGACTCTATCCGCGATCCGGGCAACAACACCCATATCGTGAGTGATGAAGATGATACCGAGATCACGCTCTCGCTGGAGTTTCTCAAGGAGTTCGAGGATCTGTGCCTGGATAGTTACGTCGAGTGCCGTCGTCGGTTCGTCACAGATCAGTAACTCTGGGTCACAGGCAAGCGCGAGAGCGATTGTCGCCCGCTGTTGCATTCCGCCACTGTACTGATGCGGATACTCACGGAGCCGACGACGTGGGTCAGGGATACCAACGCTCGCAAGCAGGTCAACAGCTGCTTCAGTTGCCTCTGATCCGGTAAGATCACGGTGAGTTCGTAACAGCTCCTTGATCTGGTTTCCGACCGTATACACCGGATTCAAACTGTCCATTGCGTCTTGAAACACCATCGCAATCTCCTTGCCTCGAACCGACCGTCGCACTGCGCTCGGGGCGGCAACCAGATCGACGTACCCACGTGTTACCTGTACGTCACTGCCGCTTCCTGTACCTTCCTGAATTCTCACGAACGTGTTCTCAACGTCGGTTGTTGGCTGAGCGGTTGTCTTAGCTTCGGCGTCCGGACCATACGACACGGCATCCGGATGGGTCCGCGCAACCGACTGAACGAACGCCGGATCATGGTACCGAATCCTGCTGTCAGGGTGAACACGACCGGGAGGGTCTATCAGCCCAAGCACGGACCGCGCGGTGACACTTTTGCCAGAACCACTTTCACCGACTATCGCACGCGTTTCATGACGGGACACAGCAAACGAGATTCCGTCGACAGCATGGACAGTCTCCTTATCAGTCCTAAACGTCGTCCGGAGATCGACTACGGAAAGCAACGGCTCTGAGCGCTCCGATTGTGTACTATCGCTACGGCGCTCAGAAGACTCCATCTCGTCAGTCATACACCACCACCTCGAGCACTCGTTTCAGCACTTGAACTCACACCATCATCCGACTTTGGATCGACGGCGTCCCGAAGGGCGTCTCCCATGGCGTTGAACCCCATCACAACGAGTGTCACCATCACTCCTGGAATTAGTGATATGTGCCACGATGTCGTTGCGACGTACTCACGGCCGAGGTCAACAGCACGTCCCCATTCCGGTGTCGGAGCAGTGATCCCCAGCCCAAGGAACGAAAGCCCAGCGATAGCGAGGATGACACCCCCAAGCACCATCGAGCAGTAGATCAACAGGTAGCCGACCAGATACGGGAGCATATGTAACTGCATGATCCGTGAGGGAGATTGACCGTAACTGCGTGCGGCGTCGACCCACTCTCGCTCTGAAACCTGTAACATCGGCCCACGAAATGCGCGCCAGAGGTACGGCCACCCGGTTGCCGCAAGCACCACTGCGAGTAGCACACCACCGTTGTACAAGCTTCCGAGCCACGTGTCCGCAAACAGTACAGTAAACAGGATGAGCAGGAGCAGTCGCGGGATACCCATGATGGTATCACCTGTGATGACAAGCAGTAAGTCGGCCACCCCCCGGTAGTACGCTGATACCAGCGAAAAGACGGTCGCTAGTGTTCCGCCGATGAGGACGCTCACGATGCCCACCGACAGTGATACCCGGGCGCCGTGTACAAGGAACGTGAATAGGTCTTTTCCGTCAGGGAGCGTCCCAAACGGATGGAATCGGTCATACGCATCGTAGCTCAGTGGCCCAACATTCTCTGCCTCGTACCCGACTGAGCGTGAATCGAGATTTGCGTCACCGACAAGGATCGTCTCAACCGCTTCGGCACTCTCATCGTAGTACTGGATGGAGTGTGAAAACGGCTCGTAGAGGTTCTGGTCGGCTGGGGCAGTTCCTAACGAGGACGCGAACACCGCGAGCGTCAGAAACACGAATACGATTGTGAACCCGAACTGGCCCCACCGGTGGTATCGGAGCCGTTGAATCACGTCGTCTCGGGGAGTCCAGTCGGCACGCCGGTAGTATCGCCGGAACCAGCGATACCCGAGCCCGATCCAGACCACCCACAAGGCGGCATACACGAACACGACGGTAACGCGAAGTGCCCACGCAGTAGCCGGTGACAGACCCAGAAACGTCCCGTGCCAAGTCCCATCTGGTGTTTGATATCCTTCATTCGGGATTGTTTCTCTTCCGGTGAGAGTCGGAACGGTAGTCGCCCGTTCAATGACAAGCCTCGCGACCTCACCGACCCCGCGGAAGAACTCGAAGGCACCAAGCCACACGACTACGGCACCGAACGCGGACAACGCAGCGGCGGCGGTGAGGACATCAACCGTGAACCGTGTCCGGACTGATGAGTTCTTCAGATATCCACCGACAAACGGACGCGCGGTTAGCACCGTAAAAAGCCACCCTACAGAGAGTGCCCCAATAGTGAGGAAACCAAGCGCGCCGCCGCGTGCGACCCCCCCTGAAGCAAGTGCGTCAGCGACTGCTTCGGCCGCAATCCCTCCTGTGGACGCAGCCACCTCTCCAATTTCGAGGACGCCGCCGGCAACCGACCCAAACTCAACGGCAAGGAGTATCACGAGCCCAGTTACCCATAGAGCCGCCGGGCGTGGCTTCGCACGAACACGTTCAGAGAGTGGTTTTGCGTCCATGTTTACTGTCCCTCGTATCCCACTCTCGGGTCAATAAGCACGTACAGGAGGTCTTGAATCACGTTTATTATCACCACTGCGAGGATGAATACGAACACGAGACCGGTGACAAGCGGCATATCCCCGTTGAGTGCTGCTTGGAAGAACAGCCAGCCAATTCCTTGGATACCGAAGACGACTTCAACGATAACTGCGCCGCCGATCAGTAGGAACGCCTCGTTGGTAATGGTTGGAACCAGAGGAACCAGCGCATTCCGAAGCACGTGCTTCCAGACCAGTGAACGTTGGGTGACACCGTTCGCCTTGGCAGTCTCTACGTATCCCGAGTTGATCGTTTCTAACACGGCCGTCCGACCGATCCGGAGTTCACTCCCCATTGATGCCGATCCGAGGACGATCGCTGGTGGAAGGACTTGTTTTGTAGCCGCCAAGAAGCCCTCCACCGAGAGGAGGTTCGATAAGTCCGGTGACCCTGTGACGGACGTTTCGACGATCCACCCACTCCAGTCTAATCCGAGGAGCGATTCCGACTGTGAAAGCAGCGCCAGCAGCATCACCCCGAGCCAGAAGTTGGGCATTGCCCGCCACACGATCCCGAACGCCGAGATTCCGTAATCCCGCTTACTGTTCGCCCTCAGCCCGGCGTACACGCCGAGTGGGATGCCAACAAATAATGGGATGAGAACGGCCCAGAACGCAAGCCACGCCGTTCGAGGGCCGTAAATCAACAGTAGATCGATAATACTCGTCCCTGGTGCCAGCACCCACGACTCGCCGAGTTGTAGCGTAAACAACCCGATCATGTACTCGACGTAGTGGGTCGTTACCGGCTGTGTTAGGCCGAGCTGCTCGCGGACGTTCTGGTATTCCGCAAGCGATGCCTCCGTAGCGGCCTCACCGACGATCGCCGCCGCTGGATCAATTGGCCCGAACCTGAAGATGACGAAGGTGAGTGTGCCGCCAAGGAATACGACCGGAATGGATAACAGTAGCCGTCGCAGAAAATACTCTACTCGACTCACTCAGACCACCAGCAGTCGGGGCCACGAGGCGGAACTGACCGACATACTGTTCGGTCTGTCACACCCTACTGTACCGCAAAAGCGTGTATAACGGTTCTGGAAGAGACAAATCAAACCCCGTTCTCAGACGCTTGGCAGCTCGAACTCAGCAGTGGGACAGTACGCGACGGTGATCCGATGCCTGCTAACGGTTTGTTCACAAGAAACATCAGTAGCTCGGGGCCCAGCGCGGGCGTTCCGCATATCAGCCAAAACGACCTCTCAGCGGTTTTCTTTTGCGACCTCTAGTGAGATAAAGAACCCAAAATACGCTGGGATCCCGGTCAGCATGAACATGTAGTACGCCCACGTCGGGGCATCGACGAAGACGAAATCAAACAGCAGGGAGACGAGCGCTACCCACGTCACCGCGAACACGAGGTCGTGAAACATGCCGGTACGGTTCTCCGACAGGTGTGAGCGGACACGGTCGGCGATTGTCGGGTCGGTATCGGCCTCTTCCGGCGGGTTCGTGTCAGTCATAGCTGTGTCTCGTTGCGCTCGCGGGTCGGTCTTTCGGGATTGGTTGCCTGATAGTCTCTTGCGGTCAGCCTTCTGAGATCGGTCGTCGAAATGAGCGAGGTAGCCGGGGTCGCTTACCGACCCTCGACGTAGTCGACGACGAAAACGGGGACGTGCGTCGATCGCAGAGTTCGCTCGGTAACACTCCCCAACAGCGCACGGCGGACACCGGATCGACCGTGACTCCCCATCACGATGAGATCAATGTCGTTGTTCCGAGCGTAGTCGGCGATCACATCGTGGGGCTGGCCACCGGCATGCCGTTCGACGAACGCGAGTCCGGCGTCCTCGGCCATGTCGCGGACGAAATCGGTCGCCTCTTTGGCATCCTCCGCGAGTTCAGTCATCTCCCCGAACTTGCCCTGCCGTATCCGGTCTACCTGTTCGGTGCCGAGGCTGTACGCGACCATGTCCGTGTCAGCCACGAACAGCGCGTGGATCTCCGCGTCGTACTTTTCCGCGAGGTCGATCGCGTGCTCAACCGCGTTGTTCGCCACGTCGCTTCCATCGGTCGGGACGAGTATCCTGTCGTACATGATCAGTCGTCGGCGGGTGCGTCGTCTATCTTTTCGGAGACGACCTGTGCGGCCGTTTTGTCCTTCGGCATCGGTTCCGGGCTGTGACACTGCCGAACCATTCGTTTGGTCCGCAGCGGCGGTTCGTCGGTCACGTACGAGACGAAGATGGTGATTGCGAACACGAGCGGCACGCCGATCAACCCAGAGCCGACCGCTGGCATCCACGTCGAGAGGAACTCAATTCCAAAGCCGGCACCTCCGTTAACGAGGCCGAACTGGCCCTCGTTGAACATCGGGATGAACCAGATGACGATTCCGCTCGTCATGCCAGCAAGCGCGCCGGGGCGGTTCGTGTTCTCCCACCAGAGCCCGAGGAAGAACATCGGGAACAAGACAATAGCGGCGAGCGAGAACGCGAACGAGACGAGCGCCGCGATAGGTGCCTGTGGATTCAACGCGAACAGGATCGTCAAGAGGCCGATGCCGATGATGCTCAGCCGGCCGACAAGCACCTGCTGGCGCTGTGTCGCGTCCTCGTTGATAATGTTCGCGTAGATGTCGTGGGAGATGGCCGACGAGGCGGCGATGAAGAGTCCAGATGTCGTCGCGACGGCAGCCGCGATCCCGCCGGCAGCGACGAACCCGACGAGCCACGTTGGCAGATTCGCCAACTGTGCGGCGAGGACGACAATGACATCGCCCGCGGCATCAGTCATTCCCGGATCGCCGTAGACGGCACCGACATTCTGCGCGTACAGGTCCGTTCCGAAGGCTGCGAACGCGGGCGCAGAGAGGTAGAGTACGGCGATAAAGAACAGCCCCCACGTACAGGACCAGCGGGCGGTCCGCTCGTTCTCGACGGTGTAGAACCGAACGAGCACGTGCGGCAGTCCGCAGGTACCGAACGCGAGGCTGAAACAGGTCGCAACCCAGAGGTAGTAGCTTCCGCCGGCGAAGGGCGCGGAGAACTCGGCGCTCAACTCGCTTATCAGCATTCCGTACTCTATCTGTGGAAGGATGGTTGAGTAGCCGGCTGACCACCCTGTAGCCAGCAGGCCGATGAGGAACGCGCCGATGAGGATGACGTACTGGAGCGCCATGTTCTTCGTCGCACCCAGCATTCCGGACAGGGTGAGATACGCGATGGTGACCACCATGAACAGCGCCATCATCGCCTGATAAGCGCTGAGGCCGGGCAGCGCAACCACGTTGTTGATATCGCCGAGAACGTACATCCCGACGAGTCCCATACCGCGCGCCTGTCCGAGCGCGTAGACGAAGCCGATCAGGAACGTCGTGATCGCCGCGAGCGCGCGGGCCGTATCGGAGTTGAATCGGTCGCCGACGAAGTCCGGTGCGGTGTACTTACCGAACCGACGCATCTGCGCGGCCATGAAGATGAGTAGGACGAAGTAGCCGGTCGTCCAGCCGACGACGTAGGCCAGCCCGTACACGCCCGAGAGCGCGATGAGGGCAGCCATGCCGAGATACGACGCCGCGGACATCCAATTCGCGCCGATCGCCATCCCGTTCTCAATGTTCCCGATCGATCGGCCGGCGACCCACATGTCGTCGGTGTCGGCAACTTTGAACGCGAAGCCGACCGCGAGGAACAACGTCATCATCGAGATGACGATGACTGCCGGAACAAGTTTGAAACCGATCTCAAGCCCCTCAGGAAGTAGCTCGTCGGCTTGAAGGAGGACAGACGAGGAGATCACTCCTCGACACCTCCATCAGCCGCCGCGGCACTCTCGGCGTCGGCGTCTGCCGCAAGCGCTTCGTTGTCCACCTGCTCGATTCCGTACTTTTCGTCGATTGCGTCACGCTTCTTCGCGTACCACACGGAGAGGAGCAGCGCAGCGCCGGGTGCGCCGATCGCTATCGCGAAGTAGTGAAACGGAAATCCGAGGATCGGCATCGCCGTCGTCATCAGGTCCGGAGCGATCCGGGTGGCGGTGATCGGTCCGAACGTGGTGACCACCCAGATCGCAAAGCCGATCCAGATCACCCGGAGGTGGTCTCGCATGAACGGTGTCGCCGGGTTCAAAAGGTTGATCTCGACTTCGAGATAATCTATCTCCTGTTCTCGCTGGACGTCGCTGGTTCCGCCGTCGGCTCTAAGCGATGCGTCCTCGGGATGATCCCCGGTACGCTGGTCTCCCGCGGCGGCTGAATGTGTGTCGTTATCTGGCATGGGTTGCGTGTGTCGGTTCGGTGGCGTTCGATCGGCGCTCTCGCGACAACGATACGACGGGGGCGTGTCCCCACGTGCTGCCCGTTAGTTCTCGACCTGTGCTTGGATGTCGTCGACGATATCGGGGTTACGGAGCGTGCTGGTGTTGCCGATCTCCTCGCCGTCAGCGATGTTCTCTAAGAGCCGCCGCATGATCTTCCCAGACCGTGTTTTCGGGAGGTCAGGAGTGAACACGACCTGCTCCGGTCGGGCGATCGGGCCGATGGCGTCCTCGACGCCAGCGACGACGCGATCGCGCAACGCATCGGTCCCCTCGTAGCCGTCCTCGGTGATGACGTACGCGTAGACAGCCTCGCCTTTGATGTCGTGGTTGCCGCCGACGACCGCAGCCTCGGCGACACCCTCGACGCCGACGATGGCAGATTCGATCTCCATCGTTCCGAGCCGGTGTCCTGACACGTTGATCACGTCGTCGACACGGCCGAGAACGGTGATGTAGCCGTCCTCGTCGATCTTTGCGCCGTCCTCGGGGAAGTACACCCAGTCCTCCGGGTCGTCGCTGTCAGTGTCGGAGTACTCCGCCCAGTACTCGTCGATGTATCGCTCGTCGTTTTTATACAGTGTCCGCAACATTCCCGGCCACGGCTTCTGGACGGTGAGATAGCCTGCCTCACCGGGAGCTATTTCTTCACCCAACGTATCGACGATCCGAACGTCGACTCCCGGAAGCGGCGGCCCCGCGGAGCCGGGTTTCATGTCGCTGACTCCAGGAAGCGTAGTTATCATCATTCCGCCGGTTTCCGTCTGCCACCACGTATCGATAACCGGGCACTCCTCCCCACCAATATGTTTGTAGTACCACTTCCAGGCGCGCGGGTTGATTGGCTCTCCGACAGTGCCCAAGAGTCGAAGCGAGGAGAGATCGTGAGCGTCGGGGTACTCCGTTCCCCACTTCATGAACGCGCGGATCGCGGTCGGCGCGGTGTACAACTGGGTCGCGTCGTACTCGTCGATTATTTCCCAGAGACGGTCGCGTTCGGGATGGTCTGGGGTTCCTTCGTACATCATCGTCGTCGTCCCGAGCGCGAGCGGACCGTAGACAATGTAGGAGTGTCCCGTGATCCAGCCGATGTCGGCCGAACAGAAGTACGTGTCATCCGGCTTGATGTCGAGGACCGATTGCGAGGTCCATGAGACCCACGAGAGATACCCCCCTGTCGTGTGTTTCACACCCTTCGGCTTGCCGGTTGTCCCCGAGGTGTACATCAAAAAGAGCATATCCTCGGCGTCGCGGACAACGGGATCGACCTCAGCGCCGGCCTGCGCCGCGACGAGATCGTCGTAATCGAGTTGGTCGTCAGTCAGACCGTGTCCGAAGTCGTCGTCGTTCGTTCCGAGTCGGTCGACGACGACCGTCGTGGTGTCGTGGTCGACGTTTGAGAGCCCCTCGTTCGCCTTATTAAGATGGTCGAGCGGGTCGCCTCGGCGGTAGTAGCCGTCACAGGTGACGAGGTACTCGGACTCTGCGGCGTTCATCCGAGTCGCAAGTGCGTCCGCGGAGAATCCCGCAAACACGACGCTGTGTGGCGCGCCGATCCGCGCACACGCCAGCATTGCGACCGGAAGCTCCGGGATCATCGGCATGTACATCGTCACCACGTCGTCCTCCTCGACGCCCTGCTCGCGGAGGGCAGCGGCGAACTCGTTTACCTCGCGGTGAAGCTCCTCGTACGTGTAGGTCCGGTTTGCCTCGTCGACCGGCTCACCGACCCACTCGATGGCGACCTCGTCGCCGCGCTCGTCGAGGTGTCGGTCGAGGCAGTTCGCGGAGGCGTTTAGCTCTCCGCCCGTGAACCACTCGTAGAACGGCGGGTTCGAGTCGTCGAGCACCTGATCGTAGTCGGTGTCCCAGTCGAGCAGGTCGGCCGCACCCTCCCAACAGGCCGGCCAGTTCTCCTCGAATTCCTCGTAAATGTCCGAATCAGTTACGTTTGCCCCCGATACGAACGATTCTGGCGGCTCGAACACCTCCTGCTCGGCGAGTCTCGCTTCCAATTGGGCGTCTTCCTCCGTCATGAGTACGATAGTACACAACGAGCACCCCCACATAAACGACCACTCTAAATACGAAAAAATCGTGAAGGATACTGCTCTCAGTCGTCCGCAAAAAGCGTCTCAAGCAGCGCACGTTGTGCCTTTCGGAGGTGGTTATGGAACGTCGGCGAGGAGACATCCATCGCATCGGCCACCTCCTCAGCCGTGCTTCCTCGCGGCCAGTCGAAGTAGCCGCTGTGAAACGCTGCCGAAAGCGTTGCCCACTGTCGATCAGTGAGTCGTTCGGTGACGCCCTCACGAAGCGTTGATTCGGACTGTGGCGAGCGTGTAACCGACTCCTTGCTCACCAGCCTGACATCCGGGTACGTCTCACGAAGTCCGTCAGCGATAGGTCCGATCTCGGTTCCGTCCGGGAGGTCGGCAACCACCCGAACCTCCCCGTTCTCGGCGACTGCGTCCCTGACCGTCGCACCGTGTTCGGTAAGCGTTCGGACGAGTGAGCCGCCGGAAACTCGGATCGAGACCGTACAGCCCGCTTCGCGGGTCTCGATCACACGTAGCTCTGAGACGCCGCGGGCAGCCGCAACCGCGTCCGCAAGCGCCTGTGGACTGGCAGCCGATGCCCGAACGTAACACCGCGAACTCGTTTCGGAGACGGTTACCGTCGATGCGAGTTCGATCCGGCAGCCAAGCGTGTCGCTTACGGCTGCGAAGAACGCGTCCCCAGCGGTGGTCCGGAATTCGACCCGCGTGACCGCATCCGAGTGTAACAGATCCTGCCACCGCCCCGCGGTGACGCCCCACCCGAGACACCGGCCGAGAACGGAGAGCGCCTCGCGTTCCGTGGGGCCAAACGATTCGGACACGTCGCTCCAGAGGCACAGTGCGCCGTACGTCGCATCTCGATGACAGACCGGAACCGCAAGAAACGAGCCAGCCCCCGGCCGGTTGGCACCCTCGCCGACGAGTCCGTCGTTGTCGATTCGGCGAACAACCGCCTCTCCTTCGGTGATAGCGGTCCGCCAAGGGGCTTGCTCGCCTTCCGGAACAGACGGAAGTCCGGAACGGTCGGTGACCTCGTCTCCAACGATCTCCGTAGCATCGGTGTCGCCAAGGGCCCCGCCTGCCGTCCCGCGGACGATCTGGACCGCTCGCCATCGATCCCCCGCGGTTAGTCGGTCGACGACGGCCGTAAAAAGGTCGTCTCGGTCGGTGATGGTTGGGATCACGGCAACGGCGTCGAGGATAGGTTCCCACGCGTTTTGCGGCGGAGAGATCGAACGGTGCGCGTCGTGATGGGACGGTTCCGCGTCGCCGGCGGTAGCTCCGGGTGTATTTCCCGTCCCGTTCGCGACGGCCTCAGCGATCGCTTCGCCGTCGAGTGGGTCGAGATACGGGTCGAGCGCCTCCATGGAGCCCCAACCACCGGCTTCCCGGACGACGTGTGGGTCGATCCCTCGGTTCAGCAGCCGCTTCGCGAATCCGTGGCGCAGATCTCGGGGTGTTATCGACGACAGTGCTGGGGCATCAGCGAACGTCGCGGCACGATCGGCGGTCTCGCTCACCAGCATTTGGACGCGGCGAGGTGAGACATCGACGAACGGCTCCGATTCGTCCAGATCCGCGGAGTCGACGTACCGACGGAGCTCCGTCAAGACGGAGGCCGGGACGAACACCTCTCGATCGATCCGCTCGTCGTTTGTGTCCTGTTGTTCGTCCGACGCGGGGACCGAGAGGATCGCCGCGCCGGTGACGTGATCCGACTCTCGAAGGTCACAGGGTCGAACTCGGGGAATTTCCGCCGTCCGAAGGCCGACTTCTCCGGCAAGTCGGACCACGAGCGCGGCACGATACGTCTCGGCCGCGGTAACGAGGTCTTCGACTGCCGACGGCGGGATCGGTCTATCCATCGGTTTCGTTATACAATTGATACCCGAAACAAGAAATTTGCGGCCTACAAAGCGACTGGCTCTGGGACTGTCGTGTTTGCGGATCGTTTGAGTCTATCCATGCCGAATCAGTTTCGTGAATTGAAGAATACCCGAAATAGTTTCGTTCGTCCCGGACGATCACTCCTCGCCCCGGATCGTCGATTCGATTTCGCCGACGACTTCGGGGTTGCGGAGGGCGCTGACATCGCCGAACTCCTCGCCACGGGCGATGTCTTCGAGCAGGCGACGCATGATCTTTCCAGAGCGTGTCTTCGGAAGGTCGGGCGTGAACACGACCTGATCGGGACGAGCGACCTCCCCGACCGCGTCGACGACGTGAGCCGCGACCGACTCGCGGAGGGTCATATCAGGGTCGATATCGCCTCGCGTCGTCACGTACGCGACGACACCGCCGGAGCCGTCGCCGACGACCGCCGCCTCGGTGACTCCGTCGACGGCGACGATAGCCGACTCTAACTCTGCGGTGTTAAATCGGTGCGCCCGGACGTTGATCACATCGTCGACGCGGCCGAGGATCGTGACGTAGCCGTCCTCATCACTGGTCGCGCCGTCGCCGGTGCGGTAGCGCCACCCGTCTTCAGTTTCGACCCAGTATTCGCGTCGGTAGCGCTCCGGCCCCTCGCGAAGTCCACGAAGCATCCCCGGCCACGGCCGGTCTATCGTGAGGTAGCCGGTCTCGCCCGGATCGACCGGGTCACCGTCGCGGTCGACGACCTGCGCCTCGATACCCGGAAGCGGCGGACCGACCTTTCCGGGTTTCATCGGCATCACACCGGGCAGCGTCGCCACGGCTATCGCGCCCGTCTCCGTTTGCCACCACGTGTCGACGACCGGCGCGGTTCCGCCGCCGACGTGCTCGCGGTACCAGTGCCACGCTTTCGGCGTGATCGACTCCCCGACCGTCCCGAGCAATCGGATCGAGGAGAGGTCGTGGGCGTCGGGGTACTCCGCCCCCCACTTCATAAACGAGCGGATCGCGGTCGGCGAGGTGTAAAATACGCTGACAGCGTTGCGCTCGATCAGGTCCCACACCCGCTCGCGGTCGGGGTAGTCGGGTGACCCCTCGTAGATGAGTGTTGTCGTGCCGAGCGTGAGCGGACCATATACCCCGTAGGAGTGGCCGGTTATCCAGCCGATGTCGGCGGCACACCAATACGTGTCCTCCGGCCGGACATCGAGTACGTTCTTGGTCGTCCACGCGACGTGTGAGAGGTACCCACCGGTGGCGTGTTCAACCCCCTTCGGACGCCCCGTCGTCCCCGAAGTGTACATCACAAACAGGAGGTCGGTGGCGTCGCGTGCGACGGGGTCGACCGTCTCGCCGTCGTGTGGGGCGAGCAGCGCCTCGTAGTCGTGTTCGCTCTCGCCGAGTGCGACCTCGAGTGCGTCGCCGAGACGGTCGACCACGACGGTGGCCTCTAACTCCCCGTCGATCCGGAGGGCGGCGTTGTCGGCGCGTGACTTCTGATTAAACGCGTCCTCGCGGCGGTAGTAGCCATCGCAGGTGACGAGGTACTCGGAGTCGGCGGCGTCGATTCGCGTTGCGAGCGCCTCCGCCGACAGCCCCGCGAAGACAACGTTATGCGGTGCGCCGATCCGCGCACACGCCAGCATCGTCACCGGAAGTTCTGGGATCATCGGGAGATACAGGGTGACGACATCGTCTTCCTCGACGCCCAACTCTCGTAGCCCTGCCGCGGCCGCGTTCACCTCACGATGGAGGTCCGCGTAAGTGTACGAGCGACGCTCGCCGCGCTTCCCGAACCACCGGATTGCGAGTTGGTTCCGACGCTCATCGAGATGCCGGTCGACGCAGTTGACGGACGCGTTGAGCCGGCCGTCCGGGAACCACTTATAAAACGGCGGGTTCGAGTCGTCGAGTACGGTGTCGGGTTGGCGCTCCCAGTCGAGGAGGTCGGCGGCGCGACCCCACGCGTCGGGCCAGTCGCGCTCGAACGTCTCGTACACGTCGGGGTCGACGACGGCCGCCGACTCGCGGAACGACTCCGGCGGTTCGGCGACCGTCTCGCCGCTCGAAGCCGTGTTTGCGTGCCGGCCGTCTGTCCCGGCCTCGTCCATGGGTCATACTCCCGACCGCAGGACCGTATACTTTGTCCGGGACCGCGTCACGGATGTCGACGACACGGTCACCGACAGGAGAGCCGTTGCCGGCGGCAGTTTATAAGTACTCGACAGCTCTGGGGAGTCCATCTCAAGAACACCGGCCAATCGCTTATAAGTGGCTGATTGTGGATCGACGACCAACCCATTCAAGCCCCCAGCTAGGAAGCGCTCCGCGCCTCTGGTAGTCGGGTACGGTCCAGCGACTGCGCATGTAAATCCTACCTGCCACAGCAACCGCGCCTCGCGCTCTTCAGGGAAGTAGTAATTTAAAAACCCAGTCCGACGCGGTCATCAGGAAACCGAGTTGAACCCGGTTTCTACGGTCCGCTGAGTTGCTTCGGCGATCGACCGATTAGATGTCGAAGTCGAGATCGTCACCGATATCGAAGCCATCCTCAGTGACTTCGATCGACCGGTCGAGCAGGATCGACTCGCTGGGCTGGTGGATCACGCGGATCCGAACGTCCTCGCCTTCGGAGATCTCACCGTTACTGCCATCAAATTCACCAGTCTCCGAGTCACCGACCGAGAACCTGTCCTCAAACACGTCGTCAGCTTCCGCTCGCTGCTCGTCAGGGCCGGTAACCACGACTCGCAGCGCCTCCGACGAGATCGAGTCGCCGCCGTTGTGCTCGATGGTCAGGCTCTCTTCATCTTCCGTCTGGTCGAGGTCCACACTCAACTGCGCGGTCGGCTGGTTGTCGCCGAGCGAGTCGCCGAGCCCGAGCACGAAGGTCCCGATGACTGCCGCCAGAATCACGGTGATGGCAACCATCAGAATAACTCCGATAACGGGGCTCACTGCGCGGTCGTCGTCGAACTGGATGTCCGGTAACATATTTGGGTCCAGCTATCAGTCGAACGGCCCGCTTGCGGCCGTTTGCGGTACCGTTCGGAACGCTGGCTACCTCGTAGTTGTATCTTCATATATAAGTGCTTGTTCCATCGTACACGTCGTGTTAAGTTAAGGAAGAGGCGGGACGAGGATTCAGTGTTCTATGCCGAAAACCGCCCGCCTCACCGAGTGTACCGAGTGGATTGACTTGGAGTTTGTGGAGCGAGAGCGGACACCCCGCGAGATCATTGAAAAGGGTATTCGCCACCACCTTGCT